>Ga0209036_1000777_pt1 | contig 13778 bp, 11 predicted proteins | sample MarorgKNORR_S2LV_3_FD_188222 | JGI IMG/M metagenome (GOLD analysis project Ga0209036, IMG submission 188222) | Marine microbial communities from the Southern Atlantic Ocean, analyzing organic carbon cycling - DCM_A/KNORR_S2/LV (SPAdes) (version 2) | ecosystem: Environmental > Aquatic > Marine >... | reverse complement strand
CGACCGGATTAGGACCGTCTGGATCCAATGGCTCGTATGCCAGATAAGACCATTCAAGCGTTTCTCCATTGTAAGAGACTGCAATTTCAACTGTGCCCTTAACGTCTCCAGGTGATGCAGTAATGGAAGAATTCTTACCGTCCACATTTACTTTAGATGCAACTTCCGCGCCATTTACAGTCACAGAAACGTCAACCAGATCAAGGCCACGGTTCAGGAAGGTAACCTCAATGTCACCACCCTCGCCAATTGGGGAAGCGCCAGTAGGCGAATTACCTGTCAACAGAGGAGTTGGATCAGGGTCGATTGCAGAGGTGAACGGTGACAAGTATTCACCAGAGATAGGCAGCGAACCAGCCTCAGCTTCTATACCCTCATCGGATGGCAGACTCCAGGCAACAGCCATATTGTCACCGCCGCCACCTTCCTTAGCGAAACACTCGATAAAATAAGCCTTCCCCTTCTCCAAGAAGACAGGAGCAGAGGTGGTCTCGTCACTTGCTGGCTGAAAGTTTCGAACACCAACCCAAGTAGACTCCTGAGTGATCTGAGCCGCATTAGCAGGATCAGAATCGGTGGACAACCACAGTTGTGAATTATCATCAGTTGCAACAGAGAAAATGTACTCACCTGTCTCTGGTGGATGAATATAACCGATCAGATGCCAACCATAGTTGTCACGGACATTACCAGGAGGATTCACCTCGATGTCGCCGCTCTGCGGCCATTCAAAATAAGTGGCAACCGTATTTACATCCGGCGTGTCAGGGAACTTGGCCTGCGCCATCAATGTAGCAAGGCTTGTAGTTCCAATTCCATGATACTCACGTACCGTTATGAAACCTTCAGCTTCTGTCGGAACATCCCCCTTGGGAGTGTAAATACCGGGCACTGAAAAACTCCATTCAGTAGAACTTTCAGCCCCACCAGAGCTAAACGAAACCGAAGCAGAATGCGGCCCGACCGCAAGAGCATCAGCAGTATATGTAACAGTAATTAAACCATCCGAAGAATCAACCTTCGCATCAACTGCCTCTCCATCAACGGTCATCTTAACCGATGCTTTATCAACAGAAACATTTTCACCATCTGATATAACAGCTTGAACAGTTGGAGATTTAACCAGTTTCTCACCGTCCGCCGGACTGATTGACACCAGATAGGAACGCCCAGTAGATGGACGCTCCGTGGTAGTTTCCTCCAAGGGAACTCCGCCTACAGCGTAACATTTTATTGCGTTTTCGTTATCAGGATCACCCAAAAGAATCTTGTTCCCCCCTGAATCGATATGAAAAACCTCAACGTTGGCTCCGCCACCACCTTCGTACCAAACAACACGAATTGGGTAATAACCATCAGCTTCAACATAGGTCTGGAAGGTTGTGTCATTGGCACCTCGACCACCATTGAAACCGCCTAAAACAGCAGAACTATCCTTAAAATCAGCTCCCGATGAGAATTTAAAACCATCATCAGAATTCACACCGAAAGTGTAGGGACCTTTCTCAAGATATGCGTAAGTCAGAAACTCCGAGGCAATACCATCTGTTGAATCACCCCAGCCCGGTATACCCGGAATCTCAAGATCCTCGTAACCGTTTGCGCTGGTAAAATTGCCCACGTTGTTTGGTGCATCCTGGTTGAAGTTAATGACTTCGGAAGTCAAGTAGTAGTAAGACCAACCTTCAAACGAATCCGGATCGGCTTCGTTTAAATAAGGCTCTTCCGTAGAAGCATCAATGAATCCTCCGTCAATTTGCTTCTCTGCAAGAGCTGTCGAATTACCATGTATATTCCCAACACCCTGACCCTGAGAAATCTGGGTTGTGTTGACCAGCCAGCCTGGGTTCGATTTGTCAACATCAGCTTCGGACATAGCAAAGCCAGCCTTGATTAATCCGTAGTTTGAAACATCAAAAGAGAAATCACTGGTTCCCTCATTTCCTGCAGTATCAGCAAAAGTCAAAACAACAGTATGCGAGGAACCCGGTGCCAATGGAACCGCAGTAGAATGCTCCACAGAAGTCACGTTACCATCCTTGGAAACTATCAACTCAACCTTTTCACCATCGAGAGTTGCGGAAACGGTATCGGGATTTGCCTTAACGGCATCACCTCTTGTGATGTCATTAATATTCAAAGAGAAACCTCCCATAGTTCCTGCAAAATCCACAACCCGCGGGAATGTATAAGTGCGATCCTCCAAAGCACCCGGCTTAGTACCAGCTGCCAACTTCTTAATTTCGTCATCAGTCAAAACTGAAGCAAAAACAGCAAAATCATCAAGAATGCCAGGCGTCTTGTTACCTCCTCCTTGCTCAGCACCAATAGTAGCCATGCTCCAATCGGATTTCAGTGGAAGTGTGTTGCGCCCTTGATGCCACAAGTTTCCATTGATGTAAATTCGCTTGTTTGGGCCATCTTTAACAAAGGTATAGTGTTGCCATTTAAGAAACTCAGCAGCACCCCAACCCTTATTAATGCGTTGGGTCCCACCATTACAGCACCCTGCTGTATCGAAGTAGATGTTATTGTTTCCCCACGGAACGTGAGCTTGGGCGTTACGATTGTTAGCTCCGGCGCTAGGAGCACCAAACCAAAACGTCGATGAATTCTGAACCTTGTGCAGTTTCTGCCAGAAAGACACCGTCAACTTGTCGAAGTCGGATGCGGGCTTCAGGAAAAAGTCCTCGTCCTCGATCGCCTCAATGATGATTTGGCCATCTGGCTCCTCACCAAGGTCGATTGCGTTGTCGCCTTCTTCCCCAGTGCGACCCTCAGTTGAGAGGATAGTTCCCTCGAGAAGGCCTTCGATGCCCGCAACTTCGTCAGTGATTACCGCATCGTCATCGATCTCGGCTCCGTTGTCGAAGTTCCAATAGGCCACCAGGTTAAGATACCCGTCTTCGGCCTCCTGTGCCTGGGCCTGTCCTAGAAACAGGCTAACGGCAAGAAACGGTGCTGTTGCACCCCACGTCAGTAGGCGCCGCCATGCAGCGCTTTTTGTTCTGGTCTTCATAGTTCAATGGTTAAGGGTCCGATGCTTTTTAATTCCGAAGTAGACTAAAAATGAGGCCAAGGAGGCCCCGCAATTATTCTAAAACGGCTACATCACGGACAGCTATCACATGGGAACAACACCGAGGCAAGCCCTTTTTTCACATTTATGAAAAGTATTTTGCGGATAACTACTCACGTAGCAATGAGCTATCAGATGGAATGAGTGCCGCTTGGCAAAGCGGATCGGTTGAGTTTAATCTCGATTAAGCACGAAGGGACACGCAGAGCCACAGCGTGGACGAACGTCTTTCAATAAGGCCAACAGTAGACTCAGTTTGCTGGATCCACACTGATCCGTGAAAACTGTGTCTCAACCCAAGGACGGCAGGGCTAACCACCAACCTGTCCTCCAGATTACTCCGCTTTTGAGGCAGGTGCTTTGGGCTTGGCGGGGGTGATAGTGCCGAACATGTGGCCGCCGACATCGCCGTGCTGCCACGTGCCGGCATACTTGTCGCCATCGATCACCGTGTAGGAACTGAACGTGCCCAAGCCGGGAATGGTGACGTTGTCCAGATAGATCACCGGCTTGTTGCCCGCCCACTTGACCTGCAGCGGCATCGGCAGAGTGATGTCCTTTTTGCCGTACTTGATGCGCGCGGTGAAAACCCAGTAATCGCCCTGGCTCATTTTCTTCACAGAATGAATGGTGTACGACTCCTTGATCGGCGGCACTTCCTTGCCGACGAGGGTAAATTGTCCAGTCATCTCGGCATTGGTCAGCGTTTTTTCAAACTGATTGAACAAGGCAGCCTGCTTGGCCTCCGCGGTCGGCGCGTCGGCCTCCGGCTTGGCCGGTGCCTCGGTCTCAGCCAGGGGCTTGGCCAAGCCGAGGATGAAAGTCGCCAGAACAAATACACCACCCCATCGATTCATAGTCGTCTGCATGCGCCGATTTTCCGCTTAGCCAAGCGCGTTGGCAAGTCCGGAGAATTGGATGATTTGATGGTTGCCTCCCTCTTCCATCAGAGTATAATCGGGCCAAGCCGCACGGATGATGTGAATAACCTGCGCTCGAGAAGAGTCCAACACACCGGCCGAAACGGCAAACCACCTGACGTCATGAAGATCCAAGTACGATCCATACTGGCTGGTGGCCTGATCCTATCGATGGCTTGGGCCGCTGGGTGTACGAGTAAAAATAAGGAACCACGGGTTTACCACCACAGCCCCACCCCCCCGGGGCCGCCCGCTGACCTGACCAAATTTGAGCCATCCACCCCGACTCCCACTCCAACTCCGCCGCCTGCCCCAGCGCCCGTGGCCGTTGAGGAGGCAATCCCGGAGCCGCCACCCGCCGAAGCACCCCCTGCCCCGGCACCGGTCGTCAACGCCGAGACCACCGAGATTGCCCCGGACGTTGCCGGTGTGATCGAGATGGCCAAGCGCGGCGTGGGAGGCGAAGCGCTGTTGGCTTACGTGGAAGCCAACCCCATCGTCACCAAGCTCGACCCCGAGACGATCGTTTACCTGAATGATCTGGGTGTACCGGAGAATGTCGTGGCCGCCATGATCAGGAAAGCCGACGCCGACCAACCACAACCTGCCCCGGCGGAAAACCAAGCCATACAGGGTGCACCGGTCGCCAGCACACCCGCTCCGCCCGCGCAAACCCAACCAGCACCGCCCCCCTCCGCACCGCCTGCGGACGACAATTATTTTCATCGGTCACTCGCCCCTTACGGCGACTGGATTTATGACGGCCGACACGGCTGGGTCTGGCGGCCAACCGTCGCCGCTGTGGACACCGGCTGGCGGCCGTACTGCCACGGCGGGCGCTGGATTTACAGCGATGTCGGCTGGTACTGGCATTCCACATACAGCTGGGGATGGGCGCCCTTCCACTACGGCCGCTGGCATCGCTCGAGCATCCACGGTTGGTACTGGGTACCCGGTTACCGCTGGAGTCCTGCCTGGGTTCACTGGCGTTCGTCCAATATTTACTGCGGCTGGGCACCGTTGCCCCCGGGTTGCGATTACGTCACCGGCGTGGGCTACATGTGGCACGGATCACGGGTCAGCGTCGGGTTTCATTTCGGGCTAAGCCATCACCACTACACCTACTGCGATTACGCCTATCTCCGTCATCGGCGCCTGCACCGGCACCGCGTACGGGACAACGATGTCACAATCGTTCACAACGAAACCAAGGTGGTGAACAATCACATCACCGAAAACAACACCACGATTATCAACAACGGTGTCCCGCCTGAGTTGGTCGAGAAAAAGACCCGCGAACCGGTTCGCAAGGTTCGCATCCGCGAGGTGGATCTTGAGTTGGAAAGCATCGCCCGCGTCGGGCAGATCGATGAAAACGGGAAGACACTGGCAGTCTATCGTCCCACTGTCCCCACTCCCCCGGATTCGACACCCAGCGAAAAACCGGCCAACCGTCAGCAGGTCAGCAAGACCGCGACGCCCGACACCACCGAGGGCCAAAAGACCAACTCAACCGACAACAACACGGATGACGATAAGGACAATGGCCGCAGGATCGCAAAACAACGCGGCGACTCTCAATTAGAAAAACCGGGGAATACCAAAATTAGCGGCAGCAAAGGTATCTTGACCCCAAGACCGTTCGCCCGCTCAGGCGGAAGCAGCGGCAGGCCCTCCGCAGGGAACGGGACGTCTCCCAGCCGAAGCACCTCGACTGCTGCCTCGACACCCAGCAAGCCCTCACGACTTGGCTCAACCGGGCGCAGCCCCACCCGCGCAGCCTCGTCCAAGCCCCTTATCGGCCGCAGTTCCACATTGCGCCGCACACCGGCAAACTCATCAGCACGGGCGGCCAAGCCACCGGTGCCTGTCAAACCAAGTTCCATCGGCCGCTCGCCGGGCTTCAAGCGTTACACGCCCAAGATCACGGTGCGAAAACCGGTACGGGCCTACGGCACAGCAGGGGCAAACCAGCCGGCCGCCCCGAGCAGACCGGGTGGAAGAATCAGCAGCACCCGCCCGTCGACACCTGGCTACTCCGCCCCCAGCACGCCTCGCCGTCCAGTGACGCCCGGACGCTCCATCTCCCGGAATTCCCAACCGAGTTCACCGTCTTACAGGGCGCCGAGCCGCTCTGTCCCCCGCATGTACAATCCGTCGAGAAGACCCTCGGGACGTAGCGTTCAGGCGCCAAGCCGGTCATATTCTCCTCCATCGAGAAGCCTCTCACAGCCGAGCCGCTCCTACTCTCCACCCTCGCGGAGCATCTCGCCCCCAAGTCGTTCCTACTCGCCACCGGCACGGAGTTCCGCACCCAGTCGTTCCTACAGCCCGCCCTCGCGAAGCATCTCCCGACCGTCTGCACCCAGCCGGTCGTCCTCGCCACCGTCAAGCAGCCCGCCTTCGTCAAGTTCCGGGCCACCGCAGAGGGATCCGCTCTAAATCAACTTCATGGGGCTCAATACTTTGAGGGGGATGCCGGGGAGCGCTCAGGCCTGTCTTCGCTTGGCTTCGCTGACTCTGGCCGTATTGCTCACTGCGCTTGGCCAAGCGCAGGTGCTTTATGAAACCGGCTTTGAGCCGGATGAGGGATACGACATGAAATTCACCCTTGCCGGCCAGGGCGGTTGGCTCGCGGAAGGCACGGGCGGCAGCGGCTTGGTTAAGGAAACTTTCACCGACATGGGCAATCAGGCTTACGTCGGTTTTTTTCCACCGGAGAAGGACGACGAAAGCTACCTAAACCTTTGGCGACCGATCACCGTTCCCAAGACCGGGGCCAAGAGATTGAAGTTCTCTGTGACAATGATGATCGCCGACACCGAGAAGGAACAACGGGACGAGTTTCGCTGGAGCATTTACAACAGCGAAACCAAGCGCCTGGCCTCCATCGACTTCGACAATCACAATCAGGAAATCAACTTCGAACTAGACGACGGTGAGGGATTCAAGGAAACCGAATTCAGTTTCGAGCGAAACTCGATCTACGACCTGTCGATCGTGATGGATTTTGAAAAGAACCACTGGTCGGCGTTCATCGGGGGCGAGACGATTGTCGATAAGCAACTTCTCACGACCACGGGAGCCAAACTCGACTTGGGCGACGTCAGCGCCGTATGGGTCATCCGTGAGGTTGGCAAACCGGGCGACAACTACATGGTGTTCGACGACTACAAAATCGAGCAACTCGAGGCAGACAAAATCACGCCATGGCTTGGCGAGAATTTGGCTATAACTATGAAAAACGGCGTGCCGGTGATCACACTAGGACCCGGCAAATGTGCCCTGGAAACATCATCAGACCTGAAAAACTGGAAAGTTCTTACTACATCACTTGAGAACAAAACATTTACAGATGCTGATTTTAACAAAAAAAAATCGCAGCGGTTCTACCGGCTGCGATTAATTGATTAAAATTTAAAAAAGTCTTACTTTTTAAGAGCTAACTTCTTAACATTTGAATTCTTTTTAGCTCTTTCGATGTAAAAATCAGGCTTCGCCTTAAATCTACGTATAGCAGTGGAACTCCAAAAATAATATTTCTTACCATTGTGCTCATGAACATAACTCTTAGGAGACACCACTCGATCCTCGTAAACCATACAGAATTTTTGCTCAATTAGCTTAACCTTCTTATTCAACAAACTCTTTTCAATTTGAGGTAAAAGGTTGCTTGTAAGTTTGACGTAGTAATCTGGATCCTTTTTGAACTTCTTCACACAAGAACCGCAGCACATATAAATCTTTTTTCCTTTATATTCTACAAATTCTTCAGGATCAACTTCATCCTCTATCATAAGAGGACATAGCTTTTGCTCCTGAGCCATAGGAGAACACAATGAAAAAACCAACCCTAATAGAATTATGAAAAAACGCATACGTGAAAAAAAGTAAATAAAACAAAGAAAAAGTCAAGCTGTGATCTAATTAACCAAATTAACAAACTGATATGATTACTGACAAAAATCAAATTACGATATTGAGATGAAGAAGACAGTTAATAAAATCCTGATAGTGACTGATGATGCCGGGGAGTCCTACGAGATTCTGTACGCGAAACATCGGTTCGAGGAGAAGGGTTGGATGGCGCATATCGGTGCCACGAAAAAGAAACGGCTCAACGGAGTCATTCACGACTTCGAGCCCGGTTGGAATACTTACATCGAGCGCCCCGGTTACCTGATCGAAGCCGACGTCGCACTTGGCCAGGCGAAGGCCTCCAGCTACGACGCCGTGTTGTTGATTGGAGGCCGCGCGCCGGAGTTTCTCCGGCACAATAGCAAGCTGTTGAAGCTAGTTCGGGATTTTGACAAGCAGGGCAAATGGATCTTCTCCGTCTGCCACGGCATACAAATCCTGATCGCCGCCGGCATCGCCGGGGGCCGCAAGCTGACCTGCTACTGCAACATCCGCTTCGAGGTCGAACAGGCCGGCGCCAAGTGGGTCAACAAGCAAAGCGTGGTGGACGGCAATTTCGTCACCGCACAGACTTGGGAAAGTCATCCCGAGTTCTATCGGGACATTTTCAACCAACTGCGCGACAATTGAGCTGAAACATAACATTTCAAAACCCCGGCCTCGACATTTTGGCCGGGGTTTTTTATTGCACCGGTGTGGGCATCACCGAGCAACAACTTGCCGCCATGCAGCAGCGAATCACCGATGGGGCAAGCGACTCCCCTGCCCCAGCTGCCAACTACTCCGGCCCACAGGTCATTCTCGGAATCGACCCCTCATTGCGCGGCACCGGCTATGGCGTCATCAACACCGCCACAACCACCCCGGCGACACTCACACAAGGCACCATCAAGTGCCTCGCTGACTGGTCCATGTCCCGATGCTTTCTGCAGATCGCCGAGACGCTTGGGACGGTCATCACGGAAACCAAGCCGACCGTCGTTGCCATCGAGGGATTGTTCTACGCGCAAAACGTGAAGACCGCCCTCGTGATGGGACAGGCCCGAGGAGCGGCGATCACCACCGTGGCCAAGGCCGGTCTGGAGGTCTTCGAAATCGCACCGCGAAAAGTCAAACAGGCCATCGTCGGCTTTGGTGCCGCACAAAAGGAGGCCGTTGCCAAGATGGTGCAGACCCGGCTTGGCCTGCCCGAACTCCCCGAACCGGATGCCGCCGATGCCCTCGCCATTGCGCTCACCTTCTCACAATCCGCAGGCGCCCCCGTCCCGGATACCGCCATCAAGCGACTCTAGCCCACTTGGCCAAGCGAATCCTGCAACTTAAGCGGATTGTCGATTCGCCGATTTTACGGTATCACACCGGCCGTGCCTGATTATAATCGCAAACCAAAATCGCGAGCTGCCGCCCTGCTTGCCTTGCCCACCTTACTGATTGGCTTACTGCCCGCGTGCGATCCCGGCCCGACCGGTCAATCAACCGACCAGTCTCCGGGCATCTCGACAAATACGCCTCCCACGCCAATCGCCGCGCCCCCGGTCGACACCAACGCTGTGTTCGCGTTAAACGACGAACAAATCCAGTTCGACAAAACCGTGTTTGCAAACGAGGTGGACGCACAAGCCTACGAGAGCACCTTCGTCGCATTGTGGGATCGACTACGCTCGATGGACCCCTTCAAGGTTTTCCGCCAGTTTCCATTTATTAAACTTAACCTTCCCCTCCCCGGTAAATGGACATCACTCCCGCTTGGCATTGAAGGAATCCGTCTTGCCAAACTTAGTGGTGATCCCACAATGCTAGATCATCCCAGCTACCTGGCCGTGCTCAATCAACTAGAGGCAGATGGCTGGCGGGTTGCACAAACCGAATGGCACCATACCGAGTTCCGCCCCGGCAGTGATGGCAGGGCTCCGCGATCCATCATTTCATTTGAAATCCATACCACCAACCAAGCGAAGGAACGTCGCGCCGCGATTAAAGGACAACTGGACTTAACATGGACTGACAAAAAAACAAACACAGGCCTGCGTATCCCGGACACGATTCAAATCGTGGACACAACGATCACCGACTACACAGGTCAACCTGCCTTTGTTCAAATGCTCCAAGTGGACACGACGCAGTTGGACGCGAAACTTTACCCGCGAGTGAGCCCGGTGATCGTCAACGATCTCAACAAGGACGGTCAACCTGAACTGATTCTGGCGGGCAGCAATCTGGTTTACAGAAAAGAAGGCGACAACTTTCAGCATATCCCGTTCCTCGATCACCCCGTGATCCCGCTTGGCGAAGCGGGAATCCTTGCTGACTTTGATGGCGACGGAGAGGCCGATTTTATTTCAACCGGAAAAAAGGACGGTCTCCTCCGCATCTGGCACGCCAGCGGCAACGGACAATTCACAACGGAACCCCGCACCCTGTTACAGAGCAAGTTCGACAATCCACACACGATGACAACTGGCGATGTCGACTTGGACGGCGATCTCGATTTGTTCGTTGGCCAATGGAAGGAACCCTACCTCAAGGGCTCCATGCCGACCCCGTACTACGATGCCAATGACGGGTATCCAGACGCCCTGTTAATCAATGACGGCAAGGGCAACTTCACCGATGGCACTAAAAACGCCGGTCTCGAAGCCAAGCGTAACCGCCGCACATACAGCGCATCATTAGCGGATCTCGACGGGGATAATGATCTTGATCTGTTCTGTGTCTGCGACTTTTCCGGGATCGACGTTTACCTTAACGACGGTAAGGGGAAATTCGCCGATTTCACCGACAACTGGGTCAAACAGCGCCACGGGTTTGGCATGGGGCACACGGTGGCAGACTTTAACAGTGACGGTACTCTGGATATTTACATGGTCGGCATGAGTTCCACCACGGCAAGGCGACTCGACCGGCTCAACCTAGGCCGCGATGGATTTGAAAAATACGATGCCATGCGCGCGCCGATGACTTACGGCAACCGGCTTTATTTCGGCAGCAGTAATGGACTGCAGCAACCTGCGTTGAGTGACGACGTGGCACGAACCGGCTGGTCCTGGGGCACTGGATCGGCTGATTTTGACAACGACGGAGATCTGGATTTGTACATCGCCAATGGCCACCTCAGCGGCAACTCCGCCCTCGATTACTGCACACGCTTTTGGTGTCACGATGTTTACACCGGCACCTCAAAGCCAAACCAAACGCTGGACACATTTTTCTCCGGAAAACTCTCCGGGCTAGGATCAAATTATTCCTGGAATGGTTTCGAACACAACCACCTGTTTTTGAACAAACAAAACTCCGGCTTCCACAACGTCGCGTTTCTGCTCGGGACGGCCTTTGAGTTTGATGCTCGTGCGGTCGTGACCGCGGACATCGATGTCGATGGCCGCAACGATCTTCTTGTCGTGCAATACGATTCCCACGCAAAGCAACAGCGGTTGTTCGTAATGAAAAACCAGATGCCAGCCAAGGGAAACTGGATCGGCCTGCACATCACCGACTCCGCCGGCCAACCGGCAAACGGCGCGACAGTTCAGTTGTTCGCCGGCAAACGCCGGGACATCGTCCAATTGGTGACCGGGGATTCCTTCACCGCGCAGCATCCCTCAACCGCGCACTTTGGCCTGGGCGAAAACGGCTCGGTGGACAAACTGGTCATCCGTTGGCCAAGCGGGAAAACAAAAACCCTCGACCAACCTGCCACGGGTAAATACCACACCGTCACCCCCTGAACCCGGCCAAGCGCTTGGCTTGGCTTAAGCCTCGTCTTGGTGCTTGAGGTCTTCCTCGAGGAAACGGGCGACCTCTTTGAACTTCGCCTCGTTTTCAGGGTTCGCATCCATCAACGTGCGATGTGCCTCGAGGCTGTTCTCAGTCAATTCGCGCTTGGCCGCATTGGAGATCTCCGCCTCGGAGACTTCCGCTTGGTCAAGCGAATTGGCCTGTTCGAACAACTCAAGGATGCCCAGATTGTCAAACATCGCGTGCACCTGCTCGGACGGATTAAACAGCTCAACACCCTTCGCCGCCTGGCCAAGTTTGTGCGTCACGCCGACGAGCACGCCGAGAAAAGTGCTGTCCATCAGCTTGCAGTCGGTGAGATCAAGTGTGAACTTGGCGCAACCGCGCTCTATCAATCCATTGACCAGTTTCTTGAAGGGAACGCTCGAAGCGAAGTTGGCACAACCGGTGATGCGCACCACGGCACTGCTGCCGAGGTCTGCGACGAACAACTGAGCCAAATCCTGTGCCATAGCCAACTCCGAGGGCAACTTCGGCCACTTTTGAAAACCTGTCAAGCGGGACGTTTTAAGGTTGCAAAAATGAGACAGTAGGAGAGAGTCCGCCAACCATTGACTGAACCATGAAGGCTCAACGAAAAACCGGTTTAACCGGATTCACCCTGATCGAGTTGCTGGTGGTCATCGCCATCATCGCTATACTCGCCTCTCTCCTCCTCCCCGCACTGGCCAAGGCCAAGGAGCAGGCCCACCGCACAACTTGCATGAACAATTTTAAGCAAATTGGCACCGCAAACGCAATGTACGTGAATGATTATGAAGATTACATGCCTTACCCCGGGTGGAGCTCTGGCACGCTAAATTTACCCAACTGGGCATATACCAGAAAACAAAACGGGCGACCGGCTATAGACTATGTCCACGAAAGTCAACTATTCCCTTATCATAGCAATAGTAATGTTTTGAAATGCTCAATGGATTATCTTGTGAAAAATCGAGTCCACAGAAATTTTAAGCAAAGAGAACAGCAAGTGAGTAGTTACATCATGAACGGTGCTTTCTGTGAATATACTAAGAATCTTGGCCGCAAACCCGGCATGACTTACAAGGCCAGCCAATTTAGACCTGGAGATGTTGTATATTGGGAAGCTCATAGTGACGATGTCGGGGCTTATGATAACGCTACAAGCAGAGCGAATGAACCCGTAGCCAAGCGCCACAAGGAGGGATTCGTGGCTGCTTTTTTAGACAGTCATGTCGAATTCGTTAAGCACAGAATTTGGGCAGAGGAAACAAGATCCATTCCCAAAGGAGGAAATCGCTGGTGGTGCAGCCCTCTTAATCGCAGGTGACGTCCAACATCAATGACTACAATAAAATTCTTTTTAGAATTCAAAGTGCTCGCTGTAGTAATTATTTCCGCAGCCCTGTTATGCGGCTGCGGTGGAAATTCAGAAGAGGCTCTAAATGCTGATAATGCTGAAGAATCTGCAAGCGATTTGATTACTTTTTTCGATGGAGCAAAACCTGAAATTAAGAAGTTAGCCAAGGCTGCTAGTGAAGCTATAGATGCAAGCAACTTCCCACTCGCAGTTCAAAATATAAATCTATTAAAAGCCCAAGGTGCAAATCTGACAACAGATCAATTCATGGTTGTCAGTGAAGCTGGGGTCAATTTACAAACAGCGATGATTGAAGCGGCAGAAAGCGGAGATAAAAAAGCTCAGGTAATATTAAATATGCAGAGCACTGGGCGACGTAACTGAGCGGTCTACTCTTTTTTCTTCGCTGCTTCCGTCTTGGCTTTTGACTTAGGTTTCGCTTCAACCGACTGCGGCACTTCCTCCCCTTCGATGACCACGACTGCCTTGCGCAACAAGCGCCCCTGATGTGACAGTCCCTGCGCCGCCAAACCGATGATCTTGGCCCCGACTTCCGGTTCGGCATCTTGATCGCGGAGTTGGTATTTCTCAGGATCAAACGTCTCGTTTGGCTGAGGCTCGACGACCACCACGCCCACCCGTCTTGCAACCTCGCGGCACGCACCCTGAAATGCGGTGAGCTGCTTGATCAGATTTTCCTGGCCGGACTGGCGACCCGCCTGGGTGAGTGCAAACACGTGATCCA
>Ga0209036_1000776_pt1 | contig 13801 bp, 11 predicted proteins | sample MarorgKNORR_S2LV_3_FD_188222 | JGI IMG/M metagenome (GOLD analysis project Ga0209036, IMG submission 188222) | Marine microbial communities from the Southern Atlantic Ocean, analyzing organic carbon cycling - DCM_A/KNORR_S2/LV (SPAdes) (version 2) | ecosystem: Environmental > Aquatic > Marine >... | reverse complement strand
ACTTTAAAGTAATAATTTAAAAAATTTTTATTTATAAGATAACTCCTGTATGTATTTTTTGAGATTTCACTCATTTGATCCATTATATTTCTCCATTCTAATTTTGGTTTAATAGGAGGTGCTAAAGTTGCTTCTAATACTGATCCCAAATAAGTTCCCAATGTATATTCTGACAATGACTCCGTAGCATATTTTTGCTGAATAATTTCCCCTTGTTCGGTTACTCGAGTTCTTGCGTTAACGGTTCCTGGTGGTTGTGATAACAATGCATGATAAATAGGTCCACCACCACGACCAACCGACCCGCCTCTTCCAGTTTCTACTTCGATTTCATTTGCAGAAACGAATTCCGGAAGTAAATCTTGATAGGCCGCCGCTAAACCGCCTGAAATGATTACATTTAGTTGCGCTGAGCTGTTCGCTGCAAAAAAGGCAAAAATCAGGGAGAGAACTATATGTCTTGTGCTTATCATAACCTGCTCATTGGGCTAATTATTAAAGGATAAACGGATCTCTGAGAATCATAACACGCCAGCTTTTTAAGCATTTAGGGGCTTTGCAACTTGCGAGACACCGAATGTTGTGAATTTAGTCAGCTAATAACCATAAAAAAGCCACAAAAATGGGGTTATACTGAGGGCTAGGAGTTGCACAAAACGTCTCTACGGATACAATGAAAATAATAAAGAGAACCTAGCGTTAACGCTGGGCCAGGGAGAACAGAAGCGTGCGTGTGAATAGAATTCTGTTGAGCATTTTCGCTCTTTCGATAACAGGAACCTTTTGGTCCGGCGCGATTGCCCAGGAAGCCAGTGATACAGTTTGGCAGCGGGATTTTCTCAATCAGTACTGTATAGCCTGTCACAATGACGTTACCCGTGAGGCTAACTTCACCCTTCAAACCATTGCCCTGAATGAAGTCGGACATAACACGGACGAGATTGGTGTATGGGAAAAAGTAGTTTTGAAACTCAGAGCGCGCGAGATGCCGCCGCCAGGGATGCCTCGCCCTGATGCCCCAGCCTATGACGAGCTGGCCGCGTGGCTAGAGGAATCACTAGATAACGCGGCGATGGCTAAACCGAATCCGGGTCGACCGGTGGTGCACCGCCTTAATCGGGCTGAATATACGAATGCTGTGAGGGATTTACTAGCCCTCGATATCGACGGACACGAATATCTCCCTGCAGATGACTCGGGGTATGGATTTGACAACATCGCAGATGTGTTAACTCTGTCTCCCAGTTTGCTCGAGCGTTACATGATCGCGGCAGCGAAAATTAGCCAGCTAGCAATTGGCGATCCCAATATTCTTCCTACCGTGAAAACGTATGAAATGCGTCCCACGTTAATTCAAGAAGGCAGGATGAGTGAAGAGCAGCCGTTTGGCACCAGAGGAGGCACGACCGTTTCGCATTATTTCCCGTTGGATGGCGAGTATCACGTAAAGCTGCGACTGGCCAGGACTCACGCGAACCAAATTATTGGGTTATTTGAGGCCCATGATATTGAGGTACGCCTTGACCGGGAGCTCATTGCGAATTATACGGTTGGGGGTGACGGAATTATTAACCCATGGGCAGCGGTAATGTATGCCTCTGAGTACGAGCAGACGGCAGATGATCATCTTGAGCTTCGGATACCTAATATAAAGGCGGGCAGTCACAGTATTACCCTCGCTTTCCCCGAAAAACGCGGTATCCCGGAGGGCATTCTAGAGCCAGCGTTATCGACTGCTTCGTATGAATTCGCGGGAGATCGGGACATGCCGATGGCCCTGGGAAGCATAGAAATCTATGGCCCGTATAACGGGGTGCGCCCTGGCGAAACGCCGAGCCGAAGTCAACTTTTTACTTGTCTACCGAACGGTGTTGAGTCGCGGGACAGGTCTTGTGCTACGGAAATTATTTCCAATCTAGCGCGCAAAGCATTTAGGAGGCCAGTGAGTGACGATGATCTGACGCCACTTCTATCCATGTACGAGAGCGGTCGACTTGAGGGTGGTTTTGAAAGAGGTATCCAGAGGGCGGTGAGGGCTGTTCTCGTAGATCCCGAATTTCTATTCCGTGTCGAGGGTCAACCCAGCAATGTGGAGTCGGGAACGGCCTACAAGATTACCGACGTTGAATTAGCTTCCCGGCTCTCATTTTTCTTATGGAGCAGTATCCCGGACGAAGAACTTCTCTCTCTAGCTCAGGAAGGAAAGTTGGCCGATCCCTCAGAGCTTCGCCGACAGGTTGAGAGAATGCTGGCGGATAGCAGGTCCGACGCGCTAATAGAGAATTTTGTTGGGCAATGGCTGTATTTGAGGAATCTGCCGGGGGTTAAACCCGACCCGGATGCGTTCCCTGAATTTGACGATAATTTGCGCGCGGCGTTCCAGCGCGAGACCGAACTGTTTGTTAAAAACCAAATAGATGAAGACAACAATGTGCTGGAACTGCTGACCGCCGACTACACTTACTTGAATGAGCGACTGGCTGGGCATTACGGTGTCGATGGTGTCTATGGAACGCACTTTAGGAAGGTTTCATTCAATGATGGTAAGCGCGGCGGGCTTCTTGGTCAGGGTAGCATTCTGACTGCAACCTCTTACCCTAACAGAACGTCCCCGACACTCAGGGGGAAATGGGTGTTAGATAACTTGCTTGGAGCTCCGCCCCCACCGCCGCCGCCGAATGTGCCAGACCTAGAGGATAGCGACACAGTAAGTCCGAGGTCGGTGAGAGAGAGACTTGAGGCACATCGTACCAACCCCGTATGTGCGAGTTGCCATTCGAGGATGGACCCTTTCGGATTGGCCCTGGAACCGTTTGATGCAATCGGGGGACTGCGGACTCATGACGGTGGAGAATTGATTGACGCGTCAGCCATTTTACCGGACGGTACCGCTTTCGAGGGGCCACGGGGAGTGAGGGACTATCTACTAAGCAGCGAGGAACGCTTTGTGGCGACACTGACGAAGAAGCTTCTCACTTACGCGCTAGGCAGGGGTTTAGAGGACTATGATCCACCCGCAGTTCGGGCCATTGTAAAGGCGGCTGAGGACGATAACTACAGCTGGTCATCCATTATTTTAGGTATTGTTGAAAGTGTCCCATTCCAAATGAGGAGGTCACAAGAATTATGATTATCACCAAAAAGCATTTGCCCCGAAGGAAATTTATTCGAGGTGTCGGTGCCACTCTGGCGCTGCCCCTACTCGATAGTATGGTGCCAGCACTAACCGCACAGGAGTTGACGGCAGCTAACCCGGTTAAGCGACTCGGGATCGTTTATGTACCAAACGGTGTATTTATGGACAACTTCACACCACCCGAAGTGGGTCGTAACTTTTCGTTACCATCCACGTTAGCACCCTTGGCTGACTATCAAGATCAGATGCTTGTTGTGACGGGTCTTTCAAACAAGATGGGAGACGCCTGGCCCGGGGAGGGCGCGGGAGATCATGCTCGGGCTGCCGGTGCATATCTGACCGGTGTACACCCCAAGAAAACTGAGGGGGCCGATTTGCGTGCTGGTCTCTCCATAGATCAGATTGTGGCAAAAGTTTTTGGTGCGCATACACAGCTTTCATCCTTAGAGCTCTCATTAGAGTCTCGAGAAAATGTAGGGGCATGCGACCCCGGTTATGCCTGCGCCTATGCAAATACCCTGAGCTGGTCCAGTGCAACTACCCCGTTGCCAATGGAGAATAATCCTCGCGTTGTTTTTGAGCGTTTGTTTGGCGGAAATGAGAGCACCGATCCGGAGGCATGGCGCGCACGGCGCGAAGAGGATAGCAGCATTCTTGACGCTGTAAATAATAAGCTTAATAAGTTGCAAAGAGGGTTAGGGCATCGGGATCAATTAAAGTTGGAAGAGTACCTTGAGGCAATTAGGAATGCCGAGCGTCGAATCCAAATGGCTGAGGCACAGAGCGAGAGGGAGCTCCCGGTCATAGAGCAACCAGCTGGGGTGCCGGGTACTTTTCAAGAGCACGCGAAATTAATGTACGATCTTCAGCACCTTGCCTTTCAAGCCGATTTGACCCGTGTCATTACGTTTATGGTCGGCCATGAAACGAGTCAGCGAGCCTATCCTGAGATTGGCGTGCCGGACGCTCATCATCCGCTCTCCCATCACGGCGGGAATGCGGAAAAGATTGAAAAGTTAATTAGGGTGAATGGGTATCACACCGAGATGTTTTCGTATTTCTTAGACAGGATGAGAAACACAAGTGAGGGAGATGGGTCTCTGCTAGATCATTCAATGCTAATGTACAGTAGTGGTATGAGTGATGGAAATGGTCACAATCACCATAACCTGCCAACTATGTTATTGGGCGGAGGTAGCGGCACCATCAATGGCGGAAGACATGTTAGGTATGAAAGAGAAAAAGAGACTCCTGTCACTAATTTATTTCTTGATATGTTAGATAAGTTGGGTGTGCCGTTGAATGAGTTTGGCGACAGCACCTATAACTTGAATGTCTTATCCGGCTAACTTTAACGGTAGAGCGATATTTTGAAACCAAAAAATTTGATTAAGCAGTGCTGTAAAGTTTCATGCTTGCTAAGTGGGCTGAGCGCCAGTTTCGTGTTTGCGGACGGAGCTAGTCTGCTTGATGCGGCGCAAAGTAATGATATCGATTCTGCGATGATGTCCATCGATCAGGGTGTTGGTGTTAATAACACCTCGCCAGATGGGGCAACAGCCTTGCACTGGGCCGCGCATTGGGGCGCCACGGATCTCGCAGAGCGTTTATTGAGCGCGGGTGCTCTCGTTGATGCTTCGAACGAGTTGGGTATTACACCTATTTCGATTGCCTGCCGAAATGGCAGTGAAGCCATGGTTGATCTTCTGTTGAAGGCAAAAGCTGACGCAAAAGGGTCAGAGCCGAGCGGTGAGACAGTGCTCATGAGCTGCGCACGAACTGGGTCGCTAGGGGCAGTTGAACAACTTTTGGCTGCCGGTGCAGAGCCGAATTCATTCGAGGTAGATAGCGGGCAAACTGCTCTGATGTGGGCAGCAGCAGGAGGGCATTGGGAAATCGTGGATTTATTGATAGGGGCTGGAGCAGATGTAAACGCGAGTTCCAGTGGAAAGTTCACTCCATTGATGTTTGCCGCTCGAACCGGTGATCTTAAGTCCGCTGAGTTACTCTTGGATGCGGGAGCAGAGGTTAATGTTGCTACCGAAGATGGGTTGAGCCCGCTCCTTATTGCATCTGCTAGCCTTGATGCTATCACTGGCAGCGACTATCGGCTCGTTATAGAAGAGAGTCAGCATGAGAGCTTGGGGGCACTGTTGTTAGACCGTGGAGCAGACGTAACCCAGAGCGATCAGTATGGAATGACCGCACTGCATTATGCGGTGGAAATGAATAAGCCGAGTTTGCTCAGAGCTCTACTCAAAAGGGATGCAGATCCGAATGCCCAGTTGACGCAGGGTTTGCCATTTAGGCGCGGGGACTACGTCGGAAGGGAGGCTTATGATGGGGCTTCGCCGTTTTGGCTAGCCGCACGATTGGGAAATGTTGAAATGATGAGAGAATTGCTCGATGCCGGTGCAGATCCTGAGCTTAGACAAGCGTGGGGTGTTACACCGACGATGGTAGCGGCAGGTGTCACACAAACAGATTCTCGAATTGCGAATGAAGAGAAATTAATTCAGGCGCTGGAGCTTTTGGTGCTTGAGATAAAGACAGATATTCATTCGGTGGATCGTTCTGGACAAACGGCGGTTCATGGCGCAGCGAATGTCTCAGGTAACGAGATCATAAAATTCTTGGTAGCCGAAGGTGCTGACCCGGAGGCAGTCGATAGCCGTGGAAGGACGCCTCACGACGTGGCGATGCGCACGCTAAGACCAAGGCCTATCACCGCCGCCCTGCTGCGGGAGCTGGCTGCGAATTAGCTTAAATCGCTTCCTTAGAGTTTACTCTCCGCCATCATCGCCCGCGGCACGCATCTCGGTCATTCTCTCGCCTCGAAGGATATTCTCCATCCCATAGTTCCCCTCGTGGCAGCCATACTCGTAAAGTTGGCCCGCTACCTTTGTCATGGGGACGGTCGCGCTGATCTTATCCGTAAAGGTGCTAGGATCCTCTAAGGTCCAGTCGTAATTAATTGTTGAGTAGTCGACGCGAGTGAATCGCTCGGTGAGGGTCTTATCTTTAGCGGTACCGAATCTACTAAAACTCGGCAACAAGTCGCTAAAGTTCTTGGTAACGACGACCAAGGTATCTCCTTCGAAGTAGCCTCTCGAGTCGCCGGTCCATAGCCGAATGTTGTCGTCAAGAGAGCCTTTATCATTTAGTGGCACTATACGCGCATCGTGGACCATCTCTGTCACGATGACGGCATGAGTTTTACTCTGGACTATCTGTACGTTTGCATTGTAGCCACCACCGTTCAGAGGAGGACCCGCGTTAAAGCCGATCAGACATCGCTCTGATAGGCCTCGATCCTCGGGGCCGTCTTTGGCAATGCCACCGAAAATTGCACGAACAGGTCTCTCGCCAGGCACATCAGGGCCCAGGTTAGCGGTATGAACAAGCGCACCCTCGATTCGTTCAGGGATACGACCGTTAAGTGGGTACGTGATCAGCGAGGTGCGAACGTTCTCCCCTATTGCTGCCGCTTCGAACCAGAAGCTGTTGTAGCCACCCGAGCTTTCAGCAACCGGTGGGGCTTCAGGATTAACGTTAAGCTCGGCTTCTTTCGCGTCGGCCTCTGCGCGACTTTCCTCTCGGTCCACTCGAGCCTGCTGAACTTCGTCGGCAGTTAAAAACTCGCGGTCACCAAACTCCTCCGGTCTCTGCATAGGGGTTTCTGAATTAAAGTTCCAGACCCCTTGTAGGTCTGGTTGGCCCCATTCGGTGGTGGGAACAACATAGCCATCGCCCGACTGCGCGTTTGAAAACTGAAACGGGACGATCACTAGCAAGGCAGTAATTAATGAGTTCTTATTCTTCATCGCGCAATCCTCTTTGGTTATTGTCCTAACGCATCCAGTTCAAGTCTTCGCGCCCCAGCTAACGAGCCCGGCATGGAGTAATTTCCCTCGTGGCATGCGTATTCATACCAGGGCTCTGGTGACGCATAAAAACTCAGCTCCGCGGTCCACTCTTGCTGGTAAATGTTGTCGTCCTCTACGATAAATTGGTAGAAGATTTCGTTGTCAGAGTACCTGCTGAACTTCTCAGTGATTCGCCCGTCCTTGGTGATTGGGATCGAACTCTGACTCATCTGTTGGGGGTGGATGTTGGTGGTCTCTATAACGAGCGCATCGCCCTCATACCAGCCGACCGAGTCGCCAAACCATTGCTCGAGTGGCATGGGCCTTCGATTGGCTCGAGCCTCTTCTGGGGTGTCAAAGATAGGGATGATGCGTGCATCGTGCACCATCTCGACCAGTACCATGACGTAATCATCGGTCTGCACGAACTGATAGGTGTTGTTATAGAGCGCGCCCATCATTCCCGGGCCGGCCTTATTTCCAAAACCAAGCAGACAACGCTCTGCGTTAGGGAACGCCTCCGGGCCGCTATAGTCGGCGACACCTGTCGCATAGCGATTGCCAAAGTTTGCCCTATCGAAGTCATACTGCGGCTCTTCTTTTCGAGGAATCCGCCCGCTTGGTGGGTCTACTATGTACGAGGTCCGGAATTCACCCTTGACGAGTGCTAGGTTGGATCCTGGGCTGACCCAAAAATTGTTGTAGGCCCTGGTGCCGAAGTCGTCTGCTCCCGCCTCGGGGGTATCGTTCACCCCATCGCCCTCATCCAGGCCGCCCTCGATACCGGCGATAGGGGTCACGGCTGCTATGGCGCGAGCCCGCTCTGGTGTGACTATTAAGGATTCCACGCCTTCTGGGCGTTGAAGACTTGTGAGTGACGCATTGGTCCAGATGCCTTGGAGATTTGGACGGTCAGCTTGGGCGAAGATCGGAGAGCCGGTAACCGCCATAATTAAAAGCAAAAGGCTAGATGGGGTGAATGTTTTTTGCCGGATAGTCATTTTTGAGAATCTCCCGATGTGTCTATTTTAATCTATTGATTGATTACAACACATAAGCGGGCACGAGAATACTGTCAAAGGGTATTTGCGGGTAACAGTTCCTGAGCTTGTCATTCTTGTATTTATGGTTGGTAGAATAATGTAAGCGATTGCAGAAAATCGGAGAATGTTGCCTTTACTGCATAAGTCCCCCGCCAAATGTACCTGCATTGGAATTAGCCTGACTTGCTGAGTCTCTGCCTCTGGAAGCAAATTCAGCGTCGCGCTGGAGCTGTTTTAATTGCGCTACCGTGAAGCACATCCGAGGGATACGTCGAAAACTGCCTCCAATCCAATCCGACATTTCTTCCTGACAGACAATTTGCTCATTTTCGGGCAACAAAGCATTGTGCAGCACGAGCTCATATTCGCTCATGTCTTCAAATCTTGGACGGTCGGTTGTCTCGCAACCAGATAGTGTGGCAAGGGCTAATATGAGAGCTAAACGGAGATTGAACATAATTACCCCAATGCTGGTATGGCAGAGCTCCTAATATTACAAGTGCTGATGTTCCAGGGGCAAGCCAATTTGTGACCACAAACCTCGTTAACTAACTAACCCTTCTATGGGCTCATGACGACCGCCATTCTCATCGCATACGGCATAATTCCGCTGACTCCCATCATTAGATGTGCCATAAAATGCGACGCCCGCGTGGCGTCCATCCTTTCCTAGGACGTAGAAGTTTACGTTAAACGTGGGCTCCCGATCTTCATTTAATAATCTGCTCTCAGTATTTTCCCATATCCGTTTCAATGCCGTCATCCCGGCATCTTTTGGGTCAGCACCGCGCCGAAGCTCCTCAACAACGAGGTAAGAGGCGAGGTTGTACAGGTTAGCTTCGCCACGCCCGGTCGAGCCTGCGGCGCCGTGGTCGTTCGCAACATAAAGGCCAGCGCCTAGGATCGGGCTGTCCCCAACACGGCCTGGTATCTTCCAGGCCAAACCCGAGGTAGTGGTCACGCCACAAACGTCTCCATCACCATTAACTCCGTTGCAGTTAATGGTTCCATATAGATGCTCCGGATCGATTAGACCCTCTGCGGCCATGTCCGTCGCAATTTCTATACTTTTCCTCGTAAACGTTTTGATGTTTTGGGGGTTCAGCTTAGCTTGGCGGTTGGGGTCAGGGTAGTGTGAGGGATCAATTCGGCGGCGCCACTCGAGATAACGCTCTCGAGAGCGATCGGTGTTTAAATCGTCCTCGATCCCAAAGCCCATCTGCCGAGCAAAATCCTGAGCGCCCGAGCCGACCAGCAGGTGGTGATCGGTTAGGTCAGCCACGGCTTTTGCGACATTGGAGGGAGTTCGAACGCCTTGCAGGGCCGCAACACCTCCGGCCCGTTTCAAGGGGCCATGCATACAACAGGAGTCAAGAGTAACGTTTCCCTCCGCATCGGGTAGTCCGCCAAAGCCGACACTTGTATCCTCCGGGTCCAGCTCAACAATATTCACGCCGGCCACTAGTGATTCTAAAACATCAGCACCTTCGGTCATCATCCGATACGCGCGTTCGACGCATGTCTCTGAGCCGCCATTTCGGTATACAAAACCATTGCCTGAACTTATGACGACAGGTCTTGAGGGGCGTGACTGAGCTATCGCTGGGCCAGCGCCGCTAGCGGCCATCACACCGATTGCGCTGGTTACCCCGATAAATGTCCTTCGCTTTAGCGTTGATTGTGAGCTTTTCTCTGACACTGAGCCATCCTCTTTTTTGATCATGGTATATCAAGCCTATTGGGTAGTTTTCTTTAATTTACACTTTTTGAATGAATTTTTCTCACTTATCGGTTGATGATAAGTCGTTTGTGGAATTAGAGCGAATTTTATAGATTATACGCCTCCCGGGGGTATTCCATATCTCCTTTGCAAAGGATGTATGGCGGTACTCTTGGGAGAACTAAAACGAATTAATATTAAAAAAGAACAACTGGCACGCTATCAACTCCTGGGAGAGGTTTTGCAATCACCATGAAACTTCATTTTAAAAATTATTCTCGGGATCAACATGCACTCATATCCGAAAGCCGTTCTATTTCTATTGACCTGCTCTATAGCCAACGCAGTCTTTTCAACAGATTTTGCAGAAATCCAGGCCGACATACATAGGGAAGAAACCAAATTTCGAAGTATCGAAACGCAGCAAGGTAACTTTAGTCCAAGATTACTGGAATCCCTTGACTCTCTGGTGAAGCTGTCGCTCATGGCGAATAGGCTCGGCGACGCTGGAAGTTATATTGATCGAGCACTGCAGATTACTCGGCTAGAAGGTGGTCTTCATACCCCCGACCAGTATCGCTTCTTAACCGCCGCGATCGAGGTTGAGATGGATCAGGGGAACTGGAAAAAAACCAAGGAGAAACTTAGTCATCTAAAATGGTTAGTTGGCAAAAAATATGAGGGAAGCGCTATTGACCGAGTAGAACTGCTTCGCTGGATCGTTGAGTCTCACATGAGGGGCTTCTATGAGGACAAACCTAGCAGTGGGGCAGAACACCTCATAAATTCAACACAGATAAGTGAAATAGCGGTGATTTATTCTCAAGCTAATGGTTTGACAGAGTTGCCGGCTTACATGGATTTATTACTGACACTAACAAATTCATATCTCCTCGAAGTCGAAGGAATTCGCGGCGGGGGTTCGACGAGTCATAGGCTGCGAAGACTTGACCCACCCGAACTGAATCTTGTGGAAAAGCGCTTTGATGCCGAGCAAAAGCGGTATGAAGTCGGCTTGGAGAAACTTCAGATGATTAAAGGGTTGTCTGGCAGGTTTTCCAGGAGTGAATTGGAAGCAAGGGCCATGAGTGACTTGTATATTGCAAGATGGCAAGACTATTTCCACAAGGTCGATGAGCGGAATATAACGCTGTCTCGAGCGCGCGCTGGTTTGATAAGAGAAGGTTTTGACACCGCTGAGATTGATAATCTTTTGAACAATCTAGCGAGGCTACCTTTCGACAATCTCGCTCTAAGTTTCCGCGAGGTATCTACAACCGTATCAGTCTCGGGGGATTAAATAGCCCGTGCTGGAGAATTTATTGATTCGACCCAATCCAAATGTTTACTCACTGGTTTTCAGATAAGAGGTCGGCTTTGTGTAAGTACCGACCTCTTAAAAAAGGCGAAAAAACTTTTATAACACCATGGCCTCTTCCATGACCGCCTCAGACTTCATCTTGATTTCTGATGCTACTTCGAAGGGGTCGCCGTTAACGAGCTCTTCTCTAAAAAGCTCTACTGAAAGGGCTCCATTGTAGCCCTTTTCTGCGAGTTTACTGATGATGGTATTTAGCGGAGCTATGCCGTCACCGGGTATTAGGCGATAGCTGTTATCGGTTAACTCTTTTGGGGCGTCCAACAAGTCTTGGAAATGACAATGCGCCAACTCGCCTGGTTCAAGTAGATCTAAGTCTTCAAGTTTGCTAAGTCCCGACCAAAAGTGAAAGAAGTCGATCATCGGTCTAATGTTCGGATGGTCGGCTGCGCGAATCATATTGAGTGCAGAGGTTAATGAGGCCAGATGTGTCGAATTGCGGAGAAACTCAATCATGCATGTGAGGCCATACTCGCTAGCAATAATTGCCGCCTCACGAATACTCTCAGGTGTTGCCGCAAAATCTTCGGCGCTGACAGGTCGAAATGTAACGGAAGGGGAATAAATCTTCTCAAGGCCGAGGCTTGCAAACTGATCGCAGCGCATCCGCCAAGCTTCGAGTGAAGCCTCCCTCTCAGGGCCAGGAATCCAAAGGTCAGGCTGAGCCGAAGCGGCGCAGACTGGCGTTAGGCCGAGATCATCGAGCAGCGCGCGTGCCCCACTCAAGGAATCGTTTTCAAGGAATCCATCAAGCATGAAGTCATTAAGTTCAACATATTCGATCCCGGCACGAGACCAGCCTTCGAGTGACGCGCGAAATCCTGCGGCACGTGATGTGTTTTGATGCATGGCGAGCAGCATCTTTCCCGAAGGCGCAGTTTGCGCATTAGACTGAGAAATTGATGCGATGAGTGGAGTCGCCAGAGATGTTAATAGAAATTCTCGCCGGTTTATCATTTTTAGTCACCATCTTAAGTAGTTGCGGAGTTATTTTGTTCTAGTTTATTTTTAGTTTACTATTCTCAGGGCGTATAAGGCAGGGAAGAGTGATGCAGGACAATGCGCAGAGTGCCTTTTTCGTCTTTCTTGTAGCCCCAGCTTTTGTCCACCTTTGTCACGTTCCCATCCTTGTCGGTAAAGGTTACCCATCCCATCCACATTGCTACGTCTCCTTGGATGAACGTTGCAGAGGTTTCCGATACAACCTGTCTCCAACTTTTTATGCCAAAGCCGCCATCAAGCGGGTATTGGCTATTATGGCCCACAAAGTAGGACAGGGCGCCTTCTCTGGTCGGTCGGAATGTTTGCTCACCACTCGCCATGGTCGGTTTAAATAAGACAGGACCAAGGTCGTAGCCATAAGCTGCATCAATAGCTTCGTTAGCGACTGCCATAGCCGGATCAATCCCGCTTTCATCATAGGCTTTCGATATGGCAACCAGGGCGTCTCCCCAGATTTTGCGCGCTTCTGTTAACTCTTGTTCTGTTATAGCGTTCGTCATAAGTTTTCTCAACCATAGCAATTAAATTCATGTTAATCGCTGATGACTTCCTGAAATGAAGTTAGTCAGTTTTCTGATGATGATACCCAAAGTTGACTAACTTTTGCAGAGGCTGAAACTAAAATTGCAGTAAAGTGAATCGCCAAGCTGTCGACTTGAAACATGTGATAGACTTATATCAGTCCTGTTTAGCCTAGTTATTTGTCTCAGGAATCGGCGACATCATGTGCTACTAAGCGGACATCTCAATTGAGAACGCTTTTTTTATTTTAAAGGTGATAAGTTGCAGTATTTAACAGGCATGATGGATAAGTTGGCGATAGGGTTGTCCTTTCTTTGCGTAGCTCATTGCTTGCTATTGCCGTTCGCTATTCTATTGTTACCGGCTCTGGGTGCAGCTTTTTTAGAGGAGGAGGTCTTCCACTACTGGCTGCTTTTCCTGGTTGTTCCTACGAGTATGTTCAGTCTATGGCTAGGCTGCCGTAAGCATGGAAATCCCGAAATTCTTGCGATAGGGGTCTTTGGTCTCTGCCTCTTGATGCTCATCGTGGCGCTAGGCGTAGACTTGTTGGGGGAGACTTCAGAGAGGATCTCAACTGTCGCAGGTGCAGCTATAATTGCCCTCGCTCATCTTAAAAACATGAAGGCTTGCAAGAAAGCGGAAAAGGAGTATGCCTGAGCTTTTTCTGGCTGTATAATCAAGGGTCTTCCAGGACACCGGAGAAACTAAAAATGGCCGCTACGCTTCGCAGTATTTCCTACGTAACCCTCCTATTCATAGGCTTTTTGTCCCTAACGGCACAAAGTCAGGAAATTAGGCAATCTCAAGAAGATTCTGAGTTTCGCGAGCTAATGTGGGAAGACTTGATGAGTCCCACCGACTTGGCTGCCATTCTAAATGCTCCGCTCTTGTCCCACGATAGTTATGGCTGGGAAGATCAGCTTGGTGGAGACACAGAGGGCGATGCCTATAAAAATGCCCTGCAATCATTTGACGTCAACCCTGAGGTACTAGACGAACGAATTATGATTCCGGGGTTTATTGTGCCCACAGAGTACAACGACGATAAAAGAATCACTGCGTTTTTTTTGGTGCCATACTTTGGAGCTTGCATCCACCTCCCGCCACCTCCTCCAAATCAAATCATTCATGTCA
>Ga0209036_1000772_pt1 | contig 13815 bp, 13 predicted proteins | sample MarorgKNORR_S2LV_3_FD_188222 | JGI IMG/M metagenome (GOLD analysis project Ga0209036, IMG submission 188222) | Marine microbial communities from the Southern Atlantic Ocean, analyzing organic carbon cycling - DCM_A/KNORR_S2/LV (SPAdes) (version 2) | ecosystem: Environmental > Aquatic > Marine >... | reverse complement strand
TGGTTGCAGAATTTTTTTAAAGAGTGGATTATCTTCAGTCAAATCAGGATCAACATTTAAGGCTTCTTTCACAGACCGAAATACTGACCAAGTAAGTCCAGTTTTGTCAAAATCATCAGCAAAATCCTTTACAGTTCTGATTTTAAACCAAGGTTCTATTATTTCTGTTATTGCATGGCGCCAATGCCATCTTGTCGATTCATCCTGCAGATTAATATTATTTTCCTTTTCCAATTTTTTGAATTGCTCAGTAGTATCGGTCGCTTTAACGATGCCCGACCATTGTCTGTTGGTAAGACCAATTATCATAACCCTGTTACCATCTGCGCACAAAAAATCTTTTCCATATGCCCCGTAAAGTGCGTTTCCCGCTTTTGTACGGTCATCGCTGTTTAAAGTAGAGTCAGCAATCATTCCTAGATGACCAATAGCGGCAGCTGCAACATCTTTAAGAGCTATCTCTACATCCTGACCAACTCCATGTCGTAGTCTGTACCGTTCAGCTGCAAGTAACGAGGAAACACACATGTTTCCTGCAATCATATCCCAAGCTGGGATCGCATTTGCCACAGGATCTGCACTTCCTTCATGACCAGTAATATCCGGTATGCCGAGTGCTGGATTTACGGTATAATCAACTTGAGGTTTTCCGTGTCTATCACCTGTTAAAGTAACAATAATTATGTCACTTCGATCTTTAGATAATGTTTCATAATCTAACCACCCTCTGACCTTTAAGTTAGTTAAAAATAGACCTGCGTCTTTTCCCGGAGCAGTGACTAAATTCGAAATCAATTCCTTTCCTTTTGGACTTTTCATATCCACTGCAATAGATTTTTTACCCTTGTTCATTCCAGACCAAAATAAACTATGCCCGCTTGGCGAGTATGGCATGCGACGAGCATCTAGCCCTCCTTCAAGCCTATCAAACCTTATAACTTCCGCACCCATTTGTGATAAAGTCATACCAGCCATTGGAACAGCAACAAATGCCGAGCTTTCTATAACACGTAAACCAGATAGGATATTATTCATAATTTTTCTTCCATGAAGCAGTTGCCTCCATACATTGATGGCCATTTGAAGCTGTATACAGAGTTAGATCTTCATTACTTGTTTTTGCGACTAGTTCCATTGAATTATTCGCAAATGCTGGATGCACCCCTCGAAAAGAAAACTTTTTTGGTGAAGAATTTCGTAATTCACTTGCATATTGCATAAGGAAGAGTGCCTGAAGAGGTCCGTGCACAATCAAATGAGGGTATTTCTCAACCTCCTGTGCATATTTTAGATCATAGTGAATCCTGTGCGCATTATACGTTAATGCTGAAAACCTGAAAAGAAGCGGGTTAGATATAACTATTTTATCTTTAGGATAATCTGACTGTGGCACGTCCCTTTTCTTTGGTGGGTTGAAGGACTGGGAAGCTTGTAAATACACAATATTTTGGGTTTCGGTTATTGCTATATTACTAGAATTTCTCAACTTGTGTTCATAGGTAATAAATACCATCTTACCTGATTGGGACTCCTTTTCTTTAATATCAATAACGGTTGTATCTTTTGTTATTTCTTGTCCAACTCTTAGGTCAGAGTGGAAAGTTAATGAACCACTTGCCCACATTCTGCGTGTTAGATCTTTTGGCGGAGTGTAACCGACATGTTTTGGATGCCCATCATCACCAAGTTGACTTAAATGTGTAGCAGATGGAAATGCAAACCAATGCCACAACGGGGGTAAGGGATCGCCTTTCTTAAAATCCTCATTTGGCTTCTTTCCAATAGTTGAATTGATTAGTTCGGCAGTAACTATTTCAACAATACCACGAGAGGTATTTTTACTGCCTATCCAATCAGATATGTCTGAATTTCCCAAAATTTGCTCCATAAATTTTAGCACAACTTAATTCCACTTAAATTATACTACGAGTTAATCAAGTTAGAATTAGTAAGATAATGAGCAAAATCTAAAAATATTAATACAGTAATTAACCGGTGTATTATTTATCCAGCTTTAAATTTTTAGTTTCCGAAAGAATGTTTGCGTAATTTGAAGCAAAAATTAACGAAGCGCCAATTATTAAGGTTAACTCTATCGGCTCACTATATATAAAAAAACCAAGTGCAGCGATTAACGGCAACCTGATAAATTCAAGTGGTGATACTACAGCCGCAGGAACTAATGTTAAGGCGGTAGTCAAGCAATAGTGCGCTAGCAATCCTGAAACCCCGATAACAATAATAAAGGGCATATCAGCCAGGCCTAATCCAGTAATTTCTCCATCATATGCGCTACAAACAAAACCAAAAATTATTTGAATAAAGGTCATGAAAAAAAGAATGTGAATTGTAGATTCAAACTTTGTTAAGTGCTTTGTAAATATTACAGACCCGGCGAACCCTACAGCAGAGAGAGCAGCGGCAATTATCCCGTAGCTCAATTCCTGGGACCAAGGCGTTGTAATTACTAACACTCCAAAAAACCCCAACACACCTGTCATTAAGCGCAGTTTTGTAAGTGCTTCCCCTAGAAATATTGGTGAAAGAAGTATTACCCACAAAGGGAATGTAAATTCTAATGCGATAACATGCGCTAAGGGAGCTACTGTAATGGCAAAAAACCATAAGTTCTGTCCCGTAAAATGTGCTATATTTCGTCCAATATGAGATGAAATATTTTCAAATTTTATACTATTTAAGGTCCCGCAGTATAGACCAATCGACACGACTATAAAGAAACCGATTACACTACGATACATCATAATTTCGAAAGTTGGTATCGTCTTACCTAGCTCTCTTCCAGCTATAGCCATCGCAGAAAAAGACGCTACTGCACCAATCATATAAACTGCTGCTTTTATTGCTGGACTTAGCAAGATTATTTACTCTTTTTATTTTTTTTTAGTAAAAGCTTAAATTGAATAATGTCCATATATAAATTGATTTTATTTATTTTTTGCTTAACATTAATATCATAAATGGTTTCAGTTTTACGCCATTTTTTATCTAAATTTTCTTAGGTGTCATAAAAAAGTTCTATTATAATAAATATGGATAGATAAAAATCTAATGCAGTACCATTCGCCATCTAGCTTCAACGAAGCAGTAGCCATTTCAAATTCCTCAAGCGGACTAGTAAAATACTTAGCAGGCGGAACAGACGTTCTAGTGCAATTGAAAATTGGTACTAAGTCGCCAGATCATTTGATTGATATAAAAAATATACCTGGCGTTAGAGAAATTTCATTACGTGACGATGGCGGCTATACAATTGGAGCAGCAGTTTCCGGCGCGCAACTTACAGAACATAAAGAGCTTTCAAAGAAATGGCCCGGCTTAGTAGAGGGGATGGAACTTGTAGGTTCTGCTCAGATCCAAAGCAGAGCCACATTGGTGGGTAACTTATGTAATGGGTCCCCAGCTGCTGATAGTGTTCCCGGAATGATTGTTGCAGGTGCATCAGTTTCAATTTTGAATTCATCAGGCACAAAAGACGTTCTTGTTGAAGATATTCCATCTGGACCTGGCTCAACCAGTCTTGAAAATGGAGAATTAATAACAGCTATTAATCTTCCCAAACGCAACGATTATGAGGGAGATGCATATCTAAGATTTATACCAAGAACTGAAATGGATATAGCCGTAGTTGGATGCGCAGTTAATCTCTCATTAGAAAAGGGCGTTATTACTTCAGCCAAAGTAGTTCTGGGAGCTGTTGGCCCTAAAGTTATATTAGCGCACTCTGCAGCAGATTGCCTGGTTGGAACAAAACTAGATGACAATATCTTATCGAGATTTTCAGCTAAATGTAGTCAAATCGCAAAACCAATATCGGATAAGAGGGGATCGGAAGAATTTAGAAAAGACATAATTGGTGTCATCGCCCAAAGAGCTGCAAAAAAAGCTTATGACAGAGCGCTAGGAAATAATTAAATGACTAAAATCCATGTGAAAACAAATATAAACGGCGATAAAGTAGAGTTTCTGGCAGATCCACGAGAGACTTTGCTAGACTGCTTGAGAGATCATATTGGACTAACTGGTTCAAAAGAGGGCTGTGGTACTGGCGATTGTGGAGCTTGTTCGTGTATATTTGACGGTGATCTTGTAAGCTCCTGTCTGGTTCTTGGTGTTGAGGCTGAAGGTAAATCTATTGAGACTATAGAAGGAATGGCAGGAGAGAAAGAGCTGCATCCTCTCCAAAAAAAATTCATTGAAATGGCAGCACTGCAATGTGGCTTTTGTACTCCTGGAATATTGATAGCAGCCAAAGCTCTTCTCGACAGAAATAATGACCCTACCGAGAGTGAAGTTCGTTACTGGCTGGCTGGAAATCTTTGTCGATGTACTGGATACGATAAAATTATTAAGGCGGTTATGGAAACAGCCAGAGATATTCGGGAGACAGCGTGATGGCTAAAGATGAATTGGCGAAAGAGTTTAAGTATATTGGAACACGGCCTGACCGACCTGATGGTTTTGATAAGGTTACCGGAAGAGCTAAATACGGCGCAGATGTCGCCGCCGTTGGTATGCTGCACGGTGCTGTACTTCGATCTCCTTATGCTCATGCTCGAATTAAATCTATCAATTTTGAAAAAGCTGCAAAACTGGACGGGGTCAAGGCTATCGTTACACGAGATGACTTTCCAGTTGGCATAGATGGCGATACTTTAAAACTTTTAGAAAATACAATTGCAGGAGAATTTGCTTATTATGATGGACATGCTATCGCAGCAGTAGCTGCAACATCTGTCCATATAGCAAAAGAAGCTATCAACGAAATAGAAGTAGAATATGAAGTTTTACCGCATGTTATAGATGTAGACGAAGCCATAAAACCAGAAGCACCAGTAGTTAGGGAAAATGCTGGGGACTTTTCCGTACCGGAAGGAAGTTCACCAAATGTAGCTAGTTATATTGAGTTTGGTACGGGAGACATTAATAGTGGTTTTGATAAGGCGGATTTAGTCAAGTCGGGTCGTTTCAAAACAGAAGCTGCCCATCAGGGTTACATAGAACCCCATGCTTGTATGGCACAGTTAGACCATGACGGGCAGGGCGAGATGTGGGTTTGTACGCAAGGTCATTGGTATATTCGACAGATGTGCGCTTCGGTATTAGGGTTAGAAGCAAGTAAATTATGTGTAACGCCGTCAGAGATAGGTGGTGGATTTGGTGGTAAAACAACGATTTTTATAGAGCCGTTAGCTTTAGCATTGAGCAAGAAATCTGGTGGTCGACCCGTTAAAATAGTTATGAGTCGTGCTGAGGTTTTGCGTGCTACTGGACCGACTGCATCGGCATCAATGGATGTAAAAATTGGCATTACAAAAGATGGATACTTAACATCTGGTTTAGTTGAATTTAGAATGCAAGGCGGTGCTTTTGGCGGCTCACCTGTAAGTGAAGCACTACAATGTGCATTTGCATCATACAATATGCCGGCTGTCCATCACATTGGGTATGATATTCTAGCAAATAGACCAAGAGCAGCCGCGTATCGTGCACCAGGTTCGCCAATGGCGGCGTTCGCAGTTGAAAGTTTAATCGATGAGATATGCACAGATCTAAATCTTGACCCAATAGATGTTAGGTTGAAAAATGCGGTCAAAGAAGGTGACAAATCGAGTTATGGGCCAAAATTTAAAAAAATTGGTTTAATTGAGACACTTGAAGCTACAAAAGATCATCCAAATTATTCAATATCTTTAGGAGATAATCAGGGCAGGGGTGTTGCTGCAGGTTATTGGATGAACCACGGGGGAGAAACATCTGTATCGGTTTCGTTAGCCGAAGATGGGAGCGTAAATGTTACTGTTGGCACTCCTGACATTGGCGGGAGTAGGGCATCAATAGCTCTTATGACTGCAGAAACTTATGGAATTCCCTATAATAGTGTAAGAGTAAATATTGCAGAGACAGGTGCTCTCGGATTCAATGAACCAACACACGGGAGCAGGGCTACCCTTGCTTCTGGTAAGGCAGTTTATGAAGCTGCCAACCAAACTATTTCCGAAATGTGCAAACGTGTAGCCAAGAAATGGCAAATTGATCCTGACGCTGTTTTTTGGGATAATGGTTATGCAAAACCTGCAGGACCAAATGCTGGAGACTTTAGCCCTATTTCAATCAAGCAAATCGCCTCTGAAATGGACCAAACCGGGGGGCCAATAGCTGGCCATCATGAAGCATCAATTCGAGGAGTTGGTCACAGTTTTGGTGTGCATATTGCTGACGTTGAAGTTGATCCCGAAACTGGAAGGATTACTGTACTTCGTTATTTGGTGGCTCAGGATGCTGGGAGGGCGATACACCCATCATATGTTGAGGGACAATTTCAAGGTGGTGCCGTTCAAGGAATTGGATGGGCGTTAAACGAAGAGTATGTATACGGAACAGATGGATGCTTACAAAACGCTGCATTTCTTGATTACAGAATACCGGTTGCAAGTGACTTACCAAATATTGATACAGTAATAGTTGAAGTGCCCAATCCAGATCATCCATTCGGGGTGCGCGGAGTTGGTGAAACTGGTATCGCACCACCTCTACCAGCTCTGGCAAATGCTGTAGCAGCCGCTACAAATGTAAGGTTACGATCATTACCAATGTCTCCAGCTAAAGTATTGAAAGCCATAAAGACTGGAAGTGATGGCTGTTAACGTTTACCTATGGAGCAGCCTCAAGAAATTTACGAATGATCAAGATAAATTAACGCTTGAGGCAAAAAGTATTGGTGAATTGCTAGGTGTTTTGGAGAGAGATTTTCCAGGATTGAAGCCATTTTTAGATGGTGGTATTTCCTTCGCCATAAATGGCGAATTGTCAAATCCTAATTCAAATGAGCTGTTACCAGATGGGGCAGAAATTTATCTTATGCAAAAACTAAAAGGTGGTTAAAGCTCGCCTCTTAGTCAATAGCCATGAATTTCAATATTTAAGGATTAATTAACAAGTTAATGACAAAGTTTTCAAATATAAGAAACTATGCCAAATTGAGCGTTGCACCCATGATGGATTGGACTGATAGACATTGTCGTTATTTCCATCGAACATTGTCCAAAAATACTTTGCTTTATACCGAAATGGTAACCTCACCAGCTTTAATAAAGGGTAATGCTACTCATTTATTAGAATTCGATAAATCAGAGCATCCTGTAGCCTTACAACTTGGTGGATCGGATCCAATCGAACTTGCCAAAGCGGCCGTCATTGGGTCTAAATATGGTTATGACGAAATTAATCTAAACGTTGGCTGTCCATCCGATAGAGTGCAGTCGGGTACATTTGGTGCAGTTCTAATGAAAACACCCGAAGTAGTCGCTAAATGTTGCAAAGAAATGATTGATGCCGTTGATACAGAGGTAACTGTAAAATGTAGAGTTGGGGTTGATCAACAAAACCCTGATGTAACACTGCCAAAATTTTTAGAGCATATATCAAACGCTGGAGTAACTAGAGTCATAATTCATGCAAGAAAAGCAATTCTATCTGGATTAAGCCCAAAACAAAATCGCAATGTCCCACCTCTAAATTACGAATTAGTATATAAAATGAAAGAACTTTTCCCAGATCTGCATCTTTCGTTAAACGGTGGAGTTCAATCGATACAGCAAGCGAAATCACACCTCGAAAATGGAATCGACGGTGTAATGATCGGTAGAGCGGCGTATCAAAAACCTGGCGAAGTTTTAATAGATGTTGATAAGTATATTTTTAATGATGAGACCTCAGAGGTAACCGAAAAAGACGTAGTTAAACAGATGATCCCTTACATCGAAAATCAATACAAAGATGGAGGTAAAGTAAGTAAGATTACACGCCATATGCTTGGTTTATTTTCCGGAAAACCAGGCGCAAAAGGGTGGCGTAAAGTTTTGTCTGAAAATGCGCATAGTTCAGGACCAGAAATAGTATTAAAAGCACTAAGTGAAGTTGATTAAAACTTCTGAGATAGATTTTAGGATGGGACAGATGCAAATCATTGCATTTTTAGGAATGGGTAAAATGGGGCAACCTATGGCTTGTAATCTAGCCAGCTCAGGCTTTAAGGTTAGATGTTGGAACCGAACGACTGGAAAACTTCATTCTTTGCCCTCTATATTAGAGTGTAAACATGATATAAACACGGCAGTTGCAGGATCAGATGTTGTAATCTCTATGCTAAGCGATGGAGCAGCAACTCAAAATGTCATTAATAGTTTAGACAGGAATGCACTGACTTCAGTGAAAGCTTGGATAGAGATGGCTTCAATCCTTCCGGAGGAGGCAACTACCCAAGAAAAATTTTTTAAAAAAAATGATACCGAATATCTTGACGCACCGGTCTCAGGTGGAACGGTCGCTGCGAATGATGGAAATTTAGCAATTATGGTTGGCGGTGAGGAAAAAGTATTTTTAGAAACTAAGAAGATTCTCGGTGCTATGGGAAGACCAGTTTTGGTAGGCCCTACAGGCGCAGGCCAACTCGCAAAATTAGCTAATCAAGCGATAGTGGGTATTACAATAAGTGCAGTAGCAGAGGCCGTTCTTTTACTCGAGCGAGGCGGTGCAAATTTAGACTCTGTCAGAGATGCACTTTCTGGTGGTTTTGCTGATAGTGCAATCCTACAGCAACACGGACAGCGAATGTCAAAACGTAATTTTGAGTCTGGTGGAAGCGTACGAACGCAGTTGAAGGATCTACAGAATATTCAAAAAGTAGCACAGATATTAGGCCTAGAACTACCGATGGTTAATAAGGTTACGGAACGATATTCAGCACTTAGTGCTAATTCATTAAATTTGGAAAAAGATCACTCCGCTCTATTTCTGGAGCTACTAGATCGGAACAAAATTACAGACTAAAATTATCCCACAAAAGCCTTTTCAACCACATATTCTGCTGGCTCAGAATTAGCACCTTCTCTAAATCCAAGATCGTCTAATATAGCTTTAATTTCTAAATTCAATCCAATTGAACCACAAACCATTGCTCTGTCGATATCAGGAGAAAAATCGTTTATATTCAGGTCAGAGAACAAATTATTATTCTTCAATTTATCAGTGATACGCCCCATACAAGCAGAGTTTTCACGTGTGGTTGTTGGATAGTAAGTTAATTTTTTTATATTGTTTTCGCCTAGCAATTCTAGCATTAGTTCATCTTTACTTAGACTATCGACCAAAAGACGACCGTACTCCAATTCGGCTAACTCTCTGCACGTGTGGGTTAAAATAATCTGATCAAAATCCTCAAAGGTCTGAGGGTCACGTATTAGTGACGCAAACGGAGCAATTCCAGTACCGGTCGCAAATAACCATAGCCTACTGCCGGGTAATAAAGCGTCGTGGACTAGTGTACCAACCGGCTTAGGTCTTAATATGATCTGATCATTTACTTTCAAATGCTGAAGGCGTGAGGTTAGGGGGCCATCTTGAACTTTAATTGAATAAAACTCTAATTCATCATCCCAAGACGGTGATGCAATAGAGTAGGCTCTTAACAAAGGCTTTCCATCATCTTTAAGAAGTCCAATCATGACAAATTCACCAGACCTAAATCTCAATGATTGTGGCCGTGTCACGCGAAAAGAAAATAGTCGATCGGTGTAATGCCTAACTTCAGTCACAGTCTGTGCATCTGGCATTACAGGAGTTTGTGGTTTGGGCTGAGTATTCAAATGTTTTTTGCCTCTTTAACTAAATTACTTTCTACTTTTTACATTTGTATACCATGTTAAAAAATAGAATTATTTTTATATGCGGTTATATTTCTCTACTAAAAAAGTCAAATTTATTAATATAAAAGCTAATTATTTAGGGCCCTTATATGGTGGATAGACCAGACCGGCTGATATTACTAATTTCGCAGCATCCTCTATTGACATATCCAATTCTATCACATCACTCCGCGGAAAAAATAACATAAACCCAGATGTAGGGTTTGGCGTCGTTGGTACAAATACCGATAATAAATCGCTTTTAGCTTTTACCTTGTATTTGACCTCTCCTTTTGCATCTGTTGATATAAAACCAATTGCCCAAATTCCTTTTCTTGGATACTCGATCAAACAAGCTTTTTCGAAGGAACGATCCGACTGAGCAAAGACTGTTTCAGCAATCTGTTTAACACCTGAGTATATCGATCTTACTACGGGCATTCTACGGACTAGATTTTCACCAAATCGTATCAAAGATCTGCCCAGGAAACCTTTAGCAATCCAGCCAACAAATGTCGTAAAAAGGAGAAAAACAACTACGCCTAACCCTCTAATATTTATGGCTACATCCTGTCCAAAAATAGTATTTAGAATATTATCTGGGTGATATAAATTCGGTATGAAGGGTAATACAAATCCGTCTATCCAACCAATTACACTCCAGATTAACCAAATTGTTAAGGCTACGGGTGCAATCACTACAAGACCAGTAAGAAAAGAATTTCTCAACCCTGCCAGAAGACCCGACGGTTGTTTAATTAGATTCTCAGGGCCTTCAAATTGATTGTCTGACATGAAATTACCTTAGAAAAATGAATGAGTTAGGTAAAGAACAAAATTTAAAGCCTGCTTTTTTCAGTGATTAAACTTGAAGCAACTTTACAAGCTAGGGAAGCATTATTTTTTACCAACTCAATATTAGCATTGAGGGAGGCTCCATCGGTTAAATTAAAAACTTTTTCAAGTAGGAATGGTGTTAAATTTTTATCGGAGATATTTTCCTTGTTTGCTTCTAAATGAGCTTTTTTAATAATTGGTAATATTTCTTGGAATGGTATCTCGGCATAGGCTGGGATTGGATTTGCAACAAGCTGTCCACCAGGTATTGATAACGCCTCTCGAATTAACTGGGATTTTGCGATTTCTTCTGCGCTATTCATCCTTATAGGTGATCTCAAACCACTGGATCGAGACCAAAATGCAGGTAATTCATCTTGTCCAAAAGTTACAACGGGAACACCGAGTGTTTCAAGAACCTGTAAAGTCTTTGGCAAATCCAAAATCGCCTTTGGTCCCGCGGAGATTACAGTGACTGGAGTTTGCGCGAGCTCCTGTAGATCTGCTGAAACATCAAAAGTCTTTTCTGCATCTAGATGCACACCGCCAACACCACCAGTTGCAAACACTTTTATATTTGCACTTGCCGCTAGGATCATTGTAGCTGCAACTGTCGTTGCACCCGTTTTGCGACATGATATGGCGTACGCGAGATCATTTCGTGATAGTTTTATAACATCTTTTTTTTCTGAAAGATTTCTTACTTCATCCTTACTCAGACCAATCTTAACAACGCCATCAACGACTGCGATGGTTGCTGGAACAGCGTGATTGTCTCTTATAATTTCTTCTACCTCGAGCACCATTTTAAGATTTTCGGGATACGGCATTCCATGAGTAATTATGGTACTTTCTAACGCCACAACTGGAATGTTGTTTTGTAATGCGTTCGCAACCTCAGGATTTATATGTCTGCTTATCATTTTCTACTCAGAAATATACATTGCCGATTTTTCAACCGCAAATTCTAAACATTTTTCTGGATCATATTTAAGCATTTCCGCTTTTACATGAGCAGCTAAAAATGCGTCACCAGCCCCAGTCAAACGTTTAACCTTAATTTTTGGTGGTGTCACGGATAATACTCCAGTGGCTTTACTTGCCATGGACACTTTATTTTGACCGTTGGTTATAATTACCTTACCAACTCCATAGCTAATTAATTCAATTGCAGCACTGACTGTATCTGAAAAATTAATTCCACATAAAATTTGAGCCTCACTTAAATTTAAATAAAGAGTGACATTTCCTTTTGTTATAAAAGGGGCAAGACGACTAGCCTTGCCCGGTGAAGCTGGAACAAGCTTTAAATCAAATTTCTCATAAAATGAGTCTGCAGCCAAATTATTTAGTAAATCTGACTTTAAATTACCATCGACTATTAAAGGAAGCCGGTTAGTTTTTAAAGAACTGTTGAACTGCTTATTTTTGAGAGGCTTTAAAATTTCATAGCCAACACTTTCCAGAGAGTGTGCATCAGCTATAGCTGCCACTACACCTTCATTGTCCTCAATTGCGAGATAATTGTCGGTTGTAAATTTATCGGATCGATAAATATAATCGGTATTTATTCCCAAATTCTGACAGTAAGAAGCAAGCTGTATACCCGCATTGTCATTTCCAAGAAAACCTAATAAACACGCATTTATCTCAAGATTAACAAGATTTTGTGCGATATTGAAAGCAACACCACCAGGAATCCGCTTAATGAACCCACCAATATCGTCACCTCTACGGATGGACTGATTAGTGCGCCCAATTACATCCCAAAGAACGCTACCTACGCAAATAGCATCTATTTTACAGTCCATTTGCTCTAATCACGCCAAATGTTAGAGCCGCCCACAAACTTTCCCAAATTACACCTTTATCTTTTAATAATTTATCATTGGCCGGCCTGATTATTACGTTATCAATTAAATAAGCATTATCATTTTCTACCTTTACGGTGGCGATACCTTTTGCGTCAGTCTTCACAACAAAGGAATTAACACGTAAATCCGTATTTGATCTCTCGAATACATTCAACATAGAGAAAGCCTGTGGCTTTCCCTGATATAATGTAAGTATTTCAATACCACTCGATATATCGTCAGTATAAGGATTCTGCAGGGCAATTAATTCAAGTTCAAGATCATTCGCTTTATCTGATCCTTTAGCCCCCCCAACACCCAAAAGAGCTTTGCTGTATCGCGTGTAAATTTCAGAAAAATTTTCCTTAGGGAAATTACTATTTAAGTGAAAATCTATGGAACTCTGCGAGTGTTTTGCGATCGCAAAGTTTTTAAATTTTTTAAATTCTTTATACTTAATTATACTTGGTTTTGAAACATAGACAGCTGTAACTAATCCATTTTCATTGGGCACTATTTTTAATGCAGGAATATCACCTTGCCGAGAAGTATTATTAAATTGGTTCCCATTTTGCCTCCAGTAAAGTTTTTCCACTGATCTATCAAAATACCCTAAAGAAAATCCGTCAAAATTCTCCCCATTGCGTAAATTTAAATTTATTTCAGTATCTTTTTCTACCCTGAAATCTGTTGTATCAACCCATAACTCATGACCAATTAATGTACATGGAAAAAAGAAAAATATGATTTTTAAACATAACTGCCAATACATATCTTCACTCATATTTAATGTTACTCTTTTAATAAAGATATTATTTGTCAGTCTTGCAAGTAATGCCCAATCACATGAGGTTAATCCAGCAATTGCAGACATCTTACAAAAAAAAGATGGCGTTCAACTAGAAATTCGGCTGAACATAGAAGCACTCCTTTCCGGCATCGATTTGTCTAATGTTTCAAACACGGATGAAGCGAAGCAATCAGCAAAATACGATTTCTACCGGGGTAGGTCAGAAATCGATCTCAAATCAGATTTCTCAAAAATATGGCCTAGTTTAGAGACCAAAATAAAAATAAAACAAGATAATGAATTAGTTGCTCTAAAATTAAAAAATATCATAGTAGAAGGGCAAGAAAATTTTGACTACCCACGCTTCTCTACAATAGTTTTTGTCGCCAGTGTGGATCCATATAGGCCTTTCAGCTTTCAGTGGTCGAAAGCTTACGGAGATATAGTCCTCAGGGGGCCGGGTAACGAAAATGGCTTCACACAGTATCTTCAAGCTGGGATTGAAAGTTCCGATATTACTATTGATGAACAGCCAGAATACAAATTTTCAAAGGTATTTTTTGAGTATATCCCAGTTGGTTTTACCCATATCATCCCAAAAGGACTGGACCATATACTTTTTGTCGTTGGC
>Ga0209036_1000770_pt1 | contig 13839 bp, 14 predicted proteins | sample MarorgKNORR_S2LV_3_FD_188222 | JGI IMG/M metagenome (GOLD analysis project Ga0209036, IMG submission 188222) | Marine microbial communities from the Southern Atlantic Ocean, analyzing organic carbon cycling - DCM_A/KNORR_S2/LV (SPAdes) (version 2) | ecosystem: Environmental > Aquatic > Marine >... | reverse complement strand
CCAAGGACAAGCGCAGCTCCTTTTGCGGCGCCACCCTCAAATTCAACGCCACCTTTCTTACCTGAGTAATCAATATTCACTAAATCCGACTCCTCAGCCTCCCTGTCGACAGTAACCCAATTTTTCTTTTGCTCTCTAAGAGTTTCAATCATTTGGTCTACGTCTTTATCTAAAACATCTGCTATTGGCCTATTCACCTCAATATTCTTAAAATCTGGTAAATCTACATCTGGATAAACTTCAAAAATAGCAATGAATTTTAGATCTTTTCCCTCCTCCGTCTCTACGGGCTCAATTTTTGGTTGACCTGCCGGTTGAAGCTTCTTGTCTGAAACAGCATCATAAAACGATTGGCTCATCAGTTCGCCAATTACTTCGCCTCTCACACCTTTGCCAAACTGCCTTTTGACAACTTTCATAGGCACTTTGCCCTTCCTAAAACCATTCAACCGAACAGATTTAGCCGCTTCTCGGAGACGCGATTCCACATCAGTCTCGATCCTCTCACTTGGGATCGCTATCGTCATTCTTCGCTCTAAACCTTCTGTGGTCTCTACTGAAACTTGCATGTAAACCTCTTTAGCCCAGAATCCTAGTTTAGGTTTTACTCACTTTGCTCAAGGATCTTTTAAAATAAAGTGACAGACAAAAGTTAACTTCGACTTTAAGGTATATTACCAAAAAATTCAGTAAGTTACTTCGCAAATGATCATCAAACAAGGTGCGCGATTCTCCCATATAGATACCCCAACTGCAATCATCGAAGCTAAGCCCCAAACTTGCTCTTAAAACGTTCTTGTTAAAAACATCAAAATGAACAGGTATCTGTCAAAACATTTTAAAGTGACGTAAAGTGCTGTTTTCAATCACTTACTTGACATAATGACAATTTCGAACGAGCAATTAACAGGCCTAATTTTAGCGGGGGGAATGGGCTCACGCATGGGTTATGCCGAAAAGCCCTTACAAAAACTCGGTAATAAAACTATTCTCCAATGGATTTTTTCTAAGTCCGAAAATCAGGTTGGTCAATTTTTAATCAGCCTGAATCGTAATCAAGATAAATATAAATCAATCGGCTGCCCGCTAATTCCGGATATTGATGGCTATAAAAGTGGTCCCTTAATCGGAATCTACAGCGCTTTGGAGTTTTTGTCCCAGTCAACAGAATTAAAAGTTCCGCATTATTTGTTGTGCCTCCCAGGCGATGTCCCGTTTTTCCCAAATGATTTAATCACTCAATTATCAAATGAAATGGCCTCAAGTCCATGCGATGTTGTAATGACAAAATGTGATTCACAACTACAGCCGTTATTTTCATTATGGGCTCTGTCAACTAAGCAAAAGATCAAAAAAGCCTTGGAGAATGGCTATTATGGTCCAAAGCAGATCCTGTCCAAATTAGACCACAAACTGCTTTACGTAGAAGCTCAATCAGCGCTGCAATTTTTTAACATCAACACAGTAAAGGACATGAAAATTGCTCAGAAACTAATCAACGATCTGTAAAAAAAAAATTTCCTATTTTTAGTTTACTTTAGAATAGCCCCATATATTGCTGATTTATATATTAAATAATAACACCCTTGAATTTTTAAAAAGTGCTTCAAGTAATTGAAACTACGGATAAATACGCGTTTAACAAATCGGGCCGAAATACATCAAAAAATTTCTCATGGCATACTTTTTGCGCACTTCAAATTATTAGCAACACAGCTTAAGGTGAAAGTACCCGTTAGCTTGAGGTAACGTATCCGTTGATCCTTGGCTTTTACATATTGATCGTTGCCTCGAGCTAGCGGAGACCAAATGATAGGCATAATTCATGACGGAAGATTCGGATATAATCAAAAAGCAGGGCGATACCTTCAAAACTGCCAAAGAGTCAGTCATTTTTAAGCAGCAAAACGTCTGGTACTACACGTCTCCAAATGGCGACAGAGTGGGACCATTTAGGTATCAATCTGAGGCTAGATCTAGCTTAGAGCAGTTTCTAAGCCAACTGAAGGATAGATTATCTATTGAATAGCCGATAGAACAAGCTTAATTAAGTTGCTTTTTTAAATTCTAACGACAATGAATTGATGCAGTAGCGTAAACCAGTCTCAGGCGGGCCATCCGGAAAAACATGACCTAAATGGGAATCGCACGCACTGCATACTACCTCCGTCCGAATCATGCCGACTGAGTAATCAGAATGTTCGACAATCATATTTTTATCGATTGGCTCATAGAAGCTCGGCCATCCCGAACCGGAATCATACTTTTTGTCAGATGAAAAAAGAGTCTGCCCGCATGCCCCGCACGCATATGACCCGTCGTCCTTGAGGTCTAAATATCTCCCGGTGAAAGCCCTTTCAGTGCCCTTTTCTCTGAGAATATGATAGCGCTGATCACCTAGCAATGCCCGCCATTCGGAATCAAGCCTTTTAATCTTTTTAGAGACACTGAATTCAGTCATAACTTTCTTGTCAATGTTGATCCAGGCACTTACCTGCCCAAGTCTTCTTACTGTACAATGCGTAAGTCTCTCATATAATAATGGGATAGAAAATACTTCTAACTTTTGACACCACCGTTAAATTTATTCTTCATAAAACTCACTGCCAGCCTCGAAGATAGAAAGCAATGTTAAAGCAAATTAAGCAATCCAAAAAATTAATTGATGTTTGCTATGACATACGAGGGCCCATCCTAGAAAAAGCAGATGCATTAGAAAAGAAGGGCCATGAAATCCTGAAACTCAATATAGGCAACCCGGCACCATTTGGATTTAATGCTCCAGATGACATTATTTCAATTGTCATGAAGAACCTCGCAAATGCGCAAGGATATATGGACTCGAAAGGATTAATTTCAGCGCGCCAAGCGATACTTCAAGAATGCTTATCATATGGAATAGACGGGGTCCAATTAAAGGATATTTATCTAGGAAACGGAGTCAGCGAGTTGATCTCCCTTTCCATGCAGGCCCTAATAAGCGATGGCGATGAAGTGCTAATCCCATCGCCCGATTATCCTCTCTGGACTGCCTCGGTCACACTGAGCGGCGGCAACCCGGTACATTACTTATGTGACGAAAAGTCAGACTGGCACCCTTCAATCACAGACATTGAATCGAAAATCAACTCGCGTACTCGTGCAATAGTCATAATTAATCCAAATAACCCGACAGGGGCAGTGTACGATGAGAAAGTTCTAACCGATATAGTGGAGTTAGCTAGAAAGTACGAATTAGCTATTTTTGCGGATGAAATCTATGGAAAGATTACCTTCAACAATGCACGATTTATACCTATTGCAAGTCTGAGTAATGATGTGATAACGGTTAGTTTCAGCGGCCTAAGCAAATCTTATCGGTTGGCTGGCTTTAGATGTGGTTGGATGGTCCTTAGCGGAGCTAAGCAAAGAGCACAGAGTTATATTGAAGGTCTAGATATTTTATCTAATATGCGCTTATGCTCTAACGTGCCCGCTCAATTTGCAGTAGAACCTGCCCTTAACAAGGACTCATATGCCAAAGAGCTAACTTTGCCTGGCAGCAGATTAGAGACGCAAAGAGATATTACCTGGAATCTACTAAATGCAATTCCTGGTGTTAGTTGTGTCAAACCAAAAGGTGCCTTCTATCTCTTTCCGAAATTAGATCCAAAAATATATAAAATAGGAAGTGACGAAAATCTAGTCTTAGACATCTTATCTAAAGAAAAAATTCTTCTAGTGCAAGGAAGCGCCTTTAATATTGAAGATAATCAACATTTTCGTATAGTATTTCTACCATCTGCCGTTCAACTATCTGATGCTTTGGGAAGAATAGCCAGAATGTTAGAAAGCCTGAAGCTCAATGAGGGTTAAAGCCAGCGGCCTTTAAAAGATTTGTGTCTTCAACCGTGAAATGCTTTGGTATAGCAAACTCATAAAATTCATGGCGCCCTGCATGATCCGCCCTTAATTTATCAAAGATAGCTGCGTTCTCCGCATCTGCCCGCCCTTTCATAAGTTTTTTAAAGTGCGAGCTTATGCTCGTTATTGGTAAAACCTGGTTCACCGCTCCTAAAAAATCGCTATTACTCTTGCCTGTATTTAACTTTTTTAACTTAAAGTCTCGCCCCTCAGTATCCCGACAATTCAAGCTAAACCATTTACAAAATTCAGAGTAGATTCTTAGAGATGCATCCTTCTTCGCCTTCTGGCTGTATCCAGCTATGTGCGGTGTAGCAATGTATGCCTTGTCTACCAATCTGTAATTACAATTCGGCTCATCTACCCACACGTCAACTACCGACAAAAATTTCTGATTCTCAGACAGAAACTCCAACAAAAACTCTTCATCTACAACCCCTCCCCTTGAGGTATTTATCAAGACAGAGTTCTTAGGAAGCGATAGCAGAAATTTTTTGTCTATTAAATGTTCTGTCTTGTGGACTCCTGAAGTAGTTAAAGGTACATGAATCGATATCACGTCGCAGTCGCTCAATTGCTCTAATCGCTTATAAGAGATGTCTTGAGCTAAAGCTTCATTGCGTTCACTTTGAGGAGGATCATTAATCAAAACGTCCCAATTGCAGGAGCTGGCTTTTTTAGCTAACGAACTCCCGACCGCACCATGTCCAATTATGCCAATTTTTAAGCTTTCTCCAGCTCTTATCCTCGCATCAAAGATATTTGCTATCGCAGACAAGCAATAGTCAGTTACCGCATTGGCGTTACAACCCTTTGCGTCTGAAAACCCAATTCCAGCCCGTGTTAAATCATCAATGGCGATATGGTCAGTCCCGCTTGTAGCTGAACCAATAAACTGCAAAGCGGTATTATCAATTAACGCTCTTGACACTCTAGTCGTGGAACGAACGAGAAGAACATCTGCATCGGTTAAGTCCTTGTTTTGAATTTCTCGCCCAGGCAAGAGCAACAAGTCTCCATAATCTGAAAACAATTCGCTTATTAAAGGTAAATCTATGTCGGCAACTATCTTCATAGCAATTTTAGCCTTTAAACGACCTGTGTGCTTAAATCCGAAACCATTTCAATCAGTTTGTGCTTTTCTGAATTACAAAATCGATAGTCATCAAGAAATAAAGCAAACGCAGATCGATCGATTTCTTTTAAGTTCAACATATTTAGCGATACGGTAGAGAAGGTTTCCTCATTGTCATCAACAGAGCATTGAATTGTTGCTAACGTTCTACTAAGAAAAGCACTTTCTCTGTTTTCTACAAGAGTATTCGTGAGGGTAGATGATCCTCGCATTGATAGTTTTGGTATGCGGTCCAAATTTTTGTAAACACCCTCAAGACTGCCAAATTCTTTGAGTAGCAGCTTCGCCTTGACTGCTCCTACGCCAGGAACACCGCTAATACAATCAACTGGATCGCCGACTAGACCCAAATAGTCTGCAAACTGTTCTGGACTCACACCATATTCTGTTGTGATGTCGTCCAAATAACGGCGCTTGTTAGCGCTGTAATCCCACAGGCAATCTGTTTTGTTCTTCAGTAATTGCGCTAGGTCTTTATCTTTACTAAGGATGTGAACTGCCACATTAGAGTTTTCCGATCGCACAGTGGATGCTAGGGTTCCAATAATATCATCAGCTTCATACATCCGGCTCGAAAATGCCGATAAGCCTAGTGGCGAACAAACCTCAAAACACCCGGTTAATTGCATCCCAAGATTTTCATCAGGCAACTCACGATTAGACTTATAATCGGCGCTTAGCTGGTGGCGAAAACCACTAAACAAACTCTCGTCATGAGCGATCGCGATAAATCTCGGCTTGACGCGCCTAATTAACTGAATTAAAAATTGAGTGAATCCATATAGCCCACTTAAATCCTCCCCGTCTTCATTTTTACAGTCAACATAAGGAGAAAAGTGTGCTTGAAATATATAGATCGAGGCATCAACTAAATAAACTAGCGATTCCGCCTCAATACTATTCGAGATTTTCATCTATATCTTTCTTTTGAATTATGTAGATGAATTGCCCGTCTTCCTCGGCATTGGACACCAATTCGTGTCCTAGGAATAAGCAAAACTTTGGCACATCTCGCTTTGTCGACGGGTCTGTTGCCAGCAACCGCAGCCGAGTTCCAGGCGGAATATCTCTGATTTTATTATGAAGCAGCATCACAGGCTCCGGACAATAAAGTCCACGAGCGTCTAAATCAATATGATTTGCCGTTAGAACCTTTTCCAAATTGTGATCACCTGATGACATAGAATGATGCCGCAACTCATTTACTCGCTAGCCTGACTTTACTAAATTACACGATGCTGTTTTCGAGTCAAAGAGTAACTTTATTTCCCCCTTAATCAACTGAGATCTAACCTTTTCTATTTTCTCTTCAAAAGAATATTCACGATGCCCGTAATCTGTCCCTTCCCTAGAAATATATTCTTCAATAACACCTAATAAGGCTTCATCGGATAGCTGACGATGAGGTATTTCCATTAATGTTTCACTCGAACTGGTCTAACGCCAGGGTTAAAAAATTACTAAGATAAATCCAAAACTTCCAAATTATTCTCATTCTCTTGCGATTTCTTTAATTCCGAAAATGGAAATAGCGACAAATCAGCTAATTGAGAAGGTGAAATATTACAGATACTTCTAAAAATAGACTCTACCCTCCCAGGAAATTCTTTATCCCATCTTGTTAGCATTTCTTTAACGTTTTGGCGTTGCAGATTGCTTTGGCTACCGCATAAATTGCATGGAATAATTGGGAACTGCATGAGAGTCGCAAATTTTTCGATTTCCGACTCTTTGCAATAAGCTAACGGCCTGATAACAACATTTCGCTTATCATCACTCAAAAGTTTAGGTGGCATCGCCTTTAGCCTACCCCCATAAAACATATTAAGAAAAAGCGTTTCAATAATGTCATCGCGGTGATGACCTAGTGCAATTTTATTGGCGCCTATTTCTTCCGCATAATTATAAAGTATCCCTCTTCGCAAGCGTGAGCATAGGCCACAATAGGTTTTCCCTTCTGGGATTTTATCTTTGACGATTGAGTAAGTATCCCGCTCCAGAACAGTATACCTCACCCCCAATTTTTCGAGATATTCAGGAAGAATATGCTCTGGGAACCCTGGTTGTTTTTGATCTAAGTTCACTGCATGAATTTTGAACTCGATCGGAGCATGTTTTTTAAGATTGCTTAAGATATCCAATAATGTGTAAGAATCTTTCCCCCCAGAAAGGCACACCATTACTAAATCATTTTGCTCGATCATATTAAAATCGGCAATTGCGCGCCCCACATCTCGCCTCAAATTTTTGCGGCTCCGATTAAGTTGCAGATTCTCCTTGGTGCCTATCACGGATCGTAACAACGTTAGACACGCTCTAGAACAGTTGCGATTCCTTGACCTAGCCCTATGCACATAGTCGCCAATCCTAGCGAGACATCTCGCGATTCCATATTATTTAAAAGAGTCGTAACAATTCTTGTTCCGGAGCATCCTAATGGGTGTCCTAGAGCTATTGCACCCCCTCTCAAATTAATTTTTTCATCCAGAGCGTCTAAAAGTTTCAGATCCTTAAGAACCGGCAATGATTGCGCCGCAAAAGCTTCGTTAATTTCAACGCACTCGATATCCTCGACCATGAGACCAGCCTTTTTCAATGCCTTTTGGGTCGCGGGCACCGGTCCGTAGCCCATAATCGACGGTGCTACGCCCGCGTAAGCCATAGATTTTATTCGAGCTCGTATTTTAAGGTTTAAAGATTCAGCTTTCGCTCTAGACATAACTAACATAGCAGACGCTCCGTCCGAGATTTGCGAGGAAGTCCCAGCTGTAACAGTACCATTTTTTGGATCAAAGACAGGTCGTAACTGAGAAAGTCCTTCTAGGGAAGTTTCCGGCCTAATAGTCTCGTCGGCCTCGACTAAGGCTTTAGCACCATCATCTCTGTGCCCCTCAATGGGTACGATTTCGTTTCGATAACCTCCGTCGCTGCGAGCCTGACTTGCAAGCGCATGAGAACGAACCGCAAATGCCTCTTGATCTGACCTTGATATACCATGCATCTTTGAGAGAACCTCGGCCGTGACGCCCATCATCCAAGAGGCTTTTGCGATATATTTTGAACTCTTAGGGTTTGGATCTACTCCGTGGGTCATACCAACATGCCCCATATGTTCTACCCCTCCAACTATAAACTGATCCCCATTGTTACTTTGAATTGCCGTGGCCGCGGTATGCAATGCCGACATAGACGAACCACACAATCGATTCACTGTCTGCGCGCATGTGGTATGAGGCAATACCGACATCAAAGAGGCATTTCTACTAATATTCCAACCCTGCTCTAATGTTTGATTCACGCAGCCCCATATAACATCTTCAGTCTCCGCCGGATCAACACCATCTGTTCGCTCAAAAAGGGCGTCGATCAAACGGGCGGATAGCTCTTCAGCACGCACATTGCGATAGGCTCCATTTTTTGATCGAGCCATTGGCGTCCTAACGCCGTCCACGATTACAGCATCTCTTACATCACTATTCATAATTCTATTTATCCCGACTATTGATAATAAATTTCATTAGCTCTTCCCATTTCCCGCATCGAAGAACTGGGTTTATATAATTCGCCAAGTTCACTGTATACGTCAGCCCTATCACAAAAAGTAGATAAGCCCAAACTATCCGTATGACGCAGCGCCCCTCCGCGGAAAGGAGGGAACCCCAGGCCTAGCACTAATCCCATGTCTGCCTCTATTGGACTTCCAACTATCCCATCTTCAAGACACAGCGCTGTTTCTATACACATTGGTATCATCATTCGTTCAATGATTTCATCATTTGAAAAGTCGCGGGTAGTTTCCTGAACTGACTGAATGATTCCCTTTATCTCATCGTTCGCTAATTTTTTTGGTTTACCGCGCTTATCCATTTCATATGAGTAGAATCCTTTACCGGTTTTCTGTCCAAAATTTTTGCCCTGATAGAGCTTATCTATCGCGCTCTCGAAGTCTAATTTCATTCGGGGAAAACCGTCTGCCATAACATCTTGACAGTGAACCGCGGTATCCACACCAATAACATCTAGCAAATAAGCCGGCCCCATCGGCCAGCCAAACTCTTCCATCGCTTTATCGATCTGATTAAAGTCCGCCCCATCATGAATCAACCGGGAAAATGCTCCAAAATATGGGAAAAGTATTCTATTAACTAAAAACCCAGGACAATTATTAACAACTATTGGTGTCTTGCCCATCTTCTTTGCATACGCAACAGTCTTGGCGATGGTATCTTCAGAAGTCTTACTTCCCCGAATAATTTCCACAAGGGGCATCACCGGAACAGGGTTGAAAAAATGCATCCCACAGAAGTTCTCTGGCCTCTTTAAGCATAACGATAATTCATCGATTGAAATCGTTGAGGTATTTGAAGCTATGGTCGCAGAAGCAGGGATAAGCGCTTCCAGTTCGGCAAGAACGCCCTTTTTAACGTCTACATTTTCAACAATCGCCTCTATGATCATATCAACCTTATCAAAGCCCTGATAGTCTAGTACTGGAGTTATGTCGCCAAGAACGGAAACAACCTTATCTATATCAATTCTTCCCCTCGCACGTTGTTTATTAAGAAGCTTGCCAGCCTCACTCACGCCGAGGTCAAGCCCTTCTTGAGCAATATCTTTCATTAAAATTGGAACCCCTTTCAAGGCAGATTGGTAAGCTATGCCACCTCCCATGATACCCGCCCCAAGAACACCGGCTTTTTTTACCTCTGATGCGTTGCGAGAATGTTTCTTGGCGGTCGAGCTCAGATATTGGTCATTTAAAAACATTTGAACTAGGTTTTTTGCAACCTCAGTTTTAGCGAGCTCGACAAATCCTTTATGCTCTGCTTGCAAGGCTCCTTCCCGGTCAAGATTTGCCGCACTCTGCATAACCTTAACTGCAACGACAGGGGCGGGATAATTTGGGCCCGCTCGGGGCGCTATAAGTCCGAGAGCGGTTTCAAAGGCGACGTTAAGCTCTATTTCAGAAAGAGTGAGCGGAGATTTTTTTTGCTGCCGAATACGTTGAGTGCTTAATTTATTTTCCAAGCATTGAGCAATCAAATTCTCGCAAGCCGGCAATAGATTCTCACAACTAACAATCGCATCAATCGCCCCTTCATTAAGAGCTTGTCTTGCTTTAATGTGGGACCCGGCGCTAATCCATTGATTAGCATTGTCGGCCCCAATGAGTCTAGGTAAGCGCACAGTTCCCCCAAACCCTGGCAAGATTCCGAGCTTCACCTCTGGAAAGCCTACCTTGGTTCCCTCTGTAACAACTCGGAAATCTGTAGATAGGGCCATTTCAAAACCACCACCAAGAGCTACTCCGCTGATTGCTGACACCGTCGGGCAAGGCAAATCTTCGATATCATTAAAGATTTGATTGCCCTCCACGAGCCATTTAGTAATTTCACCTTCAGCCTCATCAAACATCCCTGTGAATTCAGTAATATCAGCGCCAACGATGAAAGCAGGTTTAGCACTAGAAAAAATCAGCCCCGAGATATCAGTCTCCATTAAAACATCAATCGCCTCTCGTAATTCTCGCAAGGTCAACTCATTAAACTTGTTCACCGATGAATCACGTAGGTCAAAGGTCAAATTAGCTATACCAGAAGGTAGCAGGGTCACATTAAGCGCAGAGCCTGAATAGATCATTATATTTCTTCCATAATCAGAGAATTGTTAGCATTAATGATTCATTATACCGCCCACTCGAAAAATTAAGAAACCTCGGTTAAACTTCAACCTAAATCAAATTCGAAGCAGTACGATTGCAAATATCGAGGAGGCAGCATAATGCGCGTGTTTCTTGGGGCCGTCTATTTTATGTTCTTCGTAAACATATCATATGCTGCAAGCAATATAGACAGCCATGGTGTCATTCTTGTTTACCACCACGTTTCAGCCAGCACACCTCCGTCTACCAGCATCTCACCAGAGGATTTTGAGAGGCACCTGGAGTATTTAGAACAAAATAATTTTAATGTAATTCCGCTGGATAAGATGCTGAAGACGCTGCGCGCTGGCGAACAATTACCAGAAAAATCAGTAGCAATAACGTTTGACGATGGCTACATTTCAATTTATGACACTGCTTTCCCAATGCTTCAATCATATGGCTTCCCATTCACTCTATTCTTGAGTACCGGTCCAATAGACAAGCAGCAGCAGAATTATATGAATTGGGATCAAATTAGGGAGATGTCTCGAGCTGGGGTAATTATCGCAAACCATATGGTTGAACACCCTTATATGCTGGAGATAGGCTCTGATGAGACAGATGCGGACTGGATAAATCGACTACAGAATGAATTGCTAGTTGCAGAGTCAAGAATCGAGCAGGAAACAGGACAATCCCATCGATATCTTGCATACCCATATGGGGAGTTTGACCTTGAGATTAAGTTAATGCTCAAAAACAATGGTTTCATAGGGCTCGCGCAGAACTCTGGAGCAATCGGTGTTAACTCTGACTTTCTGGCACTACCTCGCTTCCCCTTGGCATCGATTTATGCAAATCTTGACACGGCTAAAATCAAACTGGACACAAAGGCCTTCAACGTCGAACTAGTTCAGCCAAAATCACCAGTCACAAAAATCCGCAGCCCGTCTGTCACATTAAAATTTGATGAAAGTAACCATAATCTCTCTCAAATTGGCTGCTTTGCTAACAGCAAACCCCTACCAATGACGTGGATTGATAGAGAGAATGGTTTACTAAAAATAGAGCCTAACGAGACTTATAGTGGGCGACGCTGGAGATATCTTTGCACAGCTCCAGTTCCTGGAGAAGGACGTTACTATTGGTACTCCGTTCAGTGGATCAATCCCAATTAAAAGAGGATATCTCGATCTCTCAAGTCATTTTGAAGAATAATCCTTTGAATCTCATCGACATACCCAGAACCTCGCTGTGAATACCTGCCGAGCCCGATCGATAGCGACATAGGATCTAATTTCAAATTACGCTCTCTCATTTTCAATCGCAGGTCTCGCAGATATGCATACGAGTCATGGGTGTTAATATTTAAAAAATATGCCTTGACTGAGCTTTCTACCGTATCGAAATACTCCACCTCATGTTTAGCACCAGAAACCCGCCTTGCCGGAACAATTCCGCAGCCTTCTTCATAACACCACTGACCAAACACATTGTTGCCTTCGACTGTAAATCGTGACGTGCCCCAAGCAGACTCATTCGCAGCTTGGGCTAAGGCCATAGAGACAGGAATAAGGTCAATGCGTAAGGCCAACTCATTAATTATATCTTCAATAGCCTTGTTCTCAACATCAATGCGATAGGTTTCACCGAGATTGACGATCTTAGCAGCATCTCTGTCACTGAGCTCCTCTCCTTTATCAACTATATCCTTAATTAATAACAAATCAGACCGAGTTCCGTAAATGCTTTGACTTTCCGCAGCGACGAACCCCTCCATATAATCTAAAAACTGGCGTTTCTTATCACTAATGTCCGCAATTTCCGTAAAATCTGGAAATACAGTAATCGCATCTTGCCGTAATGGTTCGATGACCAATGGTTCCTCAGGAGCTGGTGAAAAGAGAAGTGTAAGCAACAGGATTAAAGTGGCTGTAAGGCAAAGCGCACCCGTAAAATTAACATTCGGAAGTATTTTAATCACTTCCTCCATTTTTAAAATATTACGAATATCCACTGGGCTTACCTTTCCGTATATCCCAAAATACTCCGTTTCCCAGGATATCAATTATTAGACTACAGAGGTATCTAATTTCTATGCGCATTCATGTTCACACGAAATAAAATCACTCTGCAGCACTGCCGCCAAGGCAATTCGGTGACTGAGGCACGCCGGTTTCTCTGCGCGACCACTCGTCGGTAGTAAATAAATGCAGAACTAAAGCATGAACACCATTCTCCAGCTCTTCTGAAAGCAAATCATAAATCTGGCGGTGGCGATTAACTCGGGAAAGGCCCAAAAAAGAGTCAGAAACCACTGTCAATTTAAAGTGAGACTCAGTTGACGGGCCGCTATGTAGGTTGCTCTCATTATTGATAAGGAGGTGGTGTGGCTTAAACCTAACTCCGATTTTTTCTTCAATGACTGATTGGATAGACATTTTAAAATCCGAACTTAGTCCTCTATGTAAGATGCAATTCCTAGTATACTCCACCTGGAGTGCTTGGTTCATCTATTTTAAGATTCAGAAACATATTTACATCCTCAAAATGAGAAAAAGTGATGGTTATTTCTTGGTTTCCAGGACATATGCGGAAGGCGAGCCGGGAGCTAAAAAATATCGTCAAAGAGTCTAATGCGATTATCGAGCTAGTAGATGCCAGAGCTCCTGAAAGCAGCTCTAACCCCACTCTCAAAAACCTAACAAGGGGATTACCTCGCATCATACTTTTAACAAAAGGTGACCTTGCAGATCGAGACACTACAAATCTGTGGCAAAAATCTCTTCAGTCAATAACAGAAACCAGATGCCTTATTAACGACTACGAGACCCAAATCAGCCTACAAACCCTTTTAACAGAGCTAGATTTGTTGCTTGGGAACAACGTAAATCTTGCCAAACAGAAACAGATAATCATTACGGGAATCCCAAACGTAGGAAAATCCACTCTAATGAACACAGTAATTGGCAAAAAAGTAGCACATACAGGAAACGAGCCAGCTATTACACGCACTCAGCAACGGATAAGAATAAGAGATGGTTGGTATCTCATAGATACTCCGGGACTGATGTGGCCAAAATTAGAGAACCAACGGAATGCCCATATCTTAGCTTGCCTAGGAACGATCAGAAACACAGCTATAAGCATAGAGGAA
>Ga0209036_1000768_pt1 | contig 13844 bp, 8 predicted proteins | sample MarorgKNORR_S2LV_3_FD_188222 | JGI IMG/M metagenome (GOLD analysis project Ga0209036, IMG submission 188222) | Marine microbial communities from the Southern Atlantic Ocean, analyzing organic carbon cycling - DCM_A/KNORR_S2/LV (SPAdes) (version 2) | ecosystem: Environmental > Aquatic > Marine >... | reverse complement strand
TATCCGGTTGGATTGGGCGCTCGCCGTAGGACACGCCGGAGAAGAACGCCTGCATGGAGTAATAATCCTTCGCCGAGATCTCATCAAATTTGTGATCATGGCAGCGCGCACAACCCACGCTGAGTCCCAGAAAAGCCTCGCTCGTGTTGATGACGATTTCACTTAACTCTTCCTGACGCGCGAGCCGCATGGATTCAGCATCCTTGCCAATCTGCCCCGGCAACAGGCGTGCAGCCGTCATCAGAAAACCGGTCGCCGCATCCTTGCCCAACTGATCTCCCGCAATTTGCTCGCGGATGAACTGGTCATACGGAATGTCCTTGTTGAACGCCTCGATCACGTAGTCTCGGTATGGCCACGCGTTTGGGCGCGGCGTGTTCACTTCGAATCCGTGGGTATCCGCATAGCGCACCACATCCAGCCAATGCTGCGCCCAGCGTTCTCCATAACGGGGAGAGGCCAGCAGTCCGTCAACCGCTTCGGCAAAAGCGATCTCTGTCATTCTCGAATCTTCGACAAATTTTTTCACCACTTCAGGACTGGGCGGCAGGCCGGTCAGATCCAGAGATGCGCGTCGCAGCAAGGCGATCCGATCTGCCTTGGGTGAAGGTTTCAGATTATTGTCCCGCAGTTTTCGGCCAATAAAGTAATCAGTGGGATTGCTTTTGGCCGGCACGGCCACGCGCTTCAAGGGCTGGAACGACCAATGCTTTTTGTCGGCGGCCATAGCGCCCGACGCAAAAACAACGGCCAAGATGAAATTCGAAAGATTCATTTCAAAATGCGAAGGATGGCTTGGTCGTCTCCGTTGGACAGCACGGTGAACGAGCCGCCTTTAAAAAAGCGGCCTGTGAAATTGAAATTGGCCTTTAACTCCGCTGCTGTCAACGCCTTGCCGCTGCCGTGCACAGCGCCGGCGATCGTGAGTTTGCGGGGGGCAATGAGCGCGGCGAGGTTCGGGATGTCGCCGGCTTCGCGCAACATGTTCGGCGCCATCAAGCCGAGTCGCTGGTTGGTGTACGGCACGTCGCTGATATAACTGGCGAGCGAGCCGATGGTGACCGTGTGGGCAATCCGCTCATCCAACGCCGCCGCACAAAGCGCCACCACCCCAGCGGGGCCGTTGCCGATCACAGTGACGGGATCGTTGCCGAGTTGGTCAAGCAGGGTGCGGAGGTCGCGGACCCATTGGCCGAGGAGCGGTTGGCCAAGCCAGAGCGACCACTCGGCGGTGTTGTGGTCCGGAGCGCGGCGGATGGCGTCGCGCGGGTAGGCGTGCTGACCGGTGGCGCGCAGGCTGAGGGAAACCGCCGTTCGGCCGGATTGCTGAACTGCAGCGGCGAGCTTGTTTTCAGCAAGTTTCACTTCGCCATCGAGGCTGAGAAAAATCACGCGGCCCTCTTTACGGGGCGCTTGGCCAAGCGTCTCATTGGCAGTGAGGCGGATTCCCGGCTCGGGCGAGAAATTGATGCGGCGTGTGGGCGACTCAGGGCCGTCCTTGAGCAGTCGCGTCGGGCGCGGTTTGGTGCCGCCGAGCACGTGCAAGTCCAGCGCGCGGCGGACTTCATCGAGGCCATCGCCCCAATTGAACTGCTCGAGTTGCGCCACTAGCCGGCGGCCTTCGCGCGCGGCGAGTTGCGGGATGGTCAGCCAATCATCCGGGCGCGTTTGGCCGGGGAAGCACCGCAGCTTCTCGGGGTCGACTGTCTCAATCTTCGGCTCGTCGATGGGCGTACCGTTGCCTTCGCCTTTGAGATGCAGCGTCATCCAGCCGTACATCGCCTCGCGCATCGGCTCGTTGTAATCGTGCTTCGATTCCACCGGCAGATGCTTCACCGAATTCGGTTTGCCGTGCAGCGCGTAAATCGTCCGCGTCAACGCCAGCGATTTTTTCGCCTCGCCGACCGAAAACTGAATGCCATCTTGCGTCGCGTTGATAACCATCAGCGCGCGCGGTGCCGTGAGACTGAGCACGCCCCATTCCTCCGTGAACCGCAACGCGCCCGGCACCACCTCGCACATGCAGCACGCCACGCCGAGGTACGCCTGATAATTGCCCACCGAACACACCGGCACCACCGCCTTGAACCGCTCGTCCAACGCGCCCGCGTACATCGTCTGGTTGCCGCCACCGCTCGTGCCCGTGATTCCCAGCCGCTCGCCGTCCACCTCCTTGCGCGTCAGCAAATAATCCACCGCGCGCATGTTCTCATAAACCTGCAGCCCACTCAGCGGCTGGCCCACCGGCCAAAGCGTTGCCGCCACCATCTCCCCGTGGTACTCCCCCAGCGCCTTGTCGATGCCCCGTTCGCCCGCGCCCAGTGCATCCACCGCCAGCGCGAAAAAACCCAGCTTCGCCAGCCCGATACACCGCGCCTGCACCGTGCGATCCTGTTTCGCTCCACTCCAGTGCCCATGCACGCACAACACCGTCGGCCGCGGCCCCGGGCCGTCGGGTACATAAGCATTGGCGGTCATCCACACGCCCGGCAAGGTTTGGAAAATGATGCGCTCCACACGATAGCCGTCGCGTTTGTCCGTGCCGAGAATGCGCGGCTTTAGTTCACACTTTTTATCCGGAAACCCGCCCCAAGCCCGCAGCAGCTTTTTGCGAATCATCGCCCGTTGCGCCTGCCACTCCGCCAGCGTCTCTGGCGTCCGCTCCATCGCCCGCAACGCCGTCGCCCGTTTTTTGACAAACTGCAAAAACGCATTGGGCGTCTCCTCTGCGGCCGGCGTTGCCAGGGCAAATAGGAAAATGAGGATGAACCTTTTCATCGTTAGGGCTCGGCCGATTAAATGCATCCCGCGCCGATTTGTCAGCTAATCATTTATTGGTCAGCTTTTTGAATTTTTAAAAAATCTGCACGAGGTCCCGCTGTTCTCGGTGACTCCGATACCGGAGTATCGCCGTAAAGCTCCTTACTTGGGACGAGGCTGTTGTGTGGATCTACGCCACAATGCTGCTGACGACGTGGCCGTGGACATCGGTCAAGCGGCGGTCGATGCCGTTGTGGCGAACGGTCAATCGTTCGTGGTCGATGCCGAGCAGATGCAGGATGGTGGCGAACATGTCGTGGCTGCTTGTACCGGTTTCGCTTTTCCAACCCCAACGATCGCTCTGGCCGTACGCGCTTCCGCCCTTGGCCCCGCCGCCGGCCAGCCACGTGACAAACGTCCCGCCGTTGTGATCGCGCCCGGCCTGTCCCTGGCTGAATGGCATTCGGCCAAACTCGGTGGTCCAAACAACGAGCGTGTCCTCTAGCATACCGCGCGCCTTGAGATCCTTGATCAGCCCGGCGATCGGCTTGTCGACCTGCCGTGTCATGTGCGGCAGCTCTTTGTGGATGTTGGCGTGGTTGTCCCAGTTGTTGGTTGGTCCGCCGGCACCGCTCCAAATCTGGACAAACCGCACGCCTCGCTCGAGCATTCGACGTCCGAGAATGCAGCGCTTGGCAAAATCCGCCGTCGGTTTTTCGTCGGCTCCGTACAGGCTGAGCACGGCCGGGCTTTCGCCCTTGAGATCGAACAACTCGGGTACGCTCAATTGCATCCGCGCGGCCATCTCAAGGCTTTGGATGCGTGCCGCGAGGAGGGAGTCACCCGGAGAGCGGGCCATGTGCCGCGCGTTTAATTTTGCCAACACTTCGCGGCTGGCCGCCTCGCTGGCCGTGTTGATGTGCTTAGCCGTTTTGGGCGGAAACAGGTAACGAACCGGCTGCGTGTCCGAGGCATCAATCACCGTGCCCTGATGCTGTGCCGGCAAAAAACCGGACGTGAAGTTGCCGTGATTGTTGTAAGGCAGCCCGTTGGGATCGGGCAGGACGATGAACTCCGGCAGGTTTTGGTTGATGCGCCCCAAAGCATAACTGATCCATGCGCCCATGCAGGGAAAACCGGGCAGCGTGAAGCCGGTGTTTTGCATATAGCTGCCGAGACCGTGGACGTTTGTGGGGGAGTTCATCGACATGAGGAACGCGAGATCGTCCACGACCGACGCCATGTGCGGCAACACATCACTCACCCAGCGACCGCACTCGCCGTGCTGCCGAAATGCAAACGGGCTTTTGAGCACTTTGAACCCGGGCGAATTGGTTACTGACTCCACCAGTCGCCCGTCGCCCGGATCAAACTTTTTGCCGTTCAACTCGTTCAGCACCGGCTTGTGATCAAACGTGTCCATCTGGCTGACCCCGCCGTTCATAAAGAGTTGGATCACCCGCTTGGCCTTGGGCTGATGATGGTGCTTCGAGTCGTCCGCCGCCTCAGCGGCGAGCGCATGGCCAAGCGCGAGCCCGGCAAATCTACTCGCCGTGGTTTCAAAAAAACTGCGTCTGGTAAGGTCGGTTTGCACGTCAGTTCACAAAAAGAAACTCATTGCTGTTGAGCACCACACGACAGGCGTTGGCCAAGCCGTGTTCCCGTGCGAGCTGCGAAACCAAGCGGGCTTCGTCTGACCCAGGCGCGCGGTGGTACGCCAGTTCAAACAGGCGCCAAACCTGTGCCTCGGGCGTGGGGGCATCGCGTTGGAGCCGCTTGGCCAAGCGCTCACTTTGGCGGACCAGGAAACGATTGTTCAACATACCAAGCGCCTGCAACGCCGTCACCGAGGACTCGCGTTTTGGGGCGTGTTGCGAGGCGTCCGGGCAGTCCATCAACTGCATCAGCGGATCAGGAACGGTGCGAAATACAAACCGGTATACACTGCGTCGATGGTTGGCCGCGGCATCGGGATCGAAACCGATGTAGTCGAGGGTCGGCGTCACGTGCACGCCCTTGCTCATGTTGAACTGCCGGTCAGACGGCCCGCCCATTCGCCAGTCCATGTTGCCGGCAAGTTGCAAAACAGAGTCGCGGTAAGACTCTGCGTCCAGTCGTCTGCGATTCATCCGCCAAAGCAAACGATTGTCGGCATCGCGCTTGGCGTAGTTTGAGTTGTGTGCCGACCTTTGTCGGTAGGTAGAACTCGTCATGATCGTCCGGTGCAGCCATTTCATCGAACCACCGCGCGTGCGGAATTCGTACGCCAACCAGTCGAGTAACTCCGGGTGGCTCGGCCGCTCACCCATTCGGCCAAAGTCGTTCGGCGTGCCGACGATCCCGCGCCCGAAGTGGTAATGCCAAACGCGGTTCACGATCGATCGCCACAGAAGCACGTTGCGATCATCGGCCAGCCAGTTGGCGAGAGCCGCCCGCCGTTGCTCCTCCGCGTTGGGTTGGTCGATCGCGAATCGGCTGTCCAATTCGTTGACACAGCTCAACGCCCCCGGCCGGGCTTCCTTGCCGGGTGAGTGGATGCTGCCCCGATGAAGCACATGCACCGTACGCGGCTGTTTTGCCGGCTTGAAATTACCCAGTACAGTGAACTGGCTGGCCACGGCGTAGACCTTTTGTTGCTCGCCGAGAGAGGCCAAATCCCGCTCATTCACGGTCTTGGCAAAATGGAACGCCAATGCGTGTTTTTGCTCTTTTGTCCGTTTTTCTAGTTTAAAACCCAGAATTTCACTAATCTGCAACGATATAGATTTTTTGAAAATCGGTTTCGACAAATGAGTGAGTGAAAACCGTGGGCGGCCGATGAGGTGCTGTCGGCCGTGATTTTGGTGTAGCTCGATCCGGATCGAGTCTCCCTTGGCTGCCGTCAATGGAGTTTCAAAAACGAACAGCGCCCGGTGCGCTTGGCCCTGTTGCGGATGGATGCCCCAGGCCGAATTGGGGTTGGTATCGATGGCGCGGTCGATCGTCCAGTCGACCTGATTGAAGCTGGCCATTGCCTTGGCGATCTTGACCGGTGCGCCGTTCACCCGCACGGCGATGTCGGTCAGGTGTAGGTTGCCGTTTTCTGCGCGCCCGGGGCCGTTTCGGGGCAACGACTTGTCGGTCAACACTTCCAGATGCAGGGCGGTTGCATTGGCGATCGGCAGCTTGGCGGTGAAGGTCGTGACGTCCTTGGGAGGCGCTTGGCCAAGCGCGAGGAAGGAGCCGTCCGGCTTGGCCTCGAACTCGATCCCGCTGCTCGACTCGACCTTGGCCGAGGAGAGGACGGCCCAGTTTGACTGGCTGCGTTTCAGGTCCGCTTCCAGCTTGGTCAGGTCGGCCTCGGAAAACATCCCATCCGGCACCTGCCCTTGGCCAAGCGCGCGTTGGCGGGAGAGCAGCAACGCTCGGCGCTTGGCCAAGCGTCCATCGTTGTCGAACGGGCGGTCGATCTTGTCCACACCGGCGAACACTGCCTGCAGCGCGTAGTAGTCCTCAGTCGGCACAGGGTCAAATTTGTGGTCATGGCAGCGCGCGCAGTGAACGGTGGTACTGACGAAGGTCGACATCACCGTGGCGATCATGTCGTCACGGTCGAGGTACTGCGCTATCTTCTTGTCGATTGTGCCGTCGGAGATGCCCATCTGCGAACTCTCGTCCCAAGGCCCGGTCGCTAGGAAACCAATGCCCCGCGTCGCAGCCGGGTCGTCCGGGAAAAGCACATCACCGGCCACCTGCTCGCGCACGAAGCGGGCGTACGGCTTGTCGTTGTTGAACGACTCGATAAGCCAGTCGCGGTAGGGCCAGGCGTTTTCGCGGATGGCATCCTCGTCGTGGCCGTGAGTCTCCGCGTAGTGGGCGACGTCCATCCAGTGCCGGGCCCAGCGTTCGCCGTAGCGCGGACTCGAAAGCAGTCGGTCGATCAACCGCCGGGTTGCACCGGTGGAGTTGTCGTTGACGAAGTCTCTGACTTCCGCGGGGGTGGGCGGGAGCCCGGTCAGGTTAAACGTCGCGCGTCGGATGAACGACTGCCGGTCAGCGGGAGGGGAAGGGTGGAGGTCATTTTCGGCTTGTTTCGCGGCGATAAAACGGTCGATCGGATGCGCGGTCCAACCGGGATCGGAAGTGGTGGCGGCCGGGATCGCTGGGCGTTTCAGTGGCTGAATCGCCCACCAAGATTCGTCGATAGCCGCCTCGCCAGCAAAGGTGCCGCATCTCCATAGGAGAAGAAGAAAAAACAGCAGGATGGCACGGTACCGGGACACCCGCCGATGGAGAATCAGCACTCGAGCAATGGCAATCAAAAAAGAGATTTTCTGTTACGACTCTGCGTGAGCGTTGATTTGGAAAATAGAGAGCAGTGGTGCGCTGAGCCGGCATTGCTGGTGAATGCGATTAGGACGGCTGGGGACAGCCGTCCCTACCTGCGTCAGGTTGTTAGTTTTTTTGTTGGCTGGATTTTTTTGCTATTGCAGCAGCCAGGGGAGGTTGAAGCGGGCCATCCAGTCTTTGTTGGAAAGCAGATAGATCATGCCTTCGCTGGGGGTGCCTTTGCGGCCGGCGGCCATCCATGTGTAGTTGCCGGGTCCGGTCTTGACGACGCGCTTCACTGGCCACGATTCGCCGCGGTCGAAGCTCACGTGCACGGTGATGTCGTCGCGTTTGTCACGGCGACCGGGGCCGCTGAAAAGCAAAATGTCGCGGTCTTCGAATGGCAATCGCAGGATGGCGCCTTTGCAGCCGTAGTCGTCCGGCGGGCCGTCGAACAGTTCGTCGTCCTCCCCGGCCTTGGCCCAGCTTTGGCCGCCGTCGAGGCTGCGGCCAATGATTTTGTTGCCGGGGCGGCTGTGGGTACGGGCGTTGTAGTAGATGCTGCCATCAGTCATCTCGAGAAGGCCGGGCTCGGAGGTGCCGAGGATGGGGAAGGGATCGCTGGGCGTCCATGTCCGGCCGCCGTCGTCGCTGTATAGAGCGTTGCTGTAGCGCTTGGCGAAGTATTTCCGGCCTTGGCCCTTGTTCAGATAGGTGCGGCTGCCGTCCTTGTTGATTGAGCCGACGAATACCTGCGATGGTATCAACAGCCGGCCCTTGTGCTTGCCGTGGCTCAGCGTGATGCCGGGATCGCAGCAGTAGGTCGTGCCCTGCCATCCGTTTTTGTCGGCGCGGATGACGATCTTCTCGGTGGCCCAGGATTTGCCGTGGTCGCGGCTGCGGTAGAGCGCATCGGCCGGCTTGAGCCCGGCGGCGAAAACCATGATGTCGCCGGTGGATTCGTCGATGGTCACGTTGGCCAGTTCGCTCCAGCCGACGTGTTCGCCTTTGTACCGACCGTCGTCGGACATGTCGGCATCAATCTTTACTCGTTTGCCGACGATGATGGGCTGGCTCCATGTTTTGCCGCCGTCCTCGCTCCGTTTGACGTCGACGCGGCCGGCCTCCCGGTTCTCCTTGAAGATGAGCACGGTGCCGTCCTTGGCCACGGCGAGGTGTCCCATCACCGGCACTTCCTCGGCCCAGGTTTCGTGGAACGGTTTTTGTTTGGCGACCTCGCTTGGGAGACCGAGTGCCGCCGCCGGAAGCAAAGCGGCAGTCGTTGTCAACGCGATCATGCATCGCAAACCAAGCGCGCGGAATTTGTACTGGTCAATCATCGCGGAAACAGTTGGGACGATGCGGTCATGGGTCAAGCGTTCTCCGGCTTGGCCAAGTGGGGTGCAATTGCCGGTGTGATGGGGTTGCCAAGGCCAAGCGTGGAGAGTAACTTCGGCGTCCAGCAAAACAAGGCGTTGATCATGGCAAATTTTCTTTCGCAAAAATGGTTGTTGCCGCGCCGGCATTTCCTGCGTGGGTTGGGTGTCTCGCTTGGTCTGCCGATGCTCGACTGCATGCGGCCGTTGTGCGCTGCCAAGGCTGTTGAACGGCCTCGGCGCGGCGTTTTCATTTACCTGCCAAACGGGGTGAACACGCACGACTACGAGCTGACTCAAGCGGGGCCGGACTACAAATTCTCCCGCATCCTAGCACCCCTGGCCAAGCACCGGGGGAACATCTCCCCGATCAGCGGCTTGCACCATCCCAATGCGTTTGGCATCGCCCACAGCGCGACGCAGACGTGGCTCACCGCGGCCAAGCACGGCCCGACCGACCGGAACACAATCTCGGTCGACCAGTTGATCGCCGATGTGACCGGGCCAAAGACACGGTTCCCGTCGCTCCAGATCAGCAATCAGGGGCAGCCTCTCGCGGTGAGTGCGGATGGCATTGCCCTGCCTGCGCACCGGCAGTCGGGGGACGCCTTCAAGGCGCTTTTCTCAGAGCCAACAGGCGGCATTGAAAAGCAACGCCGCCAACTTCAGCGCAGGGAAAGCATGCTGGATCTTGTCCTTGAGGACGCCAAAGTGCTGGCCAAAAACCTGTCCCGTGAGGACCGGGGCCGGCTCGACCAATACCTGACCGCGGTGCGGGAAGTGGAAGTCCGCACCAAGCGAGCTGAAGAGTGGCTCGAGACTCCTCGGCCAAAGATCGATTCCGGCACGGCGTCAAGGCTCAGTCAGAATGTTTACCTCGAGCGACTCGGGGAACATCTGCGAACGATGTATGATATCATCGTGCTGGCGTTTCAGACCGACATGACGCGCGTGGTGACATTCAACACCGGCAACGAGGGAACTGGCCCGGCGGTCCCGGAGATCGGGATCAGCCGCGACCGTCATTCACTCTCGCATCACAATGGCGACAAGGATCTCCTGCAGCAACTCACGCGCAGCGACGAATTCAACGTCCAGCAGTTCGCCTATTTTCTCGACCGGCTTGCGGAGGTGCGCGATGGCGACGGGCCGCTACTCGACACGACCGTTTCGCTTTACGGCAGCGGACTCTCGTACGGCAACAGCCATGGGACGACCAGCCTGCCGCTCGTACTGGCGGGCGGGGCCAAGCTCGGTTTCAGGCATGGCAGCCATGTGGATTTCAACCGGCAGGTCGATGGCTTCAAGGGATATGGCGACGGCATCAGTGTGTACCACAGCCCGGTCAACTCCGGGGCACATTTTAGCAATCTGCTGCTGACCATTGCCCAGCGGATGGGTGTCGACAAAGAGGCGTTCGCAGATTCCAACGCCGTGGTCTCGGAGGTCTTAGCGTGAGCTTGGCCAAGCGCCGCAGCACCCATGCCACGACGAACCCCGCTTGGCCAAGCGCGGTTGTTTTCACCCTCACGCTACTTGCCGCAAACCAGATGTTTGCGGAGAAGGCCAACGAGGCAGAGGCCATCAAGGATCACGTCCCCAAGCCGGGAGTCTTTCCGCCGGCAGGGGCCGGAATTCAACACAACGGCGACCTCGTGGTCAGCGATCCGATGAATCGTCGGGGTGCCCTCCGTAAAAGTCAGCATGCAAAGCGTCACTATTTTGCCATGCTGCCTTACGGGATGGTCTGGTACCACGGCGCGCCGGCTGATATCCGCGACATCCCGCCGGGGACGCACATGCATGGGCGGTTCCTGCTGCCGCTCGAGGGGGAGGAAAAAACGATCCCGATTTCGGAGGAGCGGCTCAAGCAGACGCCGACGCTCCGTTACAACCACGCGATTTTGCTGGAGGACGATGCCAGTTTCTATTCGCGCCGCGGTCGGTCGTGGAAGGTGCTTGGCTTTGAGCAGGGCGCCGGTCCGGCCCCCCGCCTCAAGCTCTCCGTCGAGCCGGTCGGCCCGGAGATCGAGGGCGGCATCAACAAGCCGGCGTTGTTCGACATCGACGACGGTACTCGGGTTTGGAAAAACCGGCAGTTGGTCGACAAGGATCAGATCAAGCCGGGGCAGGAAGTCCAGGTGAACCTGACCTGGGGGCCGTTTGACAGCATGGCCACCACCGACGTTTGGCTGGATGAGGAAAGCTTGGCGGCCTGCCGGAAGATTCAGCGTCAGCGTCATTTGCGGCTCATCCGCTCGCGGTTTCTGCCCGGCTGGGTGGACGCGGTGAAAAACAACGACACAGGTGGAGGGGAGGTCAAGATCACGCTGTTCGGCGGAATGGCGCCGGTGTTGTACAGGGAACTTAAGCAGGGCAAGACGCCCAAGGTTTGCGACGCCGCCAACACGCTACGCACGTGGAGTTATCATCAGGAATACTCCGTTCGCGGCCAGACCGTCGAATGGAATGAATCCGAAAATCCGCCGCTGGGGAGCAGCGGGATTCAAATGCGGGTGAAGCTTCCACAGATGCTGGAAGGTTTTCGACCGGGGCGAATCGTCCGTCTGAAGGGGCCGTGGACGTACGTGCTGCTGCCGGCTGACGAGTGGCTGGCGACCCCCGAGGAGTTTGAAGTGTCATCCAAGCTGCGCTTGCCGTGAGCCTTTTCAAACACAGTCAGCGATTCGTGGCAACTGTTGTTTTGTTGGGGGCAATGGGTCCCGATACAAATGGTGTCGAGGGGCTTGAAGTTTCCACCCGCGCATTTTTCAAGGCGCACTGTCTCCGGTGTCATGACAGCGAGAAACAGAAGGGCAAGTTCCGGCTCGATAATCTCTCGACCGACTTCACGAATCCTTTGGTCGCGGAGAAATGGAGCGAGGTGCGGTTTCGCATCAACGCCGGCGAGATGCCGCCGGAGGAGGAAAAGCAGCCGACTGCGGACGAGATAGGCGGGGTCGTCGATGAACTGACGCAGCGAATCCGTGAAGGATCTGCCCAGCGCTTGGCCAAGCGCGGTTCGTTGGAGCACTATCGGTTGAGCCGGCAGGAGTACGCCCACACCGTTCATGATTTGTTCGGGGTTGTCTACGACGTCGAGGCACCCGGCGCATTCAACGAGGATCCACGGCTGCATGGGTTTGACCGCATCGGCGCGATGTTGTCGGTGGCGCCCTCGCACATTGAGCGATATCTCGAGGCGGCTGAGGCTGTGGTGGGGCAGGCGCTGGCCGATTCGGATACCCCGACCAAGACTAGCCGCAGCTCGGCCGGTGAGGGCAAACGGCGGCTCCTGCAACTGGGCGAGGGCTGGGGCTTCGACCTGAAACATTCCGGCCGTTACCGACTGCGGATTCGTGCCAGTGGGTTGCCGGCGTTCACCGGACGCATCCCGCGCCTGTCGATCTGGCATCGGCACCACAAGCGATCGTTCGATGGTGTGGATTTGGTTGCGACAGAGGGCGACCCTGAGGTGATCGAGTTTGAGGGACTATTCCCTGCCGGGGGGTACGAAATCCGAAACCATGCCCGCACCCAGAATCACGCCAACGGCGCCTATAAGCTGTTTCGCAACCAAACAATCGAGGCGACCAACTCGGTTGCCAACCTGAAAACAAGGCATCCCTCCCCGTGGACCAAGGTGGTGGACGAGCAAGGCAGGCCGGTGATGCCTTTGCTAATCATCGACTGGGTCGAAACCGAAGGGCCGCTGAAAACCGAGGTCGACTTGGCCAAGCGCGAAGGCCTGCTGCCGGCAGACAAAACGGATGCCGATGAGGTCCGGGCGTGCCTTAAGCGATTCGCCGAGCGGGCTTGGCGTCGGCCGGTGCAGAACGCCGAGGTTGAGCGTTACGTGAAACTGATCGCGGCCGAGCAAGAGGCCGGCGAATCCTTCAAGTCGGCATACCGCTCGGCGCTCGCGAGCGTGCTGGTGTCCCGCAGTTTTTTTAACATCGAGGAAGGGTCGCCGAATGAAAAACGGGCCAAGGTCAACGACTTCGAGTTGGCCAGCCGACTCTCCTATTTTCTCTGGAGTTCCATGCCGGACGAACCGCTTTTTGCCGCCGCGGGCTCGGGTGAGTTGCACCGGTCCGACACTCTTGCGCAGCAGGTGGATCGCATGATGGCCGACGCGAAGATCACCCGTTTTTTGGAGTCCTTTTCGGCGCAGTGGTTGCAACTGCATCGGGTGGGCATGTTTCAGCCCGACCCCAAGCTCTACCCCGAGTACGACCCGTGGCTGGAGGAAAGCATGGTGGCGGAAACCACCGCCTACTTTGCCGAGTTATTCCACGAAAACCTGCCGTTGCGTGAGGCGATTGATTCCGGCTGGACGATGCTCAACTCGCGCCTGGCCATCCACTACGGCTTGCCCGGGCCGCATCCACACGGATTGACGCGCGTAGCGCTTGGCCCGGAAACCGGGCGTGGCGGGATGCTGACCCACGCTTCGATCCTCTCGCTGACATCCGATGGTACAAGGCATCGGCCGGTGCACCGGGGCGCGTGGGTGTCCGAGGCGATCCTCGCTCACACGCCACCGCCACCACCGCCGAACGTCGACCCGCTGGAGCCGGTCGTGGGTGACAAGCCGAAGACCACCATCCGGGCCAAACTTGAGGCGCATGCCACCGACCCCAACTGCGTTTCGTGCCATTCCAAGATCGACCCGCTTGGCCTTGCGTTTGAAAACTTCGATGCCATCGGCCGCTGGCGTATCACAGAGCGGGTGCAGGGCGGCGTGGGCGACGACCCGCCGGTGGACGCCTCTGGCAAGCTGCCGGACGGCCGCACCTTTGCGAACCCGGCTGAGTTCAAGAAACTCCTCGCCGGGGACGAGCGCTTGGCCGGGGCGTTCCTTGAGCAACTGGCCACCTATGCCCTGCGCCGGGTCATGACCGTGGACGACATGGAGGCAATCCATTCCATCGCCAAGGCCACCCGCGACGAAGGCCACGGCGTGAAGACGCTGGTAAGGCAACTGATCCTATCCGACCTGTTCCAAAAACGGTAAGCCAAGCGCTTGGCCAAGTTTGGACTGCGGTGGCAAGCGAAGCGCAACACCGCTTTCGGCGGTTCAGGGTTTTGCGGTTCTCAGTTCCCGGTTTCTACCAAACCGACTGCGGCGTACCCTGCACTAAATTTCGAAAGCTCCGTCGCTGCTCCGCTCTGCCGTAGCACACCAAAGAGGGATTATTCCGTCGCGATTAGGTCGATCTCCACCAGGGTTCCTTTGCGAAGCAATTGAACTTCAACCTTTGAACGGGCGGGCGGATGCGGTGAGTTGAAGTACCCCTTGTAAGCGCTGTTCATGGATTGGAAATTGTTCATGTCCGAGACATACACCGTTGCGCGGACAACGTTGTCATAATCCATCCCGCTTCCTTGAGCACAGCG
>Ga0209036_1000762_pt1 | contig 13903 bp, 1 predicted proteins | sample MarorgKNORR_S2LV_3_FD_188222 | JGI IMG/M metagenome (GOLD analysis project Ga0209036, IMG submission 188222) | Marine microbial communities from the Southern Atlantic Ocean, analyzing organic carbon cycling - DCM_A/KNORR_S2/LV (SPAdes) (version 2) | ecosystem: Environmental > Aquatic > Marine >... | reverse complement strand
TAACAGATACATCAACACTTACATTAAACTCTGGTGTTGTTTGTAACGGTTCTGGAGACAATACAAACTACATATTTTCGATTCCATCAAACATCACAGTTCCTGTTGTAAACGGATTTGCTGAATTTAATAATATTGAGGTGTATGAAGGTGTTTATATCACACAAAACTTTACCGTTGATACTTCTTTGTTCAATCAAAGATATATTCTTGATAATTCCTTTATTGATACATCTACAATTCAAGTTAAAGTTAAACCATCATCTTCATCTACAGCCTCAGTTACTTATCAACAAATTGATAATATTGTAGGAGTAACTTCAACATCATCTTCTTATCTTTTACAAGAAATTGAAGATGAAAGATATGAATTAATCTTTGGTGACAACGTAATTGCTAAAAAACTGTCAAATAATAATTTTATTGAGGTTTCTTATATTGTAACTGATGGAAAAGAAGGAAATGGTGCTTCAGAATTCAGTTTTGTAGGTAATATTACTAATCAAGATGGTGCAGTTATTAATTCTTCACTAATCAGTCTTGTTACAACGGATGAAAAGTCAAGAGATGGTGATGAAATCGAATCAATCTCTTCAATTAAGTATTTTGCACCAAGAATTTACTCATCTCAGTATCGTGCAGTCACGGCATCTGATTATGAGTCGGTTTTGGGATATATTTACCCAAATGTGGAATCTGTAACTGCTTTTGGTGGTGAAGAAATGAGTCCACCTCGTTTTGGTAAAGTTTTTATCTCAGTTAAACCTCGAAATGGTGATTTTTTATCAGATGAGACAAAAAGGGAGTTAATACAAAAATTAAAAAGTTATGCAGTTGCTGGAATTGTGCCAGAATTTATTGATTTGAAATATTTGTATGTTGAACTTAACACAACACCATATTATAATCCAAGTTTGAATGACACTCCAGAAACTTTAAAGACAGGCGTTTCAAATGCTTTAACTCAATATTCAAGATCAATTGATGTGAATAAATTTGGTGGTAGATTCAAATATAGTAAGGCTGTATCACTAATTGATAGTATTGACTCATCAATTACATCAAATATCACTCTTGTGACAATTAGACGTAATTTAAAAGCAGTTTTGGGTCAATTTGCACAATATGAGGTCTGTTATGGTAATATGTTCCACACTCAAGAGAGTGCATATAATGTAGTTTCAACAGGATTTACGATTGAAGGTGTTACGGGCACTGTTTATCTTGCTGATGAGGTAATTAACCGTGAAAAAGGTCGAATATTCTTCTTTACATATACAGAGGGTGGAACTCCAAATATAGTGAAGAAAAACGCTGGTACTGTTGATTATATGCATGGTGAAATTCTTATAGATACTGTAAATATACTTTCAACAGTAGTTGCAAATGACGTAATTGAAATTCAAGCAATTCCACACTCAAATGACATTGTTGGTCTTCGAGATTTGTATGTTAAATTCGATATGACAAATACAACAATTAATATGGTTCAAGATCTAATCGCATCAGGCGAAAACACATCTGGATCAAGATTTGTTCATACACACAGTTATTATACTCCAACTTTCACGAGAAAATCAAATTCTCCAGTTTCTACAGCTGCTGCAATTCTCCCATCAACAGCATCCTCGACTGCAACCAGAACCACAACTGGTGGAACTTACGGAACTGCAGCTACTACATCAACACCATCAACTAATACATCTTCCACATCCTCATCAGGCGGTGGATCTAGCTATAGCGGCGGATATTAATGATAGACACATCAATACAAAGAGTCGAAATCAATCAGGTAATTGAGAATCAGTTGCCTGAGTTTGTACAATCTGAAAGTCCACTTTTTGTGGATTTCATGAAACAGTATTATATCTCTCAAGAATATCAAGGTGGATCAATCAATATTGCTGAGAATCTTGACAGATATACTAAATTACAAACATACGTTGGTGCTGCGCTTACAGAATATACTGGATTATCTACAAATACAGAGTCATACTCCTCTACAATCTTCGTAGACTCTACAAAAGGATATCCAAGTAAGTATGGACTCTTAAAAATTGATGATGAAATTATCACATATACTGGAATTGGCACAACTTCTTTTACTGGTTGTATTCGTGGATTTAGTGGTGTTGATAGTTTAGATCAACCTACAAGACCAGATTTATTATCTTTTAATACGACTGTGGGTGCATCTCACACTGGCGGTAGTAAGGTTCATAATTTATCAAATCTTTTTATTCGTGAATTTTTCAGTAAATTAAAAACAACCTATGCGAGTGGTTTTGAGAACCGTAAATTGAGTAGTAATATTGATCAAGTTAAATTTATTCGACAAATAAAAGATTTTTATCGCACAAAGGGAACTGAGGAGTCATATAAAATTTTATTCAGAGCTTTATATGGTAAAGAAGTTAATATTATCAAACCATCTGATTTTTTAATCAAACCATCTGATGCTGATTATGGTTTTGCACAGGATTTTGTTGTTAAACCTATTACTGGAGATCCTCGCAATCTAAAAGGTTCAACACTTTTTCAAGACGCTGATGAAGATGACAAGAATATTCGAGGTGCTTCTGGTGCGATATCGGACGTAAAGGACTTTCTATATGGAGGAGAGCATTACTATCAGATTAGTGTATCTCAAGATTCAATTGATGGAAACTTTGTAGTTCCAGGCAGAACTCGTGTCACAGATCCTGTATCAATTGGTGCAACTACAATCACAGTTGATACCACAGTTGGATTTCCTACGAGTGGCTCTATCTCTTTGCCAACAGCGAGTGTTGCTGGAGTTGTAACTTACACAAGTAAAACCGCAAATCAATTTGTTGGATTACCAACATCTGTCGATGATTTAAGTATTGGTGATGATGTTAGATTTAACAATGTCGCATACGGATATTCATTTGCAAGTAACACAAATAAAATAGAAGTTTTAATTACAGGTGTTCTAAAAGACTTTCCAATTCCTGACACCACATTTTACTTTAATAAGGGAGATAAGATTAAAGTTGGATCATTTGGTATTAATAAAAGTTCTGAGGATGCTAATTTTGGATCTTATGTTTACAACACATGTGTAAAATTCACTCCAAAAACAATTACAAGACAGTCAAGTAGTAGTTTTAATATTACAACTTTGTCTGATCATGGATTTTTAGAGGAAGATGCAGTCGAAGTTTTAGATGGTCAAAATATTTTATTAGGAGTTGGTCGTGTTTTAAGTGTTGTTAGTAGTTCAACATTTATTTTAGGTGATTTGCCTGGCATCGGTGAATTTAATATTGCAACTATAAGAAGAAGATTAAAGAAAGGAAATAGTTCTCTTCATACCAATATCAACAAATATACAACTGATGTTCAGAATGTTTATGATCATGATAGTGACAATGCTTTGGCATTACCACCACATCCTCATGCCTACGTTGCCTCACCATCTTTACCAAGTTTAGGTAATGAACCTATAGTTGCTCCAGATCGTTCTGTAACATGGACTGGCGCCACTGGCGGAGACGTTATACAGTTAATACAGGTAACAGAGGGTGCTGCTGATCATGGATTTTATTCTGGAGAAGTTGTAACATATAACGTTATTAGTGGTTTCTTAGGACAACTAATTGATGGAAAAAATTATTATGTGAGTCGTGTAAGTTCAAACAATATTCGTCTTGCAAACTCTCTACCAGATCTTGTAAATGGTGATTTTGTAGATGCAACAGGAAATGGAACATTTAAAATCTCAGTTCCTGATTTAGCTAACAAAAAACTAGATCATCAGAAATTATTAAAGAGATTTCCATTGAATCCAGTATTTGACGGGGCGAGGCGTGAGACAGCGCCAGGCACCACTGGCATGCTTGTAAATGGTACGGAGATATCAAACTATAAGTCAGGTGATGTTATATTTTTTGGTGGTGTTGAATCCATAGATGTATTAGAAGGTGGATCTCAATTTGATGTAATTACTCCACCAACAGTTAGTGTTGAAAGTTTAACTGGTGCTGGTGTTAGTGCAACAGCAAACGTAAAAGGTCAGTTTGAAAGAATCGATGTCGTAGATCCTGGCTTTGATTATGTTGCACCACCTATCGTGGAAATTAGTGGAGGTAATGGTCAAAACGCAATTGCAAGGGCAAGACTAAAACAAGTTGATCACTTTGTTGATTTTGATGCATCATCCACAGGTAACGCAATCAATATCGCAAATGATACAATCGGATTTGGAACATTTCATAAGTTTCGTGATGGAGAAGCAGTAATCTATAAAACATTCAATACTGGTGCAATTGGTGTGGGTATTGGAACAACCGATCAGATTCAAGAAACACCAGATCAGAGACTTGTTGACGAATCTGTTTATTTTGTATCGAAAGTTAATCAAACAACGATTAAACTTGCAAATAATGAAAATGATGCAATAACAAAATCAAATCTACTTAATTTAACTGGTTTTGCTGATGGATCACAAAGATTTCAAAGTTTAAGAAAGAAATTTGTTTTAGGTCAAATTATCATTGAAAATCCTGGCGAAGGATATGAAAATAAAAGAAGATTGATTCCTACTGCTGGAATTAACACATATTCAGACTTTATTGAATATAAGGATCATGGATTCAAAGATGGCGAAATAGTTCGTTATTCTAACGATGGTGTAAAGATTGGTGGTTTAGATACAGATCAAGATTATTACATCTTGAAGATAAGTGACAATCGTTTTAGACTTGCATCTGCTGGAATTGGAACTACTTTATCTAATGCAAACTATTTGACAAAACAATTTGTTGGAATGACTTCAGTTGGATCTGGAGAACATGTATTCAATTATCCACCAATCGTTGTCAATGTAAAAGGAACAATTGGAATCAACACAGCGGAACCTGAGAACTATCATGCAAGAGTAAATCCAATTGTAAGAGGTTCAATCACATCAATCAATGTTGAGAAGCCTGGAATCGGATATGGAAACGATTCTACTTTTAACTTTAGTATTCCTCCTCAAGTCCGTGTATCATCTGGATCATCTTCAGAATATAAGGCAATTGTTACAAATGGAAGAATACAATCTGTAATTGTGACTCGTTCTGGTGGTGAATACACATCTCCACCTGATTTAAGAATATTAGGTGATGGTGTTGGTGCAAAAATCATTGCGTCTATCAGTGGCGGAAGTGTTGATCAAGTTACTGTTGATAATGGTGGTGTTGGATATTCCACAGCGACTGTTGGTGTTGAAGAGATAATTCCTGGCACTGGTGCTGTATTTTTACCCAAGATAAAATCTTGGGCAGTTAACAATGTTAAGAGATATGAGGATATATTTTATGGAGATGATGGATTCTTATCAAGAGGAGATAATGATGAAGGAATTAAGTTTACATCATTCTATGCACCAAGAGGTCTAAGAAAAATATTAAAATCAAAAAATAGTGACGGAACAATCGATTATACATCAAATGACTTAAATCTTCTAAACAACGCAGAACAAGTATCCTTAAATCACTCACCGATTCTTGGTTGGGCTTATGATGGTAATCCAATATATGGCCCCTATGGATATGATCGTAAAGATGGTGGTATTGTAAGAATCATGACATCTGGATATTCTCTTAAAACAACAAGAGAGAATGGCCCTCCAATATCTACTTTCCCACTTGGTTTCTTTATTGAAGACTATGAGTTTCTTGGAAATGGTGATTTAGATGAAAACAATGGAAGATATTGTGTCACTCCAGATTATCCAAATGGGACATTTGCTTATTTTGCAACAATTAATCCAAATGAAAACGAAACTAGTGGAACATTTAAGAACTTCCGTTCTCCAGTATTCCCATATTTAATTGGTGAAAATTATGCAGCAAAACCTGATGAATTTAACTTTGTAGAGACAAATAACCAAGATCTTGATCTAAACACTTTAGGATTAAGAAGAAATACAAATCCTTACAAACTTGAGGGTTCTGGTGCAGACTACGAAGGAATACATGATAGTCGAAAGAAAGTTGATCAAGAAATTGATGTTAATTATGCATCTGCTGGTAGAATTAACAAATATGAGTTATTAAGTTCTGGATCTGGTTATCAAGTCAAAGATGATCTTAGAATACAAAATCTAGGAAAAGGAAATGGATTCTCAGCCGAGGTATCAGTTGTTGAAGGAAAAGAGATAGTATCTATCGCTTCAACTGTAGTTAAGATTGAAAACATAGTATTTACATACAATAATCAAAACGGAAAGGTAACTGGACTCTCATCTCAACCACATGATTTAGTCGTTGGTGATGTTGTTACCATATCTGGACTCTCTACAGATTCATTAAGAAGACTAGATGGTAGACATCGAATTGGATTTAACACATCATTCTTAATTCTAAACACAGGTATTGGAACAACTGGCGAGACAGGATCTGTTACAAATATATCTGTAACTGGTGATCTATCTCGAAATGCCATTGCACCAAACGATGTGTTAGGTATTGGAACAGAAAGATTATTAGTTCTAAATGTCGATGACATAAACGATAGAGTTAGAGTAAAGAGACAATTTGACGGTGTTAAGGGATATTCTGCGTTAACTGGCACTGCACATACAAGCACATCCTTAATTACTTCTCTTAATAGATCTATTCAATTTAATCTTGGAATTAGCACAGATATTCAAACTAGAGTTAACATACCATATTTCTTCAATCCTAGTGAAAGTGTTGCAATAGGAACAGCTGCTGGTGTTGGTATTGGATCAACAATTAGTTACTCATACAAAGTAGTTGGTGGTGGATCTACAGAAAGATTCATTCCAACTCAAAATATATTCTTACAAGATCATGGATTTGAAACTGGAGATAAACTGATATACTCAAGTGACGAGGGAACTCCTCTTCTAGTTTCTAATGGAATAAACGCAGTACCTAACTTTAGATTAACTAATAACTCTCCAGTGTTTGCTATCAGAGAGAGTAAAGATTTATTAGGAATATCAACTAACGCATTAGGAATCGGATCTACTGGAGGAATCACTGGTATTGGTTCAACAGCGTATCGTTTATTCTTTGATGGTTTTGGAAGTGGTAAAGCTCATAGTTTGACTCCAACAAAACCTGAGATCACTGGTTTTGCAGAAAAAGTTGTTGGAACAGTTGTTTGTAAAGAAGCACATAATTTAATTGCAAATGATCGCATTTCAGTGTCTTTAACACCAGGCATCACAACTTCATTCCAAATTGAATTTGACGACACAACTCGTAGAACATTTGTTAATCCAATTAATTTTGGTGCATCTGCTGTTAGTATTGAAAAGGATCAGATTACAATTCCTGATCATGGATACAAAACTGGTGATAAGGTAATTTACAAATCATCAAGTCCAGCGAATCCATTATTCAGTGACTTTACATATTTTGTTGTAAGAATTGATAAAAATACAATTAAATTATCTGAGACTAACTTTAAATCTAAAAAATTAATACCTGATTGTATATCACTCACATCAACTGGATCTGGACATAGAATAGCTCTTATCAACCCACCACTATCACTAACTCGTGGATATAAGGTTGGATTTGCTGTATCAGATTCATCTTTGACACAAGTTATATCTGGAAAGAGAACACAAGTGTTCGATTTTGAGTTATTCAGAGATACTAATTTTACAAATCCATATTTCAATAATAAAGAAGATGGTGGATTCCAAGTTATTGGTATTGGAACAGTCGGTGTAACAACAACTGCTAGAGTTGATCTTTCAGTTACTGAAAATACTCCCACAGATTTATACTATAAATTAACTCCTGTTAACTTGGATATTAATGCACCATTTAAGAGAAATCCAATTATTGATACCGATGTAATCAACTATTCAAGCTTAAAAATATCAGATAGTGTCTATAACGGTGATTATGTAATTACAGGAATAGGAAGCACCACATTCTCGTTTGTACTACCATCTCAACCAGAAAAAGATGAATACACAAAAGAGGAAGCAACAACCTTAAAATATAATACCTCATCCACAAGTGCCTCTGGTGCAATTAACAAAATTAGGATTATATCAAAAGGTAGAAATTATCAAACAATTCCTGTTGTTACTTCAATTGGATCTACGAATGGAGTTGGTGGTGTAATTAGATTGAATAGTGATGAAATTGGAAAGTTAAGAAGATATACAATCAAAAACTTAGGATTTGATTATTCTGCTGATAAAACAATACAACCATCTGTATCATTACCACAAATATTAAGATTAGATAGATTATCTAAAATTGCAAATATTGGAATTAGTTCTGGAGGAAAGAATTATCTTCAGCCACCAAATATTGTGGTGATTGACCGTGTGACAGGTTTAGTTAAGGATGAAGTCATCACAGCAGTTGACGTACAAGGAACATCTGTATCTGAAGTTAGACTTTTAAGAAATACAAATGATTTATATGACTCAAATCCAAGAATTATTGCTACGAACAATAACAATGGTATTAAAGTTAAAAATCTAAACTTTACAAGTGGCACTAATTTAGTTACTTTGACTCTTGAAGGTGCATATGATTCAACAACATATCCATTTACATTAGGTCAAAAACTATACGTTGAAAATATTGGTATTGGATCAACAGGAAGTGGATTTAACTCATCAGACTACAATTACGAACCATTTGTAATCACTGGTGTAAATACAAACCCAGGCGGAGGAAATGCAACTGTTTCTTACAATTTAGATTCTTCGGTTACAAGCCCAGGCATCTTTAGTGGCCCCTCATCATCTGGACAAGCAATACCGTTTGAGAACATTGCTCAATTTAATATTGATGTTGATACAAATCAATTTAGTGTTGGTGAAACTGTCAGCACGGGTGATAAGGTTGGAGTGGTAGTTGCTTGGAATGAGAACAATAAGTATCTAAAAGTTCTCTCTAATAATACTTTCAATGTTGGAGAATCAATAAATGGGGCTTCCTCAAAGTCAATTGCATTAATTGAACAAACAACTAAATTTAGTTCAGTGTTTAACATTGATTCTAACTCTGAGTTTAGAAGTGGATTCCGTAAAGAAACAGGAAAATTAAATACTGAATTACAAAAGTTAGCAGATAATGATTATTATCAAACATTCTCATACTCATTAGGAAGTGAGATTGATTATGAAACATGGAAAGATCCAGTCAATAGTCTTGGCCATGTGGTTGGATTTAGAAACTTTGCTGATGTAAGCATTGTATCAACTGCTTCTACTGATGATAAGAATCGCAGAAATGCATCTGTTGGAGTGTCTTCATCACCTGTGGTTGTCGTTGCTGATTTAATCAGTGAGAATGAATCACTTCATAATACATATGATTTTGATTTAGTTACAGAGAACTCAAAGAATATTGCTGGATTCTTTGCATCTGATGAAATTGGTTTTGGTAATAAGATTCTAACAGATTACATTGAATCAAGAACAAATAGAGCAATTACGATTGACAGTGTAAGTTCTGAGTTTAATGATTTGCCTCGTGCGACTGCGTTCTCTGATGTATTTGATTTTGATATTGATGTGATTGATGGCGTCAAGTTCTATGTGATGTTATTTGACACAAGATTTTCAGGTGAAAAACAAATAATTCAGGTTAATTTACTTCATGACCGTTCTACTGGTTACATGATGAAGTTTGGTCGTGTGGAAACTGCAATTGATCTTGGAGACTTTGACTTTGCAGTAACTGGAACAACAGGATCATTAAGATTTGTCCCAGCTAAATTTAAGTTTAATAACTATGCACTAAGATTATTTGCAGTTGAAACATTTACAAATACTCAGACAGGCATTAGCACACTATCACTAGGAACAGGATATGACATTATTTCTACTTCATCTGGTATTGGATCTACAGATCCCTCTCCTGTACAGGTCGTAGGATTTGGAACAACTGCAATTACAACCAGTAAATTATTCATACAAACACAAGAGTTGGGTGGTGATCAAAGAACACAGTTAAATGAGTTAGTTGTGTTAAATGACAGTGAAGAAGTATATCTCTTAGATTATGCTCAGATGACAAATGATAACCTCTCAATCACTGATTCTCCAAGTGTGGGACTTGGAACATTTGGTGCAGACGTAAGATCTGGCATTACAAGTGTTTACTTTACACCTGTGACTGGTGTTGGTGTTACAATGAGAGTTCATCAGGTGGCAATCGGAGGAACTGCAACTGGAATCGGAAGCACACTTGTATCAACAACTGAAGTTTTAACAACTACAACAAATATTGCGGCAACAGGAACTCCACAACCAACAAGAATTAGTGGAATCAACTCAAATACATACACTGCTTTTGATGCATTAATTGAGATACATGATACAACAAATGACAAATACGCAGTCACTCAAGTAACTGCGATCCATGATGGTACAACACCTTACTTCACAGAGTTTGGTTACATGGATAACTTCTCAACTAATCCTACCAGTTTCTCTGGTATCGGAACTGTTGGTGTTGGATATTCATCTGCGACTGGTGGTGATATTGAACTTCGTTTGACTCCTCCAGCAAATACAGCAATAACCACAAAGGTATTCCAGTATAACTTTAACGAGACTGGAACTGGTGGTGTTGGTTTTGTTACATTTACCGATTCAAGATTAAAGTCTGTAGAGGGTTCATACACTGGAACAGAGAATGATATTAAATTCTCATTCAATATGAAACACGCTGGTGATGCAATATTCCATAAAACATTTAACTCTGAAGATGCAGCAGTTGTTGATGTAACAAATAATACATTTATAGTTAATAATCACTTCTTCCAAACTGGTGAGGAATTAACATACAGTCCAATTGGTTCTGGAACAACCATGAACATTGGAATTGCAGCAACAGCAATTAGTGGAATTGGTGTTACTACTAAGATGCCACCTACAGTTTTTGCAGTGAAGATTGCAGAAAATAAATTTAAGGTTGCAAGAACAGCAACAGAGGCACTTCAGACTGTTCCTAAAGTTCTTGATCTTACATCTGTTGGTATTGGAACCACTCAATCATTTACTGCAAAGAATCTTAACTCTAAAGTATTAGTGACTCTTGATAACAATATCCAGAGTCCAGTTATACAATCTCCTGTAAATGTTAAACTATCATTTGATGCGGCATCAGAAACAGATTTTGTTACACTAACAGGTATATCATCATTCTTCTCAGGTGACATAATTAAGGTCAATGACGAGTTTATGAAGATTGATACTGTTGGTATTGGATCTACAAACCGAGTGCTTGTAAGAAGAGGTCAACTTAATTCTGCGATTGTTGATCATGATGCTGGTGATACAGTAACTAAATTCTTGGGTAATTATCAGATTGTAAAAGATACCATCAACTTTACTGACGCACCAAAAGGATCAAAAGGCCCTTCTGGACTAACAACTACATCTACTTTTGTTGGTCGTGTATTTACACACACTGGTATTCCTGGCGGAACTCAAGAAACTTATACAAACAACTTTGTATTCGATACAGTCGAAGATCAATTTACAGGAATCGCAACAAACTTCATTCTTAAATCTGCTGGATCGAATGTAACTGGATTCGCAACAAATACAGGTGTGATTCTTCTAAATGAAATATTCCAGAATCCAAATGATGACTATAACATTGTTGAAACTGCTGGTATTACATCCGTAAGTTTCACAGGTGTTGGAGTTACAAATAACTATGATGTAAATCTATCGTCAGTCCCTAGAGGTGGTATTATTGTTTCAGTTGGTGAAACCACTAACTTCGGATATCAACCATTAGTCTCTGCTGGTGGAACTGCGATTGTATCTGCTGCTGGAACTGTTGAATCTGTATCTATTGGAAATAGTGGATCTGGTTATCGAGTCGGACTCCAAACAAATATTCTAGTTAAGGCGATTGGTAGTTCTGGTATTGTCACAATCGGTAGAGCAAACGTATCTGCTGGATTAGTAACATCTGTTACTATCATTAATGGTGGTGGATCAGGATTTACTTCTGTAACTCCTCCAGATCTTGAGTTTGACAAACCACTTAATTATGAGAATATGAGATTAGTGGGTAGTTCCACAGGTATTGGTGCATCTGTATCAGTTCGTGTTGGTTCTGCATCAAGTATAATCAGTTTCCAAATTACAAACTTTGGATATAATTATAGAATTGATGATGTTCTGAAGATAGAAGAAGGTGGTCAAGCTGGTATTCTAACAGATGCTAATAAGGTAGTTAAGGACTTTGAGTTAACTGTTCTTGATACATTTAATGATAGTTTTGCTGGATTCACATTTGGTGAACTAGAAAAATTAAATAGTTTTGAGGATTTATTTGATGGTGTTAGAAGAACATTCCCAATAACTAAAACTATTGGTGCAAGTGCAACACCAATTACATTAAGATCAGCAAAAGGATCTCCAATTCGTGTAGAGGATAATTGTTTAGTATTCTTAAATGATATCTTACAGATTCCTAAAGAGAGTTACATATTCAATGGTGGATCACAAATTACATTCTCTGAAGCACCAAAATCAGATGATAAGGTAAGAATATATTACTATCGTGGTTCCGATCATGATGTAATTGATGTTGATATTTTAGAAACAGTCAAGACTGGTGATGATTTAACAATTAACAAATATCCTGATATTGGTTTGGATGATGTGTTCCAGCAAGAACCAAGAACAGTTACAGGAATTACAACTTCTGACAACGTAACTACAAACACATATATCGATGCTGGAATCACTACGGATAGAACACTCCAAAGACCAGTAACTTGGAGAAAACAAACAGCAGACGTAGTTGTTAATAATATTGGAATTGGTAAGGATAGAGTTGAATTAGAGCCTGGTATTCGACCAACTGCATATCTAATTAAGAGTGTTTCTGCTGGTTCAACTGAAATATTTGTAGATTCAGCAGTTCCATTATTCAACCAAGTTGATGATATCGTTGAAGTTAAACAAAGTGTTTTAGTTCTTGATCGCACAACTAAGACTGGTGTTGCTGCAACTGCAATAGTTTCTGCAACTGGTGGAATATCAACAGTTTCCATCTCGAATGGTGGATCTGGATATACTGCATCACCTCATGTGTCAATCGGTATTACAGCTGGTATCGGAACAATTCATGCTGGTATCGGAACAACAACAACAAATGCAACTGCGGTTGCAACTGTATCTGGTGTTGGAACAATATCTGCAATTACAATTACTAATGCTGGTGCTGGATATACTAATACAAATCCACCACTAGTGATGGTTGAAGCAGAAAGTGTAACTCAAGATAAGTTATCCAGTATTAAATATGACGGTGACTTTGGAGAGATAGTTGGAATTGGAACATCAACTGTTGCTGGAATCGGAACAGCATTGCAGTTTGATTTATTCATACCAAAAGATTCTGTTCTTCGTGATACTTCAGTCATGCCATCTGCTGTAACTGTAAGTGGAATTCAGTCTGGATATTATTTCACCGTATTCGATAGTAATACAGGAAGTGGTTTAACATCATATGATAATCCAATTGGGATTACAACAGTTGGAATTGCAACTTCCTTCCTAGATAATATATACAAGGTGCATAGTGCTAAAAATATAAATGGCGATGCATATGGTATCGGATCAACTGTTGGCATTAACACAACTCTAAGAAGAGTAACTGTTAGTGTCAGTTCAACCGAAGGCATTGGTATCGGAAGTGGATTCTTTGGTAGATTCTCTTGGGGTCGTTTACACGACTTTGTTAAGGATGGCACTAGTGCGTTTACAGCAATTACTAATGATGGTGTCACAGGAATTAAAACTGGCCCAGTGATCATCAGAACAAGGGATTTAAAAGAGTCCTTTACCTAATATAAATAAAAACAAAAAGTCATTGATAAAATGTCAGCAATTATAACTGATCAACTGCGAATA
>Ga0209036_1000760_pt1 | contig 13926 bp, 7 predicted proteins | sample MarorgKNORR_S2LV_3_FD_188222 | JGI IMG/M metagenome (GOLD analysis project Ga0209036, IMG submission 188222) | Marine microbial communities from the Southern Atlantic Ocean, analyzing organic carbon cycling - DCM_A/KNORR_S2/LV (SPAdes) (version 2) | ecosystem: Environmental > Aquatic > Marine >... | reverse complement strand
AGGGGCAGATATTGTGGGAGCAGAAGATTTGATGGAAACTGTACAAGCAGGCACAATAGATTTTGACCGCTGTATAGCAACACCTGATATGATGCCTATTGTGGGGCGTCTCGGTAAAGTTTTAGGGCCCCGCAATCTAATGCCAAATCCGAAAGTGGGAACGGTAACTGTTGATGTTACTGAAGCAGTAAAGGCAGCTAAAGGCGGTGAAGTCCAATTCAGAGCTGAAAAAGGTGGTGTTGTTCATGCAGGTATCGGCAAAGCATCGTTTGATGAAAGTCAACTAGTTGAAAATGTAAAAGCATTTATTGATGCAGTTGCAAAAGCGAAACCATCTGGTTCTAAAGGGTCGTTCATGAAGGGAATTACTTTGAGTTCGACTATGGGTCCAGGTGTGACCGTAAGTGTAGATAAAACCATCGGTTAGAATGGTTAAACCGCTTTTCTGGATAGGTAATTTTTATATCTGCGCTCAGTTAAGGAGCTTTCGGTATTATTTTTGTTATACCTCTTGTTAATTTGCTGAGAATCTCATAAACAGCCGGCGAGAATCGTAAAAGGTTCTCGTCTGTCCGAGATGGAGGGTTGGCGCGAGTCTATAAATCCTTCCTGAGATGGGAAGCGAGTTTTTAGGTAATAACGCGATGCTTTATTGTCCTCAGTTCTCTAGACCCTATTTCTAGGACCCGAACGCCAAAAGTGTTTTTGGCTAAATTGAGCCGGGGATTATCCCCAAATTTGGAGTGAAACTGTGGATAGAGCGCAAAAAGAAAAGGTGGTCGAAGAACTCGGTCAAATTTTTGATAGCTCTGGCGTTGTGGTGGTTGCAAAATACACAGGCCTTACAGTTGCTGAAATGCAGGATCTTAGAGCGCGTGCGAGCGAGGCGGAAGCTTCTGTACGCGTTGCTAAAAATAGACTTGCGAAGATAGCTCTTGATGGAAAATCTTGCGAAAACATGAGTGAGTATTTGTCTGGAATGACAGTTCTTACTTACTCAGAAGATCCTGTAGCAGCCGCTAAGGTTGCTGAGCAGTTTGCAAAAGATTATGATAAGTTCGAAATTTTAGGTGGATCGATGGGTGAAAATGCTCTGGATCGCGCTGGCGTGGAGGCTGTTTCAAAAATGCCTTCTCGTGATGAGCTTATCTCTTCCATTGTTGGATGTATTGGGGCACCTGCTGCAAATATCGCAGGTGTACTTGGTGCACCCTCGAACAATATCGCAAGCATTATTTCTACAATTGAAGAAAGAGCTGCATGAAGCAATTTAATGGCGTGTTATATGTAACGAAGCACGTTGGAACACAACTTATAACGGAAAGAGTCGAAAATGGCTGATCTGAAAAAATTGGCAGAAGAGATCGTTGGTCTTACCCTGCTAGAAGCACAGGAACTTAAAACTATACTCAAAGATGAGTACGGCATCGAACCCGCGGCGGGTGGAGCAGTAATGATGGCTGGACCTGCGGGAGATGCTGGTGGAGCAGCAGCAGAAGAGAAGTCTGAATTTGATGTTGTTCTGAAAAGCGCAGGCGGTAACAAGATTGCTGTGATAAAAGAAGTCCGTGGCATTACTGGCCTAGGTTTGAAAGAAGCTAAAGATTTGGTGGAGGCCGGCGGTAAAATTAAAGAAGGTGCCGAAAAAGCTGAAGCGGAAGAAATCAAGTCTAAGCTGGAAGCTGCTGGTGCCGAAGTAGAACTGGCGTAAAAAAATATTTGAACTAGTTATAAGCTGGATCTGATATGTTCAGATCCAGCTTCGTCTGTCTTATAAAGCATCACTTGACAGTGTGTTTTGTTGGGAAAGATGTCAAAACCGGGAGACTTTCTAACGGGAAGAAAGTCAAGAATAGGTTTTCATAGTTCCGCTCTCGTGTGGGAATGTAACTGGTACCCGACAGATTGCATTGCCAGTGAGATAAATAAAAGGTGTGTAATACCATGGCACAGTCCTACATCGGCCAAAAACGTTTAAGAAAATATTACGGAAAAATTAGAGAAGTACTAGATATGCCGAACCTCATTGAGGTTCAAAAGTCTTCTTACGATTTGTTCTTGAAATCTGGTGATCAATCTGAGCCCTTAGATGGTGAAGGAATAAAAGGTGTTTTCCAGTCTGTTTTCCCAATTAAGGATTTCAACGAAACTTCAATACTGGAATTTGTGAGTTATGATTTAGAACTACCCAAGTATGATGTTGAAGAGTGCCAACAACGAGATATGACTTACAGTGGTCCATTGAAAGTCAAGCTCAGACTGATAGTTTTTGATATTGACGAAGATACGGGTGCGAAGTCGGTCAAAGATATCAAAGAGCAAGACGTATTCATGGGAGATATGCCTCTCATGACCCCAAACGGAACATTTGTTGTAAATGGCACTGAACGGGTAATTGTTTCGCAGATGCATAGATCACCGGGCGTATTTTTTGATCACGATAAAGGCAAAACACATAGTTCCGGAAAGCTCCTTTTTGCCTGCAGAATTATCCCTTATCGTGGTTCATGGCTGGATTTTGAATTTGACGCCAAGGATGTTGTCTACGCCAGAATTGATCGTCGAAGGAAGCTCCCAGTAACAACTCTACTGTATGCTCTTGGAATGGATCAAGAAAGTATAATGGATGCCTACTACGAAACAGTGCCATACAAACTTAACAAAAAGAAGGGTTGGGTAACGAAGTTTTTTCCTGACCGAGTCCGGGGAACTCGGCCTACTTTTGATTTGGTTGACGCCGCTAGTGGAGAGGTAATCGCTGAAGCAGGAAAAAAAGTAACCCCAAGAGCAGTGAAAAAGCTTAAAGATGAGGGTAAAGTTACTGAGCTATTGTTGCCTTATGATCAGATTATTGGCCGGTTTGTTGCCAAGGACATGATTAATGAGGAAGATGGAGCGATTTATGTGGAGGCTGGAGATGAGCTTACCGCTGAGTATGACAAAGAAGGTGTTCTAATCGGTGGGACACTTAAAGATCTTGCAGATGCAGGTATTGACGAGATCCCTGTTTTAGATATCGATAACATAAACGTCGGCGCATATATACGAACTACAATGGCTCAGGACAAAAATTTGAACCGAGACACTGCTTTGCTGGACATTTACAGAGTTATGCGCCCGGGAGAGCCGCCGACAGTCGAAGCAGCATCCACATTGTTCGATACACTATTTTTTGACAGTGAGCGTTATGATCTTTCGGCTGTCGGACGGGTTAAAATGAATATGCGGTTGGCACTTGATGCGGAGGATACTCAAAGGACGCTTCGAAGTGAAGATATCGTAGCATGTATCAAAGCTTTGGTAGAATTGCGCGATGGTAAGGGAGAAGTTGATGATATTGACCACTTAGGCAATAGGCGGGTCCGGTCAGTAGGTGAGTTAATGGAAAATCAGTATCGCGTTGGTTTATTGCGAATGGAAAGAGCCATACGCGAGCGTATGTCCAGTGTTGAAATAGACAATGTTATGCCCCAGGACTTGATTAATGCTAAGCCTGCCGCTGCCGCTGTTCGAGAGTTTTTTGGATCCAGCCAGCTGTCTCAGTTTATGGATCAAACTAATCCACTGTCTGAGGTTACTCATAAGCGGAGACTTTCTGCATTAGGGCCTGGTGGATTAACAAGAGAACGTGCTGGATTTGAAGTCAGAGATGTTCATGCAACTCATTATGGTCGTATGTGTCCTATCGAAACGCCTGAAGGTCCAAATATTGGTTTGATCAACTCTTTGGCAACGTTCGCTCGGGTCAATAAGTATGGTTTTATTGAAACTCCATACCGAATAGTGAAAGACGGGCAAGTTACTGATGAGGTGCATTATTTGTCTGCCACGGAAGAGATGAGGCACACTGTTGCTCAAGCTAATGCAAAGCTAGACCAAGCCGGAAAATTTATTAGTGAACTAGTATCAACTAGGCAAAATGGCGACTATACTTTAGCTCCAAATCAAAGCGTTGATCTCATAGACGTGAGCCCAAAGCAGTTAGTTTCTGTCGCCGCGTCTCTGATACCATTCCTTGAAAATGATGATGCTAATAGAGCTTTAATGGGGTCTAACATGCAGCGTCAGGCAGTTCCTTTATTGAGCGCAGAAGCCCCACTGGTAGGTACGGGTATGGAGGGTGTTGTCGCTAGAGACTCAGGTGCTGCTATTATGGCAAAGCGTGCAGGCGTTATCGACCAAGTTGATGCTCAGCGTATAGTTATAAGAGCAACCGAAGATCTTGAATTGGGTGACGCTGGGGTTGATATCTATCGACTAAGAAAATTTCAGAGGTCTAACCAAAATACTTGTATTAATCAGCGCCCGTTAGTCAAGGTCGGGCAAACAGTTGGAAAAGGAGAAGTAATTGCAGACGGGCCTTCAACTGATTTAGGTGAATTAGCTCTTGGCAAGAACGTAGTCGTGGCATTTATGCCCTGGAATGGATACAATTACGAAGACTCAATTCTTATTTCTGAACGCGTCGCCAGAGATGACGTGTTCACGTCAGTGCACATCGAGGAGTTTGAGGTTGCTGCTCGTGATACCAAGTTAGGGCCAGAGGAAATAACTCGAGATATCCCTAACGTGGGTGAAGAGGCGCTTAGGAATCTGGATGAGGCTGGAATAGTGTATATCGGTGCAGATGTTGAGCCTGGTGATATTTTGGTTGGCAAAATAACTCCGAAGGGTGAAAGTCCCATGACACCAGAGGAAAAGCTACTAAGAGCGATATTTGGTGAAAAAGCATCTGATGTGAGAGACACCTCTATGCGGGTAAAGCCTGGGGACTATGGAACTGTGGTAGAAGTGCGAGTTTTCAATAGGCACGGGGTCGAAAAAGATGAGAGGGCACTTCAGATTGAGCGAGAAGAAGTTGAACGCTTGGCCAGAGACCGGGATGACGAATTAGCAATATTGGATCGCAATATTTATGCTAGGTTAAAAAATACCTTGGTAGGAAAAAACGTCGTTAAAGGTCCTAAGGGTGTGAAGCCTAACACGAAAATTGATGATGAGCTGCTGGGCTCATTAACAAAAGGCCAATGGTGGCAACTTGCTCTTTCAGAAGAAAAAGATGCTCAAATTGTTGAGGCATTGAATGAGCAGTACGACGCTCAAAAACGTGCACTTGACGCTCGTTTCGACGACAAGGTAGAAAAAGTTCGTCGCGGAGATGATTTGCCCCCGGGCGTTATGAAAATGGTTAAGGTGTTCATAGCTGTAAAACGCAAGCTTCAGCCGGGTGATAAAATGGCAGGGCGTCACGGAAACAAAGGTGTGATATCCAAGGTTGTACCAATGGAAGATATGCCTTTTCTTGAGGATGGAACTCCAGTTGATTTTTGTTTAAACCCTCTTGGTGTTCCTTCTCGAATGAACGTGGGTCAAATTTTGGAGACTCATATGGGTTGGGCTGCGAGAGGTTTAGGCCTCCAAATTGATGATGCCCTCCAAGATTATCGGAGAACGGGTGATTTAACGCCGGTCAAAGAGGCTATGCGGATAGCTTACGGACAAGATGTTTATGATGAAGGCTTAAGTGACATTGATGACGAGTCATTGCTGGAGGCTGCAGGAAATGTTTCTCGGGGAGTCCCCATTGCTACTCCAGTTTTTGATGGTGCCAAAGAAGGTGACGTGGATGATGCTTTGAAAAGAGCTGGATTTGACCAGTCCGGTCAATCTATTCTTTATGATGGGCGAACAGGCGAACAGTTTAGCAGGCCTGTTACGGTTGGAATTAAGTATCTTCTTAAACTGCATCATCTTGTGGATGACAAAATCCATGCTCGTTCCACGGGTCCATATTCTCTAGTTACGCAGCAACCGTTAGGCGGTAAAGCTCAATTTGGTGGACAACGCTTTGGAGAGATGGAAGTTTGGGCTCTTGAGGCTTATGGTGCTGCCTATACTTTGCAGGAAATGCTGACTGTAAAGTCTGACGATGTGGCTGGCCGTACCAAAGTCTACGAGTCTATCGTTAAAGGTGAAGATAATTTTGAGGCTGGGGTTCCCGAGTCATTTAACGTGCTTGTTAAAGAGGTTCGTGGATTGGGCCTTAACATGGAACTTCTTGATGCAAAGGAGGACGATTAAAGCAAGTAGCTTTATTTAAATTAATCCTATTGCAGATATCGAGGTATAAAAATGAACCAAGAACTTACAAATAATCCTTTTAACCCCCTTGCTTCTCCCAAGGTCTTTGATGAGATAAAAGTGTCTTTAGCTTCTCCTGAGAGAATACTTTCGTGGTCATATGGCGAGATCAAAAAGCCAGAGACCATAAACTACAGAACTTTTAAGCCCGAACGTGACGGTTTGTTTTGCGCTAGAATATTTGGCCCAACTAAAGATTACGAATGTCTTTGTGGTAAATATAAGCGTATGAAATATAGGGGTGTTGTGTGCGAGAAATGTGGCGTCGAAGTGACCTTGCAGAAGGTGCGGCGTGAAAGGATGGGACACATAGAGCTAGCCTCTCCGGTTGCTCATATTTGGTTTCTAAAGTCTCTTCCGTCTCGGATAGGTTTAATGCTTGATATGACACTACGTGATCTTGAGCGCGTCCTATACTTTGAAAATTACGTAGTGATAGAACCTGGTCTTACAGATCTGTCCTATGGGCAAATGCTTTCAGAGGAAGAATTTATGGATGCTCAGGATACTTATGGTATAGATGCTTTTACTGCAAACATTGGTGCTGAGGCTATCCGTGAGATGCTTGCTGTAATTGATCTGGAGGCAGAAGCAGACCGCTTAAGAGAAGAGCTTAAAGAAGCAACTGGTGAATTAAAACCAAAGAAAATTATTAAGCGGTTAAAAGTTGTTGAAAGTTTTCTTGAGTCCGGAAATCGCCCTGAGTGGATGATTTTGACAGTCGTACCAGTTATCCCACCAGAGCTGAGACCATTAGTACCATTAGATGGCGGTCGATTTGCTACATCGGATCTTAACGATCTTTATCGCAGAGTGATAAACAGAAACAATCGTTTAAAGCGTTTGATAGAATTAAGAGCTCCAGATATAATTGTCCGGAATGAGAAGCGTATGCTTCAAGAGTCTGTAGATGCACTTTTTGATAATGGTCGAAGGGGGCGAGTAATTACTGGGACGAACAAACGTCCATTGAAATCGTTATCGGATATGCTGAAGGGTAAGCAGGGACGTTTCAGGCAAAATCTTTTGGGTAAGCGTGTTGATTTTTCTGGTCGTTCAGTAATCGTTACTGGGCCCGAGCTAAAGCTACATCAGTGTGGGCTACCGAAGAAAATGGCCCTAGAGCTCTTCAAGCCATTTATATATTCCAGACTAGAGGCTAAGGGGCTCTCTTCAACAGTTAAGCAAGCTAAAAAGTTAGTAGAAAAAGAGCGACCTGAGGTTTGGGATATCCTAGATGAAGTAATTCGCGAGCACCCAGTTATGCTCAACAGGGCTCCTACGCTTCACAGGCTCGGTATTCAAGCTTTCGAGCCAGTTCTAATAGAAGGAAAAGCTATTCAGCTTCACCCTCTCGTATGCGCTGCCTTTAACGCTGATTTTGATGGTGATCAAATGGCTGTGCATGTGCCGTTAAGCCTTGAGGCACAACTGGAAGCTAGAGTCTTAATGATGTCGACAAATAACGTCTTGTCGCCAGCTAACGGGGCTCCCATTATAGTTCCGTCACAGGATATGATCCTTGGCCTGTATTATACAACAATAGAGCGCGAGGGTATGAAAGGCGAAGGGATGTCTTTCAGCTCAATAGAAGAAGTACAGTATGCTTTAGATACTGAAACGGTACATCTTCATGCAAAGATACAAGCTAGAATTGGCCAAATTGATGAAGAAGGAAATGAAATTTTCAAACGGTTTGATACTACACCTGGCCGTGTGAGAATAGGTTCATTACTTCCAAAAAATGCAAAAGCACCATTCGATTTAGTTAACAAATTGTTGCGAAAGAAGGATGTGCAAAGTGTTATCGACACTGTTTATAGATATTGTGGTCAAAAAGAGTCTGTAATTTTTTGTGATCAAATTATGGGAATGGGTTTCAAAGAGGCGTTTAGGGCCGGTATCTCATTTGGTAAAGACGATATGGTTATTCCAGATGATAAGTGGGGCCTTGTTGATGAGACCAGAAGCCAGGTGAAAGATTTTGAGCAGCAGTATATGGATGGCCTGATTACTCAGGGTGAAAAATACAATAAAGTAGTAGATGCATGGTCAAAATGTAATGATAAAGTTACTGATGCGATGATGGGAACAATTTCTTCTGGTACTCGTGATGAGGAAGGAGCAGAAGCTGAACCAAATTCAGTTTATATGATGGCACATTCAGGCGCCCGTGGTTCAGTTACCCAGATGAAGCAGTTGGGTGGAATGCGTGGTCTCATGGCTAAACCAAATGGCGATATTATCGAGACGCCTATCATATCGAACTTTAAAGAAGGGCTCACAGTTTTGGAGTATTTTAATTCTACCCATGGAGCAAGGAAAGGGTTATCAGATACTGCTTTAAAAACGGCGAACTCTGGGTACCTAACACGTCGTTTGGTGGATGTGGCGCAGGATTGCATTGTACGCATGCAGGACTGTGGAACAGAAAATTCCATTACGGCTGAGCCAGCAGTAAATGATGGGGAAATAGTTGCTTCTCTGGCAGAGCGTGTTTTAGGGCGTATCGCTGCCGAAGATATTTGCAACCCTGAGAATGGAGAAGTGATAACTTCTAAGGGCGATATGGTCGATGAACTTATGGCTGACCGTATTGATGAGTGTGGATTGCAATCAGCTCGTATAAGAAGTCCACTTACCTGTGAGGCAGAAGAGGGTGTGTGCGCAAATTGCTATGGGCGCGATCTTGCTAGAGGAACTAAAGTTAACGTCGGAGAAGCAGTAGGTATCATAGCAGCGCAATCTATTGGTGAGCCAGGTACTCAGCTTACTATGAGAACTTTCCACATTGGCGGAGTCGCTCAGGGTGGTCAGCAATCATTTCTAGAGGCAAGCCAGGATGGTATTATATCTTACGAAAACCCAATGACATTAAAGAATTCATCTGGCGAAACGTTGGTTGTTGGGCGAAATATGAAGTTGCGAATTGTTGACGAACAGGGAAATGAACGAGCAAGTCATAAGCTAGGTTATGGCTCAAAAGTTTTCATAAAAGAAGGGTCAAAGGTGTCACGCGGTGATAAGTTATTTGAGTGGGATCCATACACTCTTCCAATTATTGCTGAAAAAGCTGGAAGTGCCAAATTAGTCGACTTGGTAAACGGTATCGCAGTGAGAGAGGAGACTGATGACGCTACTGGAATGACGCAGAAAATTGTTGTTGATTGGCGAGCTGCTCCGAAAGGCAATGATTTGAAACCAGAAATTATATTAGTTGATAAGGATGGTGAACCTGTTCGCAATGACGCTGATAATCCTATAACCTATCCAATGTCGGTGGACGCTATCTTGTCTATTGAAGATGGTTCAGAAATAAAAGCCGGTGATGTTATCGCTCGAATTCCGCGGGAAGGTGCTAAAACCAAGGATATTACAGGAGGTTTGCCCCGAGTTGCCGAGTTGTTTGAGGCGAGGCGTCCGAAAGATCATGCTATTATTGCTGAGATCGACGGCTATGTTCGGTTTGGGCGTGATTATAAAAATAAAAGACGCATTACAATTGAGCCAGCCGATGAAACGCTGGAGCCAGTGGAATATATGGTTCCTAAAGGTAAGCATATTCCGGTAGTTGAAGGTGATTTTGTTCAAAAGGGTGACTATATTATGGATGGAAATCCTGCCCCTCACGATATTTTGGCAATCATGGGTATTGAAGCTCTTGCAAATTATATGATTGATGAGGTTCAAGATGTTTATCGTTTGCAGGGTGTTAAAATAAATGACAAACACGTTGAGGTCATTGTTCGCCAGATGCTACAAAAATGGGAGATATCTGATAGTGGTGACACCACGTTACTCAAAGGAGAACATGTTGATAAAGCCGAATTTGACGCTGCTAACGATAAGTCTTTAGCCAAGGGTGGAAGACCAGCACAGGGTGAGCCTATTTTATTGGGTATTACTAAAGCATCTTTGCAGACTAGGTCATTTATTTCTGCGGCTTCTTTCCAGGAGACTACTCGTGTACTGACAGAGGCTTCAGTCCAGGGTAAAAGGGATAAGTTGGTTGGTTTGAAAGAGAACGTCATTGTTGGAAGGTTGATACCTGCTGGAACTGGTGGTGCAGCATTAAGAGTGCGACGCATAGCCAGTGCGCGAGACAAAGTAGTGATCGATGCCAGAATTGAGGAAGAAAATGCAGCTGCTCAGTTGGAAGCTCCATCTTCTGAAGAAGCCGTCACATCAAATGCAGAGTAAGTGAATTAGCATCTAGTAAAAACCCACAGTCTTGCTTTGGGCTTTTACTTTAGTGCTCGTGTGAGCGTTTCTATTTTAAAGTATTGAGTAGTTCTCTTAGGGTCTTTTTGATTAATTGGGTATGCTAAACCTTATTTATTATAACTCTCTGTTTATATGACATTTATTATTTGATAATAATAAAATACCCACTGTTGACAAACTAATCGACTCCTCATATACGCACGCGTAAATCGAATGGGTTATCTCAATTCGAATTCATATATCTAGTGGTCAAGATCCGGGTAGAGCCTCGATCCTCTGGAAAGCTACCGCTTAGTTCTCGTTAGAAAGAGAGCAAAAGCGGCTTTTGCGTTTGTGGAAACATAAAACGCGAAAAATTCGTCGCACTTGGCTTTTGCTTGGTGCAAAATAAAATGTTAGAGCCAAACGGGGAATGCCTGAATGCCTACAATACAACAGCTGATACGTAAACCACGACAGCCAAAGATAAAGCGTTCTAAGTCTATGCACTTAGAGCAGTGTCCTCAAAAGAGAGGTGTGTGCACAAGAGTATACACAACCACACCTAAGAAACCAAACTCAGCCATGCGAAAAGTGGCAAAAGTGAGGTTAACCAATGGCTACGAAGTAATCTCATATATTCCCGGTGAAAAACATAACCTTCAAGAGCACTCAGTCGTTTTGATAAGAGGTGGCCGTGTAAAAGATTTGCCCGGGGTGCGTTATCACATTTTACGTGGAGTGCTAGATACTCAAGGCGTAAAAGATAGAAAACAACGTCGTTCGAAATACGGCGCTAAACGGCCTAAATAGGGGGAATACAATATGTCTCGACGTCATGCGGCCGAAAAACGGGAAATTCTTCCAGATGCAAAATTTGGAGATCGCGTTCTCAGTAAATTCATGAATAATCTCATGGTTGATGGTAAAAAGTCTATTGCTGAGAAAATTGTTTATAATGCCCTTGATCGCGTTGAAGGGAAGCTTAAACGTGCACCGGTTGAGGTATTTCATGAAGCCTTGGATAATATCAAGCCTACAGTAGAAGTTAGGTCGAGGCGGGTAGGTGGCGCTACTTACCAAGTGCCTGTAGAGGTGCGCCCCGAGCGCCGAGAAGCTCTCGCAATTAGATGGTTAATTTCTGCAAGTCGCGGTCGTAATGAAAATACGATGGAAGAACGTTTGGCCGGAGAGCTTATGGATGCGGTTAACTCAAGGGGTTCTGCAGTAAAGAAACGTGAAGATACGCATAAAATGGCTGATGCAAACAAGGCATTTAGCCATTACCGCTGGTAAAAGTAGAGGCTTTAAAGATGGCACGAGAATATCCATTAGAATTATATCGTAATTTTGGTATCATGGCTCACATTGATGCTGGTAAAACAACATGCTCCGAGAGAATTCTATATTATACAGGAAAGTCACATAACATCGGTGAGGTACACGATGGCGCTGCGACCATGGATTGGATGGAGCAGGAGCAAGAGCGAGGCATAACAATTACTTCAGCTGCCACTACAACTTTCTGGGAGCGCACTGAAGACGGAGAGAAAGCAGATACTCCAAAGCATCGGTTAAACATAATCGATACTCCTGGACACGTAGATTTTACAATTGAAGTTGAAAGGTCTTTGGCGGTTTTAGATGGTGCCGTATGTGTTTTAGACGCAAACGCAGGGGTTGAGCCGCAGACTGAAACAGTATGGCGTCAAGCTGATAGGTATAAAGTTCCACGCATCGTTTTCGTGAATAAAATGGACAAGATTGGTGCAGATTTTTTCAATTGTGTTAATATGATTGAGGACCGTACTGGTGCACGTGCTGTGCCTGTAGGGATCCCAATTGGCGCAGAAACTGAACTTGAGGGTTTGGTTGACTTAGTCACAATGAAAGAATGGCTTTGGCAGGGAGAGGATCTGGGCGCTTCTTGGGTGCAGTCAGAGATCCGCTCTGAACTCAAAGGCTTGGCGGAAGAGTGGCGTTCTAAAATGATCGAAGCTGCTGTCGAAATGGACGATGACGCTATGATGGCCTACCTTGAGGGAGATGAGCCGGATGTGGCGACGTTGAGAGACTTACTGCGCAAAGGGACGCTCAGCTTAACATTCGTACCTGTGTTGGGCGGTTCTGCATTTAAGAATAAGGGGGTTCAGCCCCTACTAAATGCTGTCATTGATTATTTGCCAAGTCCGCTAGATGTCGTGGACTATATGGGTTTTGCGCCTGGGGATGATGCCGAAGAGCGCAACATTGCGCGTCGCGCTGATGATAATATGCCATTCTCTGGGCTTGCTTTTAAAATAATGAACGATCCATTTGTTGGGTCCCTTACATTTACTAGGGTTTATTCGGGGGTTTTAAATAAGGGTGACACTGTTCTTAATTCTACAAAGTCGAAGAAAGAACGTATTGGGCGAATGATGATGATGCATTCAATTAATAGGGAAGAAATTGAAGAGGCATTTGCTGGCGATATAATAGCCTTGGCTGGGCTTAAGGATACAACCACTGGGGATACTATGTGTGATGCGAAAGAGTCTGTAGTCTTAGAGACAATGACTTTCCCTGAGCCAGTAATCGAGATCGCTGTCGAGCCAAAGACTAAGGGTGATCAGGAAAAAATGTCTCAAGGTCTTGCTAGGCTTGCAGCTGAAGATCCATCTTTCAGAGTTGAGACTGACATGGAATCTGGTCAAACAATAATGAAGGGCATGGGTGAACTTCATCTTGATATTTTGGTCGATCGGTTAAAGCGTGAATTTAAAGTGGAAGCCAATATCGGTGCTCCACAGGTTGCTTACAGAGAGACTATTTCGCACGAGGTTGAACATACATACACGCACAAAAAACAATCGGGTGGGTCTGGTCAGTTTGCTGAGGTAAAAATGATAATAACCCCCACTGATCCAGGTGAGGGATATTCATTTGAAAGCCGTATCGTTGGCGGCGCTGTTCCTAAAGAGTACATTCCTGGTGTCGAAAAGGGTATTAATTCTGTAATGGATAGCGGTCCATTAGCAGGATTTCCAGTTATTGACTTTAAGGTGTCATTAATTGATGGAAAGTTTCATGATGTAGACTCTTCCGTTTTAGCTTTTGAAATTGCGGCGAGAATGGGTATGCGTGAGGGCATGAAAAAGGCTGGCGCTAAATTACTTGAGCCGGTTATGAAGGTCGAAGTTATAACTCCTGAGGAATATACAGGTGGAATAATTGGTGATCTTACTTCACGTAGAGGTCAGGTTACTGGTCAAGAGCCTCGAGGCAACGCAGTTGCAATAAATTGTTTTGTCCCGCTGGCAAACATGTTTGGTTATATTAATAATTTGCGCTCGATGTCGTCAGGTCGAGCGAACTTCACAATGCAGTTTGATCACTATGATCCGGTGCCGCAAAATATTTCTGACGAAATTCAGGCGAAATTCGCTTAATTGAACTGGCCGATGGGGTTGTCCCGGCTGTAAAAATTATAAGGAGGCCACGATGGCAAAGGAAAAGTTTGATCGTAGTAAACCGCACTGCAACATCGGAACGATTGGTCACGTGGACCATGGTAAGACGACCTTGACAGCGGCGATTACA
>Ga0209036_1000759_pt1 | contig 13936 bp, 6 predicted proteins | sample MarorgKNORR_S2LV_3_FD_188222 | JGI IMG/M metagenome (GOLD analysis project Ga0209036, IMG submission 188222) | Marine microbial communities from the Southern Atlantic Ocean, analyzing organic carbon cycling - DCM_A/KNORR_S2/LV (SPAdes) (version 2) | ecosystem: Environmental > Aquatic > Marine >... | reverse complement strand
AAGGACGTTGATGTGGCGAACGAGAGTACGGCATATGCCCGCGCAAACATCCTTGTCCAGAGCGGCACGGCGATGTTGACTCAGGCAAACGTGTTGCCGCAGTCGGCACTACGTCTGATCGGCTAATCGACAGTAAAAATTCCCTCGGGGCGGGAACTTTCCATATAGTCCCTCGCGCAACTAAGGCGGCACTTCGGTGCCGCCTATTGCAGTTTAACGGGTTGACACCGTGGTGAAACGGCCGGTTCAAGTTTCGCAAATGATGGTGGTCGACCTGCCGCTTGAGCGCGATGGGATGCGGTTTTACCGGGTCCGTAACTAACCGTTCAATCCAGCCCATACTTCTCGATCCACGATTGAGGGAGTGTGCCAAAACTGAGCAGCCAATCATTAAACCGGCGAAGCGACCATCCACGCCCCTCGACCAGTTTTCTGTGCAGCCTCGCGTTCTCGAGGCGTCCCAGCCAATAACTCATTGGTACTCCGGGGCTGCCGGTGTACCAGTTCACATCTGCTTCCGCCCGCGACTTCGTAAAGCCGAGATGCTTCTGCATATGCATCACCGCCTGGGCGTAGCTGTACGCGCCGGTTTGCAACCGAAGATCGACGAGAATCCGGTGACAACGCCAGAGGGCATCGTGGAGTTGCTGCAGCTTTAGCTCGGGTGACTCGATGATCCCGAGGTCGACGCACATTTGCTCGCACCAAAGCGTCCAGCCTTCGTAGAAAACTGCGTGCTCATCAAAAACACGCCGCCATTTTCGGGGATGGGCATTCGCAAAAATGAACTGCAAATGATGGCCGGGATAGGCTTCGTGCGCACAGGTCAGCTCGAGGCCGAAGTGCTGCTGGCGCTCCGCCATTTTGTCGGCTTCGGTTTTCTTCTTAAGGCCAAGATCGTTCACCCAAAAGTAACCGCGCTGCCGTTTGTCGAACGGGCCAGGCGGCGAGTAGGCGGCCATAGGGATGACGTGGGACATGAAATCCGGGACCAACGTGATTTTCAGCGAGTCGCCCTTCGGGAAGTTCATCGCCTTGGCGGCCTTGAATTTTCGGATGATCTCGTCGTTGGTTTTGTGATAGAGGGCGAGCAACTCGCCGCTTGGCTTCCATTGGCAACGGGCCGCCTCGACGATCGCCTCGACTGACTTTTTCCGGCCAAGCTTTGCGGATGCTTTTTTCAACAGCGCACCGACACGGTCGATTTCGGAAAGGGCGACGGCTTCCACCTGGCCAACCGTGTAGTCCAGGCCAAGTTCGTCGCGGATTCGGCGCTGGAGCATTGCGGTGCCGATGGCGAACGATCCCGGCTTGGCCAAGCGCTTGGCCATTACGTTACCGTGGTATCTGGTGCACGCCCGCTTGGCCAAGCGGATGAGTGAAGCGTCGTTTTTTTTGTTTCCGTTGGATTTTAAAAACGAGGCGACTGCATCGAAGAACGAGCCGGAAGCCTTAAAGGCGCCGTCCATGATGTCGCGCCAAACCCGTTCCGGCCGTTCGATCAGCCTGGCAGCCTGTGTGAGGTAACGCGGTGTTCCCGAAAGTAGACTGCGGATGTTTTTTGCCGCCCGCTTGGGTTCCGTCTCGCCGCGTTGCATTTCGCGCAGGAGAAAATCGAACACCTGGTCCAGCCCATGCGGGTCGAGCATGTGTCGTCCCCGTTCAAAATCCTCGCACTCGCGCAGGAGGCGTGCGCGGAAGGCCAAGCGATCAAGGTTTTGTTCGTTCGACAGGGCAGATGGGGCGATCGTATCGAGCTTGGCCAGGGCAGCCTGCCGCCGGCTATGTTGCCGTCGAAGTACCGGGAGGGTGGCTTCGTTGAATTGGCCTTCGCCGGAGGTGAGGCCCACGTAGGTCGCATCGGCAGGGTGGTTGGCATAAAAGTCGTTGAAATAGTCGTCGAGTAATTTCTCGAATGCTTTGGAGACGGAATTCATGAGGGCGGGAAGTTTATCGCGTTGGCTGGGGGAGGCCAACGCAATCCTCATCAGAGGAACTGCCTGCGATACTGGAGCGGAGTCATTCCCATGGTTTTTTGAACTGCACTGTGAACGAGCTTTGATCGTAAAAACCCAGATCGAAGGCGATGTCCCCTATCGTTTGGGAGCCGTTGCCCAATAGGTCGCTCGCCTCATGGTTACGCAGCTTGATGATGTATTGCTGTGTCGACAGGTTGAAGTAACTCTTAAACTTTCGTTCAAATTTCCGGACTAATTGGTTGAAAGCAGTCGCGTCCGTCCTATTTTCGGCCTAAATGGAGCTGATAATCTTTTATTTGGCATTTTTTTGGATTTTATCGGGATTCCGTTCTAATAATAAAACAGGCCGAACAGTGGGTAGACATCCTTTTTGAATGGGCGTAGATTTGGCCCCGTTACAAGGGTAGGTTTGATGAATTTAAAAATGAACAAGTTTGGAACCATTCTGTTTAGTGCGCTTGGGGCATTGATTTTGGAGCAACCTGCTTCTGGAGCGGAATTGTCCGATGCGGCCAAGGTCGAGTACTTTGACAACAAAATTTACCCCATCCTCAAGGAGAACTGTTTTAAGTGCCATGGTGGAAGGGAACGCATTAAGGGTGAATTCCGACTGACCAACCGCGACGGGGTGTTGAGGGGTGGTGAGTCCGGTGCGGCCATTAACCTGAACAAGCCAGAGGAGAGTCTGTTTTTGACGATGTTGTCTTGGAAGGATGAAAACCACGAGATGCCTCCCGACGAAAAATTGCCGGACGCGCAGATCGCACTACTGACCGAATGGGTGAAGATGGGTGCCCCATACAATCCCGCGAAGGAAATTCACGGAAAGGAAGTGGCCAACGGCGAACTTCCGACCAATAAGATCAACGATCGCACCAAGGCAGCCTGGGCATTCAAGGGAGCCCAGCCGACTGTCCTGCCCAAGGTGGAGAATGCGGAATGGCGCAAGAACGGGATCGATGCCTTCGTCAGTGCGCAACTTGCGAAGAATGGGTTGGAGCCAAACGGGCCCGCCTCCAAGGCAGAGTTGATTCGCCGCGCCTATTACGACATTACCGGCCTTCCGCCAAAAATCGCGGAGGTGAAGGCGTTCATTGCGGACAACTCTCCTGATGCATTTGAGAAGGTCATCGACAAGTTACTGGCCTCCGACCAGTACGGTGAACGGTGGGGGCGTCATTGGTTGGATCTCGTTCGATTTGCGGAGACGAACGGTTACGAGCGCGACAGTCGCAAGGATTTAATCTGGAAATATCGTGACTATATCATCCGTGCCTTCAATCAGGACAAGCCATACGACCGCTTCATCAAGGAGCAGTTGGCCGGCGACCTCTTGCCGGACCGTGATGGAGATAGCGTCACTGCGACTGGTTTTTATCGTCTGGGAATTTGGGATGATGAGCCGGCTGATCGCGAATTGGCACGATACGAATATCTCGACGACATACTGCGGACGATGGGCGAGACGTTCCTTGGGATGACGATTGGCTGCGAGCGCTGCCACGATCATAAGATCGATCCGATTTCTCAGCGGGACTACTATTCGATGCTGTCGTTTTTCAGTGACATCTCCGGTCATGGGAAGGGCAACCGCAATCATGTTGCCATCAGTGACCCAGACGAAAAGGCGGCCTACGAAAAGGCTGTGAAGGATAAGCAGAACCGCGAGAATGAACTTCAGGCCAAGCTTGACCCGATCGAGAAGGAATTCATTGCCGGCTTGGCCAAGCGCAGGCCGGAACTCAAGTTGCAATCCGGGCAGGCCAAGGGCAATCAAAACGCGTGGGTCGTGCCGGATGCCAACCGCGGCAAGGGCATCGAGTGGGAGTTCACTTTCGACAAGCCGGCGGACAACTGGTTTGAGATCGCGTTTGACGATAGCAAATGGCGGAAGGGGCGCAGTGGTTTCGGCTCGCCGGGCACGCCCGGAGCCAAGGTGCGTACTCCCTGGCATTCCAAGGAGATTTGGCTGCGCCGCGATTTCCGTTTCGACACCATCCCGGCCAAGCTGACCCTCAAGATTCATCACGACGAGGACGCGGAGGTTTATCTCAATGGCAAACTGATCAAGTCCTTTATGGGGCATCGCTCGAACTACACCGAAGTGGACGTGACCAGAGAGTGCCTAGACGTACTGCAGACTGGCCGCAACACGTTGGCCATCCACTGCAAACAGACTAGCGGCGGGCAGTACATCGACGCCGGTCTGGTAGTGGATCAAAGCAAGACGCCGGTTCCAGTGCTTGCGCGGTTGTACGGCAAGGAGGTTTTTGGTGAGGCCAAGCTCAACGAGTACAACGAACTGCGTGAGGAACTGGAAAAGGTTCAGTCGATCAAGGTCACACTGAAGAGCGAGTACGCCATGGCCGTGGCAGAGGATTCGCGTCGCAAGATGTGGATCCTGCGACGTGGCATGCCGGCCCTCAAGGGCGAGGAAGTCGGCCCGGCGTTTCCGGAGATATTGGCTGCACCGGCCGCGCATGTGCCAAACGAGTACACTGTTGGCAGGGCAACCGGCAAACGCCGCGTTTTGGCAGAGTGGATCGCAAGCCCGGAAAACCCGATGACCGCGCGCGTGATGGCCAACCGCCTTTGGCAGCACCACTTCGGCCGAGGCATCGTTCGCAGCTCGAATAACTTTGGGTTCATCGGGGAAAAACCGACTCACCCCGAGTTGCTCAACTGGCTGGCCAATGAATTGGTCGCCGGCGGTTGGAAGCTCAAGCGCATGCATAAGCTCATCATGATGAGCAAAACCTACCAGATGTCCTCCCGCGGAAACGAGAAAGCCTTGGCCAAGGATCCGAACAACGACTTCATGTGGCGCTACGACATGCGTCGCCTATCTGCGGAGGAGATTCGCGATTCGATTCTCAACCTGACCGGGGAGCTCAATCTCAAGATGGGCGGGCCAAGCATCTACACAGAAGTGCCCCGCGACGTGCTCGCCACGGCGTCACGACCGGGCGGCGCGTGGGGTAACTCCTCCGAGGAGGAGCGCAACCGACGCAGCGTTTACATCTTTGTGAAACGTTCCCTGCATGAGCCATTCCTGAGCGCGTTCGACTGGGCTGACACCGACAACACCTGCGATGTCCGTTTTGTGACAACCGTGCCGACCCAAACGTTGACCCTGATGAACAGCAAATTCCTTAACGACTCGGCAGAGACCCTGGCCAAGCACGTGGCCGAGGTGGCCCCAGGGGATGCCACGGCTCAGATTCGCCATGCCCTGCACAAGGCCACACATCGCAAGCCAACGGACGAAGAAGTGCAGGATGGGTTGGACCTGATCAAGGAATTGAAAGAAAAAACCGATGCCTCTCAAGAGGATGCCATGCAGCGTTTCTGCCTGTTGGTCTTGAACTTAAACGAATTTTTGTACCTCGACTGACGAATTCAATTTAACAAACTACAACGACAAAAAATGAACAAAAATAAACCTAAAAACACGTTCTGCGGCCAGTTAAACCGGCGCGAGTATCTCCACCAGATGGGTGGCGGATTCTCCTCGTTGGCGATGGCTGGCTTATTGGCGAAGGATGGTTTTATTCAGAGCCAGGCGGTGGCGGCTGACGGCAAGACCCCGTGGGCCAATCCGCTTGCCCCGAAGGATTCCCCCCTGCCGGCCAAGGCCAAAAATGTCATCTTCCTTTTCATGTACGGTGGCCCGAGTCATATGGACACCTTTGAGTACAAGCCGGAGCTGTATCCGCTAGACGGTAAGACGATTAAGGTAAAGACCTTCGGTCGCGGCGGCAAAAAGGACGGCGGCCGGGTGGTTGGCCCGAAGTGGAAGTTCAAGCAGTACGGCCAATGCGGCAAGTACGTCAGTGATTTGTTCCCGAACATCGGCAGACACGTGGACAAGATTTCGTTCCTACACTCGATGACCGCCGATTCGCCGATCCACGGCTCCGCAATGTTGATGATGAACTCTGGCAGCCTGCTGAGTGGTCGGCCGTCTATGGGCTCGTGGGTCAACTACGGGCTTGGTTCCGTAAACGAAAACCTGCCCGGCTATGTCGTGATGCTCGACCCAACCGGTGGCCCGATCAGCGGAGCCAAGAACTGGACCAGTGGCTACATGCCGGCGGCCTATCAGGGCGTGGTGATGAATGCCAGCGGCTCAACCCCGATCCTCGACCTGAAGAATGCCCGCAACATGAGCCGCGAGCAGCAGCGTCTTCTGATCGACAAGTTGAACAAGTACAACAGTCGCCACCTGAGTGATCGCATCGATAACACCGCCTTGTCAGCCCGAATCTCGAGTTACGAGTTGGCGTACAAGATGCAGATGAGTGCCCCCGAGGCGGTAGACTTCGACAGCGAACCGCAGCATGTCAAAAACCTGTATGGACTGGATCACGATCGGACCCGTGACTTTGGTAAAAAATGTCTACTCGCCCGCCGCTTGGTCGAGCGGGGTGTTCGCTTCATTCAGATATATTCCGGAGGCAACCACAACGACGCCAACTGGGACGCCCACGGCGATCTGGAGAAGAATCACAACTACCACGCCGGCAACACTGACAAGCCGATCGCGGGCTTGCTGGAGGATCTTCAGCAGCGCGGGATGCTCGACGAGACATTGATCATTTGGGGCGGTGAGTTTGGTCGCCAGCCAACGGCTGAGTATGCCAAGGGCACGGGTCGTGATCACAATAGCTATGGCTTCACAACGTGGATGGCGGGCGGTGGCATCAAGGGCGGCATGAGTGTTGGGCAGACGGATGAACTTGGCAGCGCCGCTGTCGAGAAGCCGTTCCACGTCAAGCACATGCACGCCACAGTGCTCAAGCAGCTTGGCTTTGATCCGAACCACCTGAGTTACTTTTATCGTGGCCTCGAGCAGCGCTTGGTTGGTGTGGAGGGTGCCGAGCCAATCAACGAAATCATCGCCTGAAGGGCTGAGAATAAACTCTGTAAAGCGGGGCTTTCCGGCCCCGCTTTTTTTTGCGAACCAAGCGCTTGGCCAAGCGCTATTGGGTTTGATTTTAAAGGCGAAATCGGTAGCCTCCGCGGTCTCCGTGAAAAATATTATTTTACCGGTTCTGCTGGCTGGGAGTGTGGGGATTGTGTTTGGTCAACAAATTCAAAATCCACCCATCCCGGATTTTTATACGCCCGAGGAATCCATGAAGCGCATCAAGCTTCAGGAAGGGTTCAAGCTGGACTTGGTCGCGAGCGAGCCGATCATCAATGAACCGGTGGTTATCGAGTGGGATGCCAACGGCCGCCTGTACGTGGTGGAGATGAACAGCTACATGCAGGACATCGATGGCAAAAACCAGCGCGATGCCACGAGTCGCGTGGTGCGGTTTGAGGACACCAACGGCGATGGCAAATACGACAAGCACACCGTCTTCATCGATGGATTGGTGTTGCCGCGCATGCTGCTGACGACGACCCGGGACAAGGTGGTCGTTCGTGAAACCGACACGTTCGATCTCTACTCCTACGAGGACACGGACGGCGACGGCAAGGCGGACAAAAAAGAGCTGGTTTTCAAGGGCGGCCGCCGCGGCGGCAACCTCGAGCATCAGCCAAGCGGCATGCGGTGGAATATCGACAACTGGATGTACGTCACCTACTCGAACCGCCGTTATCGAATGCAACCCAATGGCATGATCGAGGCCGAGCAAATCGCCGTGGGCACCGGCCAGTGGGGGATTGCGTATGACGAGATGGGTCAGTTGATATTCTCCACCGCAGGCGGCGAACGCGTGGCACATCATTTTCAAATCATGCCGCAGTACGGATCGCTCAGTTTGTCCGGCGAGATGGAGCCCGGTTTTGAGGTGCCATTCCCGATCACTGCCACGCCGGATGTTCAGGGTGGCCTGCGCCGCATCAAGCCGGACGGTACGTTGAACAAGTTCACCGGCTGTTGCGGTCCGTCCGTTTTTCTCGGCGACAACGGCCCAAGCGACATGTACGGCGACTACATTGTCTGCGAGCCGGTTGGCCGCTTGATTCGGCGCGCGAAGATGACCAAGGTCGGTGGCAAAAACGTCCTGTCCAACGCCTACCCCGGCTCAGAATTCATCGCCTCGTCCGACATGAACTTCCGGCCTGTCAACTCCGCGACCGGCCCGGACGGTGCGCTGTACATTTGCGACATGTACCGAGGCATCATTCAGGAGGGGAACTGGGTTCGCCCCGGCTCGTACCTGCGTCCGGTGGTGGAGAAGTACAAGCTGCAGGACAACATCCGGCGCGGCCGCATTTATCGCGTCGTTCACGAGAGCTACCGCAAAACCAAGCAACCCCGAATGTACGATGAAAAAACGGCCGAACTGGTCAGGCACCTTTCCCACGCCAACGGCTGGTGGCGAATGACCGCGCAAAAGGAGATCATCCTGCGGCAGGACGACTCAGTGGTGTCGACATTAAAAAACCTCGCGAAGACCGGGGATGGTATCGGGCGTGTGCACGCGATGTGGACACTTGAAGGGCTTGGCCAAGCGGACGCTGAGTTCGCGTTGTCGCTGTTGAAGGACAAGGATCACCGCGTTCGCCAGACGGCGGTTCGCCTGCTTGAGCCGGGTTTTCAGTCCGGGGACGAAACGCACTTGACCAACGTGGCTGAGTTGATGGATGACAAGAATCCGCGCGTCGTGGCGCAGGCGATCAACTCGGTGCAGTTCCTGCGATCGCCGGATGCGAACGACCAGATACTCGCCGGCATGCTGGCCAACGAAAACAACGACTTCATTCAGGGCGTGGGCCGCCTGGCCTTGAACGCAAAAAAGGGCGGGCGGGGTTCCCGCAACTCCAGCTCGCTCACGGCGGCTGGGCTGCGTTCGTTTAAGAAGGGGCGCGACATTTACAATTCGCTTTGCGTCGCCTGTCACGGCAAGGACGGAAAAGGCACACCGATCGAAGGCACCGGCACGATGGCGCCGTCGCTGGTCGGTTCCCCCCGATTAGTGGGTAGTCACGATGCCGCCATCCGGATCGTCCTTCACGGGTTGACCGGCCCGGTCAATGGCAAGGAGTACATTCAACAAATGATCCCGATGAAATCCAATGGTGACGACTGGATCGCGGACGTACTGACTTACAGCCGGAATAGTTTTGGAAACAACGCCCCGGAGATTAAGGCTGCCCTGGTGAAGTCGATCCGCGAGACGACCAAGAATCGTGTGAACCCGTACACGATTCAGGATCTTGCGGAGTTTCTGCCGGTCGACAAGCGGCAGATGAAGGGCTGGGGTTACAGCGCCAGTCACGGTGGTCATTCGGCCAAGCGGGCTGCCGATGGACGGATCGATTCCCGCTTTTCGACGGATGGCCAACAACGCCCCGGGATGACGTTCACCGTCGACATGAAGGAGCCGCGCAACATTTACCGGATCGTCCTCGACACGACCGGGTCAGCCCGCGACTACCCGCGCGGCTACGAGGTGGCGGTGTCCAATGACGGCGAAAAATGGAGCGCCCCCGTGGCCAAGGGCAAGGGAACGCACGCCATCACGTCGATCGCTTTTGACGCGGTCAACGCGCGGTACTTTCGCATCACGCAGACCGGCAGCGTGAACGGCCTTCACTGGTCGATCCATGAGATGAGCGTTTTTGAAAAAGGCGGCAAGATCGCCGAGGTGGCCAAGGTGCAGCCGAAGGAAAAGAAGCCGAAGCCGAGGCAGGCCAACTTGGATCCCAAGAATCCATACCATCTCGTCGCCACCGACGAGACTTTGGTCATCCGATCCTACGTGGCTGACGGCCCGGCCCGGGGCATCTCGGTGGGCATGCCCAACGGGATCAGCTACTGCTTCGATGCCGAAAAATCCCACGTGGTGTTCGGCTGGTTTGGCGCGTTCATGGATGTTGGGCCGGATCGCGGTAACGGCCGTGGTCGAGGCGGTCGACCGAATCGCACGCTTGGCACCCGCTTCAGCGTCGGCGCAGGTGGTTTTCCCGTTCGTATCGGCGAGAAGAAGCCAAGTGAAGTTCAGTTCCGTGGCTATCGTCGAGCCAAGAAGGAGGACGTGAGTTTCCGTTACGACGTTGACGGTGTGAGCGTGCAGCAAAAAATCAGCCCGGCGAAGGCCGGCGTCGGCTTGGCCTATCAATTCACAATTGAGGACGCCCAGTCGGACGTCACCTTCACCGTCGACCGCGAACAGGTCAATGCGAAGGCAACCAAGGGCAAGTGGAACGGCAACGAGTTGACACTTACTTCAGCCGAGGCGAAGTCGTTCACGGTCGAGGTGATGCAGAAATACAACTAAAGCACCGATTGCGCCGCCGCTGATGATCACCATGAGACAGGGCTTGGCCAAGCGCAGTGCACTGCTGCTGCTCGTCGGCTGCCTTTGTTCCGGCTTGCTGACAGGCTTGGCCAAGCCGTGGAAACGGCACACGATCGATTCATCCAGCAAGGCGGCTGGGAAACTCGGAGCGGACGGTGTTCGCCTGGCCGACGTGAACGGGGACGGCCTGCTCGACATCACCACCGGCTGGGAGCAGGGCGGGGCGATCGTCGTTTATCAAAACCCCGGCCCGGCCAAGGCCCGTGCCGCTTGGCCAAGCGTGACCGTGGGCCGCGTGGTCAGTCCGGAGGATGCGATGTTTATAGACCTCGACAACGACGGCAACCTCGATGTGGTCAGCTCCTGCGAAGGCAGTGCCCGGACGATGTATATCCACTGGGCACCGCCCAAGCGCGCTGACTACTGGAACCCAAGCGCCTGGAGGACTGAAGCAATCCCGGCGACCAAGGGGAAGCAATTATGGATGTTCGCCGCCCCAGCGCGGTTGGATTGCAGGGGCGCTGACGAGCTGTTTGTGTCGTCCAAGGGTGGCAACGCCTCCATCGGTTTTCTCGTGCGAAAAGACCCCGACTTATTGGCTCGTGACGCAGGCGGGTTCGAGTATGTGAAACTCCGCTCCGCCGGCTGGATTATGTCGCTGGAGCCGTTGGACATGGATGGCGATGGTGATACCGACCTGATTTACTCCGATCGGAGGGGTGCCAACCGGGGCGTGGGTTGGCTGGAAAATCCCGGCTCGGCAACGATCCGAAAACCGACCGCGTGGAAGGATCAACTGCTGGGTGGGCAGGGGAAAGAGGTGATGTTTTTGGACGCAGCCGACCTCGATGGCGATGACGACACGGACATCGTTTGCACCACCCGTAGTCAGCAACTCTTGATTTTTAAAAAAGCCGACACCAAATGGGACGTTGACACCTTGCCCAATCCTTACGGTTTGCCGCATGGCAAAGCCGTGGCCATCGGCGATGTCAACGGAGACGGTCGCCCCGATCTCGTGCACACCACCAACACCGGCGGCAACCGAAAAGTCCCCGGCGTGTCATGGCTGGAGCAGGCTGAGTCGAAATGGGCGGTGCACAACATCGGCGGAAGTGTCGGTGTGAAGTTCGACCTGATCGAGTTGGTCGATCTGGACAAGGACGGAGACCTCGACGCCATCACCTGCGAAGAATCCGACAACCTCGGGGTCTTCTGGTACGAAAATCCCCTTAAATGAATATGTAAACATGATGACGAAAACAAAAACCTGGTTGATTGGCCTGACCGGCCTGTTGTTGATGGGCGGCCTTGCTTCTGCTGATGCGGCGCCGAAGCACATCCCGGCGGGGTATAGCGTTGATGCGATCCAGATTCCCGACGAGATTGTGCTGGGAGTGGGTGGAATGGAGTTTCATCCCGATGGACATCTTTTTATCTGCACGCGCGAAGGTGAGGTGTGGCGGTACAAGGATGACAAGTGGTCGCTGTTCGCCGATGGGTTGCACGAGCCGCTGGGCATTTACATCGACCAAAAAACGAAAGAGGTATGGGTAATGCAACGGCCGGAATTGACCAGGCTCGTCGATGAGGATGGCGACAACGTGGCCGACGTGTACGAAACGGTGAATTCGTCGTGGGGGTTGACCGACAATTATCATGAATACTCCTTTGGCCTTGTGCGGGACCGGTACGGCAATTTTTACGGCACGCTTAACACCAGCCTGAGCTGGCGCGGTTGGGCCGGCAGCCACCGTTGGGATATCGGCCGGGTGCATGACTCCAAGATGGGCCGCTCGGCGTTTTATCGGGGCTGGTCGTTTCAGGTGACACTGGATGGCCGGTTCGTGCCGTGGTCGTCCGGGTTGCGCTCGCCCGCCGGCATCGGGATCAGTCCGGACGGGGATATTTTTTACACCGACAACCAGGGCGACTGGAACGGCACCTCGTCCCTGCATCACGTGGTCAAGGGCCGGTTTCACGGGCATCCCTCCAGCCTAACGGATCACCCGGGTTATCAGGTGGCCAGTGCCTCGACGGATGTGAAGCTGCTCTCAGACTACAAGGATCACGAGCGCAAGGTTGCGGCCACGGTCAAGCGCCTGAACCAAATCAGCGTGACGGATTACGAAAAGCTGCGCACGCCTCCGGCGATCTGGTTTCCGCACGGGGAACTTGCCAGCTCGCCCGGCGAACCGGTCTGGGACTTGACCGAGGGCAAGTTTGGCCCGTTTGCCGGACAGGTGTTCGTGGGCGACCAAACCAAGTCAAACATGATGCGGGCGCACCTCGAAAAAGTGCAGGGTGAATTCCAGGGGATCGTGTTCGATTTTGTCGACCCGATGCACTGCGGTGCGATGCGGAATCGATTTGGCCCGGACAACGCCCTTTGGGTGGGGCAGACCGGTCGCGGCTGGGGGTCTGTTGGCGGCAAACGCTTCGGCCTCGAGCGGATCGTCTGGGACGGGAAAACCACCCCGATGGAGATGCATCACGTCAGCCTCACGAAGGATGGATTCACGATCGTCTTCACCAAGCCGGTGGACAAAAAGGCAGCGGCCGATGCGGCGAGCTACAGCATCAAGCATTGGGGCTACGAGTATCGCGCCGAGTACGGCTCGCCCAAGGTCGGCACGACCGATGTAAAGCCGAGCAGGATCACCGTTGTCGAGGATGGAAAGTCGGTTCACCTGTCGATGGATATCGTCAAGGATCGGGTTTACGAGTTCATAATCCAATCCGGTCTGACCGGAGCGGACGGCAGCAAATTCACCAATCCCCGAGGCTGGTACACGCTGAACTATTTGCGCTAAGAAGCAGTCTCAAGATTCTCCGGCCATCGAATTTCAACGCCCCGCTTGATGAGAGCGTCTTGAAAACCGGTCAACTGATTTTTGTTCCTAAAAAAATGTTCGGGAGCGGTGGCTTGGGCGATGGATTCGCTGGCTAAAATACCGGCGACCTCGCCGATGTTCCATTCAACCGGATGCAGTCGGTAACACCCATTGGTCACGTGTGTTGTGCCGATGTTTTTCGATGCCGCGATGAGATTTTTTAACCGAAGGGGGATGAGTGCACCGAGGGGGATCTCAAACGGAAGCGCGGCGAAGTCGATATAGTTGTCGCCACCTGTACTCGGGTGGAGGTCGATTTGATAATGCCCGATGCCAACCGAGTCCGGGTAACGCTTGGCCCGTAGTCCCTTGCTGTCCTCTAATCCCAGGACGTTCATCCGGTTTTCAACGCCGCAATGCTGCTCAAGGACGGTGGTGTGAGCCTTGATTCGTCGGGATTCCCGAACATAGGGGTACTTGGCCATTCCGTCCCCGGTTCCCATGACGTCTTTTCGCAGCCGCAGTCCCGGCCAGCCCTGGCCGCCGTCGTCTCGCGGCGCCTCGGTTTGTAGCCAGTAGAGCAGTGACAGGCTCAATTGTTTTGAGCGATTGATGTGGCGTTGTCGTTCTTCCTCACTGACACTGACAAGGTTGCCCAGCAGATAATCATTTTGCGGCCAGTTGATCAGGCTGACATCCCGCAACCTGCTGTTTGGCATGAAGTTTTTGGCGGCGACAATTCGACGGTAAGTCCAGAGGTTGATGATCCCGTTTTTGTGTGGGCCGGTGGGGTTGAAGCCCAAGCGCTTGGCCAATCCGCTGGACGGGTGTGTGTAGGTGAAGTCCAACAGCCCCCCCGGCCACG
>Ga0209036_1000757_pt1 | contig 13946 bp, 14 predicted proteins | sample MarorgKNORR_S2LV_3_FD_188222 | JGI IMG/M metagenome (GOLD analysis project Ga0209036, IMG submission 188222) | Marine microbial communities from the Southern Atlantic Ocean, analyzing organic carbon cycling - DCM_A/KNORR_S2/LV (SPAdes) (version 2) | ecosystem: Environmental > Aquatic > Marine >... | reverse complement strand
AAACGACGCCGCAGTCCGCAATGCGATTAACATAGATGCTCGGAGGGGGTTAATTTCAAATCCACTTTTTTTAAATAGACCGGTAGAAGAAGAACTTGTTACCAGTCTTTATGAAATGAATTCTATTCAGCTGGATAAAACAAAAAGAGTCGGCTTGCTACCTGCTGGAAAGGTTGATGCTCGATTTGGGAATGGGCTAGTTTCGCCAGACTTTAACTTATTTGAAGATTCTCGTTCGATCATACAAAAGGTAGCTGAAGATTTAACAAAAATCATGATGGAGGCTGTCAAGTCAGATATATATGTATATGATTCATTTTTTAATATTTTAAGGGCTGGAGGAGGTACAACTCCTCATGCTCATCTAACCAACTTAGACAGAAATATTGCGTTAGGTTTAGGCAAACAAAAGTATTCACTCGTGTATTATCTTTCTATAGGAGATCAAAATTGTAGTGAGCCGGGTATTTTGAAACTTTACGAACCCGGCGAAGATATTCGCCCATGTGAAGGTATGATATTGATTATTCCCGCTAGTAGGAAGCACTCTGCAGTTTATAATGGGAAAACAGATAGGGTTATGATTGGCGTTAATTTTTATAGTATTTAATTTTATTTATTGAAGAATAATAGTATTTCTTATTTATACCATTGAGCGAGAGTAAAGTGATAAGAAAAACTATAAGAATTTCTGAAAGTCAAATACCTGAAAGATTGAGAGGAAGTCGATCTAAAATATTAAGAAAAATTGCTAGATTTGGAATAAATATATCTGGCTGGACTATAAATGGAAAGGTTCCTGATGAAGAGAGAATAGTGATAATTGCTGCTCCTCATACATCAAATTGGGATTTTATTTTGGCTATGTTAGCAATTTTTGGTTTGAATATTAAGGTAAGATGGCTTGGAAAACACTCAATATTTAAACCTGGTTTTAAAAAGTTTTTTGAATGGCTTGGTGGTATTCCTGTTTATAGAGATAATCCGTCATCATTAATCGAGAATGTTGTAAATATAGTTAAAAAAGAAAGAAGTATTGTTATTGCTATGACCCCTGAGGGAACTAGAAAGAAGGTAAAGAGGTGGAAAACAGGTTTTTTGAGAATAGCCAAACAAACACATTCAAAAATTTTATTAATTTCTATTGATGCGCCAACTAAAAGTATAGAAATAGGAAATATCTTTAACCCTACTGGCAATAGTGAAGAAGATTTAGCCTATATTCAAAAATATTACAGTACTTTTAGAGGTATAAATCCTCAAAAGTCATAATAAAAACTTATTAATTCTCTAGTTTTCTTTCGATAAGAATGATTTTCCATTAATATGATCAGATATTTTTTCAGCTATCATAATTGTTGGTGCATTTGTGTTTCCAGCGATCAAGCTAGGCATTAATGATGCATCAACAACTCTTAAAGACTCAATTCCATGAACTTGACCATGTTCATTAGTTACGGCAAGTTCATCTATGCCCATTTTACATGTTCCAACTGGATGATAGAGTGTTTCGCCAGTTTCTCTTATCCAATTATCTAATTCATCATCATCATTTATATCTATATTTGATCCTGGTTTAAGTTCCTCTCCCCTAAATTCATCAAAAACAGGCTGCATAAAAACTCTACGGGCCTCTCTAAGTCCATTTCTAGTATCAATTAGGTCTTGTTCTACAGAAAAATAATTTGGATACATTAGTGGGGCATCATTTGGATCGGAACTCTTAAGTGTTATATGTCCTCTACTTTGAGGTCTGCATAAATAAACAAGATTAGAAAAACCATGTTCTAGAGGGACGCCTTCTCTACCATGAACATCTTGCATTGCAATTGATACATAATGTATTTGAATATCAGGTATTTCTTTTTCAGGTTGTGATTTTATAAAAGCACCACCAACACAGGGTGGATTTGCGGCATCACCAGTTCCTGTTATTAAATATTTTGCTCCAGCTAGCATTGTACTAAAAAAACCTGCCGATCTATGAAGAGTTACTGGTTGTGTACAAGCAAATTGACTAACTACAGCAAAATGATCCTGTAAATTTTTTCCAACACCATTTAGTTCATGATTAACTTGAATTCCATGTTTTTTAATTTCTTCAGGATCTCCAATTCCACTTCTCATTAATATTTGTGGAGAATTTACTGCGCCTGAGGATAAAATTATCTCTCTATTACAAGTGCTAAGAATCTTTTTACCTTTTTCTAAATATTCAACTCCAATTGCCTTTTTATTTTTAAATATCACCTTGTCCACTGTAATATTTGTTTTGGTATGTAAATTTTTTCTATTTAACGCGGGATAAAGATAGGCTCTAGCTGAACTAAATCTTTTCGATCCTTTTATAGTATGTTCATATCGAGAAAAACCTTCTTGCTGTTTTCCATTAAAATCATTTGTTAAAGGGAAACCTGCTTGTTTGCCGGCTTCAACAAACTTATCCAAAAGAATATCATCTTCTCTTGTTGATTTTTTTACATTTAGTGGACCACCTTGCCCGTGAAATTCTTCATCACCATCGCCTTCATAGTTTTCAGCTCTTTTAAAGTAGGGTAATACATCATCATAAGACCAACCAGGATTACCAAGCTGTCTCCAATGATCATAATCCGAGGAATGTCCTCGCGTATAAATCATTGCATTAATTGATGATGACCCACCCCATCCCCTTCCTCTGGGCCAATATAATTTTCTTCCAGCTGTATTACTTTCTGGTTCAGTTTCGAAACCATAATTTTGCTTGTTTGATTTAGGAACAATTTGTGAATATCCAGAAGGCATATGGATAAATAAGTTTGTATCCTTTCCTCCTGCCTCAATAAGAAGAACAGAGTTTTTATCGTTATCTGATAATTTATTGGCTAATACGCAACCAGCACTTCCAGCACCTACAATTATGTAATCAAAATTTTCTTCCATTTTTATCCCATTAAAAAACTAATGAAATGTTATCATGAACTAGCTTTTAATAATTTTCAATAATCAATATAGGTGGAATAATTTGCATCTAACTAAAAAAAATTATTAAATAATTATTATGAAAAAACTTTTAATTATTTTCGCTATCTCTCTTTATCCCTTAATCTCAGAATCATCTGGTAATCTTGCAAAATATCCTCCAGAAGAAATAGATATCACTATAACAACTTTAAATGATGGATATCCTAAAATTGCTCCAGAACAAATTAAACTTATAACTGGTAAATACTATCGTCTAAATATTAACTGTCCTGATGTTAGAGATGATTTAACAGGCTGGCGTATAGAAATGTTAGAACTTTTACATAATTCCCATCTTAGATTGGTAACTGTTGGTGATATTGAAGTCCATCTTCAGGGTTTAAGCTTTAACGCAATTGAATGTGACGAAATAGGCTCCGCACATGTTAGCCTTGTTCCAATTAAACCAGGCTCTTATCAACTTTATGTTGGAAATGTTCCTAGTGCAGTAGGTAGACCTATTGGTGAATCAGGAATACAAGATGATGGAAAATATGTATTTGGTAGTTTTGTTGTTCGTTAACTAGTTAAAAAATGTATAAATTAAAAATATTTTCATATATTCCTAATCCACGTGTCTGGAAAGCTATTATTGCAGGAAAAATATGTGGAGTAGAAGTTGAAGTTATAGGTGATAAACCATCTAACCTTGGTTCATGGCTTTGGGATTTTAACCCTAAGATTTTGGATGAAAAGGAAAAAAATCCCGATCATAAATATGCTAGGAAAGGCAAAAGAGGTTTTTCAGGAGTTTTATATAAAACAGACTCATTTTTAAAGGCTCATCCTTTTGGAACAGTACCGGCTGCATTTAGTCCAGATGGAGATATTGGTATATTCGAGTCTAATAGTATATTAAGAGCTGTTGCAAGGGTAGGTAAAGAGTTTAATTTATATGGCGAAAACGAATATCAAGCTTCAAGAATTGATAGTTTCCTTGATGCAAACCTAGTTTTTGCAAGGGAAGCTCAAGTTTATATGTTGGATTATGAAAATGTAAGCAAAGAAGGATATGAAAGAGTTTCTGCGGCTTATGAATTTTACTTATCTGGAATTGAACAAGCTTTGAATGAGAGTCCTTTCATATCAGGTGAAGATTTGAGTATCGCAGATATATCTTTTGTTTGTGATGTTGCTCAATTTTTAAGAGAAGGGCATTATGAGGATGTTTTAAAAGATAGAGGCTTTGATTTAGTAGCTAATAATTTCAAAGACGAATATCCAAAAACATTTACACACTTATTCTCTTTGGTTAAAAATGAGGAGTTTTCCTTAGTGCTAGGAACATATCTTGATTGGTATAAAGATAAATTAAATATTTGAACTTTTGTTGATTGAAAAATGAAATTTATAATTTTTGACTTAGATGACACCTTATTATGCGGGGATTGCGAAGCAGGGTGGATAAATTTTCTTGTTATTAAAGGGTTATTAGGTGGCGATGAGCACTCATCAAAACTTAATCAATTTGATATCGACTACAGGAAGGGTATTCTTAATTTTGATGAATACTCAAGCTATATTCAGGCACCTCTCAAAAATTTAGATGTCAGTACAGTAGAAAATTTAGTGGATGAATTTATTAAAAATAATATTGATGATTTAACAGATGACCTTACTTCTGACCTTTTAAAAGAGGCAAAGTCTGCAGATAAAGTTCTCATTGCATCGGGATCACATGATTTTCTTGTAAAAGGTTTTGCTGAGTATTTTGGAATAGAATTTAGTATTGGGACACCAGTTGAAATAAAAAAAGATATCTTTACAGGTAGCTTATCGGGTGAACCAACATTTAGTGAAGGAAAAGTTAAGGCTGTTAAGAATTGGTGTTCTGAAAATAATTTAAAAATTGAAGATTCAATTTTTTATTCTGACTCAATAAATGATCTTCCAATGTTTGAAGCTTGTGGAGATCCAATAGTTGTAAATCCTGACGATAATTTAAAAGAGATTGCTATGAATCGATCATACAAGATTTTAAATAGATGACCTATTTAAAAAATCTAATTTAAGAAAACTATAAATAAGATAATGAAGAAATTTTCAGAAAGTGAGAAAAGTGAAATTATTGAATTAGCTTTATCTGATCACGCTACTTTTGATAACATTAAATCAATTTATGGGATTGGCGAAAAGGATGTTAAAAAACTAATGAGAGAAAACTTAAAATCTCGTTCATATAAATCGTGGAGAAAAAGAGTTAGAGAATTTTCTGATAGAAGGGAAAAATATAAATAATTTTATGACTCTAATAATTCATACTCAAACTAGTTTTAATATATTTTCTTGATACAATTTTAACCAAATGATATTTTGTTAAAAAAATTAATTGGAGAGCCCTATGTACGACTTAATTATTAGAAACGGCACTATTATTGATGGCACAGGAAATGATCGTTATGTTGCTGATATTGCTATAAAAGATGGCAAAATAGCTAGTGTAGGAGAAATTAACGAGCCTGCCGATAAAGAGATAGATGCTGAAGGTAAGCTAGTGACACCTGGATGGGTTGATGTTCATACTCATTATGATGGCCAAGCTACTTGGGATCCAGTTTTAGCACCATCAAGTTGGCATGGTGTAACAACAGTGGTTATGGGTAACTGTGGTGTAGGTTTTGCGCCTGTTAAACCAAAGGATAGGGATTTCCTTATTGAATTAATGGAGGGAGTTGAGGATATTCCAGGCGCTGCTCTATCTGAAGGTATTGATTGGCAATGGGAAAGTTTTCCTGAATATCTTGATGCCTTAGAGTCTTTTCCTAGAGCAATTGATGTTGCAACCCAGGTCCCCCATGGAGCAATACGTGCTTATGTAATGGGAGAGCGTTGTAATTCAGATTATGCTCCAACTAAAGATGAAGTAGATCAAATGGCTGAATTAGTTAGAGAGGGTGTAGAGGCTGGAGCATTAGGTTTTTCTAGCTCCAAAACATTATTACATAAAGATATTAATGGAGAGTATATGCCAGGAACTTTTTCTGGAAATGAGGAAATGCTGGCACTTGGCTTAGGAATGAAGGGTCTAAATAACTCCGTTTTTGAGTTAGTATCAGATCATTTAGGCGAAGATGAAGAATGGGAATGGGTTAAGGATTTTCAGAAGCAGACAGGTTTAACTGTAACTTTGATCGCAACAACTGCTCCTGCTTATAAAAACAATAAGATGTATAATCTTGCTGAGCAAGCACGCCTTGAGGGACATGAAATTAGGCCGCAAGCTGCCGGAAGACCTACTGGCGTATTACATGGTCTTCAGTCAAGTTTCCATGCATTTGTTGGGCACCCAACTTGGAAAGATGAACTTGCATCCCTTAATCATGATGAATTAGTAGCGAGATTACGTGATCCAGAGACAAAAAAGAAAATTCTTGCTGAAGAAACCACTATCAAAAATGAATTACTACAGGATTTACCATCTTTAATGGGTCAAGTTTTTCCACTAGGTGAAAAACCAAATTATGAACCTGAATTTAAAGATAGTGTGGCTGGAATTGCTCTAGAACGTAATTTAGATGTTATGGAAGTTATGTATGACCTACTTATTCAAGGAGAAGGAAAAGAACTTTTTTATCAACCTCTAGGCGGATACCATACGTATGACCTGGAACCTCACAAAAAATTACTGGAACATCCAAATGTGTTATTTGGACTAAGTGATGGAGGAGCTCATTGCGGAGTGATTGCAGATGCTGGCATGCCTACATTTATAATGACGCATTGGGGTCGAGATAGAACTCGTGGTGATAAATTATCTTTAGAATTTATTGTAAAGTCTCTTACATCAAGTACTGCAGAAGCATTTGGCATGTTTGATAGAGGTTACATTAAAGAAGGAAAAATTGCTGATATCAATATCATCGATTTTGATTCAATGAGACTGCATAGACCCGAAGCAATATTTGATTTACCTGCAGGTGGAAGAAGGTTAGTTCAAAAACCTGAAGGTTATGAAATAACCGTTAAAGCTGGCGAAGTTATCTTTGATAATGGTGTTCATACAGGAGCGCTTCCAGGAAAATTAGTGCGAAGAAGTAATGAAAAAAGAGAAATAGCTCTCAATAGCTAATTTTCATGAAAGACTTAAAAGATAAGATTATTGCTATTACAGGTGGCGCTACCGGAATTGGTTTTGCTCTTGCCAAAGCTTTCGGATCTGAGGGAGCTAAAATAGTTATTGGGGAAACTAGAGAAGAAAAACTTCAAGAAGCTATTGATAGATTCAAAAGTCTTAATATTGATGCCGATAAAACTCATTTAGATGTTACCGATCTGAAAAGTGTTGAAAAATTCGCTGATTTTACCTGCGAGCGTTATGGACGTGTAGACATGTTGATTAATAATGCAGGGATTTCTGGTGCTCGAGGAAGGATTGATAAAGTAGATATTAAAGAAGCTAAAAAAGTTTTTGATGTTAATTTTTTCGGAGTATGGCATGGATGTTCCGTTTTTAGTAAAAAAATGATTGAGCAGGGAACAAATGCGGCTATTTATAATCTTGGTTCAGAGAATTCACTGTTTGTTGCGGTTCCTAATTCTGTTGCATATGTTGCCTCTAAACATGCGGTTCTTGGTTTAAGTGAAAGTTTAAGAAATGATTTACCAGATTTTATTCATGTAGGAACAATATTTCCTGGTTATGTAGATACGCCTCTTACAGGTCAAGTGGAAGGTGGGATGAATGCTGATAAATTTGCTGAAATTGTTAAGAAACAAATTAAAAACGAAGAGCATATAATAGTATCACACGCTTATAATACTGTTCATATTGAAAAGCGTATTAATGAGATAACTCAGGCTTATAAAAAATATGCACCACGATATGATGGTGATGACGAGTATGATGTTAAGACAATTCTCTCTAATTTATAAGAATGAATATGTTATATGATATTTCAATTGCCCTCAAACTACCCTTAGGTTTGTGGAAAAAGCTTGTTTTGTTTGGGTTGTCTGCTTTTTTTATCTATTTTGGTGTAGATCATTTTATTAATCCAGATTTTTATTTATCTATTATGCCTCCATCATTTCCATTACATGAAGAGGCAGTATATATAAGTGGTTTTTTTGAAATAGTTGGAGGCATTGGTGTTTTAATTCCTCGCTTTCGAAAAATAGCGGGATGGGGTTTAGTTGCTCTACTAATTGCTGTTTATCCAGCTAATATTTATATGGCTATTTCTCCAGAAGCATTTCCAGATATTCCAATTGAAGTGCTTTATTTTCGTCTTGCGCTACAATTTTTATTTTTCTATTGGGCTTACTCAGTAACACGACCCGTATTTAATTTGGGAAGTCAAAAAAAATTATAAATAATGGTAAAGAGGTAAGATATGAAGGTTTTAGCATTAGGAGGCAGTGGTGGAATGGGAAGATATGCTGTTCAGTCTTTATATAAACACTCTAAAATAAAAAAAATTTATGTGGCTGATATCAATGCTGATGCTGCAAAAGATTTTTCGTCAAACTTCAGTGATAAAGTAAAGGGCATAGGATTAGATGTTACAAAGCATGAATCTTTATTAGAGGTTATGTCTCAAGTCGATATAGTGGTTAACACTACTGGTCCTTTTTTTAAATTTGCAGAACCAATTCTAAGCGCTTCAATAGAAACAAATTGTCATTATTTTGATATTTGTGATGATTGGGAGCCGACTGAAAAAATGTTTCTTTTAGATGATAAGGCAAAAAACGCTGGAATTACAGCAATTCTAGGATTAGGTGCTAGCCCTGGTTTAACAAATATCCTTGCTTATATAGCCATGCTTGAGCTTGATGATATTTCAAAAGTTTATACAGGATGGGATATATCCTCAGCTAAACCAGAGCCTATATCATCGCAAAAAGGGGTTAATGCAGCTATGGTTCATGGTATCGAACAAATGATTGGAAAAGTTAAGGTATTTAAAGATGGGAAATATCAAATGGAAAGACCTTTAACAGAAGTAAAAATTCATTATCCAGAATTAGGAGAATTTAAAGCAAATATATTTGGCCATCCTGAAGCAATAAGTTTTCCTCACCATTATCCAAATATTAATGAGTCATTAAACATAATGCATGGTGAAGAAAGAGGATTTATCACAACCTTGAAGTTTATAAGGTTTTTAATTGAGATGAATATTCTGACAAAAAATATGGCTGCAAGGATTCTTACTTGGATGGAAGGATCGACCACCCCAAAGCAAAAAATAGAAAAATTACATTTACCGCCAGTCTTTGGTTATGCCGAGGGAAATAAGAATGGTCAAAAGATTTCAGTTGGCGTAACTATTGACGGAGACATTATGGATTTATCAATGGGGGAGGCCACCTCTTTTCCTTTAGCATGTGGAGTAAAAATGCTTATTGATGGGCTGATTGATAGTTCTGGTGTTCATGCTCCAGAGTCAGGAATTATTGATCCAGAGTTATTTATGAATTATTTATCGAAAGAAATAAGCAATGGAGTTAAACTATTTCCAGTAATTACAAGGAGTGAAATATGAGAGCAGTTGGTTTTAAAGAATTTGGGGATCCGGAAGTTCTTGAAGTAATGGATATTCCAGAGGTTTCTGCGGGTCCTGGAGAAATTAGAATTAAAAATTATGCTTCGGCTGTAAATCCTACAGATATTGTTTCAAGAAGCGGTTTAATATCTCAGTTTCGTAAAGATTTTCCTCTTCCATCAGTTCCAGGAATGGATATCTCTGGGATTGTAGATCAAGTTGGAGAAGGCGTTGAAACAGACATAAGTATTGGTGATAAGGTAATGGGAATGGTTATACCCAATGAACTTCACGGCGCATATCGTGAGCAGATAACTTTAAATCAGTTTGCAGTTGTTAAGGCTCCGGAAGGCTATTCTTTTGCTGAGTCTTCAACATTACCTATGAATGGATTAACAGCTCGGCTTTCTTTGGATTTATTAAATCTAAATAAAGGACAAGTTGTTGCTGTTACTGGTGGACCAGGTGCTTATGGGGGTTATGTAATTCAGTTAGCAAAAGCCGATGGCTTAACCGTGATTGCGGATTCAAATGAAAATGATATTGAGCTTTTAAATGAATTAGGTGTCGATCATATAATACCAAGAGGTGAAAATTTTTCTGAAAAAATAAAAGAAGTCTTTCCCGAAGGTGTTGATGGTATTGCTGATGGAGCTTTATTAAATGAAAAAGCAATTGATGCTGTTAAAGACAACGGATCTTTTACAAGTGTAAGAGGATTTAGAGGAGAACCTCAAAGAAATATAAATTTTACCACTACTTGGGTAATTGAATATGATTGCGACTTCGATAAACTTGATAAGCTTCGTCAACAAGTTGAAGAAGGGCTTATTTCTCTTAGAGTAGCTGATACAGTAACTCCAGAAAATGCTTTTGAGGCCCATAAAAGACTGGATGCAGGAGGTACTAGAGGCAGGATGGTTATTAATTGGGAATAAAGGTTAAAAGTTTAATAATTTGCCTTCTAGTTTATGTTTTTGCTCTAGCTATAAGTATTTTAATATGTAGTAATATTGTATTAAATCAATGGGTAACTGTTCTAATTGCTCATATAATAGCGACTGTTATAGTTTATATAGCCAGTTCACTATTTAAAAATTCAAGTTTTTATGATCCTTTCTGGTCAATAGCGCCTATACCAATTGTAATATATATTTCTTTTTGGCCGGATTCCGAAAACCTAGATTACGAGAAGATATTCTTATTTTTTATTCCCGTTTTATATTGGGGTATTCGACTAACATATAATTGGGCACGTAGATGGGAAGGCTTATATGATGAGGATTTTCGTTATGAAGACCTCAAAGAGTTAAAATTTGCCTCATTCATAGATTTTTTTGGCATTCATTTATATCCTACTCTGCAAGTAAATTTATCTCTTTTGCCATTGTATTATGGTTTATCTGTATCAACAAATACATCGAGTTATTGGCTTTATTTAGCCAGTTTTTATACTATTATGGCTGTCACATTAGAATTAATATCAGATAATCAGCTTTGGAAGTTTAAAAAAAATAAAGATAATAAAAATAAATTTATAAAAACTGGTCTTTGGTCATATTCAAGGCATCCTAATTATTTAGGAGAAATTCTTTTTTGGTGGGGAATCTTCTTCATGACATTGGCTGTTGATACCTCTTACTGGTATTTATTTATATGTCCATTATCTATGAATCTTATGTTTGCATTGATTACTTGTAAAATGATGGATGATAGAAGTTTAGTTAAAAGAGATGGTTATAAAGATTATATGGACAAAACCAATCAACTTTTAATTTTCCCAAAAAAAAGATTATGATATTTTAAAAATGAATTTTTGAGATCTATATTGGAAAATAAAATTAAATTATGGGGCGCTGGCACAACTAGAACGCTAAGACCAATTTGGATGGCTGAAGAGCTAGGAATAGATTATGCATTAATGCCTATTGGCCCAAGAACTGGTGAGACACAATCAAAAGAATACACAGACCTCAACCCTAAACAAAAAATACCATTTTTGGAAAATGGTGAAATCAAATTGTCTGAAAGTTTAGCTATATGTAGATATTTGCAATATACCTTTCCATCTGACAAAATATTTATACCAAAGAATAATATTGATAAAGCAAAAGAAGATGAATGGTGTAGTTACATTTATGGAGAAATTGACGAAACAGCTCTTTATGTAATGAGAAGGCATTATGATCTCAAATCGATTTACGGTGACTCACCAATTGTAGTAAAAGCTTGTAGAGAGCATTTAGATAAGCATCTGGCAATAATTGATAATTTTATAAAAAATAAAAAATCCATTCTTGATAAAGGATTTGGATTAGCAGATATCATGCTTATTTCTTGTCTTGACTGGGCAATTTATTATGAGTTTAAATTACCTGATAATATTATGTCATATAGAGAAAATATAAAAAAAAGACCGGCTTTCAAAAAGGCAATGTTAGCAAATTATAAATCAACTGAGGTAGCTAATAATGGGACCACTTAAAGGCATAAAAATAATTGATCTTACAAGTATGGTATCAGGACCAATGTGCTCAATGATTTTAGCCGACCAGGGTGCAGAGGTAATTAAAGTTGAGCCAGTTATTGGGGATCAAGTTCGACATATGGCAACGCCTCATAATGGTGTAAATGCACCATTTTACTCCGTAAATAGAGGTAAGAAATCATTAGCGATTGATTTAAAATCAAAAGAAGGAAAAGAAATTTTGTTAAAACTAGCTGAAGATGCAGATGTCTTCATGCAAAATTTTAGACCAGGAGCCATTGATCGAATGGGTTTTAGCGAAAAAGTCATTCGAAAGTTAAATAAAAAAATTATTTATTTATCAATTAGTGGTTTTGGTGAAAAAGGTCCTTACTCTCAATCACGAGTATATGATCCAGTTATTCAAGCTTTATCGGGAGCAACAGATATTCAAGCTGATAGAGATACTGGAAGACCTAAAATGTTCCGTATAATTATTGCTGATAAAACGACAGCATTGACAGCTGCTCAAGCAGTTTCATCAGCTCTCTATGCTAGAGAGGCATCAGGCACTGGGCAGCATATTAGTTTATCAATGTTAGATAGTATGCTCGCTTTTTTCTGGCCTGAAGGTATGGCTGGTTTAGTTTACGAGGATAAGGAATTTGATGTTCGAAAGATTCAAGGAACACAAGATTTAATTTATAAAGCAAAAGATCGTTATATCACTGCTGGTGCTGTTTCTGATGCTGAATGGCGAGGAATGTGCAGGGCTCTGGACAGAGAAGATTTGATAGATGATGAAAGATTCTCAGACTCTTCTTCTCGCATGGTAAATGCACAAGAGAGAAAAGAGCTGACTGGAGAAGAAATTTCTAAGTGGGATAGTGATGAGTTACTTGAAAGATTTCAAAAAGAAGGAGTTCCTTGCGCCCCATTGCTTGATAGGATGGAATTAATGGATCATGAGCAAATAACTGCAAATGAAACAATCTGGTATGATAACTTTGATGGATTTGGTCAAATAAGGCAGGCACGCCCGGCTGCAAGATTTAGTGAAACAGAAAGTGAAATTGTAAGACCAGCACCAAAATTAGGTGAACATGGCTTAGAAATACTTTCGGATCTTGGTTATGAAAAGTCACTACAACAAAGATTGATAGATGAAGGTAAATTAGTAGTTAAAAATGATTAAGAAATCTATTTCAAAAAACTTCGCTTTAAACTAGAGAAAAACAATAAAAAAAGAAAAAGGTATTATCAATATCCATGAAATAATTGGGTAAATTAATTTCTTTGTATCAATATTTTTCAAATTCTTAAATGTTATTTGTGTTCCAACCGAAAATAAACCAATAAGGAGCAAAATTTGGCTAACATTTCTGATAATTTCTTTTTCTATAGTTGTATTGAAATAAGACCCTGAAATAATTGCTAAAATAAAAAAAATAACAAACATTGGGAATGGAAAATGTTTTTTATCACTCTTCTCAGTTATGCTTATTAACATAATTAATGGTATTAACCATAAAGTTCGCCCTAGTTTTAATGTTGACGCAGTCTCCAGAGACTCATACCCGTAACTCATTGATGCACCTATGACCGCGCTAGTATCATGAATTACAGTCGCGGCCCATGCTCCAAATTGACTTTGAGATAAATTTAATAATTCTCCTATAAATGGAAAAAGAAATATTCCTAAGGCATTTAGAATGAATATTATTGATAAAGCTGCAGCTAAATCTTCATTTTTTGATTTAATAATTGGCGCAATAGATATCATTGCCGTTCCACCACAAATTGATGATCCAGAAGCAACTAAAAGTGAATAATTTTTATCAATTTTAAGTGAAAGACCCAATAAAAGAACAAATGTAAAAGTTAATACGACAAATATTGATATTGCAGGCATGTATTGCAAGCTAGAATTAATTGCTGATTGATAATTAATTGAAAAGCCAAGAAGAACTATTCCAGTCTGTAAAATA
>Ga0209036_1000756_pt1 | contig 13954 bp, 15 predicted proteins | sample MarorgKNORR_S2LV_3_FD_188222 | JGI IMG/M metagenome (GOLD analysis project Ga0209036, IMG submission 188222) | Marine microbial communities from the Southern Atlantic Ocean, analyzing organic carbon cycling - DCM_A/KNORR_S2/LV (SPAdes) (version 2) | ecosystem: Environmental > Aquatic > Marine >... | reverse complement strand
GGTTCTCGCTGGCTCTGATGCGATTATTGTCGGTTCTGGTATTCATGGTGCTGATTCTAGGCAAGAGGCGGCGGCTGAGTACGCACGTGTGTCTTTCGAAGCACTTTGTGAGCGTGAGGGGCAATAATGCTCGAGACGATTCTGAATCTGTTGATTGTTATCATCACTCTCTTATTTGTAGGATTCTTTTTCCTCCGTGAAGTCATTAAGCGATGGAGAATAGGTTTGAGGATGGCCGCTGGTGATGAGAGTTTACTCACGGACAGTTCTGTGTCTGTGAAAACGATTACCGATGCACCACAAGGAAGTGTGATAGTATCTCATGTTCCTGCAAAAATAATTGATGACGGTCAATAATTAGGTCAAACCGAACCAGTGATTTGATCGATGAGTGAGTTTAGGTCGAGAATACCGGCGTAGTGAGCACCACCGACAGCTCCACCTGAGATAATCAATAGCAGAAATAATCGAATTATCCAACGCCCTTTTCGCTTGTTTTTTGTTTTTACAGGAGTCGGTGTGGGTTCGCTAGGCTGGAGAGGTGGTAATTCGATGCCTTCCGTGGTTGGAATTGGTGCCCCAGGAGGTGGTGGCATTCCTGGCAAAGGAGGTAGTGCTGGGGGTTCCGGTTCGGGTTCTTCCAGAGTTGGGTATAATGCGTCCAAATCGGTGAGCCCTGGTGCTTCCGGGATTTTCCCCATCCATTGACTCCATGCTTCTTCGATCGAAGAGTCTGTGAATGGCGTCATCAAGACGCCAACGGCTCCGGCTGAATATGCTGCATCTTCGGCTAAGTCCATTCGACCGCGACTGGATACGAATACTACGCGGGCCTTTGGATCGGTTTCTCTCATCTCCAAAGCCGCTACATGGCCGTCAAGGGTCGGAATGTCTACTGCTATGAATACTAAATCGGGCCTCAATGCAACGAATTCGTCGACTGCTTTATCTCCATCTTTGACAACTTCGGAGTTCCAGCCCCTCTTGCGGAGGACCATCTGCAAACGGCCTTCTGTGATTGAGTTACCAATCACGATGAGGGCCGTCTTGGATTCATCCGCTGACATCTTCATGGTTACACAAGAGGTGTTGTTGAAGAAAGACGCGGTCAGTCTTCTTGTGAAAGAATCGAATCGATAAGCCAATCCGGCTCGAAATCTTGTAAGTCGTCGTAACCTTGTCCCACGCCGGCCAATACGATTGGGCGGCCTGTTGTATGGGCTATCGAAAGCGCTGCTCCTCCTTTGGCGTCTGTATCTAACTTACAAAGAACTGCGCCATCGAAGCTAAGCATTCTCTGGAATTCTTTTGCTTGGATTACTGCATCGTTACCGGCTAGGGCATCTGCAACAAATAATACTAGATGTGGGCGTGTGACTCTATGCACCTTTCGAAGTTCTTCCATCAAGTTAGTTTTGTTCTGCATCCTTCCTGCTGTATCGATGATAACGATATCTTCTCCTCTGGCTTTTGCGCTCTCTAATGCATCTCTAGCAACGGCTGCTGCATCTCCTCCTCTTTGACTGCGGATACACCGTACTCCGAGCCTATCTGCATGATTTGCTAGCTGATCTATTGCGCCGGCTCGGAAGGTATCCGCGGCTGCTAAAACAACTGAGTATCCTTGGTTGGTTAATCGATTGGTGATTTTTGCGGTGGTGGTGGTTTTCCCTGTCCCGTTTACTCCAACCATCATTATCGAAACCGGAGTTCCTTGGTCTGCAAAGGATTTCACTGTTTTATCGAAGTCCCAGTAGCCCGCCTCTAGCAAAGAAAGGAGTGAGTTTCGTAGAGCGTTCTCGATTACTTCCGATAAATCCGCCTTGCGCGCTATTCGGGCGCCGATTATTGAGCCGCGAAGTGTAGTCATTACATCGGTAACTGCATCATGACCCATGTCGGCCATCAATAGATCCGTTTCCAATTCTTCAAGAATTTCTTCCAGAGCGTTGCTAGCAGCAATCACCTTACCCCCACGTGTTAATTCTGCTTCGCCCAAATCTATCTTGAATTCTGCAGTTTCATTCGCCACTAGCTCTCTTCCAGTGGTACTAATCATTGGGTTGTGAGGTGCTTCTTCTTGTGGTTCTTCGTCGGCCTCTGCTTGCGCGACTGATGCGGCTCTTTCCGCCTTTTTCCTGGATTTCTTGTCTGTTGGTGTAGAGAATGGATCTTCGGGGAGCTCTTCGACGAAATCGTCCCACTGGTCCTCTACCTCTTCCTTGAATTGTTCAAAACCTGGTGGCGGTGGAGGGGGTTGGGTGTTCTTCGCTCTCTCTATTGCTTCCATCAGTTGGCGGCGTTGAAGTAGAGCTTCCTCGGCCTCAATCGAATCTTCTTCGACTGTGAAATCTTCCTCTTCGGCGGCTTCTTCGGCCTTCTTCTTGAAGCGGTCGAACAAACCCATTTCTTCACCTCAGAATTTCAATCGTCAAGTGTGAATTCTGTTCCTCTCTTACGTCGTCGGCGCTTAGGCCTTGTTTCTGTTACTTCGGGATCTGTGCCTTCTGTGGTTTCCGGTGTTTCGTCTTGTAAATCGGCCACACCTTCATTGAATTGTGTTGCGAGTTTAATGACCGATTCCTCAGTCTCGTCGAATTCCGATTTTAGACTATCCATAAGGCTCAGTAATTCTTGATTTCTTGCAGATAATATCTCAAGTACTTCTTCTCGTGTTTTTTCTGCTTGGATTCCGCTACCGATGTCGACCACAGCCCCGGCTTCTGAGGGTATGTCTGCAATGATTTGTACCCCTCCTCCAAGTGGGATCATTGCATCGCTCGCTCCTGATTCAGGAATGGCTTCCAGTGCCATGATTGCGCGGGCTTGTTCTTGTCTAACTTCTTCCAAACGAGTGACTTGAGTCTCAAGATTCTGAAGGCGCTCGCGTTTGGCCTCGACCTGTTGCGCGATACGTTGCAATTCTGCCCTGTCGGGGTTGCTCATCGGTTCGTCGAGAAGTCAGGGTGCAATGAAGCCGTCGATGAATCATCGTCATGATTTGTTTATCTAAGATAAGTCAAAGCGTTGAGTGATGAGGTTTGTTGCCCATTGCATGATTTGTTTGATGTTCGTGTCTTCATTTTCTGGTTGCTTGGCAAGTGAAGATGATGTCGATGATGGGCAATATATCGACGATGAAGAGGATTTGATCGATTACATAGAGGAGGGGATCTGCGGAGATATTGATGGGGATGGAGTTCCTGATTGCCCATTGAGTGGGTATATCGAAGGAACTGATCCTTGGTGGTGTACCTCAAGTGGAATTGGTGGCCATCACGTAGATGCTGCTTATGAGAATGCAGAGAAGGGGCGGCTTAGCGACGAAATATGTGAGTCTCTGACCTATGAGCTGAAGGCTGCGATTGAGTGGTCTCAGGAGTGGCCCACACTAGGAGACGCTGAAGCTGCTGGATACAGTATGTCTGTTGAATATGTAGAAGGAATGGGGACTCACCATGTTATGCTCAATGATTTCTCAATGGAGGACCCCTCTTTCGATGCAGAAAATCCTGTGTTCCCCGGTACAACAATAGATTCTGTGTTTGAATTTGAAAGGCCTGAATTCCTAATGTATGGAGGAGAAGAAGATGATTCTGAACTCGTCGGTTTCGCTTGGTTCGTACATTCTCCAGTGGATAGTCCTCCTGAGGGGTTCTCGGGTGATAACGACTGGTGGCACCGGCACGAAATCATGTGTTTCAGGCCCAGTGATTTTGTGTTCAGAGGAGAAGGTTTGAGTGACGATGTCTGTGAAGAAAGAGGTGGCGAAAATATCAACCTAGAGGAGTATTGGATGGTACACGCTTGGATTGTTAGGCCTTGGTTGACTTTTGATGATGTATTCACCAATCATCACCCGTGCTTGTATGAAGAGGGGCCGGAGACTGACCCAGAAGCAGAATGTTGGTCTGAGAGCACTGAACATGTTGGCCATGAAATCTAATTTTGGCCTTGAGCGATTGTCCCGTTGTAGTCAAATAGGGCCCGTCTGTCGCCCGACTGCTGGAAGGATATCCGATGGGTAGAGTAGTTTGGTTCACAGGCCTATCAGGGGCCGGTAAAACCACCATTGCAATGGCTGCTGCAGAGCGATTTGGTTGTGAGGTTCTCGACGGCGATACTATTCGCGATTTCTTTGCTAACCACGACTTCAGTAGAGAAGGTAGAGAAAGGCACCTGCTAGGTATTGCTAAAATGGCAAAGATGATCTCCAAGCACACTGATGTCCTATGTTCTTTCATCACTCCTTACGAAGATGTCCGAGAGAAGATTTTGGAGATTCTTCCAGATGATGCACTAATGGTGCATGTCTCTACTTCACTCGAGGTATGTGAAGAGCGGGATGTGAAGGGGTTGTATGCAAAGGCAAGAACCGGAGAAATTACCAATTTCACAGGCATTTCGGACCCTTTTGATGAGCCGAAATGCGCTCATATTACCCTCAATTCAACTGGCGGAGAAGGTGGCTCGGTTGACGATATGGTCGAACAATTGGCTCACCTATTTGAGAAGAAAAAGGCGGTTCTGCTTCCCGGTCGATGGCAACCTCTCCACGTTGGTCATGAATGGTTAATTCAAAGAGAGTTGGACCAAGGAAAGAGAGTCGTTGTTGGAATTCGTGATACGCCCGTATCGGAGTCTGATCCTTACTCTGCTGATATGCGGAAGAGGATGATCGAGCACCGCTATGAAGGAGAGAATGTGGAGGCTTGGATTATGCCTGATATCGAAGCAATTTCTTATGGACGAAAGGTTGGCTACGATCTTCGTGAAGCCGATGATATTCCTCCTGAAGTATTCGCTGTATCTGCAACTGGAGTAAGGGGTGGAAACAGGGCGAATGTATCTCAGAAAGTCATGGAGTTCATGATTTCTGAAGGGATTTGGGACGGCGAGTGATTACAACATTTGAATAGCGGTGCTGGCTATTTCATATTGTGACTGAGTCCTTCACCGTCCCCTTGTTTGTGTTGCCTATGGGTATTTTCCCAATGTGCCAAGAGCCGTTAAGGGTGTTTGAGCCAAGATACAAACAGATGCTTGATGACTGTGTCTTGAATAATTCTGAGTTTGGTTACATCGCCGGAAATATCGATGGAGGCAGCGAAAACGGTTGGAGTTTACCGGCAGAATATGGCGTTCTTACCTCCGCAGAGAACCTTCAGGAGCAAGGGACAAATCTGATGTTTACTGCATATGGTGAAAAAAGATTCAGGGTTATGAAAATAATTCCCGCAGCGCTCTCTGCCGAAGATTTTGGAGATGTATTTCCGTCCGTTGACGAACTCGTGGAGCGATACATTGAGGAAAACACGGAAGGAAAATTGTACATCAGGGCCGAAGTAGAGATTTTGCCTCCTGTGGATGGCGTTATTGATGATGACGATTGGATGGATATCTTGGAAATGTGGGCGTGGCAGATTGTCGAGATGTCAGGTATGTTTCGAAATGAGGAGTTGGTTCTATCCGAAGTTTTCTCGGTTCTGAAATCTGAGTTTACACCTTATTCAGAGTATTCTCTGTGGTTCGCTTGCCATTCGTTATTAGATTCTGTTGATGATCGGCAAACCGCCCTCGCTTCTACATCGGCAGGCGAGATTATGCAATTACTGAAGATGACTGTTACAGAAAAAAACACCCAGTTGAAGGCTATTCGTTCAGTTATGGAAAACGACTCGGAGTAAGTGTCTCGGAGTCTGTATACTCATAACTACGTAGTTTAGGCGAGTTGTATGGTTGAAGTGCCTGAAGTAGGTGCTTTCTTGCTCGGCGCGCCTAAGTGTGGTACTACTTGGTTGGCTGAAATTTTGACGCAGCACCCCGAAATTTGTGTCTCTGACCCTAAGGAGCCGAATATTGTCGCTAGCCACAAAGGAACCTTTGGACGAGATGATTCGGAGCCCGATTGGGTAGAATATGCGGATTGCTTCAATGGAGATGGTTTGCGGATTGATTGTTCGGTTCATGCAATGGCTTGCCCCGTTGCTCCTTTGCGTGTGGCAAATAATTGGCCTAATGCGCGCCTTATCATTTGTCTTCGAGAGCCTGTTAGTCGAACCGTTTCTCATTGGAACATGATTCTAGATACGAAAGAAGATCGTGAAAATGGTGCAGATTGGAGTGAGTTTCGGTCGGCTTGGGATGATTCTCGCCTATCTGATGATACCTTGTATGGAGCTGCGGTTGCAAGATGGTTGGAACATTTTGAGAGAGATTCGATTCTGTTGATTGAGGCAAATCGTATGCGTCATGATGCTTCTATGGTTTTAGAAGAAGTTTGTAATCATCTTTCTATATCTTCTCACTCGTTTGATTTGGATTCTGTACATAATGCGAATACTGCCGCAGACCGACGGCCGATGACTGTGTTTGGCCGTCTTTTCCGATTCACTGCGAGTCTGCTACCTGGTTTCATCAAAGGCCCTATCGTCAGAAGATTGCAGACTAGAGGTGTGAATGTGTACAAGATGCCTGTTCTGTCAAGCAAGGCCCCTGCAAAGAGAGAAATCACTGAGGGGCAAAGGAGTTTGTTAGCTAAAGAGGTGAATGCTGATTTGGTATTGCTGGAAGAGTCTATGGGTTTTGATTGTTCGAAGTGGCACATTCAATGACGAATCATTGATGTTGAATCCATATCTCTGTCCATCGATTATCTGCGGCAACTAGGAAGTACGGATTGAGTACTTCTTCAACCAAGTCGTAGTCTAGTGTTTTTCCGTTTGGTCCGACTACTATACCTCCGGCGCCTGCGACTACAGCATGTGCGGCGGCAATATCCCAACAGGAAGTCGGGCCGAATCTTGGATAGAGATCTGCGCCTCCTTCGGCAACAATGCAGGCCTTGAGTGAAGACCCCATTCGGACTAATTCGTGTTCTCCGACGGCTTCAGCGAATGATTCGTCCTTTTCTCCTCGGTGAGAACCACTGGCAACTAATTTCACCTTACCTTCAGTTGGTCGCACCATCATTGGGCCCGACCCTTCTGGGCCGTTTCGCTGGGAAGCAGTCAAGGCGCCCCCAAACCAAGTGGTATTGGATGCAGGAGCATGGACTACACCAAACAGGGGTTTCCATCTAGAGTCGTTACGCTGCATCAAAGCAATATTGACAGTAAACATACCATTTCTCTTGATGAATTCCTTTGTTCCGTCCAATGGATCAACTAGCCAACATGTGTTACTTGACATAGGGTCGCCAACCCTTCCTTCTTCGGATACGATAGGGGTGGAATCGATTGACTGTAAGCCTGCTACAATTACTTCATGGGCTGCGATATCTGCTTTTGTTAGTGGGGATTCGTCTCCTTTCTGTGTGATTTCGAAGTCGTCAGCGTTCTCGTAGACGTCCATGATTGCTTCACCGGCTTGGATTGCTATCTCAACGATTTTTTCAGGGGTGAATGGCATGGGTGGTTTGGGAGAATTTTTAGTTAATTGTCCCTCTATATGGTCCTTCAAAAGTTCAACCGAACCACCAAATGAGGTTAGTTCTTCATCTGTTGCAAGCATAACAAAACCTGAGTTGGTTTTGGCCACGATGCATGGTGTCTTTCCTTCCGTGGCCTGCTTGACTTCTTCGGGCCTCTCGTTCAAATGAACTAGGTGAAATGGTATTTCTGAGGTTTTTCTCCATTTCTTCATCTCTCCCTTTTCCCAAGCGACACTATGGGTTATGTCGCAGAGTGAGCAATGTTGGCCTCTGAATGCGACTCCCATCACGTAACGTAATTCCCCAAGTAAGCCGCCATCTGCGTGGTACACCCCGTACATCGATTCGAAATTCATCTTCAACACCGGGTTCAGAATTCTTGGAGTTCGTCTGATGCTTTTTCCAAAGTGTCTCTAGCATTTTCTGATAGATGTTGCATGAATGGATCATCGTCGCCTACGATGGTTTTCCATGAGTTCATTGTTCGTTGCCAAATCTCCTGTTCGGAATTCCACTCGAGCCATCGGTCGACAAAGTCGCAATGACGTTGTACTTCTTCATCGTCCTCGGACATCTTACGAAGAATTGTATTCGTCTGAGCGAGGATTATTCCGAATGGGGCATTCAATTTGTATGTTGTAAACGGGTTTCGCTCCTGAACAACAGTTAGGTGTTCACGCCATAGTCCAAACGTTACGTCATACATCCAGCCGATTGAGAGGACTATTACCACCACTCCTCCAAATATTGCTAAGAGGCCTAAGTAAGTGGGGGATATTCCCATCACAGAGTCCATTTCTTCAAATCTCCAACTAGCTAGTGGCCAGATTAGGAGAGTCAATGTTGTACACCAAAAACCCATGGAAATGAGGGTTTGGCTCTGCTGTATTCGCCAGTATTGGCGCATGGCTGTCTTCTTCAGCACGGTTGGGGCTCCTTGCTATCCTCTTTCACGATTGCGCACACACGTCGTGCCCGGAAGTGGTTCGGCCTTACTTATTGGAGCCGTGGTGTATCAATGCGATATTATGAGGCTAGGGTCGATATATGATTCGAGATTATCGAGGAACTCTATCTCTTCTGTGAAGGCAGCTTCTAAGTCGGCGCGTTGCTCTAAGCTGAGTTCTGGCCTTTGGGTTTTCTTTGGTTTAAACCCAGGACGGCGTAAGGGGTCGAAAATCATCCTTCGAAGGTTGTGAGAAGGGAGGAGAATCTTGGTGAGTTTTACGAGAAATGTAGGGGGTTGGCGAAGGAATCTAGCCCATCCTGCTTTGTTCATATCGCCGCCCTCGTTGTGGTGAGGTAATTTTTTGTCTTCAGGGAAGGGCGATTCGCCGAGCCATTCGAGGATGCTGTTGAGGGTGGCTAAGGAATCGTTTCTAATCGAAGAAAGTGGGATTATTCGGATGCGGTTCGATTTCACTCCACCCAGGGCTTCGACCCAATGTAATGTTGGATGTTTGAGGCGAGGGAAGGCGAGGAAGCTCCAGGTTTGTGGGTCCTCTGGGTTTGCTTGGTAATCGCCGGCTGCTGCTGCAGCGAGCATTTCTGATTGGTTAACGTTGTAGTCGACTAATCGCTTTGAGTGTTCTTGATGCATGCTGAGCATCAATTCTATTGGGTCGCGAAGTGTGATGATTACTCGCGCGTCCGGCATTTGTTCGCGGGCGGCTGTTACTGCTCGTTCTGAATAGAGGTGAAATACGGATTTGTCCATCACCCAAGGTTCGCCACTATATTTGTGAAATTCTGGTTCGGGGGTGATGATCGTGTGCCCCTTTGGGTGGATTGGAGCGGTTGGGAATTCCGCCACGCCCGCCATTAGAAAGTGGCTTTCATTAGGCCATGGGTGGAAAATAGATTCGTGGGTTCGAAGCCAATGCATGAGGGATGTTGTGCCTGTCTTCGGCCCGCCAATGAGCAAGAGGTTCGGGGTCTGATTGTACCTACGCAATCCAATTCCTCCTGCTTATCGCGTGGGGATACTGGTATTGAACGCCGCGCTAAGGTACGTTCGAATGTGAGAATTATTCTTCTTCATTACGCACGGGGAGTGTTGAGAAATCGTGTGTGTCACGGAAGTGGGCCATAACTCGGGGTTCTGTTGAATCGGTTGGCTCAATTTCAGACAATGAGTCGATATTGATGAAGCGTCGGGATGTTCCATGGCGGCTACCGAAGTTTGAGTAGACTAGGTGTTTTGCCTGTTCCTCATCGGCGGCTACGACATCTAGAGAGTAGTTTTGGTTGGTCCTTCCATTACGGAATGTACCAATGGCTCGGTATGCCTTCATGGCCTTCGCGACCCAAGTTTGTGTTTTAACCCAAACGGATGGCATTCGAAAAAAGAAAATGAGTGGAGAAGTCGTAATGATTGGCCGGTTATACCCTCAAAATTGAAGTGCGTCGAGGCCGCGATTCTTCTCGATTGTCGTGGCGGTAGAAGAAGTCGGCGTTGATGGGTCGTCTGAATCTAGTCCAATAAATAAGGAAGATTTGTTGGCTCACCTCAACGCGTTTCCAAAGAACCGTTTAGTCGAAGAAGTTGTTTCGATGTGGGAAGAATTGGGTGAGTTGGAACGTGAGCTTGCCATGGCCAGGCAACGCGCACGAGCACTTGATGGAGAATTGGTGAATGTGCGTTCAAAATCTGGAGGTCGTGCAGATTTGGCTGAATTAGAAGAGAGGTTTCGCGTCGCTGAAGCGCGACGTAGTCAGTTGGAAACTATGTTGGCTAATGAGCAAGGTCGGCGAAAGGACTTGGAAGAGGTCGTTGGTGAAGGCCGTGTTGATGAGTTAAGGCGTGAAAATGCGGCTCTAATTCGTCGTGAAGAGGAACATATGTTGTTGATTCTAGATATGGAATCTAAGATCGATCAATTGATGGTAATTATTACAGAATTGCAAAATAATACATAATGCCGGGAAAATCACAATAACATAGTGGATTAAATCCGCTATGAAGAAAATGATTGGGGACCTTATTGGCGAGGCTTTGATACGCCTTGTTGGTGAAATTATTGTTTTGGGAATTATTGCAATTTTAGTTTCTATGGGCCTATCTGAAGGTCAGGCTCATGGTGTCTTTGTTTTGCTTGCTTTTGCCGGGATTTACAGAATAACCAAATGGGAAAAAAGGAGGCGTGAATTGTTAGGAAAGGCCGTCGACTTAGACTTAGATGGTGATGGAAAGATTTCGGAAGAAGAGTGGGCTGCTGCTGAGATGGGTGAAAATAAACAAGAGGGTGAGTGGTGGAGTGAAGAAGAGTGACTTTTAGGAATTCATGGTTGTGATAAATTCCGTCAAGACTCTTTGAAGTTCGTCTGCATCATCAAATGATTCTGTTAGATTACCAGTTACGATCCAATCTGCGCCCGCCTGCACTGCTTTTCTAGCAGCTTCTCCATCTCTTATTCCACCGCCTACAACTAGAGTGAGGTTGCATGAGCCGCGGGCAGCCCGAATTAGTTCTTCACTGACAGGAGTGGTTGCTCCACTTCCCGCCTCAAGATAGAGAAGCTCGAATCCGTAGGATTCTGCAGTCATGGCATAAGCCGAAGCTCGTTCTGTTTGGTCCGCTTGGAGTAGATCCGCTTCCCCTACTTCTCCAACTCTGCCACCCGGTGAACAAACAACGTATCCCATTGGTAGAGTTTCAACGCCGGCCTGGTGAATGAATGGTGCGCCTGCTAATTGTTCCTCGATGAGGAATTTTGGGGTTGTGCTGTTCATCAGCATCATGAATGTAATACCGTCTGCTGAAGGAGATAGGGCGGCTGCACCTGCTGGAAATAGTACGATAGGTACGTTCCAAGATTCTTCGTCGAGTTCCGAATCTTGGGTAGATGCCCATGTAACTAACTCTAGAGCTTCTTTGATAGCTACTACTGTGTTGTGGACATTTTTCATATCAGTGCCTGTCGAGCCGCCGACTAATACCATACTAGAGCCGGCCGATACCGCTGCCATACATCGTTTGGCGGCCATTTCTGGTGTTTGGTCGGCTGGATCTATGAGGATGGCGTGCCTGGCCCCATTAGTGGTGTTGCTGACATAGCGGAGGGTCGGGCCTGGCACTCTCACCATGACCTTGCGTAGTGATTTACTGTCTAAGTGTTTCAGGCTGTTGATGCAAGTGAACGCCCAAGTTCTACTTCCTGCTCCAAAGAGAGTGAGGGGTCTTCACCGGTCCAATCCATCAATTGTAACCACTTTCCTTCACTACGTGGTGGTTCTTGTTGGTTCGGCCACCAAATTTCTACAAGGCCGTCCGGTCTATGGCCCTCATAATTTGATCCAGTCAACTCCTCATTATGCACACCACCACGCCAGTGATTCGAGGATGTATTCTCTGGTTTTGTTATTACTTTCTCAACCAATAATGTCGAGCCGGATGAATAACCTGCGCCGGCAAAGGCGATGGTTGTTTCACCAGATTTTGATTTATTCTGATTAATTGTGGTTCTCAAGTGAAGGTTTGCTCCTCTTTCAACTAATTTTGTCGCCAGTGCTTTTTCTAGCCAAGATCGGCGTACTGCTGTGTTGGATGTTGTTGGGATTTGAGAACCCAAGTCACCCAACCATTCATTTGGAATATTATTCGAAAGTGGTTGTGAAATTAATCCTGGTAATTCCCCTATCAAACCGGCTTCAGCGCGTTCAGAAATTAGGTGTAATTCCGCATCTGGATTTATGTCAAGGATAGTATGAGCACAAACCAGTTGTGATAGTTCGATACCAACTATAGCTACTGTCAATTTCCCTCAACTCCAAATCTATACTAAGGTTCAATATTTTTCTCAAAGAAAAGGGCGTGAACGGGGCAGGCTGGAATACAGAGATCACAATGTGTGCATGTTGGTTCATCTATAATTACCAAGAGATTGGATAGATCTAGTGCGTCGACGGGGCATATAGCAACACATGCCGCGCAACCAAAGCATCGCTCTTCGTTTAGCGAAAGGATTTCTCCTGCACGCCTCGGCATTGATTGTTGGAAGTGGTGTTTGTACTCAAACCCACCCCGACCCCCTTGTTTCCTATGGAATATTTTTTCTAAGGTGATGAAGCGATAGAAAGTAGGTTTCCAGTTCAATTAGCGATATTCATTGAGCCTATACCACTACCAGCCCATAGCCATTAGGTGACTTCTTCTGGAGCTGATATTGGAATTAACCATTCCAGTAGAAATGTAGGGGATCCTCATCACAACACCCAGCATAGTTTGATTTGGAAAGAAAAACTCGCCACTACTATGGTCCTCTATTCGGCCGGGCGAACAACATCATATCCATCCGAGCCGGTTGAGGAAGGAATCCGCCTACATTTCTTGGGGGGCGGCAACGAAGTCGGCAACGTCGGCTGTGTACTCGAAGACAAAACAGGTACCAGAATTCTGATAGATTACGGACTAGCGCCTACAAGACCACCAAAGTATCCATCCGAATGTCCTCCTGTGGACCACGCAATAATCACTCACTCCCACATAGATCATATTGGAATGGCACCTTGGTTAGTCGGCCATCACGGCACTACTCTACACGGAACAGAACTCACTGCAGCGGTTTCTGAAATGATGTGGCGCGACACCTACAAAGTATCCAGTATAGAGGGATATCCACTTCCATGGGATATGAGAGATCTCGATGTTGCATTGGGTGCTTGGAATACTCACAAGTTTGGAGAATGGTTCAATATTGGAGAATGGAGGTTGAGATTCCATCGCGCGGGGCACATTCCTGGAGCCGCGATGGTTGAAATCGAGACCCCCGAACTTCGTTTACTATGGGGTGGGGATATGGATACTCGAATTAGTCCAAACGTTGGTGGCGCTAAGCCATTGGATTGTGACATACTTTGTATCGAATCCACATATGGTGGGCGAGAGCACCCAAATCGCAGGGAAGAAGAAGCCCGACTTGTTACAAGAGTGAAAGAAGTCGTTAGTAGAGGAGGGGTAGCACTAATCCCAGCATTTGCATCCGGTAGGTGCCAAGACATACTACGAATATTATACGAGGCTGCCCCACATTTGGAAGTACATTTCGATGGAATGGGAACTAGAATAACCCAACACTGGATGAACAACCAACAATACATTCGAGACCCAAGTGGATTAGAAAAAATGTGGCGCTGGGCAAGAAAGGTACGCAGTAAATCGGATCGAAAGAAAGCTCTGGAGGCAGATGTAATTGTCACCACCAGTGGTATGTTAGATGGCGGCCCAGCAATTTGGTATCTCAACAGATTAAGGCACAGCTTGGCAAATGCAATACTCCTAACAGGATACCAAGCAGAACGATCAGGGGGAAGAAGCCTCCTTGAAAATAGAAAATTACCGATTTTTGGGAATTTAACACAAATCGATTTAGATGTAGATCAATTCCAACTTTCAAACCACGCAGGACACTCAGAATTAGAGACATTTGTGCGCGCTTGTGGGCCAAAACATGTAGTGTTCTTTCACGGTGATACGGAAGCAAGAGCCGCTATTGGCTCCGCATTCTCCCAAAACCCAACAC
>Ga0209036_1000751_pt1 | contig 14003 bp, 7 predicted proteins | sample MarorgKNORR_S2LV_3_FD_188222 | JGI IMG/M metagenome (GOLD analysis project Ga0209036, IMG submission 188222) | Marine microbial communities from the Southern Atlantic Ocean, analyzing organic carbon cycling - DCM_A/KNORR_S2/LV (SPAdes) (version 2) | ecosystem: Environmental > Aquatic > Marine >... | reverse complement strand
CTCAGTTGGCTAGAGCACCTGACTGTAGACTGGAAACACATGGTTGTAGGCAGCCATCAGGGGGTCCCCGGTTCAAGTCCGGGAGCGCGGACCAAAACACTACAATGAGCACGATTCGACCAACTTTACTGTTTAGGGTCTTAGATATAGACTCATAAAGGGATGGCAAGTCGGCGACTCGCTACGAGGGATGAATATGGGAGTAACAAAGTACGTACGTTCGGCTTGGAAGAATCCAAAGCAAAGCATGGAACCTCGTCATAGGACAGGTAGAATGGCAGAATGGCGCCACCAACCAGTCTTCCAAAGAATCGACAAACCTACTCGTATTGATGCAGCTCGTCGTGTCGGATACCGTGCTAAGCAAGGTGTTGTAATTTGTAGAACTCGTGTTCGCCGTGGTGGACTTCGAAAGGGTGTAGTAAACATGAAGCGTAAACCATCAAAGGCTGGTGTAACAAAAATCACCATGGCTAAGTCAATCCAGAGAATTGCTGAAGAGCGTGTTTCTCGTAGATATCCTAATCTAAGAGTACTAAACTCATACTGGGTTGGAGAAGATGGAAAGAACAAGTTCTTCGAAGTTATTCTTTTAGATCCAAATCACCCAGTTATAATTGCAGATAGCCAATGGTCCTGGATTACTGAAAATCATCAGAAAGGCCGTGCTATGCGTGGTATGACAAGTGCTGGAAAGCGTGGCCGTGGTTTGTACAACAAGGGTAAGGGTGCTGAGAAACTTCGTCCTAGCCTAAATGCTAACAAAAACCGTGGTAAATAAGCAACTTTCAGCCGAAGGTTGATTTCACTTGAGTCTGCGGCTTGCATTTAATGGTCGAGTTGGACATGAGTTCTGTTCGTGGTCTTCCTGTGATTATTCCTGATGGAAGAGTCTTGGGAACAGTACATGATACTGTAATTTCTGCAGAGTCGGAATCATGGTCTTGCACCCACTTATTCGTTTCTGATCCTCCTGCAAGTTTGGTCGAAGGTAGAATACACGTCGCAATACCTTGGAATTGGGTAAAATCTATTGGAGACGTAGTTGTTTTACGCTGGTTTCCTCAGACTCCAATACCTAAAAAACCCTAATTATTGATGATGCAACTCTGCACGTAATTACAATACGATTCAAAAAGGGAAAGTTCACGCTAAGGTAATGCGTAGAGTCTCGTCAGCCATTTTGATTGTTCTTCTTATATCTCTGGCAAGCCCTATAGTTTCTGCTGATTCTAAGGGCATTATTGGTTGTACAAGTGCAGATTTGGATATGATGCCAGCTAGTTGGGCGATATCTGATCAATCTTGTGTTACTATAGATTTCCAAGAAGTATTGACTCCTGGTACAACATTTTCTTTTGAAATAGACTCTGATGAAGATATTGATATTTTACTGTTCACAGCAAATGCAAGGACAACTTATCAGAATGAGCAAAATTACAGAACAGATTTGATTTGGGAAGAAGATTCCGTCTTCGAATCCTTCTCTGGACAGGGTTCTTGGCACTGGACAGTTCCTGATGAAGGCCAGTCAACACGCTGGTACATGGTAATTGATAATTTAGCCCATCCTCAAGATAATGGACAGGGTGCTCAAGGAGGAAGTGTAGCTAATGTTGCAATGAATGTTGAACAAGTTGTTTCTCCTGCATTTTCTTTGATTGATACTATAGTTCGTTTAGATACAAATGACCACGTAATTGTAGCAGGACCTTTTTCTTTGGATGAAGGTACTCAACTTTCTGTAGATGTAACTACTATGGAAGGTGGCCCTGATATTTTCTTGATGACAGAGGAACAAAAGAACTCATATGAATCTGCAGCGGCAAATGGTACTGTTGCTGCATCAAGAATTAATCAAGCAGATTTACTTGCAGTAACCAGTTCTGGTAGCACAGTATGGTCGGCATCTCCTCTCTATTCTGGAATCCCTCTATACCTAATCGTAGATAATCGTGCAGGTGCGGGCGGTGCAGGTACTAGCGAAGTAGCAACCACTGTGGTATCCTACCTAACTCCGGTTGTTCAAGTTACACTAACCGATCCAGAATCTTTGACCATAGTCGATGTAGGTACAACCATAACACTCGATGCCAGTAACACTCCAAATCTTTCTAACCAAATCTCTAGTATTAACTGGGACACGGATGGTGATGGATTTGATGACTACTCCGGCAGCACAATCGAGGTCTCTTGGACAATTCCAACAAATTTTACCCTAAAAGTTACAGCAGTATCTAGTGATTCACGAAGCTCTACTATTTTCAAAGATATTGAAGTTAGGGATATTTCCAATCCTTCTGCTAGCATTGATATTAACTCAGACATTACTCGCGGATATGGAGAAAATATTGTTCTAAGCGGTCAATTTTCAGATAATTGGGAAGTTTCAGCAGTAGAGTGGCTAGTGGATGATTTAGTTTTCCAGTCTTATTCTGGCACAGATCCTTCAGCGACCTCATTTAGTCATACCTTTGACTCATCTTACATATCCGGTCTTCACACCATTACTCTCAGAGTTACTGACAAAGCAGGATTGGTGACTGACGATATTGCAAGTATAAATTTGTATGATTTCACTCCTCCTAGTGTTGATTCATCATTTGTTTCCGATTTGCAAGTTGTAGTCAACCAAGCTTATCCTTTTTCAGTACCAGCAAGTGATCCAGAGTCAACAAATCTAATCTATAAATGGGATTTTAATAGAGATTTTGATTCAGATGGAGACGGAATAACTTCTAACGATAATGAAGGAGTAGGTCCAACAGTAGTTCATCCTTTTTCTGAACCCGGTATTTATTGGGTAGTTTGTACTATTCAAAATGATGAAGGACTGACTACAGAAGCAGAAATTCTCGTTACTGTAATTTCCGCTGACCCTGGTTCTGATGGGATTGATTGGCTTAATTTAGTTGTAATATTAGTTGTATTGTTAGTAGTAATATCATTGATTGGATTAGTAACTGTAAGAGTTCTAGAAAATAGAAAAATCGCTGCAATGCTGGCGGAACAAGCCGAAAAAGAAGTACAGGAAACAGTGGCTCCTCCATCTTTAGAAGAGCAAAAAGCAATGTGGGGTGGTGCAGGAACTAACCAAGTGACGCCACTTTCACAACCAAATTCAGATACTCAATATGGTGGCTATTCATCTGGAATGTCAGGTTTACCAACCCCTCCTCCATCTGGAAGCCCTACTTCTCCAATAGAAATGGATCCAGAATTATCTGAATTACTGAGTGTATCTCCTCCGCCTACATCTGCTCCAATTAGCAGTCCTGCTAATGATTTACTTGCTGCCTTCGAAGAAGATGATGCAGTACCTAGGGAAGAAATTCAACATGATTTTGATGCTTCTGAAGAATCAGAAAATGTTTGGAAGCCTTCAGAAGACCCACTTGAAGGAATCTCAGTTCCAGAATCTGATATTGTAGAAGCGCCTGATTTTGAATTAGAACCTGAGCCAGAACCTGAGCCAGAACCCGCTCCAGTTCCTGAATTGAAAGCGGAGCCACCTTCTCAAGATCGTACAGTAAGGAATTCATGTTCAAGTTGTGGAAAATTGTTTGAAGTCGATATGCCAATAGGCGTAGACGTTGCTAGAACGTCATGCCCACATTGTGGTTCGATTGAAACAATTCGTTTTGAGTGAATTTTATGTATAGAAATTGGATCCTTAACATAGGGTGCATAATTTTTGGTTTACCATTTGTAATTATTGGAATAGATCATTTTATTGATCCATCTTGGTATGAACCAATAGTGCCTAAGATATTGGGTTATCCTACATTTTGGGTATATGCCAGTGGCGTTTTTGAAATTGCTTTAGGAGCCGGATTGATGTTTCCGCGCACTCGTCAAATTTCTGCATATGGTATAGCCTTGATGTTAGTGGCTCTTTATTGGGCTAATTTCAACATGTGGATAAATGATATTGCCATTGGTGGTTCTAAATTTGGAACTAACTGGCACATAATGAGAGCAATTATTCAAGCGGTATTAATTATTATTTGTCTGACCATAGCTAAGTATTCTCCAAAATTATCTAATTCATCAAATTGAAACTTCGTATCAATTGAAATTAGAAAAAATCTATTTTTATTGTATCAGGTAGGGGAACAACCTTTACCATATCTATGTGAGGTTAGTTCATGCAAGGAGGTGCTGTACGTATAATACGCAGAGCCCCCGCAATCAATCACTCTCAGACAATTCTTCTTGTATTGATATTTTTAATGCCCATGTATTCACCGATTACCAACGTCTCTGCAGATACAAGGATCAGCGCTGACGACTTCCAAATCCTTGATGAAATGACAGATGTACTTTCTCAGAGAGAAGACGTAATTTCCTCAGAATTAGTGAAAAATATTGCAGGCCCTTCACTTGAAGGAGTCACAAATTCGGTAACCCCAACAAATCAGGATGATCCTCTTTATGGAATAAATGATTTATTTTCAGACTCTGCTATTGTAGATACTACTCCTCCCGAAGTAATTCATCCAGGGCCTTACGATCTTCTAATAAATCCAGAAAATTCACCTCCTGGTGCCGTGAATACGGTCTGGCAAACAATTTTCAATCTAACAGATTATTTGATTTGGACGAAGTATACAGATTTAGATGGCAATCAAGTTGAAAAGTTCGAAGTAGTTACTTTTACTGCCTCGTTGTTCTCTTTGCTTGATCCTGAGACTGATGCATTCCTTCATGCGATTGATGTTGATGATGATGGACAAAATGATATCCAAGTAGGGCTTCAGATAGCATTTGATTTAGGTAGTGAATTTGGTATTGAAGGAGATACTCTTTGGGTAAAACCTACAATTTCTTTCACTGTAGTTGTATTAGAATCCAGTGAAGGAGATGCCGTATGGGATGAGTTACAAAATCTTCAGGTTTCACTATTGAAAGCATTCGCTTATTCTGAAGGTATTCTAACTGGTGGAGAAAGTTATGTTTGGGTTATTGATTCATCCTTCACTACTCCACCAATTGATTTTTCTTTGGATGTTGGTATAGAGAGATTATATTTTGATATTTCAGATGCCGCATCAAGTTTGGTTTCTAGCCTTCTTGCATTCGTTAGTTTAGGAATACCTTTACCCGGTGGCGATCAGTCAGATATTGTTCTTTCATCACTTTCTGCACCATATTCAATCCTGATTAATAACAATGGACAAACGAATTGTCCCGATAGATACTCTCCAATAGAATTGTCAACTCTACCTTCTACAGAGATATCTTGTGGTGTTGTTGCTGGATTTGGATATGTTCATTTTTCCCCTCAAGACACTAACGAAGATAGGGATATTTGGGAAGTAGCTTATATTGAGGCCACTGTACATCCAAATGGAGTTTCTACAAGACTCCCCTCTGAAGTTAATTTAGTTATTAGAACAGATACAACATTGGCTGAAGGTGCTGGCGGTGCTGGTGAAAACGCTCTTGATACAATTGAATACTATGCCGATAGAAAATCTGATTTACATATTCATTTCCACGAAAATAAAGCAGGTCAACCAACTTCAAATTCTGATGACCCAAGCGGTAACTCCACCGATACCATAGGATGGCTAAGAGGTATGCCAGCCGGCAGTCTATCTTCAGATGAAATTGATCGAGTTTTCACAATGCTTGGTTCCAAATCTTCACCAGAATTGCCCGGTGGACAACCTGAAAAATTAGGTATGATTATTGCAATAAAGAATTTTTCGAGAGATACAACGCAAAATGTAGATGACCCTACACTTCCAATTAATCCCGCTTATCCTCCTAAGACTTTGGTATTGATCCGTTCCGTTGAAAGTATCCAATCAATTGAATATGATTCATGGCATAAAAGAGGAGATATTGCCACAGACCATAGTAAACTCAGTCTTGAATTGAGAGATTTACCTACCTCAATAGCAGTATTTGGTTCATTTGAACTGGGTAGTACTGAATCATCAGATTCAAGTCTCGATACAGGCGCCAATTTAGATTTCGCATCCAAGATATTAGATTCTGTAATTCTTAACTTAGTAGACTTATTCTTGGATGTAGGAGATATAATAAATTCAGTTCCTGGTGAAGCTATTTCAGTACTTACTGGTGATGTTGGAGGCGGAGGAATAAACTCATTTGCAGGTAGAGATGTTAATTTATTGATGACAGATAATTTATTGTCAAGTAGAGTGAGTATGGAAATTAGCGTACTTTCTTTTCAAATTGGATCGAGTCCTCACCCTGTTTCACAAGATGACCATATTATAATTTCTAAAGATAGAGGCTTAGATCAAGTGGTTGGAGAATTTGGAGTTAGAGAACCTATTGTTCCAGTCGCCTCAAGTATTAGATTTAGTGGATTATCTGAATTCACATTTAGTGATGATAATGCTACTAATATTCAGTCCATGGGAATCAAAACTAATTCGGATGAATCATTTAGATTCTCCTTTATTGAACATGATAGCAATTCTCTAGAAAATTCTTCATTCCAGAGTTTATCTCTTTCTGATATACCAAATAATATATCCATTGTGTTAGATGAAGAATCTTTGGTTTATTCTGCTAATGAAGGAATAGAATTAATCTCCTATGTTGGTTTAGATGGTGAACAAAGACAGGCAGCAAATATTCATGATATGCCTGCTGATTTCATGTTCGAATTCGGAGAACAGACTAGTTTTATTGCGGAAACTCCAATTTCTACTGTTGAATTCCAGATTAGTAATTCTTCAGATCCAGTCACTATGACTGGAGATCATTTCTTATTCCATCACGATTCTAATAATGAGACTTCTACTATCTCCTCTAGATTGACTGGTATTCAAGAACTAGGTTGGATTCCTCCAGCAGAGGAAGGGTCTCTAGGTGAGTCAGGTCGTGGCACTGCGTTCTTAAAATCTGCAGGAGATAGGCCGATGAGTATCAATGTAGATAATGCTCCAACAGCCGACTCTTCAGGACTATCTGCATTAGCTTTGATTGAACCCTTGCCGTCATACCTTACGGTTGAAGTTCCTACAGGTGAATCATCTAATTCTGATTTAGTATTACCCGACTTTAATTCAACTCAGGGACTCTCAGGAGTCGCCTTTTTCATTGGTGGTTTTTCTGATTTTGGTAGGTCAATTAATTCTGTGTTAGCAGGTTTGACTAGCGATATCTCGACAGGAACTGAAGAAGTAGATGAATCATTTTCTTATGCCTTACAATTAGAATCAGATTCTGCGTTTGATCTTACTTTGGAAGCAACTTATGGGAAAGATGTAAATTCCGAACCTCCATGGGTTCATGGAATATCTTTCCAGTCCGCTCCAGAAGGTTTGTCGAGTGGATTCCATATCAAAACGTGGCTACCTGGGCTACCTCCATTAATTGACATGACAATTGCTAGAGATACTTTGACAAATGGTGAAGATTGGTATATTCAAGTTTCAATGGATGGATGGCAACCTGCTCGAGAAGAGTTTATGATTCATGCATATGGTGTCAACGGGCAAGATTTATTGATGACAATGCAGGGTTTAAATCCTGGAGAATCTACCAGTTTGTTCATTGACTCAATCTTCGAAATTAGGAACTCAGGAGGTATCGCAGAAGTTTCAACTGGAACACAATTTGGTATATCTGAAAGATTAGATTGGATACATATGATGTTGATTAATAGAGATTCTCAGAGCCGTACTGAGATGTTAATTAATGAAATTCCTAAGTCTATCTCTTTACAGGCTAGTCTTGGAACTGCTATCTCTATCGATATGAGTGTGCCAGAGCAAGAAAGAATTGAAGGGTTTGCTGTAGGTTCCTTGATGTTACAACAAATGCAATGGATGGATGGATTCTGGTGGCCAGCAACTGTATTCTTGAAAGATATACCAGGTTATATCAATCTGACAACCGCTCCAGAAATGAATTATGATATTACACAAAATCTTGCATTCCAAGGATTACCTACTCTTGATTTCACATCTTCAGATGATGGAATGTCACTATACATCGAGGCCTTTGGAAGAGCAATAAATTCTCGTGGAGATATTATTCTTCTCGCTGAGGGAATGACTGACAAAATGATCATCAAACCAACAGATGATTTTGGATTAGAAATTAGATCTGGCGGAAGTGGAGTAGAAAGGATATATGTCAGAGTTAATGATGTACCTACAGGAACTAGCCAAGTAGGTACTCCGCCTGTTTATCTTGAAGAAATGGAAGCAATGGGGGAGGATCTTCGAAGTGCTACTCTACATATCAGAGAATTAGTAGGTCCTTACAGCGTAATTGAAGTGGATGACGTAGACGGTGGAAAGATAATCGTTTCAGCCAAGGCAAGTACTGAGTTTGCTGGACAAACAATCCAAGTTAGAGGTGTTCTAATTGATGCACAAACTACCGGTGGTGTCCCTACAGGAACTACCCTTGGAGTTAATGGCTTATCTTCAGATCTCTCTATACTGAATTTAGTACCTGGTTTAGGCGGTTCAACTCATCATGTTTTAGTCCCTGAACCATTCACTTCAGCGATACTAACTATAATTGCAACACTATCTGATGGAGGTAACTAGATGGGGTTACTTGAGAAATCTAAGAAACAGAATATCGAAGAAACTCCTGAAGAGGAATATGCTCACGATGTTTTGGTAAAGTTAGAAGATACGATGAGTCACATATCACCGTTTAGAGTGATAATTGTCTCTATAGTTGCTTTGATGATTATCGCTTCAACAATTGTTGCCGTGACATGGATAGTCCCTTACGACAAAGTTACAGTTGATGTGGTTTACATCCAGAGTAGTGCGGGGCACGTCATTCTAACAGAGATAGATAATGATGGAAGTAGGTCGATTTCAGAATTAACTTTAGTAATTCGATTCCTTGATTCAGATAATATAGAGATTGATAGAACTTCTTTCAACAAGTCATCTCTTCCAGCTCATAGTTCAGTTTCTGGAGATAGTTTAGAATTAATTGTCATAGGCCCATCTGTTTGGGAAAATTATACTATAGATATTGATTTAGAATATACTAAGAATAATAAAGATAATTCTAAGATAGAATTAGAGTATGAAGTTGGTGAATGGAAAATGGAACAATTTAGTCATGGCACAGGTATTGATTTTTTCTAACAACATTTCATTAACTAAATCAGATTACCAGATTTATGGATGAGAGGTTTGCAACAAATCTTTCCTGGTATTATCACGTAATACCATTTATCACAGCGATTTTGGGTTTGATAATTGGAAATGTCCTAGTACAAGATCATGGTCCATTTTTGAAGACTATTTTTCCTCCTATTTGTCTAATAATAGGAGGATATGGTGGCCTAATAGTTCTTGGAGAAATTTCTGAAAAGAAAAAATAATTTTTTATGAATTTTGATTAAACATACTTTGAAAAAATACAAGCGTATATATGTCAAAAATGTAAAACTAAACAGACATTCATTAAGGAATCATTACGAACAACATTAATGAACGCAGGACACATACTAGCAATCCTAATTGGTTTTTACGCATCTTTCGCTGTAACAGTAATGAGCGTATCGCCATTATTAGGTTAAATGGAATATTATCGACGAGATTTTGATACCACTTTATTTTCAAAATACAACTCTTTTTTTATTTTCTTACTCAAACTAAAATATAGAGGTTCGAAGAACTAAGGGTTCAACCAACCCATATACTCAAAACCATCTTTCGTAGGGATAACTCTATGTCCAAGCGTACTGTATGCTTAATTTTAGGACTCTTCCTTCTTTCATACATACCTGCTACTGATTTCTTTGAAGAACCAGATGAATCATTTGGAACTTATATGGATGGTACAACAGAGAGGATAGAGATTTCCCCCAATCCAAATAGTATTACTGATTTAGGCGCTCCAATTATTACAGATAGTTCCGAATCTACACGCTCAGAAAATGCAGATTCTAGCATTGGAGTATTTACCCATTCAGGACTTATCCCTAGTATATATTTCTCAGAAGACCTTGCGGTTATTAGAGCAGATCTTGCCTTAGTAATCATTGATGGAAATACTGGTCTATGGGATGCTAGAATGGAAATAATGGAGATAAATGGCCTAGAAATTCGTTCAACTATACCTCCCTCAGGATACTTAGTCCAGGGAACTGAAGGGCAACTAAATGAATTGAAAAACATTCAATCTGTTGAGTCTATACACTACGTTCCAGCCGGTCTAATGATTCATTCCTCTCTTTATGATGCTCCTGAAGATCAAAGTTTAGTCGTTGAAATTACAGGATGGAAGGACTCTGAGCTTGTACGTCAATTAGAAGTATTAGATAATAATTTAGAAGATGTTGCTGAGTTATGGTTGTCTAACTATTGGTCTCCAGACTCTGGTATTTTTTGGGGAGAAATAAATACAAATGATATTTCAGAAATTATCAAGAATCCGTCTGTATCATATATCGCCCCTGTTCCAGTTCTTGAACTAATGAATAACGAAGCAAGAGGACATATGGGTATTGACACAGTAGAAAATTTCTTCATCACTGGTTTGAATGGTTCCGGGCAGAAGATAGCTGTTGGAGATTCAGGTTTAGATGATGATCATGGTGACTTTGCAGGTAGGATTGCCGGACTCGATTCTGTCACCCCTGGAGATTCTTCAACTGCAGATCCTTCCGATGGCCACGGAACACACGTAGCATGTACTGTTCTCGGCTCTGGAATGAGAAGTGGTGGTACTTACCAAGGAATTGCTCCTGAAGCGGATCTTTATTTCCAGGCAATGGAAGATGATGATACTGGTTCATTGTATTCAATCGGCATAAACAGTATGTTGAATGAAGCATACAATGCTGGTGCTCGACTCCACACTAATAGCTGGGGTTCTCCAACTGGTGGTGATTACACAACCTCATCTGAAGATGCTGATGATCGTGTATCGACTTGGGACCAGTATTGGCAATATCAAGGAATGACCGTATTATTTGCTGCAGGTAATGAAAGAAATGATGGTATTTCTTCCCCAGGGACTGCAAAGAACGTCATTACAATCGGTGGTCATGTGAATAGATACAATGGTGCTCCAGATGATATGTATTACTGGAGTAGCCGGGGTCCAACTGATGATGGTCGTATTAAGCCCGATTTAGTTGCTCCTGGCGATTATGTTCGTTCCTGTAAATCTCAAGAGGCAAGCAGCGCTTCAGGTTCTTGGAGCAATAATTGGTATCTCGAATATAGTGGTACTTCTATGGCTACCCCTGCAACGGCAGGAGCCGCAATTTTAGTTAGAGAATATCTGATGGAAGTAGCCTCAAGACCTGCACCTCAAGCTGCTTTGATTAAAGCGTTGTTAATCCTAGGCGCGGAAGATATGGGTACTAGAAATATTCCAAATAATGATGAAGGATGGGGTCGAGTAAATCTTGTAAATACATTAGTTCCTGATAGTGATGTAGGGATATTTGTTGACGATCGTTCTAGATTATCATCAGGTCAAGTAAGTGATTATTCGTTTGAAATTACAAGAGCAGGAGAGCCTCTGAAAGTGGTCCTTGCTTGGTCCGATTATCCGGGTTCATCCTCATCTTCGACACAATTAAGGAATGATTTAGACCTAGAAATAACTAATCCAAACGGCCTTTTGTACAAAGGTAATGTTTTCACTAATGGGCAATCTGTAACAAACGGTCAAAAAGATTCGAAAAATAATGTCGAAGTAGTACTTGTGGATAATGCAATGACTGGTACATGGAGTGTTAGGGTGAAAGATTCATCTCATGGTGGAAGTAATTTCTATCAATCATATTCTCTTGCAGTTAGAGGAGTTAATGTTAATGATTTAGATCCTGATCCGACTTTCGTATCAGATTCATTTGATTTATCAGTACCAATCCCGCAAGTAGATGAAGAAGTAGAATTTTCAATTTCATTAATTAATCAAGGGGCTGGAAGTGTGCCAGAACTTTCTGTCTTAGCAGCAGTAAATAGCGTTACAATAGATACAAAGACACTGAGTCTTTCTCCAGGTGAATATGCTGAATTATCTTGGAATTGGACCCCCAATCAAGATGGAGAGAATATTATTTCATTTTATATCGATCCAAATGATGAGGTTGAAGAAGTTTCGAATTCCAATAATCAGTATATAGAAACGGTAATCGTCAGTGTCCCAGGAGTAAGAGTAACCAGTGATAATCCTACGATGTTAATTGAAGGTACAACAGATAGTTCGACTACTTGGTCCCTTGAATTGACAAATACAGCACTTTTTGAAACTAATGCTAGTATTGTAGTTTCCGAACCTGTCAGAATGCAAGATGGCATAGAATTTGATTGGTTTTCATCATTCTCAAATAATACACTCAATTTAATGCCAGCAGAATCTGCTTCTGTAGATTTGTTAGTAATTCATCCTGCCCCACCTGAACCAGGACTTTATCGAATGATTGTAACAGGGACTGATATTGAAAATCAGATACAATCCGAATTTGAGATTTTTCTAGAAGTTCCTCTTCTCTCTAGTGCAGATATTCTGATTCCTCCAGGACAGGTAAAGGTCAATCCTCTAGTTTCAACCCCACTACAGATACAAGTCAAGAATGAGGGTAATGGCCCTCAGACATATGATGTAGAATTAATTTCTCCATCTGGCTGGAGTCTTGGTTTAGATACCATAGGTTCTTTTGCAGGGTCATCTCATGGATCAACGGGTTCTTTGGATAAAGGAGATACTAGAATTATCGATATTACAATAAATCCACCAGGTGCAATGATTCCTGCTGGTACATTGTTTTCAGGCTCTATTTCTGTACATTCTAGAGTCAGTTCAGATTCTTGGTTTGAAGACATAACGATGGTAGTCGAAAATGTAGATGTTGTCACCCTAACTCCAACTTCTGATGGGGTTGAACGCGATGTTAATGCTGATGATACGCTAGAATGGGATGTTAATTTCAATAATCAAGGGAATCGAGATTTAGAATTAACCCCATATGTATTGTCTACACCTAATGGTTGGTTATTGACAGGTACACAGAATTCATTTACAGTAGTAGCTGGACAGGAATTTAACTTACCTTTGTCTCTTAACGGCAACGGCCTTGCTAAGAGTGGTGATTTACAGATCAGATTTGTTACAGAAGATGGTTTTACTATTGACTGGAATAGAACAATAGATGTGATTTCTGGCGCAATTCCTAGTATTAATTTCTTCCAAGTTGCCTTACCTGATGGTACTTCTGCAAGCACTCCATTAGGGGTTGATGCACACCCTGTAGGTGGAATAGGATTTGACTTATTGTGGCAGGTTTCTAACTCTGGAACCATGACATGGAGACCCAGTGTTTCAATGGATTTACCTGATGAAGATTGGCAATATTCATGTTCCAGCGATCCAACTATAATGGTTGACTCTACTGTGACCGTAATTTGTAATGTTATCATACCTCTATCTGCTGAAGCAGATTCTGAACCGTCAATATCACTGATTTTAGATGGTGGAGGTATTGTTTCAGAAAACACTATTTCACTTAAAGTTGAAAGTATCTCTAAAGTTAGTTGGACTATAATACAACAGTTCGATTCACCTCAAGGTTTCAATAATCAACTCTCTTTGGAACTACAGAATATAGGTAATTCAGATATCTCAGAGATATTACAGGTAGATGCTCCTTCAGGTTGGAATGAACTAATTTTAGACAATCTATTCGTTAATTTAAGGCCCGGAGAGACTAGATCTGTTGAAATTGGTTATAATCCTTCAAAGAGTTCAGATGGAGTAATTACAGTTTCTTTATCTAATTCAGATGAGATCGAAGATTCTACAATAGAAGTTGAGATTGATGTGCTATCAAATGGTAATTCAGAGGAAATAAATATAACCAATATTCTTTTGATAATTCTAATATTTATTCTATTATCTGTGGGTATAGGTTTAGCAATGTTCGTACGTAGAGGTGGAGATATTCAATCCTTAATACCCAATAAAGTGGCACAAAATTTATCTCCAAAAGAAGAAGAAGAAGTTTCTAGTGGAGTTCCTTG
>Ga0209036_1000749_pt1 | contig 14015 bp, 15 predicted proteins | sample MarorgKNORR_S2LV_3_FD_188222 | JGI IMG/M metagenome (GOLD analysis project Ga0209036, IMG submission 188222) | Marine microbial communities from the Southern Atlantic Ocean, analyzing organic carbon cycling - DCM_A/KNORR_S2/LV (SPAdes) (version 2) | ecosystem: Environmental > Aquatic > Marine >... | reverse complement strand
ATAGCAGTGCCATGACTCTCACCAAAAGTCGTAATTTTAAATATTTTTCCAAACGTATTGCCTGACATGGCGATAATTATAGTCTAAAAAGCTTAAAAAGCCTTATTTTATGGGATTTTTGCAAATAATGACTGAAAATCTATTACCGATGTTTTTTCTAATTCGGTTTGATTCATGCAAAGCTCAAATATCTTCTCAGAAACTTCATTAGAATAAGTAATAGCCAAGTTGTCTTTAAATTTCTTTTCTAAAATTGGAATACCTTCTTTTCTTCTTCTTTTATGACCGATTGGGTACTCAACTTCTACTTCGTCTGTTGAAGTTCCATCGTTGAAATGAATTTGTATTCTGTTAGATATAGATCGTTTATCAGCTTCCAGGTATTCTTTAGAATACCTCTTATCTTCATTGATAATCATTTTTTCCCTTAGCTCATCAATTTTTGGATCTTTCGCAACCTCATCTTCATAGTCTTCAGCAACCAGACTTCCTTTTAATAGGCCAATAGCAACCATATACTGAAGGCAGTGATCTCTGTCAGCAGGATTATTTAAGTCTCCAACTTTTGAAATAATTCTTATTGCAGATTCATGTGTTGTTATTTCAATTGATTTTATTTCATCAATCTTATCTTTAATATCGTTATGAAGTTTTACTGCTGCCTCGACTGCTGTTTGAGCATGAAATTCAGCAGGAAAACTAATTTTAAAAAGGATATTTTCCATCACATAAGTTTTAAAAGGTTGAGGCAAAGATAATTTTTCTCCATCAAATGAAACATCTTCAAAGCCCCATACTGGTGCTGAAAGGACTCCAGGATATCCCATTTCTCCTGACATTGTTATCATCGCTAATCTTACTGCCCTGCTAGTAGCATCACCTGCTGCCCAACTTTTTCTTGACCCTGCATTTGGAGCGTGTCTATATGTTCTTAAACTTTGTCCATCAACCCAAGCTTGACTAACAGCATCTTTAATTTGATCTACCGAACCACCCAATAATTTTGTAGCAACTGCAGTTGAGGCAACTTTAACTAATAAAACATGATCAAGTCCTACTTTATTGAAGCTATTTTCAAGTGCTAAAACACCTTGAATCTCATGAGCCATTATCATCGACTCTAGTACAGTTCTCATTGTTAAGGTTTCTTTACCCTCTGAAACATTTTTTTGAGAAATAAAATCACAAATAGATAAAATTGCTCCTAAATTATCTGAAGGATGTCCCCACTCTGCAGCAAGCCAAGTATCATTATAATCAAGCCATCTAACAATACAGCCTATATCAAATGCTCCTTTAACTGGATCTAATTCATAATCTGTACCAGGAACTCTTACACCAAAAGGAACTTTGGTACCTTCTACAAAAGGGCCAAGCATTTTGGTGCATGCTGGAAATTGGAGTGCAAGTAAACCACATCCAATAGTATCCATTAAACAGTTTCTAGCAGTATCTAGAGCTAAATCAGATTTAATTTCGTAAGTTGAAACGTAGTTAGCAATTTCAGAAATTAATCCATCAAACCCTGGTCTGATATTCAGATCAACGTTTGATGACATAAATTATGGCCTATCAGAAATATCAACCCAGTCTGAAGATTCAACACCAATGTATTCAGCGCTGGGTCTAATAATTCTATTATTTGCTCTTTGTTCCATACAATGTGCTGCCCAACCTGAAATTCTGGACATTACAAATATAGGAGTGAACAACATCGTTGGTATACCCATGTAAAAATATGCAGGTGCATGGAAGAAATCGGCATTTGCAAACATTTTCTTTTCATCCGCCATAACCTTTTCTACTTCTTCAGCAACTTGGTACAAAGTATCATTCTCAGCAAGCTTAGATAATTCTTTTGCATATTCTTTAATGACAGCATTTCTTGGGTCTTTAATTGAGTAAACTGCGTGTCCAAATCCCATAATTTTTTCTTTTCTACCTAGCATCTCTATTATGTTAGATTTAGCTTCTTCTTTTGAAGTCCAATTTTCAATTAACTCCATTGCCTTTTCATTAGCTCCTCCATGCAAAGGACCTCGAAGAGAGCCAATTGCTGCAACAACACAAGAATGAATATCTGACATTGTTGAGGCGCATACTCTTGCTGTAAAAGTTGAAGCATTAAATTCGTGTTCAGCATATAGAATTAATGAAACATCCATAACCCTTCTATGAAGATCTGATGGTTCTTTTCCATGAAGAATGTGAAGAAAATGACCTGCCATACTATCTTCATCATTCACTAAATCAATATCTAGACCTTCATGAGAAAATTTATACCAATAAGTAACAATGGATGGCATTGTTGCAATCATTCTATTAATTGAATTGAGTTGATTTGAAAAATCTCCTTCAGATTCCAGATTACCAAGCATTGAGGTACCAGTTCTCATTACATCCATTGGGTGAGCACTGGATGGAATTTTTTTAAGAACTTCCTTTAATGAGTCTGGAAGATCTCTTTGACCCTTTAATAAAGATTTATATTCAGTTAATTCAGATTGATTTGGAAGTTTGTTATAAAGTAAAAGATAAGCTACTTCTTCAAATGTTGCTTTCTCTGCAAGTGTCTCAATTTTATGACCTCTGTATGCAAGTCCTTCAATCTGACCAACAGTAGATAAAGAAGTTTCTCCAGCTACCTGGCCTCTTAAGCCCGCTCCTTCTAATTTTTTTGTCATTTACTATTCCTATTCTTTTGAAAGTTTGTCATCAAGTTCTTTTTCAAAATTGTAATAATCTAACACTTCGTACAATTCTTCTCGGGTTTGCATTATATCTAACAGAGGCTCTTGTGTCCCGTCTTTGATTACTGAATTGTATACATTTTCAGCTGATTGGCTCATTGCTCTAAATGCAGTTAAGGGATATAAAACCATATCAACTCCTACTGCATTAAGTTCAGCTTGAGTAAACAAAGGTGTTTTACCAAACTCTGTAATATTTGCTAAAAGTGGTACTGAAAAATTATTCTTAAATTCTTGGTATTGGTCTATAGAAGTAACTGCTTCTAAAAATATTCCATCTGCACCCTCATCTAAATACTCACCGCATCTTTCGATAGCTCCATTCATCCCTTCAGAGGCAAGTGCATCTGTTCTTGCCATAATAAAAAAAGAATTATCTATCTTAGAATCTAATGCAACTTTTAACCTATCTCTCATTTCTGAAATAGACACAATTTGCTTATTTGGCCTATGGCCACATCTTTTATCAAAAACCTGATCCTCTATGTGAACAGCAGCACAGCCTGCTTTAGAGAATTCTTTTATAGCTTTACAAATACTTTTCGAGTCTCCCCAACCAGTATCAATATCCACCAACAAAGGCAGAGACGAAGCACTAGTTATTCTTTTAGCATCTATAAGAACGTCTTCCATCGATGTCACACCAAGATCTGGCAAACCATAAGAAGCTGCAGCAACCCCACTTCCAGATAAATAAAGAGCTTTATGGCCTGCTTTTTGTGCTAATTTAGCCGAGTATGCATTTACAGCCCCGGGAATAATAAGTGGCTTATTATTTTTTAATGCTTCTCTAAATTTTTTACCTGCTGAAACCATCCTTAATAAAATTTGACTCCTCTAATAATTCTATCTTTATTATTTTTTCTTCTCCATTTATTAGTATCTCTAAGGCTATATACACATCCACAATATTCTTGTTGGTAAAAATGCTCCCTTTTTGAAATTTCTATCATTCTTGAAGATCCACCCTGCTTTCTCCAATTAAAATCCCAATAAGAAACATTTTTATATCTAGATGCAGATCTTTTACCAGATTCATTTATTTGATTCATATCTTTCCATCTTGAAATTCCTAGAGTAGTCGCAAAAATATTAAAATTGTTTTCATAAGCAAATAATGCCGATCTCTCAAACCTCATATCAAAACATTTGGTGCATCTTTCTCCTCTTTCTGGTTCATCCTCTAAACCTTTAATTCTCTCAAACCAATTTTCTTTATCATAATCACCATCAATACATTCAAAACCAACTTTTTCACAAAATCTTCTGTTTTCATCTTTTCTTATTTCATATTCTTCTAATGGATGAATATTGGGATTGTAAAAATAAACTGTCGTTTTTATATTTGATGCTGCTAAAGCTTCAATTATTTCTCCAGAACATGGAGCACAACAGCTATGAAGTAAAAGTTCTTTTTCATTATGAGGTATTTCTAATTTAGGCCTAATATAATTTTCTAGCTTTAATTTTTCACTCATTTTACAAATATAGAATTATCTGAGATGGCATCTCTTAATTTTTCATAATCATTAAAGGATAGAATCTCAGGATATTGAGATGAAATTTTATCTGGTGCATTCATAAAAAATCCTTTTTCTGCAACATCAAACATTTGAATATCGTTATGAGAATCACCAGCAGCAAAACATCGGTAGCCCATTTCTTGAAAAGATAAGATTGCTTGTTTTTTTGCTTTGGGGTGTCTTAATTTATATGAAATTATCTCATCATTTTTAATTTCTAAATTATGGCAAAGCAAAAAGGGAAATCCTAGTTTTTCCATTAAAGGTTTTGCAATGTCATGAAAAGTATCAGAAAGAATTACAACTTGAAAATCTTTTCTTAATTTTGATACGAAATCATATGCCCCAGGAAGAAGATCAAGAGAATCTGCAGCTTTTTGAACATCAGATAGTTTTATTCCTTTCTCAGACATAATTTGCAGTCTCATATCCATTAACTCTTCATAGCTAGGAATATCTCTTGTAGTCTTACCTAGCTCCTCTATACCAGTATTTAATGCAACCCTTTCCCAAATTTCAGGAGTAAGAGTTCCTTCCATATCTAAACATACTATTTCCATAAATTACTCATTTTTAATTCCATAAGGAACATGACCTGAAGTTGTATTTTCGCTTGCACCCATAATATGCTTTTTTTGATCATCGAAAAAGATATCAGCATCAAAAGATTCTAGAAAATTACTTTTTGACATTCCACCTAAAAATAAAGACTCATCTATTCTTACTCCCCATTCTCTTAAAGTCTTGATAACTCTTCTATCTGACGGTGCAGATCTTGCAGTTACTAATGCTGTTCTAATTGGACATTCATTAATTTTGAAATCATTTTGTATTTTATTTAGTTCAACTAAAAACGATTTAAATGGTCCCTCTTTAAGATTTGTTTCCGCATTTTTTTCATTTTCTATGAAGGCATCTAAGCCTTGTTCTTGAAAAATTTTTTCAGAATCATCAGAAAATATAACTGCATCCCCATCAAATGCTATTTTCAATAAATCTGTCTTCGATTGTTTTTGATTTTCAGAAGATCTAGAAACGATAGTCGCTGCTGCAACATTGCTTTCTATTGCAAGTTTTACATCTTCAATACTGCTTGATAAAAATAGATGTACGCCAAAATCCTTAACATATCTATGTGGGCTTTCCCCTCCACAAAATGCTGCTCTTGAAATATTTAAATTGTGATCTTCAATAGAATTTCTAATTCGCAATCCAGTATCAGAAGTATTTCTAGATAGCAAAATAACCTCTACACGATCTGATTTTTCATATAGGTCATTTATTCTAAGGATTTTTTTAACTAGGCTAAAAGCTTCTCCGGGATTAAGAGTATTGTCTTCATTCTCAATTTGATAATCTTGGTAAGATTTTAATCCTTCTTTTTCATAAATCTTGTGACTTTCATCAAGATCAAATAATGCTCTTGATGATATCCCAATTATTAGCTTTGATTCTCTGCTGCTCATAAATATTGTAAATTTAGTTTTTTATGTATTATACTGTACATATATTCAGTATTTTTATTATTATGAAAGAAATAACCTCACAACAACAAAGAGTATTAGATTGTATTCAAATTTACCTAAAGAAGACAGGGTTTCCTCCAACAAGGGCGGATATATGCAGAGAACTTGGCTTTAAGTCTCCCAATTCAGCTGAAACACATCTTCGTGCACTAGAGAAGAAGGGTTTTATTTCAATAGAAAGTGGAACATCGAGAGGAATTTCAATTATAAATGGTGAACAAATTACTGAAAATGCTCAACAATATCCAGTAATTGGTCTTGTGGCCGCAGGTTCTCCGACTTTAGCTCAAGAGAATGTTGAAAAAACTATAAATTGTCCAGATTCGTTTTTTAATTCAAGTTTTGATTATTTCTTAAAAGTAAAAGGATTAAGTATGAAAGATGCTGGAATAATGGAAGATGATTTAATAGCGGTTAAGAAAACATCAGATGTTAAAAATGGAGACATTGTTATTGCTAGATTAGATGACGAAGTTACTATTAAATTCTTCAATAGAAAATCTCCCAAACTTATTGAATTAGAGGCTGCAAATGATGATTTTGAAAATATTTTCATAGACCTTGAACAAGATGAACTTCATATTGAAGGTAAGAGTGTTGGATTATTAAGAAAAAATTAATGAACAATATTTTGTTTCTTTGAAAATATTTCTCTTTGTTTTTCAAAGAATTCGTCTAAATCACTTACATTACCGCTCACACTTTCAATTCCTGCTCTAATCATTTCTTTTGCAACAGAAAGTTCTTGTCCTTGAAGAAAGTCTTTCGACTCATTTGAAAATTCAATTTTAACTATTGGATTATCATGATCATCTGATCTTCTAAGAACAATTGTTCCATCTGGTAATTGTGCAAGCTCTAAATAATTTGCCATTTTTTTCCTTAATGCTAAAGCTTAACATTCATCAAGTATTTTGCGAAGTAACTCACTGAATGTTTTATATTTATTTAATATCAAAGAGAATTTTTTCAAGTCATTTTCTTTATTAGTTGAAATAAGATTATCATTATTGATTGATAGTATTCTCATTTTTGAGTCGTCAATCATCTCGATCATGCCATCATGATCTAATTCTTTTTGGATAACATTCTTTATGGTTTCCAATTTGCTTAATTCAATCCATTTATTTTTAAAATTTAAATGATTAATTGATTCCATCTGATTACTAAAGGAGTCATAAATATGATCAGCTAGATAAGAAATACTATTTTCAATACAGTTTATAAAAAGTAGTTGGTTTTGTTTATCTTTAACTGATGAATCAAAAATTAAATTTTTTAAAATATCTTCAGATAAATCGATATAAAGATTTGATAGCTCCTTGAATTCCACTAACTTTTTAAATTTTGATTCCATTCACCATTTGAATATGTTGCTGTCCATTTTGTTTTCTTACCATCTTTTTCAGACGCAACGTAGTGAATATTATCAGTTCGGTTATATCTTATGACATATGGGTTTCCATCCCTATCTTTTTCAGGAGCACTTAGTAAATATATGTGCTTGTCTTTATCAGGCAAAAATCTACATGCATTTGTGAATTGTTCTTTTAAGTCTTTTATTTCATGTACTTTTGGTGCTCTAGTTTCTCTATTTTTAGGATATTGGCTTGCAGCTAAAAACAAACCCTTCATGCTATCTCTAAGCAAGTAATGATCTTCACACTTTATACATTTTAAGTCAGGCAACTCTATTGGTTCCATTGTTAATGGTTTAGGTTCTCCATTTCTTTGTAATGCTCTTGTAGCTCCACAGTTGTCATTTAAACATCCAAAATATTTTCCAAATCTACCTGTTTTAAGCTGCATATCGGAACCACATTTATGACATTCAAGAGTTGGGCCATCATATCCTTTAATTTTAAATTGCCCATCTTCAATTAAAAAACCATCGCAATCAGGATTTTTTCCGCATACATGAAGCTTACGATTTTCATCTATAAGGTAATTATCCATGCTTGTGCCACATTTTGGGCATCTTTTCTTAATTAAAAGATTTGTTGCCTCTTCGTTATCATCTACACTGATAGCTTCATCACCAGATACTAAATTAAGTGTTTCTTTACATTTAGCATCTCCAACATTTTGATATCCCATACAACCTAGAAAAACTCCATTTGAAGAATTCCTAATAACCATATTTGTTTTTCCACAAGGACAAGTAATGTTTGTAGGGGTTGGTTGATTACCCCTCATTCCATTTTCTTCTGAAGCAGAAACTAGATCTTTTTGAAAAGCGTTATAGAAATCATCTAGAACATTTCTCCAATCAAGCTCACCTCTAGCAACACTATCAAGATTATTTTCAAGATTAGCAGTAAATTCATAGTCCATGATGTCATCAAAACTCTCAATTAGTCTTTCTGCAACAATATGGCCAATTTTTTTAACAAAAAATCTTCTATTCTGAATCTCAACATAACCTCTATCTTGGATAGTAGAAATTATATTTGCATAAGTAGAAGGTCTTCCAATACCTTTCTTTTCAAGCTCTTTTACTAGAGCAGCTTCAGAATATCTTGCTGGTGGTTTTGTAAATTTCTGATCAAGATGTACTTCATTAAGTTTTAGTTCTTCCCCTTCCCTAAGAGGCGGTAAAATATCTTCGTCATCTGATTTACTTGGTTGTGATATTTTTGTATATCCATCAAAAACAATTTCTCTGCCTTTTGCAGAAAAGGTGTATTCGCCAATATTAATTTTTGCGGATGTCGATAAATACTCAGCATCAGGCATTTGTGATGATATATATTGTTGCCAAATTAAAAGATAAAGTCTTTTCTCTTCTTCAGTATGATTCATTAGATCATCGGCAGTAAGGTAAGCATTTGTTGGCCTTATCGCTTCATGTGCTTCTTGTGCATTATCTGTACTTGAATAAATCCTTGGAGCATTAGTTAAGTATTTCTCACCAACCCTCTCACCAATATAATTTCTTGCATCTTGAATGGATTCTTTACTTAAACTTGGAGCATCTGTTCTCATATATGTTATGTGGCCTGCTTCATAGAGCTTCTGAGCAACTCGCATTGTTCTTTTAACTGTAAAGCTCAATTTAGTGCTTGCAGCCTGTTGAAGTGTGGAAGTAATAAAAGGAGCTCTTGGCTTTGTTTTAACTGGTTTTTTTATTATTTCATTTATAAATAAATCTGAGTTTTGTATTAGTTCAAAAATCTTTTTAGCTTCTTCATTCTTTAATAAGGGTTCAGATTTTTTTCTATTGAGATTGAAAGAAATAGTTAGGTCGTCTTTATTTAGAGTCATGGAAACTTCCCAAAATTCTTCTGGTATAAACTCTTGTATAAGCCTCTCTCTTTCATCTAAAAGTCTTAAGGCTACAGACTGAACTCTTCCTGCCGAAAGACCTCTAGCAATTTTATTCCACAATAAAGGTGAAAGCTCAAACCCAATAACTTTATCTAGAAATCTTCTGGCTCTATAAGCTTTAACTAAATCTAAATCTATTTCTTTTGGATCATCAAAAGAATCTATAATCGCTGACTTTGTGATTTGATTAAATCTTACTCTTGAATATTCATATTTTTCAGGTCCTAGCGCTTCTTTTAGATGCCATGCTATAGCCTCACCTTCTCGATCAAGGTCAGTTGCAAGATAGATATGATCAACTCCCTTTGCAGCTTTCTTTAAAGATTTTATTACTTTTTCTTTTTCTGGAATTATTTGCCAGTCTGCTATCCATCCATTATCTGGATCAATACCCATTCTTCTAATTAATCTATTTCTATCGTTTATAGATTTAAGTCTTAATTTCTCCTCTGGGGATACATCCTTTGGTATCGATGCTCTTTTAGAATTTGGTGATGCTTTTTTTGGAAGATCTCTTATATGACCCACACTTGATTTAACAATATATTCAGATCCAAGATACTTTGAAATAGTCTTGGCTTTTGCTGGTGATTCAACTATTACTAATGATTTTGACATATTTTATTGGCTTCCTTTTTTATGAATATCATTAAATGTATCTTTTTGGCAAGTATATTTTATAAATTTTTTAATTTGTCTAATTTTTTTAAAATCATTTCAAGTTCCTCCAAGCCCTTTAATTCTTTCCATAAAAAAGAGATTGAAGCGTTACTAAATATAATTTCTTCAATGCTATCTGATACTTCATTTATTTCTTTATTAAAAGGCTCAAAATTATCTGAGAACTTTAACTTGACAGGAGAATACAAGATTAATTCATCATTGTCTCTAATAAAGTGAGCTTCTTTGATGCCTGTTAAATTTTTAATCTGATAAATAACAGAATTGGAATTATTATTTTTGAATTTATTTTCACCATAAAGAGTTGATAAAATCTTGCATCCTAATATTTTTGCTTCAATTCTTAATTTGGAAATTTTTCTAGATGCTTTGGAAGGGATTGCAATTGATATTGATCCCGCTAAAACAAGAACAGCTAACAATATTACAAGATATTCCATAGCTTTAATCTTGCAAAATCTTGTGAACTACTCCAGGGCCGTTAATAATAAATCCTGTATAAATTTGAACTAAACTAGCTCCTGAATCAATTTTGGATTGATAATCTTCTTTATTCATTACTCCACCAACTCCTATTAAATTTAAATCTTTGTTTTTAGTTTTAAGATAAGAAATCTTTGAAGTAGATATCTCCTTTAAAGGTTTCCCGGAAAGCCCGCCTTCAATTTTTCTTAATTTTTCATTGGTAATATATCTTTTATCAATGGTGGTATTTGTCGCAATAATTCCTGAGATTGATGAGTATTCAATTAATTCAATAATATTATCTAAAACCTCATCTGATTCATCTGGGGATATTTTTAAAAAAATAGGTATTTTTGTATTTATTTCGTTAACTTTTTTGTCTATAGAAACAATCAAGTCATTTAGATGATCTTTATTATGTAAATCTCTTAAGTTGGGAGTGTTTGGGGAAGATATATTAATAGTTATGTAATCAGCATAATTATGAACTTTTTCTAGACATATCAAATAATCATTAACCCTTTCTGAACCTTTTGAAGTCTTATTTGCACCAATATTTACACCAATAATGCCTTTGTACTTTCTTTTTTTTAAATTTTCTACTAGATAATTAATCCCTTTATTATTAAAACCAAGGCGGTTAATAATTGCTTTATTTTCATATGCTCTGAATACTCTTGGTTTTGGATTACCTTTTTGAGCAATAGGAGTAACTGTGCCAACCTCTAAAAAGCCAAATCCTAATTCTCCTAATGAATCGATAAAGTCTCCGTTCTTATCTAAGCCAGCTGCAGTACCTAGTCTATTTTTAAAAGTCATTCCTAGAAAATTAAATTCATTATTTGTTGGAATTTTTTGTGAAAATAAACTTAAAAGGTTTAATCTGTATAGTAAATTTAAAGAATTTAATGAAATTGAATGTGCTAGTTCTGGTGGTAATAATTTAAAAATTTTAAGAAAAAAATTCAATCAATTTCCTTTATGATTTTAATAATATCATCGCTTATAGAATCGTCTCTTAAAGCGAGGGCAATAGTAGCATGAACAAAACCTAGTTTACTACCACAATCAAACTTTTCTCCCTCATAAATTTTTGCATATATCATTTCTTCTTCTAAAAGAGATCTTATTGCGTCGGTTAGTTGAATTTCTCCTGATTTATCAAAATCAGTTGATCTTAAATGTTTAAAAATTTTGGAGGAAAGAATATATCTTCCACAAACTGCCATATCTGAGGGGGCTTCTTTAAATGATGGTTTTTCAACTATATCTTCAATCTTAATAGCTTTATCTTTTATTAAACCAGGATTTATAACGCCATATCTATGAATATTATCTTTATCAATTTTATTTACAGCTATAACTGATGAGTTTTTATTTGTATGAATATCTAATAGTTGACTTAGGCATGATTTATGTGAAATAAATAAATCATCAGGAAGCAATATAGCAAATGACTCGTCACCAATTAATTCTTCAGCCTGCAATATTGCATGACCTAATCCGTTCTGTTCCTTTTGATTAACATAGTGAAATTTAATGTCAGAAAAAATCTTTGGATTAAGTTTTTGTATAAAATTACTTCTACCTGATTTTTTTAAGTTTAATTCTAAGTCATCATTTTTTTTAAAATGTTTTTCAATTGAATATTTTTCTGGGCTAGTTATAAAAATAATTTCTTTAATGCCGATTTCAATTGCTTCCTCCACAGCATACTGAACTAAAGGTTTATCAATAATAGGAAGCATCTCTTTTGGAATTGCTTTTGAAGCAGGTAAAAATCTAGTCCCAAAACCGGCTACGGGTAAAATAGCTTTAGTAATCAACTCATATTCTCTTTGATGTCATTTTGTATATCATAGCAAACATTACACCTGAAACTAGACCACCTAGGTGAGCAAAATTTGCAACTGAACCAAATCCAAACAAATCTAATAAACCAATAAATCCTAATATCAACCAAATTATCATAAATAAATATAGAGCTGGAGGTAACTGATACCTGTCGTATTGAGAATCCATTTCTAAAATCATGCAATATCCAATCAATCCATATATAACTCCAGAGAGGCCTCCAAATAAACTTGAATCTGTCCAGTAATATTGAAAAAAATTACTTAAAAGAGAGGAGAAAACTATTAATAAAAAGAAAATAAAAGATCCATCTACTTTTTCAATTTTTTCTCCAAGAATGTATACCCACAAACAATTAAAAGCCAAATGAGCAAACGAGAAATGAATAAACATTGGTGTAATTAATCTCCACCATTGGTTTTCTTGATAGAAGGTTTGATCAAAACTAGATATTGAAATAAGACCTTGATTAGAAATAATAATCTTTGTGAAAGTGAATGGCTCAATAATTGCAATAATTGATCCAAAATTAGATGCTAATGCTATTAAGATAGAAAATATAATTAAAGGAAAATATAAATTTTTAAAAATATTCAATTTAATTATTTGAAATATTTAAACTCCATCCTAGTTTTTCTCTGCAAGCTTCAAAAAAATCATTATCTTCAGGATGAACAAGTTTTAGTGTTTTTTCCATTTTAGAAATAGAAATTTTAGCCCCATAGGGAACATCTATGTCATCTTGACCATCAACACATATTTTTGCAGTATCACTAGGGCCATCAAATAATTCAACTTCAACTTTTTCGTCAGAAGAAATTACAAAAGGTCTTGAGGACAAGCTTTGAGGCAACATTGGCAAAATAGTCCATACGTCAAGACTGGGATGAATTATAGGACCTCCAGCAGATAAAGAATATGCTGTAGAACCAGTTGGGGTAGCAATAATCAAACCATCTGACCTTTGTTCATATACAACTTTATTATTTACATTGAGTCTATACCTCATTAGTTGTGCATATGCTCCAGAATGAATAGCTACCTCATTTAATCCATATAAATGACTTTCATTGAATTTTGCTGAAACTAAATTTCTTTCTTCTATTTTAAATTTGCCATCAAGTATTTCGTTGATTGCCATTTCAAAATTATCAACACTTATGTCAGTAAGAAACCCTACATTTCCCATATTTACTCCAAGAATTGGAATTTGATCTTTTAAATATTTTCTTGCAGAATTTAATAAAGTTCCATCTCCGCCGAATACTATTATTAAATCAACTTTTTTGACAAATTCTTCATGTTTAAGATTTATTGCTTTTTCGTTTTTATAACTTGAAGATTCATCGAAATATAAATTTGTATCCTTGGAGGATATAAAATCAATCATCGAATCCAAGGCATTGTTATCAATTCCTTGAGATGTATTTTCCTTTACAAAAATTCCAATTTCTTTGAACATGGAGCGAATTATACTCTTATTAAAAAAAGTATTAATAAGTTTTATGCTTTCAATACTCGAAAAATTTAAATATGTGCATATAATATTGTTGAAATAAAACATAACTTTATACGCAAATGACTAATTTAGAAAAATTTAGAGAAGAAACAAAGAATTGGCTCGATAAAAATTGCCCTCCCTCAATGAGAAATGGAGCTGATCCAGATATTCCAGTAGATGAGGTCTGGGGAGGAAGAAATGCTGAATATAAAAATCCAGAGTCAAAAATATGGCTAGATAGAATGGGTGGAAAAGGATGGACTATGCCAACTGTTCCAAAAGAATATGGCGGAGGAGGACTAACCAAAGAAGAGGTAAAAGTTCTTAATGAAGAGCTATTTCATATAGGTGCTAAACAACCACTTCTTAGCTTTGGTATTTGGATGTT
>Ga0209036_1000747_pt1 | contig 14034 bp, 12 predicted proteins | sample MarorgKNORR_S2LV_3_FD_188222 | JGI IMG/M metagenome (GOLD analysis project Ga0209036, IMG submission 188222) | Marine microbial communities from the Southern Atlantic Ocean, analyzing organic carbon cycling - DCM_A/KNORR_S2/LV (SPAdes) (version 2) | ecosystem: Environmental > Aquatic > Marine >... | reverse complement strand
GTGATTGCCGCTACGATACCGCACGGTACGCGCAGGGTGAAGCCCAGTTTGCCGACCCCGCCCGGGGTGGAATCCAGAGGCACAGTTTCGCCGTGCAACCGCCGGGCCTCGTCGGCTGAAAGATCGATCGTCTCGATGGCGCGCCCGGCCTCGATGCGGCCCTCCGCCAACACCTTGCCCTCCTCGGTGCTGATCAGTCGGCCCAACTCCTCCTGTCGCTCACGCATGAGATCGGCGGCCGTGCGGAGAATCTCGACGCGCCGGTGGGAGGGCATATTGCGCATGGTTTCCGCTCCCCTGGCCAGGCCGTCGATAGCAGCGGTTATCTCGGTAGGGGAGGCGCTTGGCACTGTGTCGATGACTGATCCGTCAAACGGGTTTAGCACCTCGGTCTTTTCGCTGAGATCTCGCCACTCGCCATCGAGGAAAAGCTGCATGGCCGGAGTGTCGTGTCCGCGCTTGGCCAAGCGCAACAAAAAAGCCTGTCGATGATCATCGTGGATGGTCTGTTTTTAAACGCAGAGCACGTAGAGGCGCAAAGGGACGTAGAGTTAAATGGGAGGGCCAAGCGCTTCAGGTTTTCTTAATTCGATAGTTGATCATCGGCCCTCTACTTTTCCAAGTAGAGGGGTTTTTTTGTCTTTATTAGGAATGCCAATAGATTGAAGAGGCGTATTATCGGTTACGCAATCCCAGCGACGCTTCGGATGATGTCGTCTAGCGAGGTGGCGGGCCGGAAACCGGTGAACTGCTCGAGCTTGTCGATCACCGGTTTGCGCCGCTGCATGTCCTCAAACCCGGGATCATACGCCTGCTCGTAGGGGACAAGCTCGACTGAGGATTGGGAGCCGGTCAGTTCGACCACCCGCTTGGCCAAGCCGAGAATGGTCACCTCCTCGATGGAGCCGATATTGAAGATGTTGCCCGGTGCGGCCTCGCACTTGGCCAAGCGCAGCAGTGCCTCGACAGTGTCATTGACGTGGCAGAAACAGCGCGACTGCTGGCCGTCGCCGAAGACCCGGATCGGCTCGTTGGCCTTGGCTGCCTCCACGAAGCGCGGCAGCACCATGCCGTAGCGGCCGGTCTGCCTCGGACCGACGGTATTAAACAGGCGCACAACCGTGACCGGCAACTGTCGCTCGTTGTGAAAGGCCAGCGCGAGAAATTCATCCATCAGCTTGGAGCAGGCGTAGCTCCATCGGCCAAGCGTTGGTGGGCCGATCAGCAGGTCGTCATTTTCGTCGAATCCTTCACGGGAGCTTTTGCCGTAGACCTCCGAGCTGGATGGCAGCAACAGCGGCGTGCGGTTGGGCGCGGCCGCCTCGAGAATGGCCTCTGTTGACTTTAGGTTGGTCTCGATGGTGCGGATCGGAGACTGCACGACGAGGTTGACTCCTACGGCAGCGGCGAGGTGAAAAACGTAGTCGGAGTCGGCCACCAGTTGGCCAAGCGCAGGGCAATGAGTGACGTCGTCCTCAATGATCGTCAGCCCAGGGTTGTCGGCCAGGTGGGTCAGATTATCGCGTGAGCCGGTGGAAAAATCGTCGATCACCACGACGCGTCCACCTTGGCCAAGCAGTCGCCCAGTTAGGTGAGAACCGATGAAGCCGGCGCCACCGGTGATGAGGGTGTTTTGTGCTTCGGGCACGCCGCTTGGTGTCATTCATTGGCCCAGCTGTCAAGCGGGGGCGGCGTTGGCTCGACAAGCCGGCATGGCCTGCCGCATATTTGACGCGCTTTGATGGGAGGCGTTTTTCAGTACAATTGAGAATTCTTGTTGCCATAACCGGAGCCAGCGGGGTGATTTATGCCCAGCGGCTGCTGGACTGGTTGGGCGAGACCGAGCACGAAACTCATGTCGTGCTTAGCAGCTATGCTCAAGCGGTCATCCGACAGGAATTGCCGGCCGAACTCCGTCTGCCTGAAGGCGTGTTGCCGCATGGGCTTAAGAGTATGAACGCCCCGTTTGCAAGTGGCTCGAACGTGATCGACGCCATGGTGGTGATTCCCTGCACGATGGGCACGCTTGGGCGGATTGCCCACGGCTATAGCGACAACGTCCTGCTGAGAGCGGCCGACGTGGCGCTGAAGGAAAACCGGAAATTGATTTTGGTATCTCGCGAGACACCACTCAATTTGGTGCACTTGAAAAACATGGAACTGCTGTTGCAGGCCGGGGCGACGATCCTGCCGGCCAACCCCCATTTCTATGCCAACCCAAAGACGATTGAGGAGGTGGCGGATACGGTGGTTTCACGGGTGCTGGATCATCTCGGCCTCGCGAACGAAGCCTCGCCGCGTTGGCAGGAGGAGGAATGAGTCAGGCCGAAGCCATGAACGCACCCAAGCCCAAAAGAGGCGGGTTGGTTGGTGTGATTTTGAAGTGGGGCGAGTTCGTCAAGTTCTCCCACACGATCTTCGCGATGCCGTTTGCGTTGGGGGCGATGATGGTCGCCTCCCGTGAGCATTATCGATATCTCGAGGAGGCCAAGGTCGACCTCCCTGCACCGGCAACCGAATATGGATTCCCCGGCATTAAGCTATTTTTGTTAATACTCATTTGCCTGATTTGCGCGCGCACCTGTGCGATGGCGTTCAACCGGATTGTTGATCGCAAGTTTGACGCCAAAAACCCCCGGACGGCCAACCGTCATTTGCCTGCGGGGGAGATCAGCCTGTTCAGCGCGTGGACACTTTGCGGATTGAGCGCTGTCGGGTTTCTGGTGGCGGCCGGGTTCATCAACACCGCATGTCTGGTGCTTGGGCCGGTGGCGTTGTTCTTCGTCTGTTTTTACTCGATGACCAAGCGGTTCACGGATTACACGCACGTCTGGCTGGGCGTCGCGTTGGCGCTGGCTCCCATCGGTGCATGGATCGCCGTGAAGGGAGGCACTATGGTGGAGCTGTTCACCCTGTTGCCGTTCAGCCAAAGCCTGCTGCCGCCGCTGGTGCTCGGGATCGCAGTCGTCTTTTGGCTGATCGGGTTCGATATCATTTATGCGATGCAGGATTTCGAGTTTGACCGGCAGCACGGACTGCGTTCGCTGGTGACCGCGTGGGGGCCGAAGAACGCCCTAATGGCCTCGTTCCTCTCGCACATGGTCATGCTCGGGTTGCTTTTGTTGTTCGGCATCCTGTGCAAGATGCGGGTGGCCTTCCTGATCGGTTGGCTGATCATCATGTTTTGCCTGATGTTCGAACACTGGATTGCGCGCAAGCGCAGCTTGAAGTGGGTGAACACTGCGTTCTTCAAGCTCAACGCCGTGATCAGTTCGGTGTTTTTCGTGGTGGTCGCCACCGAGGTGTTGTTTCCATTTTTCCGTCGACTGCAATGAGACTTTTCGTTCCAGAATCCCTCGCCAACATCCGCGATAAACTCGCGCTTGGCCAACGGCTGGACGAGGCCGAGGCACTGCGCCTGTTTGAGTGCGACGATCTCAATGCGCTTGGCCAATTGGCCGATGAGGTCAACCGCCGCAAAAACAACAATCGCGCGAGCTACATTCTCAATCGATATTTCAATTACTCCAACTACTGCATCCTGAGTTGCCAGTTCTGCGCGTTCTCACGAAAAAAACGGGACGCCAACGGCTTTGAACTGGCCGTGCCGGACATGGTGCAAAAGGCGAAGGAGGCCCTCTCCATCGGGATCACCGAGTTGCATATCGTCGGCGGTCTGCATCCGTCTTTGCCGTACAGTTACTACACCGACATGGTTCGCGAACTGAAGGCAGTGGATGAACGGCTGCAGCTCAAATGCTTCACCGCGATCGAGATCATGCACCTCGCCTGGCTTACGAAAAAATCGGTGGCCGAAGTGCTGGAGGAACTCAAGTCGCTTGGGTTGGATTCGTTGACCGGCGGCGGTGCGGAGATTTTTCAACAGGAGGTGCGCGACCGGATCGCCCGGGGCAAGGAGACCGCTGAGGAATATCTTGATGTCCACCGCACCTGGCATCGACTGGGCGGCCACAGCACCTGTACGATGTTGTTCGGCCATCTCGAGACGATGGCGGACCGGGTGGATCACATGCGGCAGTTGCGCGAATTGCAGGACGAGACCGGAGGATTCACCGGCTTCATCCCGCTGCCGTACCAGCCGGAGAACAACGAGATTCCGGTCAAGCATCCGCCCACTGGTTTTGATTCCCTCCGCACGCTGGCGGTGGCGAGGTTGTACTTGGATAACTTTGATCACATTACTGCGTACTGGGTTGGTTTGGGGATGAACCTCGCGCAGGTGGCGCTCAACTACGGTGCGGACGACGTGCACGGAACGATCATCGAGGAGAAAATTTTTCACATGGCCGGTGCCGGCAGTCCGCAGTTGCAGACTGAGACGGAAATGATCCGGGCAATTCGCGAGGCAGGCCGGGTGCCGGTGCAGCGTGACACATTCTATCGGCCGATCCGCGAATGGCAGGAGGAGGCGTTGGCCACGGCCTGACATGGACGCCGCGGAAACCAGGCGCTTGGCCAAGCGCATCGGCTCGGTGCCGTACCTGAACTCGGCCCCGCTCACTTACGGGATCGAAAACGAAACCGAGTTCCTGCCGCCCAGCCAGTTGGCCAAGCGGCTGCGAGCCGGTGAGTTCGACGCCGGCTTGGTCAGTCTCACCGAGGTGCTGCACCACGATCTGTATGACATCCTCGACGGCGTGGCGGTGGCCAGCGACGGCCCGGTGAAGAGCGTTTTTCTCGCCCACAAAAAACCGCTCGCCAAGACGGAGGTCATTCATTGTGACACCGCCTCGTTGTCCAGCGTGAACCTGCTCAAGGTCATCCTTGCGCATCACGGATTGTCGCCCCGGCTCGAGCCGTTCGGGGACTACGCCCGGGCAGCGGGGCAGGATGCCGTTCTGCTGATCGGCAATCCCGGCATCGAGTTTTTGCGGCAGCCGCACGAACATCAAATCTTCGACCTTGGCCAGGCATGGCAGGATGCGGCCGGTCTGCCGTTCGTTTTCGCCGTCTGGGCGATCCGTCGCGCCTGCAACGATCCTGCGCTTGGCCAAAAGTTGTTGACGGCCAAGCGCGATGGTCAGGCACACCTCGACGAGATCATCGCCAACCACAATGAGTTCGACGTCGAGTTGCGCAGCGCCTATCTCCGCGAACACATTCGTTTTGATTTGGGCGAACCAGAGAAACAGGGGATCGCGGAATTTGTCCGCCGCCTCCGCGCCGTATCAACCGATCCGGTTTTCGATCCTCGATTCACCTCCGCCGGGTAACAGTCGCGCTTGGCCAAGCGCGAAAAACAGTTTGGGAGAACTGTTCGGTTTGATAGGCTGACGCGCGTTGATGAAGAAAGTTTTCCTTTTTGCGTTATTGGTTGGCTCGGTGGGATGTGGCAGCGTGGGGCAGGTGTCGATTTCCGATCAGCGCCTGGTCTCAAAACCGAACATGCTGTTTTCGCAGAGTGGCGTGTTTGTCTATCAGAACCGGTTAATCGCACAGATCGAACCTGGCTCGGCCACGTCGGGTGGGGGACAGGCAGCCGGTTGCACCTCCTGCAAATAACCATGCGCTTGGCTGTATTCAGGCTGGTATTCCTTGCAGCAATCTTCGTTGGGATGAATTCGGCGTTGGCCCAGGCGCCGGCATCGATTCCGTCGTTCATGCTGAAGAAGTTTGAAGGCGACGAAACGGTTTCGCTCGACCAGTTCAGTGACGGCGTCGTGGTTCTGGATTTTTTCGCCTACTGGTGTGTGCCGTGCCGCAAAGTCTCCACGGAACTCGAGGAGCACGTGCAGCGGTTTTACGCCGAAAAAAACGGCAATCCGGCTGGCAAGCCGGTGCAGGTACTCTCGCTGAACATCGAACAGGGCAGGACAGCCCGGACGCGACAGTACATCAGGCAAACCGGCGCGAGCCTCGTTTTGGATGACGTCGGTGGCAGGGTGTACAAGGCGCTGGGTGGGCGGGGGATTCCTTACGTGATCGTCCTCGCGAAGGAGTCCAATCAATGGAACGTGCTCTACGCCCATGCCGGCTACGAGGGCGTTGAAAAGATTCGCACCGTCATCGATTCCGTGGGCGCGGCTACCGGACGATCGACTGCCGATGAGCCGGCTGTTTCGTTGCCGACGACACACGCGGTGGAGATCGGCTCGGATGGATTGTGGTCAAACGACATCCTGCTGACCGACACGACAGCCACGCATGTTTACACGCTCGGAAAAACGGAGTTCCGCACCTCGTACAGCTTCAGCACGCTGGAGGTGGACTACAATCCTGCCGAGGAGGCGTTCGTGTTTTGGCGCGAACCGGCGAACGTCACCGAGGTGCGTCACACGCTGCAGGAGTCGGTACGTCACACGCTCACCCCGGCGCTGACGCTGAACGGTTCGTTCGGCGGATACGATGGATTTCAGGATTATCGTTCGCTGTGGCTCAACGAGTTTTACCGGCAGGAATATCCGGCCGGCTACAAGGAGGCCAAACCGCACGGCGCCAACATCGGTGCCGGCCTGCGCTGGGAGTATGCCCCGACCACGGCGTTTGCCCAGGTTGATTACGCGTGGCAGACCGACACCATCGCGCCGGGGTACGATAAAAAACCGTTTTTCCCGCTCGCCCGCGGTCGAAGCGAACTGGACACACACACCGTCAGTTTGACACTGGAGAATATCCTGACACCGACCCTTCGCAGTCAGGCGATTGGCCTTGTGACGGACACGACCGGACGCGAACTGCGTTACGGGGGACAGGCATCGCTCAACTGGGCTATGGCGGAAAACTGGGTGCTGCGCTCGACGGTCGGCTATGCCGAGGAAGCGCCACGTTTCGAGGCGTGGTTTGTTGAGGAGACGCTCGAGACCGACATCGACGGTCACTGGTTCTTCAGCCTGACCGGCCGATGGTACGAAGACACCGGCGAGATCGATGACTCGCTGCTCTTGTCCAGCGCGGCACCGGAATTGGAGACGTGGCACGTCGGGCTCGGCATCCGATGGCAGGGCGAACACTCTGCATTGAAACTTTCCGGTGGGCCCTACTTCACGCGCTATGGTGCGCTTGGCCCGTACACGGAGCCGTTTCAAAATCTCTATCGTGAGCGCGACTGGGTGATCGTGCAGCTCGCCTTTTCCCACCAGTTTTGACCGACACACCAACCAGCCGGGGCGAGTCGGATGGAGGCCTGTTTCAGGCCAAGCTGTTCCGGGACTTCTCCGGCACGATGCTGTGGCAGGTGCTGGGCAAACTGTTTCAGGTCGTGGGCATGGTTTATGCCACGCGATGCCTTGGCCCGGACAACGTCGGAGTGTCCCGCACGATTATCACGCTGGCGATGACGCTGCAGTTGTGCCTCGCGTTTGGGCTGGACGCCGTTGCGGTACGGCACGTGGCCAAGGGCTTGGCGAAGGCTGGCGAGATCGCCCCGGCGATCTTCACCTTCCGTTTTGCGCTTGGCCTGTTGGTGGCGGTGTTGTGGGCGGTCGCCGTGTTGTTGAGCGACCTTGGTGGCGGGGAAAAATGGGCGTGGCTGGTCGGCGCGCTGTTCCTGCTCGTCTGTTGCATGGACTACAGTTGGCTGTTTCAGGCGACGGAACAAATGCCGCGGGCCTCACGTTTTCAACTGGTTTCCTCCGTGATGGCCAGCCTGTGGTTCATCCTGTTTTTCAAAAGCGGACAGGCCGTCGGCAGTGACCTTTACGTGCTGCTGGTGGCCAACGCCTTGGTGGTCGGCACGGTTTGGTGGCGGGTGTCCCGTGAGCTTGGCTTCCGCTGTCTCAGCCCGGCATGCTTGGCCGGCGCGGGGAAGCTGTTGCGAGAGGCATGGCTCATCTGGCTGTTCAACCTCGGCTACTACCTGTTGGCCAACATGGCACAGGTGATGACGTTTTTCATTATCGGCAAAGAGTCCGGCGGACTATTTGGCTCGGCGCAATACCTCGTGCTAGCACTCCAAATGTTTCTGCACTATTTCGGGATACTCATGGCGCCTCGCCTAATGGTTTGGCACAAGGCAAACTTGGCGATGTTTCGGCGCCGTGTTTTGTTGATCGCCGGCGGGGCGAGCACGGTGGGATTGGTTGCCTTCGGTGTGCTGTGGGCGATCACGGATTGGTTGTACCCTGTGCTTTTTGGCGAGGCGTTTGCGAGTGCCGCGGGGCTGTTGCCTTGGCTGGTGCTGGGTAAGTTTTTTGCGGTTGGCACGGCGATGTTCACGTGGGGCCTCTGGGCGGAGCATCGCGACAAACTGCCGGTGCTCTGCTGCCTGCCGTGCTGCGTGATCTCCGGCGCACTTTATTTTGTGTTGCTACCCAAATACGGCAACGCCGCCTCCGCTTGGCTGACGCTTGGTGCCGAGACCGCACTGCTAATCGCCTCCGCAACCGCCTTCACCCTCGCCGTCCGGCGCCCCTGAAAAACCAAGCGCTTGGCCAAGCGCGTGAGCGGTGAAGAATATTTATGGAGTGCGCCGGCAGAGCGAAGCGGCGCCGGCGCTTTCGAAAATAAGAACCGACGAACTGTAAAAAGCGGTGTCGCGCTACGCTTGCCACCGCAGTCCAAAAGTGCGCTTGGCCAAGCGGGCGATTACTTTTGTCCGTAAACAACCTTTCGCAGCCCAACGCCAATCTGCCAGTTGAACTCGCGGGCTCGGCTCATGAAGAGGCCAAACTGCCGGTTCTTAGTGTCGATCCAAAAGTGGGTGTTGTGGTAACCCACCCAGCCGTAAATACCCTTGGGTACGGTTGGTTCGTGATGCGATGAATCGTCCAGCACGAACAGCGAAAAGCCGTTGATGTATCCGGGGATGGGTGGGAAGGATTCCGGCTCCTCGGGGAATCCTTCCGACCATTTGGCGGTCATGGTGTCGATGCTCTTTTGTGAAATAATGCGCTTGCCACGGAACACGCCGCTGTCCGTGAGCATCTCACAAAAACGGGCGTAATCCTCCATCGTGCAAACGAGTCCACCATCGCCAAAGTGTGCACGGCTTTTCGGGCTGTAGGACAACTCGTCGAGCAGATGGGTGTAGCCCTTTAGATGTCCTGCGTTGAACCAGAGCGGCTGGAATTGTGATCGCTGCTCGGCGGTCATGCTGAAACCGGTGTCCTTCATGCCAAGTGGCTCGAAGATCACCTTGCGAAGATATGCCTCGAAAGGCATCCCCGTGATGATCTCAATGAGCCGACCTTGGATGGCTTGGTTAATGCCGTAGAGATACCGGGTGCCGGGTTCGAATGCGAGGGGTTGTTTCGCGCACGCTTCGACGTACGACTGAAGGTCGTCGTATCGAGACTGGCTAGGGTAAATCGAGTCGAACGCGATGTTCGGCGAGTACACCGTCTCGTAGCCGGGCTGCACGTCGTACGCCCAGCCGGAACGATGCGTCATCAGATGGATGATGCGCAGCGGCTTGGTGCACGGCTTGATTTCGTCGCCGTCGCGCCACGTAAGCTTGGCCATGCAGGGGATGTACTTTGAAACCTCGTCATTCCAATCGAACTTGCCCTGTTCGTGCAAAATCATCATTGCGACGGTAGTGATCGGTTTTGTCATCGACCAGATGGGGAATAAAGTCTTGGTGTCGATATCGCGGTCACCTTTTTTTTTCGACTGCACGGCTTCGTGATAAACCCGTTTTCCATCACGATGAATCATGACCACGTTGCTGCCGGTAATCTCGTCGTCGATCAGTGATTGTTGAAATTGCCGGATGGCATTGGCCTTGTCCGCCGCGTGACCAATTGTTGGTAACGCGGTGAAGAGCGATACACAGATGAAAATGGCCGCAAGCTGATTGAATCGTGATGGGTAACGCATGGAGCTGGGGGATGCTTCGTATCGTTGCATTCGCAGTCAATCACAAACCGTAATCGTTTGGAGTGCGCCGGCTGAGCGAAGCGGCGCCGGCGCTTTCAAAATCAAGAACCGACGAACCGTAAAAAGCGGTGTCGCGCTGCGCTTGCCACCGCAGTCCATATTTGCGCTTGGCCAAGCGCTTGACTGCAAATTACTCCACCACCTTCGCCCGGTAGTAGCAGCGGGGGAGCAGGATGCGGCGGCGGTCGAAAAAGCGGACTTTTCCATCCTTCAGTTTTACCCGCCCGACGACGTGCCATTTTTTCAGGTCGGTCGATGCTTCGATTTCGCACTCGGTGTCGGCCACCCCCAGCACATCAAAACTCATTTGGCCGGTGTATCGGAGGTTCACGATGCCGGGTAACGACTGCCACCGTTTCAAAATGTTCGCCGCGTCGATATGTTGATTGACCAACGCAGCGACCATCGGAGTCCAGCCGGAATAATCGATCGCCCGGACGTCGGCTCCGGCCAAAATTAGGTGGCGAATCACGGCTTCATCGCCCCCGGCGGCGGCGTAGTGGAGCGGCGTCCAGTTGCGCGGCGGCAGTTGCCAATCGTCCCGCTGTGCGAGGTCGGCCCCGGCGGAGACCAAACGCTTCACTGCGGCTAAATCACCGGTGAACGCCGCGTGGTGCAGCGTCGGCTTCGGGCCCGGTTTGCCTCCCTTGGACTTAAGCAGTTCCGGGGTGGTTTTCCACAAATTGCCGGTGGCGTGATCGAGCGGCGTCCGGCCACCGGCGTCCTCGGCGTTGATGTCCAGCCCGGCCTCGAGCAGTTCCACGATTAACTCGTCCATGCCGCTCGACGCAGCGGCGTGCAGCAGGGTGTTTTTTGCTTTGGTCACCACGTGAATGTCCGCGCCGTTGCCCCGGAGAAACTTGGTGGGTGCTTTGAATTTGCCGACGACGGAGGCGAACAACGGAGTCCAGCCGGCATCCGTCACCGGGTCGACGGTCGCATCCCGGACAAGCAGCGCCGCCACGGTGGAGGTTCGTCCGCGTGCGGCTGCCGCGCTGAGTGGCGTGGCGCCCCAGTCGGTCTTGGCCTCGATGTCACCGCCTTTCTCCAACAGGTTGATGACGATCGTGGTGTAGCCGTCCAGCGCCGCAAGGTGAATCGGCGTCTGTCCATTGATGTCCTTTGCATTCGGGTTGGCCTTGGCCTCGAGCAGTCGACTGACGGTTTTTTCGAATTTGTTCTTGGCGGCGAGGTGCAGCGCGGTTTGCCCGAGGTGCCCAACGGCATTCACCTCTGCGTCATGTTTCAATAGCAGGTCAACGGAGGGCAGACGGCCGTTGCGGGTGGCCCAGTGGAGAGGCGTCCATTGTTGATCGCTCTTAAGGTCGATTTCGGCTCCCTTGTCGATGAGCCATTGCATCGCCTCGAGCGCGCCGGTCCAAGCGGCGTGATGGAGCGGCGTGTTACCGAAATTGTCACCGGCGTTGATCACCTCGCTGTCCTCCTCGACCAGTGCCTGCAGTAGTACGATGTCATCCGAGGCGGCGGCCTGCCAAATCGTGGGCGATTCCTCCTGCGCCCTGGCATCGACAGCGGCCGCGACGACGAGCGTGGCCAAGGCGGCGATGTATCGGATTAATTCCCTCACAACGCAGAAAACCTTGGCCAAGCGGAGGAAGGGAAGCGAGCTTGGATTCGCAGCCGGTTTCGAGAATGGCTGAAAAACAGGGTTGACTCGCGCTTGGCCAAGCGCAAGGCTTCCTCCCCAAGCCTTTCCGAGTGGAGAGGTAACAGGGTTGGGCTAACTCCGTATGCAGCCTTTCCCTGTTTTTTTTTGACCCCCGTTTTTTTGACTGCGAAACATTTGAACACGCATGTCAGGGGCATGTCGAATAATCCGCCTTGAATGCATGATTAAAATGAAAATCAAACTGACAGCATCGCTGTTGGGCTTGGCCGCTTGCGTTGGCCAAGCGGAGGAAACCGAGGCGCCAGACAAGGCAGAGGTAAAAATCGTCGTCGAGAGCAAGGACTCGAAGGGCAATACGGAGACGGTCTCGGAGGTCGTTGAACTGGGCAGACCGGGCGGAGCCAAGGTGGAGGTGCGCCGTATCGAGGTGCACGATCCTTCCGGGGATGACAAGAATTCAGCCAAGCGCACCATACGGGTGTATCGCTTGGCCAAGCCGAAGGCGCAGGTGGTCGAGGAAGCCACGCGTAGTTCGGAGCAAACGACGTATCTCGGGATTCACGCAACACCAGTCGAGCCGGGCCTTGCCTGGCACCTCGGCTTGCCGGATGGGTTTTACCAATCGGTGCAGTATATCGCCCCTGATAGCCCGGCCGCGGCCGCAGGGCTAAAGGAACACGACATCCTGCAAAAGGTGAACGACCAGTTGATCATCAACTTCGAGCAGCTCCATGTTTTGATCCGATCCAAAAAAGCGGGCGAGAAGGTCAAGTTGACCGTTCTGCGGCAGGGCAGCGAGAAGCAGCTTGACGCCAAGCTGAGCTCAAGGGACGTGGCTTCCGCTTCACCAGAGGGGGCGCATGGGAGTGCAATCTACGGATACATCCCGACTCCGGACGGAAAAAAACTGGAACTGAGCTTTCACCCCGATCATCCGCACGACCTGCCGAAAGAGGTGCGCGAGCATATCGAGGAGGAGTTAAAAAAACACCATCCGATCCCTCACGGGAAAGGGGACAAAAACTATATCCGGAAACTGCCGGGCAACATCCCCGATGATGTGCGCAAACTCATCGAGGAGCAGATAAAAAAAAGCAAGAAAGGGGGCATCGATTTTTATTGGCATGGGGACAAAAAAGACCAAATCCCCCAGAAGCACGAGGGCGAATCAAAAAAAAGTGAAGGCAAAAAACACTCTTCGAGCAACAGCACCGTGACCCGCACCGTCAAGGCCAGTGGTAAGGGAGAATTGCACTACGAAAAGACCAACGGTCTGGAGACACTGAAAGCGGTCGGCCCGGATGGGGCGGTATTATTCGATGGCCCCATCAACACGCCCGAGGAAAAGGCCAAAGTCCCCGCAGAGATGTTGAAGTGGCTCGAGGAATCGCTGAAAAACAAACCGCGCCGTCCGGATTTCCGTCGGCACCGCGACCCGTTTTCGCCCGGCTCGTTGACGCCGGAAAAACTCCGCCGGGATCGTCCTCCCGGCACCACGAATGCCTAATCACTGTCCGCAAATAATCTCATGAACTCCAAAGCCCCCATCTACATTTTTGTCGCCTCGGTCGTCGTGGCCATTGGCATGCTGGTTTTTGCCGTCAACCGGGCCGGTTCACAAGAGAGCGCGCCGTCTGAAGAGCAAACTCAGGAGATTGCCGCGTTGAAGCAGAGCATTTCGGAACTGCAACAAACGGTCAAAAAACAGTCCCGCGTCATCGAGCAACTCAGCAACGGAACCGTCACGGTCGATGAAGGTGACACGACCGAACCGCTGGACTCCTCTTTTGCCGGGGGCGAAGAGCTTTGGGCGGTGATGGAACCATTTGTCGAGCAGCACATGGAGGATCGTGAGGTGCGCAAGCGCGAGGAGGCACAGCAGAAGATTGAGGAGGCCATGGCCAAGTCCCGCGAGCGTCGCAACGAGCAACTTGCCAAACAGCTTGGCCTCAAACCGTTTCAAGCCGAGCAGTTGGCCAAGGTGCGCGCCGACTTCAAGCAGCGAAGAGATGACATGTTCAAGGTGGGAGTCGGCATCACCAATCCACAGGAACTGCCGGAGAAACTCAACGTGATCAAGGAAGAGAAACAGCAGGCCTTAGCCGGTTTTTTGACAGCGGATCAACTTGAAAAATACAACAAACATCACGGCTCAACTCGGGTCTTTAGCTTCGCCGGCGATGGGCAGGAAGGCATCGCCGGAGCGGTGGGACGGGCACTGAATTTTTCCATCAACATACCCGACGGCGAGGCGGGACCAGTCCCGGAGATTCAGGTGATCACGGTTGACGCCAGTGCGGAAGGTGCTCCGGTCTTCCTAAACGGAGGAGACGGGGCCGCCGTCATCCAATCCGAAACCCGGATTATCTCCCCCGCCGGCGGCGAAGCCATCATCATCCGATCTGACGAACCACCCACCCCGGAGGAATAATCTTCCTTTTCACAATCCCGTTCTGTGGCGAGAATTCTTCACGCTATCTACGTGGGAGTAAGTACATAATTTTTTCTTAAATATTCTTTAATAAGTCGGTGGAACACCGGAGAATCGGGTGTTTGCGATACGATAT
>Ga0209036_1000746_pt1 | contig 14049 bp, 10 predicted proteins | sample MarorgKNORR_S2LV_3_FD_188222 | JGI IMG/M metagenome (GOLD analysis project Ga0209036, IMG submission 188222) | Marine microbial communities from the Southern Atlantic Ocean, analyzing organic carbon cycling - DCM_A/KNORR_S2/LV (SPAdes) (version 2) | ecosystem: Environmental > Aquatic > Marine >... | reverse complement strand
CAACGACGCGCCAATCACTTCGCCCTGCTCCAGCTATGCATCACAGTGAGGATACGCTGACCTAGATGACTGCAGTAAGAAGGCCGGCAGCTTGATGGGAGCGAAGGATAACGCAACGGGTACCATTTACGACTTCATCATCGTGGGTGGCGGCTCGGCGGGCTGCGCACTCGCCAACCGCCTTAGTGCGGATCCATCTAACACAGTCCTGCTGTTAGAGGCCGGTCGCCCTGACTACATCTGGGACCCTTTTATCCATATGCCTGCCGCATTTTCACTTCCCTTAGGCTCACGTTTTTACGACTGGATATACGAGACTGAACCCGAACCGAACTTAGGTGGAAGAAAAGTCGCTCACGCTCGCGGGAAGGTAGTTGGTGGAAGCTCGAGCATCAATGGAATGATCTTCCAGAGAGGGAACCCTCTTGATATGGAAGCTTGGGCTTCCTTACCAGGGATGGAAACATGGGGCTACTCGTACTCACTCCCCTATTTCAAAAAACTCGAGTCTTGTCTCGCTGGAGGCGATGCATGGCGCGGAACGGATGGACCACTCAAACTTGAACGAGGACCTGCTCAAGGTGAACTCTTCGACGCGTTTTTTCGAGCATCTGAGAGCGCCGGCTACTCTTTGACAACTGACGTCAATGGTTATCGCCAAGAGGGGTTTGCGGCTTTCGACCGAAACATAGACCACGGAAGACGTCTCAGCGCGGCGAGGGCCTATCTGCACCCGGTATTACATCGCTCGAACCTCCAGCTCTTAACTCGTGCCGAGAGCGAACGGATCATCGTCAAGCATGGAGTGGCGCACGGAGTTGAGGTTCGCCAGAGAAACCTGCGCGGCGGCTCCAAGCTCAGGGTCTACAGCGGTCGAACAATAATTTGCTGCGCGGGGTCTATTAATACGCCAAAACTCCTCCAGCTAAGTGGCATCGGGCCAAGATCTGTGCTGGAGGCCGCTGGTGTGCCCGTGATACACGATCTCCCCGGCGTGGGAGAGAATCTTCAAGATCACCTAGAGGTGTACATTCAACACTCTTCACTGAAACCCATCACTCAGCAACCTAACCTTCAAAAATGGCGACGGCCGTGGATTGGGCTTCAATGGTTACTCCGGCGGGGTCCCGCGAGCACCAACCACTTCGAGGCGGGTGGATTTGTCCGCAGTAGAAGCGACTTGACCTACCCGAACGTGATGATCCACTTTCTTCCGCTCGCCGTGCGTTACGACGGTACCGTTGCCGAGACTCCTCACGGCTTTCAAGTTCATGTTGGCCCCATGCATGCAACGTCACGAGGGTCCGTACATATTGAAGGAGCGGATCCAAGTCGAAAGCCATCGATCACCTTCAATTACCTGGGAACTGAGGAAGACAGGGTGGACTGGGTTGAGGCGGTGAAGGTTGTTCGCTCGATTCTTGGACAACCTGCGTTCAAGTCAATAAGTGGCGGAGAGATCTCGCCCGGGGCTCTTATACGGACTGACGAAGAGATACTGGAGTGGGTACGTAGAGACGCTGAGACAGCGCTACATCCCTGTGGTACCGCCCAAATGGGATTCACGGACCTGGCTGTAATTGACCCATTAACAATGGGAGTACACGGCTTAGAGGGGCTCAAAGTGGTCGATGCTTCGGTTATACCCTTAATAACGAACGGAAATATTTATGCCCCCACGATGATGATTGCCGAGAAAGCCGCTGACTTAATTTTAGGCAATTCTCCACTTCCTCCGGAGGACCCTCCGTTCCATTCGCAGGCACGCTGAACCCGTTAATTCTTCGGTTTGTTGAAAAGGTCTGTAACCATTCTGGACGCTCGCAAAGGAAAGGGCGAGAAGGGCGTTTGATCTGCTAAGGGTGGAGCCGTGTGAGCAAATATCCGATAACAAAGGTAGGTACTCATGACGGCAAACACGCATAGTGGGAAATAAAAGTAGGTTGAGAGAGTTACTCCCATAAAAATTCCGGCAATTAAGGGACCCACGAAAGAGCCGATCCCGAACACTCGTACTAGCAATGCTGCGGCCGAAGTTCGTTCACCTTGCTCCAGCCAGTCATTGGTGTAGGCCACTGAAAGCGAGTAGAGAGGAAATGCGAACCCACCGAGCAAGAACAGAGCCGCTAGAGATAATCGATTAGTGCCGTCCATACGGGTGAGAGCTACACAAACAAATGTTGACGCGAAGGCCAGGCCGGTCATGACGGCACGTCTCGGGAGTCGATCAGAAAGCCGGCCAAACGGAATTTGCATTACCACTGAGCCGGCCAATGGAGCCCCAACAAAGTTTGCTATCTGGAGTGGAGTCCACCCTTTAATAGATCCGTATACCGGCCCTAGCCCAATCAAGGAACCTAAGGTCATTCCTGTTAGGCAGCAAATGACTAGCCCCACAGGAACAATTGAGCGCAACTTCTTGAAGGTTATGGGCTCAGGGATACCTACCGGCGCCGAGGCGGACGACGAGAGCGCTACCGGGACCAAAGCCATAGAGACGAGGATCGAAGCCAAAGCGAAAAGAGTGAACTCCGAGGCGCTAGCTAAGCCAATTGCATATTGACCAAGCATTGTGGAGGCGACAGCGATAACCATATAGGTGCTTAATAGGCTTCCGCGGTTCTTGTTGGTCGCGGCGTCGTTTAGCCAAGATTCGCAAACCACATATAGCGCAGCGACACATAAGCCAAAGGTGAACCGCCAGAGAGACCACACGGCCGGATTGACCCAAACTCCTTGCAGGAGCACGATCGTGGAAGCGGTTGATGCCAGACCGGCGAATGTTCGAATATGTCCGACTTTGTTGAGAATCACGCCTACGTAGCGAGTCCCAAAAATGAAACCCGCGTAGTACGCCGTCATCACAAGCGAAGTTGTTGTTGCGCCAAAGCCGGCAGCTTCCGCGCGAATACTCAGGAGTGGACGTTGTAAACCGACGCCAGCCTGCAAGAGGCCGATCCCGAGGAACAATGACCAAGTTGTCAAGGCAGTCAGGCTTTTAGTCACTAATTGATATCTCCTGACTTTGAAGCCTCGGAGGAACCACGGGTGGAAAGCTCATCGACTCGTCAGTCGTCAACTGCGGCATCGATTTGTATCGCGCTCGGCGGCCTATACACAGGAGCCTGCACATACTCCCAGCCGAAACGACCTTTAACGCACAAATGTCCCGAAGTGACTGAGTGGTCGGCTGGCGACGTTACTTTAACGATCTCGTTGTCCTGAGTGTGTAGCTCGAGAGTGCAACCAACTCCGCAGTATGAGCAAATTGTTTCCGTTACCTCTTGGTCTTCGGGGCGCCAGTTAGCGGCGCTCCGAAGGTCGAATTCGGTCTTAAATTGCAGCGCATTTGTCGGACACACCCCGATGCAATTACCGCAGTAGACGCAAGCCGACTCAGGTAACGGGATGTCATGCTCTGTTGACACCCTCGCATCAAACCCTCGATTGGCTATGGCGATCGCAAAGGTGAATTGCGCCTCCTCACCACATGCTTGAACACACTTATAACAAAGAACGCATCGATCATAAGCTCGTATAAAGAGATCATCTTCGATTTTTGACTCATCGTGCGCCGCTAGGTTGTCCGAATAGCGTGAACTGTCAGCTTCGTAGTTCGCCATGAGGACTTGCAGTTCTTCGCTCTGAGAGAGATCGTTGGTGCTATCTAGTAACTCCAGCACCATGCGACGGTTCTTAGTGACGCGCTTATTGTTTGTTTCGATGTTGCTTCCGGCTTCGCACGCTCGCGAGCATGCTGGGACCAAAGCCTTGGAGTTGTCAGCTTCAACGACGCAGAGGCGACAAACGTTTACCGGAGTTAAATTTTCCGCCCAACACAGGGTCGGAATGTCAATCCCCACAGAACGTGCAGCCTCAAGAATAGTGGTCTCCTTAGGTACTGTTACTGCCTGCCCGTCAATGGTCAAGGAGATATTTTGCTCCGTCATGTCTCGCTCCAAATTAAGCCCTGATCAATAGCAGACTGCACAGCAGAGGCTGCCGTATGACCCAATCCGCATATAGACGCGTCACCCATGACAATTGAGAGGTCGTCAAGTAGATCCCTTTGCCTTCGCGTCGGAGTGCTGTCCCCGATCTGAAGTAACACTTCGTGCTGTCGTTGTGTCCCGACTCGACAAGGCACACACTGGCCGCAAGACTCGTCCTTAAAGAACTTCCCTAGTCGTGTTACGACTTTTGTTAGGTCTACTCGATTCGAAAACACCATTACCGCTCCAGAGCCGAGTGTCGCGTTATATGCCTTCGCGCCCTCAAATGAAAGCGGCATATCAATGGCGCTGGAATTGAGGAACCTACCCGCCGCGCCTCCAAGTAACACTGCATAAACTTCTTCGGCGGGGATGTCGGCTGCTTCTAACAGTCGTCTTAGAGGGGTTCCAAATTCAGCCTCGTATAGGCCAGGCGTGCCGATGTCCCCTGAAACACAAAACAGTTTTGTACCCGGCGAATCGTTAGTTCCGGACGCTCGGAATTCATCGACGCCTGCTTCCAGAATCTCGAGCACATTGATAAGCGTTTCCGGGTTGTTCACGATCGTCGGTGAGCGAAATAGGCCGCTTTCCGTTGGAAATGGTGGTTTGCTGCGAGGTTCGCCCCTGAAACCCTCAATCGAATTGAAGAGGGCCGTTTCCTCGCCACAAATATACGCTCCGGCCCCTTGACGTATCTGTATATCGAAAGAGTGGTCCGTGCCTCGAATATTGTCCCCGAGTAGTCCGCCGCGCTCGACCTCATTCAGCGCCGATTGGAGGCGTCGTTCGGCCGTTGCGTACTCTCCACGCACATATATCCAGCCCTTCGTGGAACCGGTGCTAACAGCGGCGATCGTCATGGCTTCAATGAGGGCAAAGGGATCATTCTCAAGGATCATTCTGTCCTTAAAGGTGCCAGGTTCGCTTTCATCTGCATTGACGACAATATGCTTTTCATATGCGTCATGTGCTGCGACCGCATTCCACTTGACCCCAGTCGGAAACGCTGCGCCTCCTCTACCGGTTAAGCCCGCTTCCGTAATGCGACTGATGACAGCCGCGCCGCCGATGGATAGGGCCGTCTCGAAAGCGCGATATCCTCCATTGTCGAGGTATGAGCGTAAGTCAGAGGGATCGACTTTGCCGAAACGCCGCAGTAGCTTGCCGCTTAATGAAGTGTCGAAGGCTTGCTTGGAGTTATCGAGTGCGGTCATGTCCACCGGTTCCGAACTTCTAGCTTGGACAAAGTAAGCGGGAGCACGATCACACTGACCTAGACACGGACTCTCATGCACCGCCTTTCCTTGGGCTTGCAGTGCCTTAATCCGCGCCTCAGCCCCAGCTACCCCGCAGCTCGGGTCAACACAAACGTGATGCAAAGGTCCCGCGTACGCGGGTTCCTCGAGAGTAAATAAGTCGTAAAACGACGCAACGCCGAACGCCTCTGCCGCCGGAACGCGCAAAGTCTCGGCTAGATAGTTGAGCCCGCCGGGAGAGATCCAACCCTTTGCGTTCTGAAGGGCGTGTAGTCCCGGTAGGAGCAGGTTTCGTAAGTTCTTGGCTCTTCGAACGCCCCCGAATGCAACTCGGTCGCCTCTTATAGGCACCTGGGCGTTTTGCGTCAGAGCCTGAACCAGCCGCTTCTCTTCTTCGTCAGGCTCGGAGAGCGTGTATTTCAGATCAGGCACGGTCGTCGCCAGTCAATTTCTCTATACGGATCGCAGCAGCCTTAAATTCGGCGGTGCCGCTGAGCGGATCCCATTGATCATTGGTCAATACATTTAGGTCGACTAAATCTGGGAAATGGAAAGTGGTAAAGGCCAAGCCTTTGACTTGGTCCTTCTGAATAGAGACCAGCATCTTGACGTGCCCGCGCGGAGATGAGACGAGAACCTCCTCCCCGTTTTGTAGACCCAGTTCCAAGGCATCTACTGTGCTGATTTCAAGGTCGGCGCCTTTCCTTAGAGGCGATTTATACGCTCGACTTTGCACACCGGTGTTGTATGAATCAAGAACACGACCTGTTGTTAAGCGAATTGGGAATTCTTCGCTCAGCGTTTCCTTTGGTCCTTCGTGGGTAGTCAATGAGAATGGTGCCGGATCGTGCCCTAATAAGTCCTCTTCCCAGAGCCATCCATGTAAGAACGGCGTCCCGGGATGATCTAGGTCTGGGCAGGGCCACTGAAGTCCATTATTTTCTTCCAACCGGGGATAGCTCATGCCGGCATGCATGGGAGAAATCGAACGCAGTTCATCCCAGAGTTCTTCGGGTGTCTGCGCTTGCCAGGTCGCCCCAAGCCGCATGGCGAGGTCGCCTATTATTTCGTGGTCTGCTCGGGCTCCTTTAGGTGGCACAAGGGCAGCGCGCACTCGCTGGACGCGTCGTTCGCTTGAGGTAACCGTGCCATCAGCCTCAACCCAGCCGACCGAAGCTGGAAAAACTACATCTGCATAGCCTGCGGTTTTAGTCATGAAGATATCTTGCACTATCAAAAAATCGAGGTCCTGCAGCAAAGCCCTAGCCCTCAGTACGTCGGCTTCGGAGTCTGCTGGATTCTCACCGATTACGTATAGGGCCTTTAGTTCTCCCCGTGACATAGCTTCGAACATCAGAGTGAGATGCAGTCCGGGTTCGGGATTGAGCGTTGTTTGGTAGAGAGCTTCAAACTTTGCGCGCGCACTGTCGTCGTCTACGTCTTGGAACCCAGGAAGCTTGTTAGGCAAAGCTCCCATATCCCCGCCGCCCTGGACGTTGTTTTGGCCGCGTAATGGAACTAGGCCCGACCCCCAACGACCGACGTGGCCGGTTAAGAGCGCTAGGTTGCAAAGGGAAAGTACGTTTTCGACACCGTTGTGATGCTCTGTGATACCCAAGGTCCATAGAATTTGAGCGGTTTTGGCAGTTGCGTAGCGGTGAGCAGTCTCCCTTATTACTCCAGCATCTACACCGGTTATTCGCTCGGCGTACGCTAAGTCGTAGGCATCGACATGTTCCGCGAATTCGGCGAAACCAGTCGTTGAACGGGCTATGAACTCTGCATCATAGAGATCGGAAGCAATGATTTCGCGTGCGATCGCGTTCGCTAGAGCGATATCTGTTCCTACATTTAGCCCAAGCCACGCGTCAGCAAATTTAGCCGAGTCGGTATACCGCGGGTCCACAGCGAACATGGATGCACCACTACGGATACCTTTAAGGACGTGATGAAAATAGATTGGATGGGCAGCTCGCGCATTTGATCCCCAAAGGAGCACAAATTCTGTCTCCTCAACCTCGCAATAAGAGGAAGTGCCTCCACCCGCTCCGAACACTGTCGCCAGACCGACGACGCTGGGCGCGTGTCAAGTTCGATTACATGAGTCAATGTTGTTCGATTTGAGGGCCGTGCGCATAAATTTTTGGGCCGCGTAGTTCATTTCGTTGGTACTTTTGGAACAGCTGAATAAGCCAATCGATTCAGGTCCAGACGTACTTAGCGCTTGGGTAAGCCCGTGGGCTGCTGTCTCTAAGGCCTCCTCCCAGCTGACTTCGACAAGTTGACCCTGTTTTCGTACCAGTGGAGTGTTGAGCCGTTCAAGCGGCTCTAGTTGAGTTTCACGTCTGCGCATGTTCACTCCCAGCGAACTCGTTCCACTGTTAAGTCTAGAACCGGAATGGTGAACCACAGTAGAACCGCCAAGTAATAGAGGTCTACTGCGGCCTTAAAGTGCCTACTTTCTTGATGTTCCAGTGATCCTGTTCCACAATGTGGCACACGCCCACCCGGAGTAACTATGGCATCGGTCCAATCAGTTCAACGCGCATTCGCCATTCTGAGAGCTCTCTCTTCGTCTCCGATGGGAGTCACGCAAGTCTCGAACATCGTTGGTTTACCCAAGAGCACTGTCGCTCGACTACTAGCGGCCTTGGAGGAGGAAAACGCCGTTGTCCAAGAAAGCAGCGGCGGGAAGTACGGAATTGGCGACGGCTTGCTAGATGTCGTCACCAACCTTCCTCCGGGTCGGCACATAATCTCCTTTGCTAGGCCCTTTATGGTCTCGCTCGCAGAGGAACTCGGCGAAACGGTCGGCATCGGAATTCGCGAAGGGGACAGCATTTATTACCTTGATCACGTAGGCCCTGACACTGAAGTCCAAGTGAGAGACTGGACCGGCCACTCGGCTCCGCTCCATTTGGTTCCATCTGGCCTTGTTGCATTGGCGCATTTGGAGAAGGCTGAGGTTCTTAATTACCTGGAGAGGCCACTCACGCGCAACACGACCAACAGTGTTACCGACGCTGTGGCACTGCAGATCAAAGTGAACGAGGTGAGGAAAGCAGGCTACGCATGGGGTCTTGAGGAGTTTGCCGAAGGACTCAATTCCGTTGCTGCCCCTATCACTGATTCACGACAGAGCGTTGTTGCGTTTCTTCACGCACACGGACCAGCCTATAGATTTCCGGGCACCAGAAAAACGGCTGACCTGGGTCCCCGCCTGCAAGAAATCTGCCAAGACCTCGGAAATCGACTCGCTTAACTTTCGCTCCGCGCCTCTCGACGCAGTTTGACCTCGGCTACTAGAGCGGGTATCACCTCGTGTAAGTCGGCGATTACCGCATACTGGGCCTTCGTAACCATATTTGCTTCGGGGTCGGTATTTATCGCCAAGATATTTTTGGCGGCCATTGCGCCAACCCAATGTTGAATCGCTCCAGAAATACCGCACGCAACATAGAGGTCTGGCGCTATCCGAGTGCCTGTCTGCCCCACTTGATCGGAGTGACTGCGCCAACCATTGTTGGTCACGGCTCTAGAACACCCAACCTTGCCCGAGAGAAGCTCCGCTAATTGTTCTAAGGGCGCAAACCCTTCAGCCGAACCTACACCTCTACCTCCGGACACTACAACGGAGGCAGTCGACAAAGTTGCGCCCTCGCTCATCTTCACCCTGTCCTGTACCAGACTTCGCGCAAGAGTCGGGTCGAGGCTCAGTTCCAACGTTTCTATCGATGGCTGACCGTCAAGGGATACACGCTCTGGTGTAACCGAGTGATGACCAAAGGACGCAAAAATACTGCTTGCTTCGACTGTGACGTCTTCTAAGAGTGAACCTCCCCACTGCAGCCGTGTCGCTATCCACGCTTCTTGCCGTTCAAGCGAGACGCAGTTGGCAACAAATGGAAGGTTTAGTCTTGCGCTGGCCTGGGCTAAGACTTCATTTCCTTTGTCAGTACCGACTGCCATTACTAAAGATGGCTGCTTCGCCTCGCGGATCTCCGCTATCGCTTGTCCCCAAAGCTCAGGGCTATAATCGGAAATTAGCGGGTCATTAAGAGCAAGTATTTTCGAAACGCCCTGGGCGCTACATAAAGGCAATAGGTCCGACCCCGTTACACCGATGGCAATCGCCGTTACCTCCTCGTTTATTGCAGCACCTAATTTGCGTGCAGCCGTAAGCGCCTCCTCGCAGGCTGGAGCGAAAACCCCCCTGTCGTGCTCAAGCAGGACGAAGACGCCGGACATCAGAGTAAATCCAACTCTTCAAGAAGGTCAACGATCTTGACGGCAGCAGAAGCGTCGTTACCGAGAATCGTTGTTTCAACCGTTTCCTCTTCGGGCCTGTGAAGTCGGACTCGCTGCTGTGAGGCAACTGACGCCGAAGCGTTTATCTTCGAGATCTCTGCCTTTTTGGAAGCAAGGCGGCCTTTCATAGTGGGGTATCGAGGAAGATTGATGCCTTCCTTGATGCCAAATACGGCAGGAGCCTTTAAAGAATAAACCTCGTACCCGTTATCGACCTCGCGATGCGCAGTGATCTGCGTATCCCCAACGTCGATATTCTTAATCCCGTTGACCACTGGTCGATCCAAAGAAACTGCGACACGAATACCGACTTGATATCCGCCCGAGTCCGCAGATTCGTTCCCGAAAAGAATCAGATCGAAAATGCCGTGACTCGCTTCCAAGGATGTGACCGCTTCACGAATCGCTTCGGCGGTTTGTTGCGCATCACTGTCATGTTCGCCGTCGCTCTCGAGGAGCACAAACTTATTAGCGCCAACGCTTGCGGCGTAGCGTAGCTGCTCCTCGGAGGGTGCAGAGCCAAGCGTGAGTACAGTTACTGACCCGCCGTGCTCTTCAACAATTCGGACCGCCTCTTCGACGGCACACTCCTCGTGAGGGCTCGTGGTGAAACCGAGATTGCTCGTATCTACGGCCAAACCATCTTCCGTCACGTTAATTCTTGACCCAGGGGCAGGAACCCTTTTCACGCAAACCAGGATTTCCATCCTCACCCCTAGCTTTGATCCGAGCTGAACATCTCAGGCCTTCATCCTCGCACCTTCGGTGTCGAACAACGCCAAGTTGGACCCGGAGGCTTCGACTGTGACCGGGTACGCCTCGTTTTGGTACAGCACCTTGAGCTCTGTTCCAACATCGCAGAACTCGATCGGTAGATAGGCAAGGATCAAGAACTTGTCAAGTGACGGGGCGCTACCAGCTGTGGTGACTCGACTAACGCGGCCCTTCGTATCCACAATACGTTCTCCGGAAAGCGACAAGATAGGTTCGTTACCCGAACCCATTGGATAGCGCTCGTAACCCGCTTCACACGTGAGGTCGCTAACTGAGAGCACGCATAGCCGGGCGCAAAGTTCTTCCTCTCTGGCCTCCATATACGGCGCCTTGCCAATGAAATTCGCTGCTTTGACCTTCGTTCGGGCTAGGCCAGCCTCAACAGGGTTGTATTCGTTTTCCAACTCTGCGCCCATGAGACGGTAGCCCTTTTCAAGTCTCCCGCTCGTTCCGTATACAGCGGCTCCAACTGGCCTCAGCTCGAAGGGTTCTCCAGCCTCGACGATGGCATCCCATAGAGCCGCACCGTGCTGCATCCCGGTATAAATCTCGAAACCTGCGTCTCCGACGTAGGACACGCGAAACATTTCCGTAGGAACCCCGCCCAACAAGACACTCTGGTAGGAACCGTACGAAAAGTCCTGCTGGTCAAGGCTCGACTCGGTAATCGAGCTTAAGACACTCGCCGCTTTAGGACCCCAAACCCCGAGCGTGCACATGGCGTTAGTACGATTTTCGAACTGAACTGTTTCGTTGCCAGGAAGGTTGTGACGGAACCAGTATTCATCCCTTCCGCCGTCGAAAGCGCCGGTAATAATTCGGAATCGGTCCAGAGCAAGTCTCAGGATTGTTAAGTCGGACCGAAATCCGCCAGATGGATTAAGGACTGGAGTGTAAATAGAGCCGCCAACTTTGACGTCGCAGTTATTAACAACCATGTGGTCAATGTAAGCAAGAGCCCCCGGGCCGGAGACCTCAAAGACCTGAAAGGCTGAGAGGTCGACAATCCCAACGTTGTCTCGCATATGAAGATGTTCCGCATCGGAAATGGGCGACCACCATCGTCGATCCCACTCATGTTCCCGATCCTTTATGCCATATTTTGCGACTAGATCTTGGTTCGTCTCGTACCAATGTGGCCGCTCCCACCCGCCAGCTTCGAAATAGAAGGCGCCAAGCGCGTCGGTGCGCGACTTCACAGGTCCAACGGTGATGTCTCGTCGACTCGCCCATTGCTCTCGAGGGTGGACGATGCCATAAGTCTTGTTGAAATGCTCTGCCGACCTGGCTTCGATGTGGTGCACATTTCGTTCTTGTGGATAGAAGCGCGCTATGTCTGCTCCATGGGGGTCCGTTAAGTGGGGGTACCCATGAGTCATCCACTCGGCAACTAAGCGACCCACGCCCGGGCCCTCCTTGACCCAAACCGCAGCCGCTGACCAAAAGTTTTCAACCTCAACTGTTGGGCCAAGCACCGGATTGGCATCCGGAGTTAACGACAACAGGCCGTTGATCGCATATTTGATTTCACCATCGCCGAGGAATTCCATGAGCTCGATAGCTTCTTCCATCTGCTGGTCGAAGTCGTCAGCAGTGAAAGGCATTTCGGTTGGACTTAAAGCCGCCTCGTCGTTCGATGGAATTTCATCAACCCGATGAAGGATCGGGCGGTGGGCGTAAGACCCTACCTCCATTGACCCCGCGGTTTGTCGTTCGTAGCAGAAGGTGTCCATATCGCGGACGATTGGGTAAGCAAGCTCTTCGTTTGTTTCGACAAGCACATCGAATGGCCCAACATCAGCCATTTGGTGGACAGCTGGAGTCAACGGGATTGTCGCACCAGCCATTTCAGCGATTCTCGGGCTCCATACTCCACACGCCACCACTACGGTTTCACACGCAATTCGACCCTTATCGGTGACGACGCCTGCAACCTTGGGTTTGTTTAGGCCAGGAACTGTGTCAATATCGAGCACCTCAGTGTTGGCGAACACTTGAAGGTTGCCGGCTTCTTGCGCCTTCTTCCTCATTTGTGTGCCCGTCTCTAGCGAGTCGACCGCGCTAACGCTTGGCGTGTAGAAACCGCCAAGAATCACGTCTTCGGAAATAAAGGGAACCAATTCTTTAACCTCGGCAGGTGAAAGGAGCCTTGAGGGAATTCCCCAGCACGCCGCTGAAGTCATTCGACGCTTGAATTCCTCCATGCGCTCTTCACTGCGAGCTACTTCGATGCCCCCGCACGTGTTTTGGAGACCCATCGCTTCATATTGCCTTTGACTATCCAGAGTCAGGTCCACGATCTCCTTGGAGTGGTCGCATGGGAAAATAAAGTTTGATGCGTGACCAGTAGAGCCACCCGGGTTTGGGAGCGGTCCTTTGTCTAGGAGAACAATGTCGTCCCAGCCCATATCGCTCAAATGGCCCACCAAGCAGTTCCCGACTATTCCTGCGCCAATTACTACGCATCGCGCCTTGTTTGGAAATTCGCTCACTCTCGATCCTTTGTCTTTAAGGTCAGACGTTTCAACCCTTAGACCCTACCCCACGGCTAAGACGTTCTTTTAATGCCAGGCTTGACGCAGGTAAGACATGCACTACGCCCCATGAGAATTCTGTAATATGGAACTGTTCCGTAGTGTGAGACAGTAGTTCGACGGACGGTGGATTGTCTATGGAAGCACTGCCTTTACACCAACGGCGCAGTTCTGGCTTAGCTCGGAAAGGAACATCTCATGGCGATTCCTAGCGACCTCGAAATTGCTAATTCCGCAACAGTATTGCCGCTCCCCCAAATAGCTGAACTAGCAGGCATACCAACGCAACACTTAGAGCTTTACGGGCACGGAGCAGCGAAAGTCCAACTCGAGGCAATCGAGAGTCTGGCTGGGCGGCCTGACGCCAAATACGTCGTGGTTTCCGCTATTACCCCCACACCCCTGGGCGAAGGGAAGACCACGACCACCGTGGGACTTGGCCAAGCGTTTAGCCACATTGGCAAATCTGCGACAATTGCAATTCGACAGCCGTCGATGGGTCCAACGTTCGGCATCAAAGGTGGGGCTGCCGGGGGTGGCTATAGCCAAGTCGTTCCAATGGATCTTTTTAACCTTCACCTAACAGGCGACATGCACGCCGTAACTGCGGCTCACAATCTTTGTGCGGCCGTTTTGGACGCTCACCTATTTCACGGAAACGATCTCGGGATCGACATTCACAACATTACTTGGCGACGCGTCGTTGATATCAACGACCGAGCTTTGCGAAACATAACTGTAGGGCTAGGTGGCCGCCTCGACGGGATTCCTCGAGAAAGTGGCTTTGATATAACAGCTGCATCAGAAGTAATGGCGGCGCTTGCATTAGCTACTTCCTTGCAGGACCTCAGAAATAAGATGGGCGCCATTGTCGTGGGTTACACGAAAGACGATGAACCTGTCACAGCTGAGGACCTCGAAGTGGCCGGTTCTATGACGGTCATGCTCCGCGAGGCCATAAAGCCGAACTTGATGCAAACTCTCGAGGGCACGCCAGCCTTGGTACACACAGGTCCATTTGGGAATATTGCAACAGGTAACTCTTCAATAGTCGCTGACCAAATCGGCATCAAAACTGGAGACTTTTTGCTCACCGAAGCGGGCTTCGGCGCCGACATGGGCGCAGAACGCTTTTTCAATATCAAATGCCGCTATTCGGGCCTCGTCCCGGACGCCGCTGTC
>Ga0209036_1000745_pt1 | contig 14055 bp, 11 predicted proteins | sample MarorgKNORR_S2LV_3_FD_188222 | JGI IMG/M metagenome (GOLD analysis project Ga0209036, IMG submission 188222) | Marine microbial communities from the Southern Atlantic Ocean, analyzing organic carbon cycling - DCM_A/KNORR_S2/LV (SPAdes) (version 2) | ecosystem: Environmental > Aquatic > Marine >... | reverse complement strand
CATGAACTGGCTTAGCTGGCTACGACCGAAGAAATCGCGAATCACCGCGCTCAAGGCCTTCGGATTCACTAGCTTGGTCGGCGTCATGGTGTCCGTTTCCTGATCGAACAAGGTCATGCGCTCTTTCACAAGGCGCTCTGTGCGGGCCAAGCCCACGCGGCATTGGTTGGCGACCAATTCACCCACTGTCCGCACACGACGCGAACCAAGGTGATCAATGTCATCCAACACACCCTCGCCCATCTTGAGCTTGAGCAGATAACGCGTGGCTTCCGCCAGGTCATCCTTGGTCAGCGTGCGAGACTCATCCGGATCGTTGAAGTCCAGCTTCTGGCAAATCTTGTAACGACCCACCCGACCCAAGTCATAACGCTTAGGATCGAAGAACAGGCGCTTTAGCAGGGCACGACTGTTGGCCACGGTGGGCGGATCGCCAGGGCGCAGTCGGCCGTAGATTTCCTTGAGCGCTTCCTCCTCATTATGCGTGGGATCCTTCTTCATGCACTTGATGATGAGGCCCTCGTCGCGGGAGATGTTCACCACACTCACCTTGGTGGTGCCGGTGGTGGCAATTTGCTTGAGCACAGCGCGCGACAGCGGCTCGAAGGCGCGGGCCACAATCACGTTTTTCTCCTCGTCCTCAATATCCTGTGTCAGCACAAGATCGGCGAGGTTGTCGTGTTTCTCCACCTTCTTGAGGCTCATCTCCTCGATGTCGTAGAACATCTCGAGAATCTCACGGTCGGTGCCCTTGGCGCCGTCGTCCTTCAGGAAACACAGTGCGCGGAAGAAAGTGGTGATCAGGAACTTGCGCCGCCGCTTCTTGCGGTCCAGATACACATACAACAGATCGTTGGTGTCAAACTGCGTTTCAAACCAGGAACCGCGGTCCGGGATGATCCGGTACGAATGCAGGGTCTTGCCATTGGCATGGGTGGAGGCCTCAAATGCCAGACCCGGCGAACGGTGCAACTGGCTCACGATCACGCGCTCGGCGCCATTGATCACAAAGCTGCCCGAGGGCGTCATCAGAGGCATTTCGCCCATGAAGACTTCCTCTTCCTTGACCTGCTTACCTTCTTTGAGATGGAAGGTGACGTACAGCGCGGCCCCATAGGTGCCACCATCGTCTAGCGACTCAAGCCACGTTTGCTTGGGCGGACGAATCTCGTAACTATGAAAATCTAAAGTGATGCTACCGTCGTAACTCTCGATCGGGAACACTTCCTTAAAAACGGCTTCCAAACCGTCCTCAACGCGCTTGGTCTTGTCCACTCCCAGCTGGAGGAACTCCGCGTACGATTTCTTCTGGATCTCGATCAGGTTCGGAAAGTCGATGACTTCCTTGATCTTACTGAAGTTGATGCGTTCCCGTTGTGTCGCTGCCATATCGCCAATCTTTATGTTGCCGGCCCTCACCGGCGGGGTTTCCCCGTTTTCCAAATCGTGATTCGGAAAAATGTTTCTGCCCTGTGTTCAAGACGGTCCGCAGACCGCGTGTTGTTTGCCCCGTTTTATAAAACGGGGCTGCCGGTGGCGGCCGTAGCCGCCACCGGCGCCCGATGTGAATCCGGTTATTTGACCTCGACCTTCGCGCCGGCTTCTTCGAGCTTCTTCTTGGCCTCTTCGGCCTCGTCTTTGCTCACGCCTTCGAGAAGGGCTTTTGGTGCGCTCTCCACGAACTCCTTGGCTTCCTTCAAGCCCAAGTCGCTCTTGATGCCGCGCACGGCCTTGATGGCTTGCACTTTATTGCCACCATCTCCGAGGAGAACAACGTCGAAGGAATCCTTCTCCTCCGCCGCACCAGCGTCGCCGCCAGCAGGAGCTGCCACGGCCACGGCCGCGGCCGGCGCTGCTGCGCTTACGTCCCATTTTTCCTCGAGTTGTTTCACTAAGTCAGCCGCCTCAATTACGGTCAGGCTGCTCAGTTCCTCTACAATCTTGTCCAGATCTGCCATTGTCTTGTCCTTTGTTATTGGTCGTCTCGTCGCCCTCCCAGCGGGGAGGATTTCAGTGCGCCGCCTGCGTCCCGACGATTTACTTTTGTCTCACTCACCTCCGCCACCCGGCGGAGATGAAATTCATTTCATTTATTCGCCTTTGTCCACGCGAGCCTGGATGGCCCGGGCCACCATGCTGGCCGGGGTGTTGACCACGCGGGCCAACTGGGTGGCCGGCGCCTGTAGCACGCCCAACAACTGGGAGCGCAACACCTCGATGGAGGGTAGGTCCGCGATACGCAACACGGCATCTGCCTCGAGGCGTTCCTCGCCCACGAAGCCGAAACGTATCTTCGGTTTCTCGGCGTTTTCGGCGAACTCCTTGACCACCTTGGCAGCGGCGGAAATTTCCGCTTCCCCGGTGATGATCGCCAGCTGGCCGCTCAAGGTGCCCTTAAGCTCGCCTACTCCGGCTTCTGCGGCGGCGGCGACAAACACGGAGTTTTTCACCACGTGAATCTCGGCATTCACTCCGCGGAGTTTGCCACGCAGATCCTCGAACTCGGCTACGGTGATGCCTTTGTACTCGGTGGCGATGAAGAACGGCGATTCGTTCAGCCGCTCAACGTATTCATCAGTCAGAAATTGTTTTTCAGCACGCATGATATTGTTCCCCGTTTAGGCGAGATTAGCGATCTCCTTGAGATCCAGCTTCACACTGGGGCCCATGGTGGTGGAAATGGATGCGGACAACAAGTAGTTGCCTTTGGTGGAATCGGGCTTGGCCTTCATCACGGCGGTCAACGCGGCTTCGGCGTTTTGCAAAAGTTTCGCCGCATCGAAGCTGATCTTGCCCACGGGCAGTGCAAGGTTGGCGCTTTTGTCCACCTTGAACTCCAATCGGCCGGCTTTCACTTCGCCCACGGCCTTGGCGAGATCTTCGGTCACTGTACCGGCCTTGGGAGTCGGCATCAGGTTGCGAGGCCCGAGCACACGGCCGAGCTTGGCCACGCCAGCTTTCATGGCTTCAGGAGAAGCCACGGCCACATCAAAATCCGTCCAGCCGCCCTCAACCTTTTCGATGAGTTCCTTCAAACCCACGTGATCGGCACCGGCTTCCTTGGCCGCATCGGCTCCGGGGCCTTCGGGTGCGAAGACAGCTACGCGCACAGTCTTGCCGCTGCCGTTGGGCAACGCCACAGTGCCCCGCACCATTTGGTCGGAGTGTTTGGGGTCCACGCCCAGACGCAGCGACAGGTCGACCGATTCGTCGAACTTGGCGCGGGGGAATTTTCCGAGGGCGTCAATAGCGTCCTTCAGGGAAACGGTTTCCCCACCGTTCCGGGCCTCGAGGGCTTGTTTGTATCGTTTGCTAGGCATTATAGGGGTGCGGTGCAGACGGGCTCACGCCCTCCCGCGGTTTGGTTTAAAATCTAGTCGACCACGTCGATGCCCATGCTGCGGGCGGTGCCGGCGATGATGCGCGCGGCTTTTTCCTCATCAAAAGCGTTCAAGTCGTTTTTCTTCTTCTCCGCGATCTCGGCGATCTGCGCACGGGTCACTTTGCCAACCTTATCCTTGTTCGGTACTCCGGAACCGGAGGCGATGCCCGCAGCTTTCTTGAGCAGATCCGAGGCAGGCGGGGATTTCAGGATGAAGTCGAAGGACTTGTCCTGATAAACGGTGATCACCACCGGCACAATGCTACCTGCCATATCCTGAGTCTTGGCGTTGAACTCCTTACAGAACGGCATGATCGGCACACCGAGCTGACCCAGAGCCGGGCCCACGGGCGGTGCCGGCTTGGCGTCGCCGCCGGGAATCTGAAGTTTGATTTGTCCGATTTCTTTTTTCGCCATGGTAAATTAATGCTGTTGCGTGGTTATTGTTTTTCCACCTGCCAATACTCGAGTTCCACCGGGGTGCTGCGACCAAAGATATCGATGGTCACCTTGAGCTTGCCGGCTTCGGCGTCAATTTCTTCCACCGCCCCGTTGTAGTTCTGGAAGGGGCCGTCGTTAATCTTCACCACTTCGCCGATCTCGAAATTAACCTTCGGCTTCTCGCTCTCTTCGGCCTCAGTGATCTGGGCCTTGATCGCCGCGATTTCTTCGGTGGGCGTGGCAATCGGGCGTTCGCCACCCAGAAAACCAATAATGCCCTGCGTGTTCCGCACAAAATCCCACGGCGTGGGCAGCAGCCGCTTCTCTTCATCATACAGTTTCATCTGGATGAAGATGTAGCCGGGGTACAATTTGCGCTGTGAAACCTTCTTGGTCCCGCCGCGTACTTCCACCACCTTTTCCATCGGCAGGAGAATCTCGTCGATAAACTCACCCATCTCCTCCTCGATGATGCGTTTACGCAGACTCTTCTCGGCCTTCATTTCCTGGCCGGACAAAGTCTGAATGGTGTACCACTCGTTAGGCATCGCTCGTAAATTCCTTTCGCGTTACTTGGTCGTATCAAACAAAAAAGTATCGCCGTTCAACAGTGCGCCCCAGATGATCTCGCGCACCACAAAATCCGCCGCCACGGTAAAAGCAGCGAGCAAAGCTGAGGAGAGAAGGACCACAACAATGTGTTGCTTCAACTCATCCCGGGTCGGCCAGGTGGCCTTGCGCAGTTGATCGCGCGTTTCGTTAATGTATTTCTTGATGGCTTCCACCTTGCCGGTGCGCCACAGAATGAGAAATACCGCCACGATCAGCGCCGGCCAAAACACAGACCAAAACTCCACGCCGACACTGGCGTTTTCAGCATTCGCATCAGCTGCCGCCGCTTGCTTAGCCGCATCGGTTGTCGTCTCTGTAACGGCCACCGGCGCGGCATTGCTCGAGGTACCTGCACCAGTTACCGGCACGGCATTCGATTGCGTTGTATTTGCGTCTGCCATCTAAATTCGTTTCTCTTGCTACGATCCCTTTTTGGCGGAGGGGGAGGGATTCGAACCCCCGTTGGCTTGCGCCAAAGCGGTTTTCAAGACCGCCGCATTCGACCACTCTGCCACCCCTCCGTCACTTTCCGGTACTGGCACGGCGAGAGGGAGTCGAACCCCCAACCTGCGGTTTTGGAGACCGCTGCTCTACCAATTGAGCTATCGCCGTCCAATAAACCCGGAGAGCGGGGGCCGGCACGAGGTTTCCCCCGCGCCGGCAAAGCGTCCCGTGATTACTCCTCAATGGCAGTCACACGGCCCGAGCCGATGGTTCGGCCGCCTTCGCGAATCGCGAACGTCAGGCCTTCCTCCATGGCGACCGATTGGTGCAACTCCACGGCGATCGACACGTTGTCGCCTGGCATCGCCATCTCGACATCGTTCTTGTCGTCGCTATCACGCAGCGCATGGATGCTGCCAGTGATATCCGAGGTGCGGAAGAAGAACTGCGGACGGTAGCCCTTAAAGAACGGCTTATGACGTCCACCCTCTTCCTTGTTCAGCACATAGATCTGCGCCTTGAATTTCTTGTGCGGAGCAATGCTACCCGGCTTGGCCAATACCTGGCCACGGAGCACATCTCCCTTCTTCTGACCGCGGAGCAACGCGCCCACGTTTTCACCCGCACGGGCTTCGTCCAGAAGTTTGCGGAACATTTCGATGTCGGTCACAGTGGTGGTCACCGTGTCTTTGAGACCCACGATCTCAATTTCCTCCATCTTCTTAATCACACCGCGCTCCACACGACCCGTGGCCACTAGACCACGACCTTCAATGATGAAGGTATCCTCAATGCACATGAGGAAGGGCTTGTCTTCGTCGCGGGCTGGCTCAGGGATGTGGCTATCCAGCGCCACAAGGAGATCCTTGATGGCCTTAACCCACTGTTCCTGACCCTCCATGGCACCAGTGGCGCTACCGCGGATGATCGGCACATTGTCGCCGTCGAAATCATACTTGCTGAGCAGCTCGCGAACCTCCATCTCCACCAGTTCGAACATTTCATCATCGTCGATCAGGTCGCACTTGTTCAAGTACACCACGATCTTCGGCACACCCACCTGCTTGGCGAGCAGCACGTGCTCGTTGGTTTGGGGCATCGGACCGTTAGACGCATCCACCACCAGAATCGCGCCGTCCATCTGGGCGGCACCGGTGATCATGTTCTTCACGTAGTCGGCGTGGCCCGGGCAGTCAACGTGCGCGTAGTGGCGCTTTTCGCTCGAATACTCCACGTGTGACGCAGCAATGGTCACCGTCTTGGATTCATCGCGAACCGTACCGCCCTTGGTGATGTCTGCGTAGGAGATCGGCTCCGCCAATCCCTTCTTTGACTGCACATCCACAAGTGCCGCGGTAAGCGTGGACTTACCATGGTCAACGTGACCAATAGTACCAATGTTTACGTGAGGCTTTTCACGTTGGAACTCTTCTTTTGCCATTCGATTTTCTTTTGTTGGTTGGTTCGTTACTTACTTTACGAACAAATTCTTTACTAAAAATGGAGCCCATGACCAGGATTGAACTGGTGACCTCATCCTTACCAAGGATGTGCTCTACCAACTGAGCTACATGGGCATCCGCGCTGGGCCCGTTCACTCTAGCCCCGTTCGAAGCGCCAAAAAACCACTTGCCTCCCTGTCAATCTGTAAGTAACTGGGAGCCAATGGCTTAGCGATCCTCACACGCCCCAAAAGGGAAGGCAATCTAGTTGCGCTCATCCTCCCCGTCAACGCTTTTTTTTGGTTTTTCCCAAAAAAATGCCTTACGCCGGTTTCTTGATGTTCACCCAGGCGTGCACATGGGGGTCGCCCCGGAAAAACCACAGGCATTTCGGTCCCTCGATCTGCCAGACATCCCAGACCTTGTCGTCCCCGATGTCGTGATTCTTGTAAAAAGCCATGTGCAAATGATCGAATCCACCGGCCTCAACCAGTTTCATCGCCTCTTTAGCGTCTTTTTTCCGAAACATGGCGAGCAAATCGTTCATGGTTTTGCGAACCTGTCCCTTCTGGTCGGCGCTTAACTCCGACATCGGGATGCCCGGCAGTCCCTCTTTTTTGCCGGTCAACGCCACGGTCTTCGTCCCCTGTTCCGGTCGGCTTCTGCCTAAAAGCGCTATTTTACGCTGTTTTCCGTCCATCATGGCGTATACTTTGTTGGCCTGTTTGGCCTGATACCAGTAGACGTTACCGGGGTGGTCCTTTGTCTCGTTGAAGCTACGGGCAGCGTGGCCGTAGAAAATCGGACCGCCGAACGCCTCCCCCTCAACGGCATCGCCGTCACAACGGCGCGTGCAATGACGCCCGGTCAGCACAAATTCGAACTTCCCAGTGTTCGGCTTACCGAACAGCGCCACTGAGGTGCTCTCAAACCCTTCGCCCTCAGAGTCGTGCAGCACTTGGCCAAGCACCGTCTTGGCATACTCCTCACTATGCAGTTTGAGGAAAATCTCCTTCACCAACGCCACCTGATCCTTGCCGAAAATCTCACCGATGCTCCGCTTGGTGATGCTCCAGTTGTTGTCGACCTTCTCGCGCAGCGGATGGTCGAACGGCCGGGCGACCACTTTTTTCTGCTCATCATTCAGGCTCCCGTAAAGCTGGGCGACCAAGGTTTCCGAGTTGGCCTTCTTTTTTGCCGCTTGGCCAAGCGGGGCCGCTGCCAGCGCAGCAGAGCCAAGCGCGGCGGTCTTGACGAACTGACGCCGATCCATCGGCGACACACAATCCGGACAGGGGTTCTTTTTCATGATCAAACGACTAGATAATCCGGCGAAAAAATCGCACATCGCTTGGCTAAGTCAACCCGGAAAAGCACCCCGCGCTTGGCCAAGCGCGCCGCCGATGGCACACTCCCCTGCCCGTTCATGGATAAAGTACGCATTGGCATCATCGGCATGGGCAACATGGGACGCTTCCATGCCAACGACCTGCTCGAGGGCAGAGTCGACCGCGGTGAACTCACCGCCGTCGGCAGCACCTCTCCGCACAAGCTCGAGGAGTACCTCGAAAAGGGCATCCAGGTTTTCGGCAGTGGCGAGGATATGATCGCCAGCGGCGCGATCGACGCACTGCTCATCGCCACCCCGCACTACCAGCACACCTCGCTTGGCATCGCAGCACTCGAGGCCGGCCTGCACATCATGGTCGAAAAACCGATCTCCGCCCACAAAGCCGATGCCGAGCGACTCATCGCCAAGGCCAACGCGCATCCAGACCAGGTTTTCGCCGGCATGTTCCAACTCCGCGTAGAGCCGCGTTACCAAAAGATTCGCGAGATCGTGCAGAGCGGTGAACTCGGTGACCTCATGCGCGTGCTGTGGATCATGACCGATTGGTTTCGTTCGGAGATTTATTTCCAAAGCGGCGGCTGGCGTGCCACATGGAAAGGCGAAGGCGGCGGTGTGCTGCTCAACCAATGCCTACATCAACTCGACGCCATGCAATGGATCACCGGCATGCCAAGCCGTGTCAGCAGCCAGGTCGGCATAGGCAAGTGGCACGACATCGAGGTCGAGGACGACGTCACCTGTTACATGGAATTCCCGAACGGCGCCGCCGGCGCATTCATTACCTCCAGCGGCGAAACCCCCGGCAGTAACCGGTTCGAAATTGCCGGCACGAAGGGTCGACTCATTCTGGAAAACAACAAGCTCACCCTCACCCGCAACGCAGTGCCGTCGGACCAATGGAGCAAGACTTCAAAGATCGGTTTTCAGCAACCGGAGACCACCGTCGAGGAAATCCCGATCCCCGGAGCCGACGCTCCGCACGCAAAGTTGATGACCAACTTCGTCAACGCCATCCTCGACGGCGAAGCCCTCATTGCTCCCGGCACCGAGGGGCTTGGCTCAGTTGAGTTGGCCAACGTCATGGTATACTCCGGCCTGCTTGGCCAAGCGGTCGATCTGCCCATGGACAGCGCCGCGTGGGAGGACAAGCTCAACGAGTTGATCACCAACTCCACACACGAAAAGAAAACCGTAGAGGTCAGCAGCGAAGACTTCGCCGCAAGTTTTAGAAAGTAAATTTTAGGAGACAAAAAAATGGAATTGATGGGAATTGCAGACGAGGCGTCGCCCTCGATTGACGGTCAAATCCGGGCCACCAAGGAGCTCGGCTGGAAATGGATCGAGGCCCGCTTCGCCGAAGTCAATGGATTCGAAAAAGGCCCCGTGCACGACATACCGGACGAGGCCTTCGACATCATGTCCGGCAAACTCGAGGACGCCGGCGTCGGCGTCTACGCGCTTGGCTCCACCATCTGCAACTGGGCCAAGACCGTCGACACACCGTGGGACGTCACCGTCGGCGAGATTGACCGCGCCATCCCGCGCATGCAGCGGCTTGGCACCAAGTTCGTCCGCATCATGAGCTTCAAGCCGGCCGATGATGCTGACAAGACTCCGGACATCGTCTTTGAACGACTACGCGAAGTCACCCAGCGTTTCCTCGACGCTGGCCTGCAGCCGGTTCACGAAAACTGCATGAACCACGGCGGCATGAGCTGGCAACACGGCGTCGAGCTACTTGAGAATGTTCCCGGCCTCAAGTGGGTCTTCGATACCGCCAACCCCATCTTCAACGCTGACCGCTCCAAGCCACAGCCCTGGCCCAAACAGGATCCTTGGGAGTATTGGCAAAAAGTCCGCGAACACACCGCCCACATACACATCAAGGACTGCATCTGGGTGGACGAGAAAAACGACGCCGACTACACCTTCCCCGGCGAGGGCGACGGACGCGTCCGCGACATCCTGCAGGATGCCATAGCAAACGGCTACGACGCCGGCGTCTCGATCGAGCCGCACATGGCCGTCGTCTTCCACGACGCGGACAGCGAGGCTAACGAGGACGACATGTTTACAAACTACATTGAGTACGGTCGAAAACTTGAAAAAATAATCGAGGATATTATTAACTAGCCATGTTTAGACACAATATTCTGAAGTCTATCCTTACTTACTGCTTGATTACCATGGCAACACAATGGCCTGTTAATAATGGCCATGCTAAAGACATTGATAAGCCTTATATTCTAAACAATGCACTTGATATAAGTCTTATTGCATCAGAGCCCGACATCGTAGACCCTGTAGCTTTAACCTTTGATCATAATTGTCGCCTATTCGTTGTTGAAATGCGCGACTATCCCAATGGAGTTACAAATAAGAAAAAAGGGGGGGCAATAAAACTGCTAAGCGACACTAATGGAGATGGTGAATTCGACAAGGTAACACTTTTCGCAAAGAACTTATCATACCCCACTTCAGCTACTGCATGGAAAGACGGGATACTGGTCGCAGCACCTCCAAACATAGTTTACTTGAAAGATACTGATGGAGATGGTGTCAGCGACGAAAAGGAAACTTTTATCAGTGGATTTAAACTAGGTGTTACAGACAGTAACCTCAATAGCCTTCGATGGAACTTAGACAACTGGATTCATGGCGCCAATGGAGGCAACGGAGGAAATATTTATTTCACCGGAAAAGATGAAGTAAAAACACCTCTAAGAAATTTAGATTTTCGATTCAGGCCAGACATCCTCCGATTAGAAACCACCAGTCAAACTGGTGGAGGATTTGGCTTGGTATTCAATGAGTGGGGACACAGTTTCACAACTTACAACATAGATTATCTCCAACAAAGGATCATACCACAAAATTATATTGATCACGCTCAAAACCTTCGCTCCTTTGAAGCAACAAAAAATATCTCTAGACACGGTAAAATGGCGCGCATATTCCCAATTTCTGAACCAGAGACCCGAGTCAACCATCCTGAACAGGCAGGATACTTTTCATCTGCAGGAGGAATGGGCTATTTGGGCATAGAAGGTTATCCAGAGGATTTAAGTGGAAGTGTTTTTATTTGCGATGTTGTTGGCAACCTTATTCACCGAAACATATTAACTTTAAATGGAGGCGCATATACAGCTTTACGTTCACCAACCGAAAAAAAATCCGAATTCTTTGCAAGTAGCGATAACCATTTTCGCCCAATAGCCGTCGAATTAGGCCCTGACGGAGCACTTTACATTGCTGACATGCAACGCTCTGTAATTGAACACCCAGACTACATTCCTAACAAAATAAAGCGCAGTATTAACATAAGAGAAGGAGAGAAAAGAGGACGCATTTATCGCATTACTCCAAAATCCAAACTTTCACCTATAATATCAGATCTCTCACCTATAAAAATTCAGAATATCGAAGCGGAATTTAAAAATCCAAACCAATGGCGACGACTAACAGCTCAAAGACTGATATATGAAAATCAAGACAAATCAATCTCGCCAAGGTTAAGAAAATTGATCAGTGATAAAAATGACTTCGCAAGACTTCATGCGTTATGGTCCTTAAAAGGACTGGAAGTTATCGAACCAGAAGATATACTTATGGGATTATCTGACAAAAATCCTAAAATACGCGAAAACGTAATTAGGATTGCAGAAGAAAGCGGGTTTATTAGAGATCCATTGATTCAGAAAAAGCTGATTGATCTGGCGGACGATACAGATCCAACTGTCAGATTTCAAGTAGCCCTTACTCTAGGAAAAATAGAAGCGACACCTTCCACCCATAGAGCACTGCAAAGTATATATTTTAGCGATCATAAGGATATATGGACACGTAAGGCTGTTTTTTGTTCACTAAAGGAGAATGAGGTTGAATTCACCCGCAGTATGGTTGACAGAATCCCCCCCTCTTACCTAGACGAACTATTTGAAATTTCAGCAAGTCGATTAAAGAATGAGACTGATCTGAAAATATTAATTGGCATAACCCTGGATGCAAATTGGAAAAACGATGAAAAAGTTAAATTACTGAATGCGCTTCGATCAGGCATTTCAAGGTCAAAAAATATTGAAAGCCTTAAATTAATAAATATTCGCTCTTTAACTGAAGGCATACCTGATCTAAATCTTGAAGAAAAGATGGAACTCCACCAATTATCCGTAATCACCGGCTCGGTTCCTTTTTTGGACGACTCTAGCTTAGGGAAGATCATTAACCAGTTACCTAGGCCCGATGGAACAAACACCAAACAGATTAAACAGTATGTAAGATTTATAGCTGATATCAGCCAATCCAAAATAGTAATAGATAAATTGATTTCAATCATAAAATCGGCATCTAATGATGAGATTCAAATAACTGCTATTAACGCGTTATCTAAAATTACTGATCGTGAAAAATCCTCAAGTTTAGTCTCTTTATGGCCACATGTGCTTCCGTCAAATAGATCACAAGTAATAAATACTTTTGTATATAATAACCGTTTTAAAGAAGCCTTTTTAACAGCATTAGAGTCAAAAGCAATTGCGCTTGGAGAAACCAACCTTGATCTTGAGCATAGAAGACAACTTATACGGTACTCAGGTTCTTCACTTGGAAACCGCGCTAAAAAACTATTTGGTGATGAAGAATACAGCAACCGGATCTCAATTGTAGATGATTGGCTAGAGAAACTTCCTGAAAACGGCAACGCAAAGCGCGGCGAAGTACATTTTAATAATTTATGCGCTAGTTGCCACAAAAGCAACGGAAAAGGACATGCTCTTGGCCCTGAATTAGAGGGATTAAGCCACCGAAGCGTCGAGGATCTTGCTAGCAACATTATTGATCCAAATATGGCGATCAATACGAAATATGCACCATATAAAATTGTCACCAAATCGGGCGACACTTACGTTGGCATACTTTCCAACCAAAGTTCTAACTCAGTAAGTATAAGTATGCCTTTCAGCATATCTATGAACGTTAATCGCGATAACATCGCCCAATTGCAATCTATGAGATCTTCCATAATGCCGTCTGGACTAGAAAAATCACTTACGCCTGATGGATTACGTGATTTAATAGAATTCATCCGCCTTCCAGCGGCTAAAAAGAGTCAACCTTTTCTTAATTAAAATTACTCAGGACGAAATCAAAAGATGCCGTATGAAGTTTTTATTAGTTACGTCTAAGCGAAGCGGGTGGTATTCAGAGTCTTGAGTAAAAAAATCATCCTCTCAGGTTTTATAGAATCAACCTAGATCCGGGAGTTGATGAAATGTCTCCTGGTCCTAATCCGGCGTGTCGAGTATTTAGCCAGCAACTAGGAGGTGGCCATTTTCAGCGTGCTCCTCTCCCTCTTCCGATTGGGCATCAACAACTACGATTAACGCCCTAATCCAATTGCTTAGCCGAGCCGTAGATGTACCAATTTCCACAATCAGCCTTTAAATTAAATCACACTCGCACCGCATAAATCACTCCCCTTGGCTTGACGCGGTGTGGTTTAAGTGTCAATATATTTTTACAAGGGGCATCCAGCCTCTTTTCTCCCCAAGGAAGTTTTCGTTTTTATGAGAATCTTTACGTTGATCTGTCTCGCTGCGGTTGCTGTAACGGCAATTGGTGCCGACTTACCCAGACCACAGGAAGTGCGTATCCAGCCTGCCTCCGATGAGGGGAAAAGCGCCATGAAGGGCTTCAAACTGGCCGATGGCCTCTCGGTTGATCTCATTGCTGCAGAGCCGCTGCTTGCCAATCCGGTTGCATTTGACATCGATGAGAAGGGCAACTTTTACGTGGTAGAGTCGTTCCGACTGCACAAGGGCGTTACCGACATCCGCCAGCACATGAATTGGCTGGACGAGGAACTGGCCTCGCAGAGCGTGGAGGACATGCGCAAAATGTTCTACCGCCACAAGGTCAAGGGGCTGACTGACTACTCGGATCGGGTACGCCTGTTGCTCGACACGAACGATGACGGTATCCTGGACAAGGCCACGGTTTTTGCCGACGGCTTCAATGGTGAGGTAGACGGACTCGCGGCCGGCGTACTGCCACGCGACGGCAAGGTCTGGTTCACCAACATCCCGCACCTCTGGCTGCTTGAAGATGCCGATGGCGACGGTGTTGCGGAAAAACGCGAACGTGTCGCCAGCGGTTTCGGCGTCCGCGTGGGTTTTCTCGGACACGATTTACACGGACTGCGGATCGGCCACGATGGGCGGCTGTACTTCAGTATCGGCGACCGCGGCGCATCGGTGACCACTGCCGAGGGCCGCAAGCTCCACACGCCGGAGTACGGCACAATCTACCGTTGCGAACTCGATGGGTCGGAACTCGAGGTGTACCACTCTGGCCTGCGCAACCCGCAGGAACTGGCGTTTGACCAG
>Ga0209036_1000744_pt1 | contig 14069 bp, 15 predicted proteins | sample MarorgKNORR_S2LV_3_FD_188222 | JGI IMG/M metagenome (GOLD analysis project Ga0209036, IMG submission 188222) | Marine microbial communities from the Southern Atlantic Ocean, analyzing organic carbon cycling - DCM_A/KNORR_S2/LV (SPAdes) (version 2) | ecosystem: Environmental > Aquatic > Marine >... | reverse complement strand
GTGCGTTGAGGGGATCGGCGCCGTGGAAGGGGTGGACTGCCTGTTCGTCGGGCCGAGCGATTTGTCGAACAACCTCGGCAAACCGGGCAACCCGATGGATTCGCATGTGCTTGCCGCGATTGAACGCATTGCCGCTGCGGCCAAGGCCAACGGCAAGCCGTGGGGCATATTGTCCAAGACAGAGGAATTTGCGCTCAAGTGTCGCGAGCTTGGCTGCCAGTTGTTCAGCATCGCCGGCGATCTCGATTACATCAGCCGCGGCATAGCAGCGACCAAGTCCCAGTTCCCTGCGTTTTTCAAATAGCCAATTGACGGGGCAAATGAACCAAGCGATTTTTTAACATGAGTGTTGAAGCAAAACTAATGGAACTCGGTATCCAGCTACCGCCACCACCACCGGCCGTGGCAGCTTATGAGCCTTGGATGCGTACCGGGAATCTTATTCTTACCTCCGGGCAATTGCCTTGGAAAAACGGGGAGCTCGCGTTCTCCGGCAAGTGCGGCGCTGAGATCACGGAGGATCAGGGTTATCAGGCTGCACGCCAGTGCGCGATCAATGCGATCTCACAGCTCAAGGCTGCCGCCGGCGATCTCGATCGCGTCCGACAGATCGTGAAGGTGGACGGCTACGTGCACACCGCACCCGGTTTCCGTGGCCATCCGCAGGTGCTCAATGGCGCTTCAGAACTGATCCGGTCCGTTTTCGGAGAGCGGGGCCGCCACGCGCGGCTGGCGGTAGGCATCGACGAGATGCCGCTCAACGCCGCAGTGCAAATCTGCGTGACCGCTGAGATCGAGGACTACCCGATTTCATGATCGATGAGCATCGCTCACTTCACCCTTGCCACGCGGGACGTCATAGCGACGCGCGATTTTTTCGCCGAGACACTTGGCTGGGAACCGATCGCCCGTCCGGGCAATGTCGAGGTCGACGCCGCCTGGCTGAGAATCACCCCCGGGCAGGAGTTGCACCTGCTACGAGTGCCGGATTTCGAGCCGTCCGATTTCGAGCGGGAGTTTGGTCGTCACTTTGCCGTGGAGTATCCGGTCGATGGCTTTCCGGCGTTAAAGGAACGCCTGACCGAGCGGGGAGCAGAATTGATTGACCCGATTCGCGAGACGCCGTTTGAGAGATTCTTTTTCCGCGACATCAATGGGTACATTTTTGAAGTGGTCGACGCCGGCCGGACACCTGAAGTTTAACGTCCCCCTCCGATGCCTCTCTTTGAATACACCTGTAGGAAGTGTCGCAAGACAAGCTAGCACCTGATGCGTTCGAGCAGTGAATCCAGTGCGCCGAATTGTCTGCACTGCGGTTCGCGCCGAATGAAAAAGGAGCTGTCTGTTTTTGCGCGACCGGTGGCGAACCGGATACGGCGCCGCCGAGTTGTTCCGGAAACCCCGGGAACTGCGGTCGATGCGACTGAGCCGCGCTTGGCCAAGCGCTGGCTAGAGGGTGATTGTCTCGGTGGGTTCGCCCTGGGTTGAAACGGTGATGCCGATGTCGTTGATGCCCGCTTGGCCAAGCGCCTCGGCGACACGGTTCCGTGCAATCTCCGGGGTGTTGCAGTCGCTGCTCAAGTGGCCCAGAACGACGTTTCGCAGCGTGCCGTTGGCCAGGGTCTCGATTGCCTCGGCGGCATCCCCGTTTGAGAGGTGGCCGTGCCGGCTCATGATGCGCTGCTTGATGGCCCAGGGTCGGCGGGTGTCTTCCTGTAACCGATTGAGATCGTAGTTTGCCTCGATAAAGAGGGCATTGGCACCGCGCACTCGCTCCAACACTAGTCGGGTGGTTTGGCCAAGGTCGGTCAGGATGCCAACGCTACCGTCGGGTGTGCGGATGTGAAACCCGACCGGATCCTGTGCGTCGTGTGGCACGGAGAAATTCTCAATCTGCATGTCGCCGATCTCGAAAGGTTCACCGGTGACGAACTGCCGTATGTCGAGCGGAGTTTCCACCCGAAACCGCAGTTCGTCCGCGGTCAGGCGGTTGCAGTAAACCGGCACATCCAGTTTCTTGCAAAGTGCCTTGAGGCCCTGCGTGTGATCGGTGTGTTCGTGGGTGAGTAGGATGCCGTCGAGGGTCTCGGGTGAGCGGCCAAGTTGGCCAAGCCGAAGGCGGATTTGTCGACCACTCAGACCGGCATCGACCAGCAGTCGTGTTTGGTCTGTCTCAATAAGGGAGGCGTTTCCACCGGAGCCACTCCCTAAAACCGTGAACCTCGTTGGCACCGGGGCAGCGTAATGGGCTTGGGCAAGCGCATCAACGCGAGGCGCAAAAAAGTTGTTCACAATCGAACAGGAGAAAAGAAGGTGGCACGGAATTATTAAAGCATTTTTTATGCCTTTTTCAACTTGTGGTCATTGGCGGGTGGGTATAATGTTTGCCTGTGGCGCAGCAGGGATTCCAGATGTCACAGAAGATGTCGCTCAACCAAGTGTTGGCGCCACAGCTTCAGCAGTCCCTCAATCTTCTTCAGGCACCGACCCTTGAACTCAAGGCGATGGTGGATCAGGAGCTTCAGATCAACCCGGTGTTGGAGGAGCAGGCTGCGCTGGACATGGAGGCCAAGGAACGCGGCGAAACCCCTGATGACGGCACCCCGTCCGCCGACCTCGCCGAGCCTCCCAGCGACACTCAGTTCGATCCCACCGACGAGAGCGGCAAGGATGAACCGATCGACGATTTCCAAAAGGAGATGAATCAGTTGATCGAGCTGGACCAGGAGTGGCGCGATCACTTTGCCAGCACGAACATCCCGATGCGTGATTCGCGCGACGAGGATGAGAAACGGCAGTTCATGCTGGACTCGGTCACCAGCGGCCAGTCGTTGCAGGAGTTTTTACTGGAGCAGGCGCGGTTGTCGGATTTGGACGATGGACTGATGAAGGTGGCCGAATTGATCATCGGCAACATCGATGATGCCGGTTTTCTGCAGACGAGCGTGGATGAACTGGTGTTTTCCAGTGGGCAACAGGCGAGCCATATCCAGACAGTACTGGACGTGATTCAGGCGTTTCATCCGCCGGGGGTGGGTGCGCGGGATTTGCGCGAGTGCCTGATGCTGCAACTAGAGCGGGCCGACCGTGTGGAGTCGCTCGAGTACCAGATCGTGCGAGAGTGCATGGACGAGTTGGGCCGCCGGCGCATAAAGGAGATTGCCAAGAAACTGACGCAGACCGTGGACGCGGTGCAGGAGTCGCTCGAGCGCATCGGGCACCTCGAACCGAAGCCGGGCCGTGAGTACATGCCGGACACGGAGCAGTACGTTGTGCCGGAAGTGTTCATCCGGCGCGGCGACGATGGCGAATGGAAAGTGACATCCAACCACGAGCACGTTCCGAGGCTCCGCATCAGCAACGCCTACAAGGACCTGATGGCACAGGCGGCGACGTCCAGCGAGGTGCGTGACTACATCCGGGACAAGATTCGCTCCGGTAAATTTTTGATCAAAAGCATCCATCAACGGCAGTCGACCATCGTCAACATTGCCAATGAGATTCTCACCCGGCAGGCGGAGTTCATGGATCACGGGGCGTCCCAGCTCCGACCGATGACCATGTCGCAGGTGGCTGAGGCGGTGGGTGTCCACGAGACCACGGTCAGCCGCGCGGTCTCCGGCAAGTACATCGAGACCCCGCACGGGGTGCTGGAGATGAAATACTTCTTCACCGCCGGGCTGGCTTCCAAGGACGGCTCGAGCCTGGCGAACACCAGCGTCAAGGAGATGCTCAATGACCTCGTCAAGAGGGAGGACCCGACCAAGCCGCTCTCCGACGAGGAACTGGTGAAGACCTTCAAGGAAAAGGGCGTTAAGATCGCCCGCCGTACCGTGGCCAAGTATCGGGCGGAGTTGAACATCCTGCCATCGCACCTTCGACGCACCTACTGACGGCTGGCCAAGCGCGATTTTCCGGTTGCCAAGCGCGAGCCTCGTGGGAATAGTTCCCCCGGACTCACTTTGACGATGAGAAAATCAATTGCACTTATCATGACTTTGGGAGCGCTTGGCCTGAACGGGCTGCGCGCCGAGGTGGATTTTGCCAAATCGGTTCAGTCGGTATTCGAGGCGCGCTGCATCGATTGTCACGGCTCGAAGAAACAAAAGGGCGATCTTCGCCTGGATTCACTGAAGGCTGCTGCCTCCGTGATCGAACCCGGCAAATCCGGCGAGAGCGAATTATTCAAACGGATCATCCTCCCGGCTGACCATGAGGACATCATGCCTCCCAAGGGCGATCCGTTGAGCAAGGAGCAGATCGACGGGATCAAGGCGTGGATCGACGAGGGAGCCAAGTGGCCGGAAGGCCTCGTGCTTCTCAGCGAGAAGGAACGCGCCGAGGCCAAGGCCGCCGCGAGCCGCCTGCCGGTTCCCGACATCAAGGCTGCTGAGGTGTCTGACGCTGAAAAAGCCGCTATCGCCAAGCTCAGCTCAGGCGAGGGAATCGGCAATCAGGCTGCCGCCCCGCTGGTGATGGCTCTGGCGCAGGATACGCAGTTGATTTATGCGAACTTCCGGTTGATCGGCAAAAACGTGGAGGACAAGCACATCGCCCCGCTGGCGGACATCGCCAACCTGAGTGAACTGGACCTGTCCAACACGAAGGTCACCGGCGCCGGCTTGGCCACGATCAAAAACAGCGAGCGGTTGACCAAGCTCAGCCTCGCTGGCACGGCGGTGGACGATGCCGCGTTGAAGAACATCGAGGGGTTGACCAACCTCATGTCGATAAACCTCTACAACACCAAGGTCACCGACGCCGGCTTGGCCAGCCTCAAGAACATGAAGTTCCTGCGCAAAGTCTACGGCTGGCAGAGCGGCATCACCGAGAAGGGTGCGGCCGAGTTGAAGAAGGCGCTGCCGAATGTCGACGTAAACCTTGGCTTCAAACTCGCCAAGGTCGAACCGAAGGAGGAAAAGAAGGAAGAGGTCAAGCAGGTGTCGTTCAACAAGAAATGCCCGGTGAGCGGCAAGGACATCGACCCGACCAAGCTGTATACGATCAACTTCTGCTGCAACAACTGCCTGGGCAACTTCACCAAGGATCCGGCCAAGCACGTGGCCAAGCTCAAGGGTTCCGACAACAAGAAGTGCATCTTTCAGGACAAGGATGTTGATGCCGGCAAGAAATTCGTGATCGGATTCTGCTGCGGCAACTGCCTCGGTGGGTTCACCAAGGACCCGGCCAAGCACATCGCCAAGGTCAAGAAATAGACCATTCAGATTTCCCAAGCCCTGGCATCTCGCCGGGGCTTTTTTTGTCGCTTGGCCAAGCGCGCTTGCTGAAATCCCATCAGCTGGCTAGCTTGGCCAAGCGCTTGGCTTGATGGACGAGTTACAGGAAAAGTTTGACGAGGCGACCTTCGCGTTTAGTCAGGGGGACTACGAGGCGGCGGCGAGTGGGTTTGAGGCCATTCTTGCGGTGGATGAAAATCACTTTGATGCCCGGATGTCGCTCGGCATGGCGCTATGCCGACTGGAGCAGTTTGATCGGGCGATTGAGGAGGGGCACAAGGCGGAAAAACTGAGGCCGAATGACCAAATGGTTCACACAAACCTGTCTTTGTTTTACGTGAAAACCGGCAACAAGGAGGCGGCAGAGCATCACGGACTGCAGTCGAAAATCGCCTCGTGGAAACAGCCGGGCGCTGCGACCGCACCGGAGGCGGAGGGGGAACTGCAAATGGCCAAGCCGAAGGCGGAGTCGTTCAAGCTGCCCGGCAAGTTCCCCGACATGCCCTGGCGTAAAAACCGCATCAAGGGCGGAGCGGAAGGCGACACCGATGAGTGACGAATATGTGAAGGTGGCCGCATTCGATGAACTCCGGGATGATGCCGGGATTCAGCGCACGGTGGGCGACCGCGAGGTGGGCCTGTTCCGCGACGGCGACAGGGTGCTGGCCATCGACGGAGTCTGTCCCCACGTGGGCGGACCACTGGGGGAGGGGTTCGTCGAGGACGGAAAGGTGTACTGCCCGCTGCACGGTTGGCCTTTTGACCTGAAGACAGGCAAGTGTACGACGAACAAGCGGGCCAAGGTGGAGTGTTTTCAAACCAAGGTCGAGGACGGCGTGGTGTTTGTCCGGACCCAAAAATAATTTACGATGAAATCAGCATTTGAATTGGCGATGGAGCGGCTGGAGAAGGAATCTCCGACGCAGGAGTTGACGGAAGAGCAGAAGGCCAAGTTGTCAGAGCTCAGCAAGGTTTATGAGGCGAAGATCGCGGACAAGGAATTGTTCCTGAACGGCGAGATTGCCAAGGCCGAGGCGGCGGGAGAGTTCGACCAGATCGAGCAACTGACCAAGCAATTGGTCACCGAACGCAAGGTGCTCGAGGAGGAGCTTGAGCAGAAGAAAAACGAGGTGCGCGGCAGTTAGCGCGCGGCGTTCCAAAGCTGAAACCGGTACAGGGCGGCGACCATCAGCGAGTGGCTGATCGTACCGTCGGCGATCAGGCCGGGAATGTCCGCCAGCGGAACCAGTCGGGCGGCAACATCCTCGCCGTCATCGAGGTTGGTGTCATGTTTCAGTTGTACATTTCGGATCATGACAGTGTGCACCTTGTTGTTCATGATCGCCGGGTTGGCGTAGACGAAGCCGATCGGCTCGGGCGCATCGCCGGCGTAGCCGGTTTCCTCCCGCAGTTCGCGGGGGGCAGTTTCCGCAGGGGTTTCTCCGGGGTCGATCATGCCTCCCGGCAGTTCAAGCTCGATCAGGTTGGTTCCCTGCCGGTACTGCTCGACCATCACCAGTTCATCGTTTGCGGTCAGGGCGACCACGTTGCACCAGTCCACGGACTCGATGACGAAAAAGCTGTGATCATCGCCGGTACGTGGTGAAGTGCGTTGGTCTGAGCGTACCTTGAAAATCTTGAAGTCGGCCGCGATCTCACTGCCCTTTAGTGGCCACGGCTGGATGTCCGGGTTGTCAATCGGCATCGGTGTTTTGCTGTGCGGCCCAGCCTTGTTTCATGAGGCCAAGCAGGTAGGCCATGGCTTCCGACTGGCTTTGATTTCGTTCTTTGGCCAACTGTCCGGAGCGCTTGGCCAATTGCTGTGCCATTTCGCCGGACTTGGCCTCGGGACATCCCATGGTGATGAGAAGCTTGGCCAAGGTCTCGGTATCGACCGGTTCACTCACGCCACGGGCATGCTGCGCTTGGCCAAGCGTCAGGCCACGCGGATGCTGGTGACCTCGACGCGCTCCTTGGGCTTGCTGTTTTCGCCGCTGTTGCTGGGGCCGACGGGGGTGGCGCCAATTGCGCCGAGCGTGTCGTCGCCGTCGCTCAGGGCGCCGAATGCCGTGTATTGGCCGTCGAGAAAACTGGCGTTGTCGAGGCAGACGAAAAACTGGCTGCCGGCGGAGTCCGGGCTGGCGGAGCGCGCCATGGAGATGACGCCTCGCACGTGGGGACGGTCGTTGAACTCGGCCTTGATCGTGTGGCCGGGGCCGCCGGTTCCCCAGAGATCCTCGAGCGTCTCGTCCTTGGTTTGTGGGTCACCGCCCTGGATCATGAACCCTGCCATGATTCGATGAAAACAGGTGCCGTCGTAAAAGCCGTCGTTGGCCAGTTTGGTGAAGTTTTCCACCGTGCCGGGGGCAACGTCGGGCCAGAGTTCGATTTTCATCTCGCCCTTGGATGTGACGAGGGTGGCGGTTGGGTTTGCGTTGTCGCTCATGTTAAATTACTTGGCCAATGAAACTTGGGCTGCTGTCGGGAAGTTTTTCGGCAGCGCCTGGGTGACCTTGCTGGTGGCGAGCCACTCGGCGGCACGGTTCATCGTGGCAATAAAGCCGACGCACTGGAGCGACTTGCCGTTTTCGTGCCCCATCGGCGTGTGAAAGATGAGGCCCTTGCCGTACTTGATGATCATCATCATCGGCTCGTGGCGCTTGCTCTTGTTGCTGTAGGCGGTGGCGAGGATGTCCATGCTTTCGGCCGGGCCGCGGAGGGAGTCGTACAGTTCGTCCTGTGCGTGCAGCCATTCCTTGGGCATGCCCTTGGTGACGGGGTGCTCGGTGTCGCGCGTGATGATCTTGAAGGCGTGCTGCGGGCCGTGGCTGCCGCCGCGTCCCGGTTGGGTGTTGCGAACGACCTTGCCTGCGTCATTGTAATAGACGTAGGGGCCGTGTTTCTCGGTGCGCCCGCCCCAGCCTCCGAGGCCGATCATCTTGTTGTACTCCAGCCAGTTCGGGAAGGAGTTGTTGGCAGCGTGGACGACGATGAATCGACCGCCCTTTTTCATGTATTTCTCGAAGGCAGTCTGCACTGGCTTGGGCCAGTCCTCGCCGTTGTAATTGCTCACGACCACGTCGTATTTCTTGAAGGCCGGGCGGAAGGCATCCCATTTGGCCTGAAATTTTTTGCGAATCTCCTCGGCTGCCTGTGCGGCCTTGTCCTTTTGCTCGGGGCTAAGGTTGCGCGGCGGGCGCGGTGCGCGCTGCGGCGAGGTGACGACGTCCACCTTGAACAATCCGGTCTTTTCCATCTGCGCCTTCATGAACGGCGTCATCGCGGCCCAGTTGTGGTTGTTCTGTCCATCAACGTAGAGGACGCTGATTTTCTTGGCGAAGGCGGGTGCCGTCATGGCGGTTGTCGCCACGGCCATAACGAGGATTTTTTTCAGCAAACCAGCAAGAGGTTTCATGCGGGAAACGGTGACGGGAGGGTGGCGACTTCGCAAGCCAAAAGCCGTGCGCTCGACTCGCCGCGGGGGGTCGGGCAATCTTGCGCGCCTGAGTGTGATCATAAAACTTGGCCAGGCGCGGTGGCTGTTGGCGATGCTGGTGGGACTGGCCTGGGCGCTGGCGTATCCCGAGCCGCGCTGGTCGGTGTTCGCCTGGCTGGTGCCGGGCTGTTTGCTGTCCGTGGTGTCCGGCAGGGAAGGGTGGCGACTGTTCGGCTTGGCCTTTTTGGCGGCACTGGTCTTTCGATTGGTCTCGCTGCGGTTTCTATTGAACATCCCGCACACGGGCGGTGCGATCGGCGGCTGGCTGGCATTGAGCGTGTACGCGGCGTTGTTCTCGGCGGCATGGGCCTGGATTTGTGGCGTCTGGTTTCGGTGCGGTCTGGCGGATCAAAACTGGCCGTGGATCAAGCGGTTTTGCTTTGGTCTATTTGCCGCTGCGGTCTGGGTGGGGATTGAGATGTTTCAAGCCCGGGCACTCGGTGGTTACCCGTGGAATTTTCTGGGCGTCACTCAGTTTGAAAACAACCCGCTGATTCAGATTGCCGCGTTCACCGGCGTTTACGGGGTCTCGTTTTTGATCGTCTGGTTTTCGGTTAGCGTGTTATTTGCGATCCTGAAAATCCGCAGGGCCACGGCGAATCCTTGGTCGTGGATGACCGATCTGGCTGCACCCTGCGTTGTCCTCGTGTGTGTGTGCACGTTCGGGTTTTTGCGGTTGGATGTGATCGTAAAGATAAGCGAGCCGTTTCGGGTGGCGGTGGTGCAGCCGAGCATACCGCAGCGGTTGATCTGGGAATCCGGCAACAAGGAGGAGCGGATGGCCAAGGTACTCGAGCTTTCCGAGTTGGCGCTGGTTTCCAAACCGGACGTGCTGATCTGGCCGGAGTCCAGCGCACCGGTGACACAGGAAAACTGGCCGCGCGTGAAGCGTATGCTGCTGGAGGCGAACACGCCACTGGTCCTTGGCATTGACGACTTTGAGCGGGATGCCGGCACGGGGGAGGAGCGGTTTTACAACAGCGCGGCGTTCGTGCCGGTGGATGACAGCGCGCCGGTGGTTTACCGGAAACGCCGGCTTGTAATGTTCGGCGAGTATATCCCCTTTGAAAAGGCCCTGCCGTTCATGAAATATCTTTCCCCGATTGGTGCCAGTTTTTCCGCGGGCACGGAGGCTGTTCAGTTTCCTGTTGGGGAAGGGAAAACGACGATGGCGCCGGTAATCTGTTATGAGGACGCATTTCCGCACGGGGTGCGGGAGCATGTGTTGCCCGGGACGACGCTGCTCGTCAACCTGACCAACGACGGCTGGTTTGGAGAGGGGCCAGCCCAGTGGCAGCACGCGGCCCACGCGGTGTTTCGCTGCATCGAGAACCGGGTGCCGATGGTGCGGAGTTGCAACAACGGCCTGTCGTGCTGGGTGGATCGGTTCGGCCGGGTGCGCCGTTTTTTTGGAGAGGAAAACGGGGACATTTACGGAGCCGGATTCGCTGTGTTCGAGATTCCGCTTGGCCAAGCGCTTGGCCGCTCGTTCTACAACCGGCACGGGGATGTGTTTGGCTGGAGCTGCCTTGTGCTGGGGTTGGCCGGCATTATTGCCCGCTTGGCCAAGCGCAGACTACACACCCGTCGGAAAATCGGTTAAAACCTCCGCCGCGATTGTGTCGCCATGATCCCGAAGGATATTCTCAAGAAAATCAGGCAGATTGAGCTGCGCACTAAGCGTCTCGTGACCGAGACGCTGGCCGGGCAGTACCACAGCGCGTTCAAGGGGCAGGGGCTGCACTTCGAGGAGGTGCGCGAGTACACGCCCGGCGACGAGATTCGATCGATCGACTGGAACGTGACCGCCCGGATGAATCAGCCGTTCGTAAAGGTGTACTCCGAGGAACGCGAGCTGACGCTGATGCTGCTGGTCGACCTGAGCGGGTCCGGCTTTTTCGGCTCGGTCGAGCAGACCAAGCGCGAGGTCGCGGCTGAATTGGCCTCGGTGCTGGCGTTTTCCGCCATCCGCAACAACGACAAGGTGGGGCTGATTCTGTTTACCGACAAGGTCGAGAAATACATACCGCCCCGCAAAGGGCGTTTTCACGTGCTGCGCGTCATTCGTGAGATTTTGTTTTTCGAGCCGGAAAACCGGGGAACCGACCTGAACGGCGCGCTGGAGTTTCTCGGGCGCGTTGTGCCGCGAAAGGCAATCACGGTTTGCGTGTCGGATTTTCTCGGGCAAACCAATCCCACCCGCCAACTGATGGACGCCCATCTGCGGCGGCATGTCGTCATGTCGGAGACACTCGCGCAGACCTCAGCCACGGCACTGCGGCAGGCGAACCGGCGACACGACGTGGTGGCGGTGCAGGTGACCGACCCACGCGAACTGGAACTGCCAAACGTCGGCTGGGTGGTGCTGCAGGATGCCGAGACCGGGCAGATTGTGGAGATTAACACCGGGGACACGCGGCGGCGCGAGGCGTACGCCCAACGGCAGGCCAACGCGCAGGAGGAACTGGTAAAACTGTTTCGCGTCTCCGGCATCGACTCGATCCAACTGCGCACCGACCAGCCGTACGCGACGGCGCTGGAACATTTTTTTGAAATGCGAATGAAGCGCCGGCACCTCGCCGCCTGATGCCCACGACCAACACCAACTCCGCGGCATTGGTTTTGCCGGACCCGGCGGACGCCACCAACGCGGCGGCGACCGGTGAGGTTGTTGACATCCGGGACATCAAGGGTGCCGTCGATATCCCCAGCGGTAACGAGTGGGTGTACTGGCTGCTTGGGGCACTGGCTCTGCTCACAATCATCGGGGTGACCGCTTGGCTTGTGAGGCGGCACTTGGCCAAGCGCGCGGGAGAGCAGGCTCCGCCACCCGCGCCTCCGCCGCATGTCATCGCGTGGAGACGGCTGCAGGATGCGCTTGGCCTGATCCACGACGCGGAACAGTTTTGCACCGAGGTGTCGTTGATCGTCCGGGTCTATCTCGAGGGCCGATTCAACCTGCACGCACCGGATCGCACGACGGAGGAGTTTTTGTTTGAACTGCAGTCGAGCAATCGACTGGTGAACGATCACAAGGAGCTGCTTCGTGAGTTTCTCGGTGAGTGCGACATGGTGAAGTTCGCCAAGGCGGAGCCACCGGAGACCGAGTTGCGTCGATTGCACGAGGCCGCCAGCCGCCTGGTTGGCGAAACCCAGCCGCGACTGGGCGAGGAGGGCGGCGAACGATGAGGCTGGAGAGTCCATGGTGGTTGCTGCTGCTGATCCTGTTTCCGTTGATCGGCTGGGTGCGGCGCCGTTGGCCGGGAGGGCGGGCGTCGCTGATGTTTTCGTCGGTGCAACTGGTGCGGGGCATCACCGGCCTGGCCAAGCCGCGATCAGGGCTGCTGCTTGGCCTGTTGCGCTGGACTGCGCTGCTGCTTTTCGTCATTGGCATGGCGCGTCCGCAATGGGGTGAGGGCACGGAGAAAATCAAGGCGAGCGGCATCGATATCGTGGTCGCGTTTGACCTGTCCGGCAGTATGTTGGCGGAGGATTTTGAGCAAAATGGGCAACGGGTAAACCGGGCGACGGTGGCCAAGGAGGTGCTGAAGGGATTCGTCGAGGACAGACCGGCGGACCGGATCGGGCTGGTGGCGTTTGCGGGACGGGCGTACATCGCGGCGCCGCTCACGCTTGATCACGATTTTTTGTTAGCAAATCTCGATCGACTGGAGGCCGGCAGTGAGGCGATTGAGGATGGGACCGCAATTGGCTCCGCGATCAGTGCCGGGTTGAACCGGTTGCGGGATCTGGATTCGGAAAGCCGCATCGTCATCCTGATGACGGATGGCCAAAACAACTCCGGCAGCGTCAATCCTTTAACGGCGGCCGAGGCGGCGGAACTGCTCGGTGTGAAGGTGTACGCCATCGGCGTCGGTACGCGCGGCGTGGCGCCCATGCCGTACACGGATGTGTTCAACCGAAAACGTTACCGGAACGTGGAAGTGAACATCGACGAGGAGACGCTGCAGAAAATTGCGAAACAAACTGGCGGTGAATATTTTCGGGCCGACACAACCAGTAGACTACGCAAGATTTACGAGCAGATCGACTCGATGGAAAAAACCGAGGTCGAAGTCGAACGCTATTTTCACTACGACGAACTGTTTCATTTCTTCGTGATCGCGGGACTGGCACTGCTGCTGCTCGAGTTGGCTCTCGCGAATTCAGTCTGGTTGAAACTACCGTAGTATTCCGCCTACACTCCCGGCATGTTGATCAGGTGCTTCATCGTTCTTTTGTTTTGCGCCACGGCGCATGCGGCGAAGAAGCGCGCACAGCCGGTGGTGGAAAAGCCGTTGGCCCCGGAGGAGGCGGCGCGCACAATGCAGGTGCCGGAGGGGTTCAACGTCACGCTCTTTGCCGGTGAACCGACGATCACCCAGCCGATTGGTTTTTGCATCGATGACCGTGGGCGACTTTGGGTGGCCGAGGCGAAAAATTATCCGGACAAAAAAGCGGGCAAAAACGATCGCATCATTATCCTTGAGGACACCGACGGGGACGGGCGGCACGATGAGCGAATCGTGTTCTACGACAAACTCGAGTATGTGAGCGGCATCGAGGTGGGGTTCGGCGGTGTCTGGGTAATGTCGATCCCCAACTTTTATTTCATCCCGGACGAGGATTACGACGGCGTGCCGGATGGCGAACCGAAGGTGCTGCTGGATGGGTTTGGCACGCACGCCAACGCCCACAACATCGCCAATGGATTCGCCTGGGGGCCGGACGGATGGTTGTACGGCACGCACGGTGTCACCAACTGGTCGCTGCCGGGAAAACCGGGCACGCCGAAGGAGGAACGCCGTCGACTCGAGGGCGGTGTGTGGCGGTATCATCCCGTGCGTCACGAGTGGGAGTCGTTCGCGGTGGGCACGACGAACCCGTGGGGCATCGACTGGAACGATTACGGCCACGCCTTCATCTGCAACTGCGTCAACCCGCACTTGTTCCATGTCATTCAGGGCGCGTTTTATGCGCCGGGCCGCAATCGGCCCACGAGCAGGTATGCCTATGAACGCATCGAGACGATTGCGGATCACCTGCATTTTTCGAACACGAAAACCATCCGCGCAGGCATCGGCACTCCTGAGGAGGATCTGGTCGGCGGCGGCCACGCGCACTGCGGCACGATGGTCTATCTCGGCGACAACTGGCCGGATGAATACCGGGGGGATGTGTTCATGAACAACATCCACGGCCGCCGCATTAATCACGACAGGCTGACACGCAGGGACAGCGGTTATGCCGCCAGCCATGCCCCGGACGTGGTGCGATCTGCCGACCCGTGGTTCGTCGGGGTGACTCTCGCCTATGGGCCGGATGGTGGGGTGTTA
>Ga0209036_1000741_pt1 | contig 14091 bp, 11 predicted proteins | sample MarorgKNORR_S2LV_3_FD_188222 | JGI IMG/M metagenome (GOLD analysis project Ga0209036, IMG submission 188222) | Marine microbial communities from the Southern Atlantic Ocean, analyzing organic carbon cycling - DCM_A/KNORR_S2/LV (SPAdes) (version 2) | ecosystem: Environmental > Aquatic > Marine >... | reverse complement strand
AGGGCTCCTGCGACCCTTCTTATAGCTTCTGCTTCTTCCATTTTATTCTCCTTAGATAAAAAAATTAATGATGCTCGTGTGCCTGTTGTAGGTATACGAGGGTTAAAACCATAAATAAAAATGCTTGTAATATAACAACCAAAATATGAAATACGGCCCAAATGAAGTTGAGCGCAAGCCCTGCAACACCTGCAAGGACTCCTGTGATTGAACTAAAGAAACCACCAAAAAATAATGCTATTAATATAAAGATCATTTCTCCGGCAAAAAGGTTTCCGTATAACCTTAAACCCAAGGCTAGTTGTTTCGCATAAAATCCAGGTATTTCGAATATAACGTTTATCGGTGCCATCCACTTACCATAGGGCTGGAAAGTCAATTCTGCCAAGAAGCCACCGAGCCCTTTGTTTTTTATACTGTAATAATGAATCAAGATTAAAACACCCAATGCCATGCCCATCGGTGCGTTGATATCTGCTACAGGCAATACCTTAAAGTAATGTATTGCTCCGCCCTCAGCATTAGGTGCAGTAAAACCGTTTGCTATCCAAGGAACAAGATCAATAGGAATTAGGTCCATTAGGTTCATTAAAAAAACCCAAACAAAGATGGTCAGTGCCAGTGGTCCCATAAGGGGGTTTTTGTCGGCAGTAAAATTATCCTGAACTTGGTTCCTTACTAAAGTAACTAAGTATTCCACTGCATTTTGGATTCGTCCCGGTTTGGATGAGCTGGCATTTTTCGCGACTCTTCTCATAAAAAATATCATTCCCATGCCCAAGAGAACTGACATAAATAAAGTGTCTACCTGAAAAGCCCAAAAACCCATTTCGTTGATGTTGCAACTTGCCTCTGTGCCTGCAACCTGGCTCTTTCCGTGAACTTCGGCAAAACTCCAAGTTCCGTCAGGACATTTACCATACGTTAAGTTGGTAAGGTGGTGTTCTATATAATCTGTTGAGTTTAGTTCTTTACTAGCCATCGGGATTTCATTGGGCGCGGCAATTATAGTTACGGAAGGGCTTTAGTGAAAGAAGAATTTGTTACTTTTTTAAGATTTTAATTTATCTAACACACCCTCTAGGGTGTCAAGATTTTTGTAACTTACTATTATTTTACCAGAGCCTTTCTTGCCGTGTTTTATTTCTACAGGCGAGCCGAGCATTTCAGATAATTCCTTTTCAAGCGAAACTATATTGGGGTCTCGTTGGGTTTTTGATTTAATGCTCTTTTTTCTATTGCCAGACAAGCCTCCAACAATGGCCTCACACTCTCTTACTGAAAGTGATTCTGAAACCACTCTCTTTGCGCATTGAAGTTGAGCATCTTCAGTTAATGTTAAAAGTGCTCTAGCGTGGCCCATTTCAATTTTTCCCTCTTCTAATAAAGATTGAACTTCGGGACTAAGTGATAGAAGCCTCAAAAGGTTGGTTACTGTTGAACGAGATTTTCCAACTGCAGCCCCAAGCTCTTCTTGTGAGAGATTAAACTCTCCTTGAAGCCTCAAAAGGCCCTTGGCCTGGTCAAGAGCGTTAAGATCCTCTCTTTGAAGGTTTTCTATTAGAGCAATTTTGGCAGTTTCATCGTTATTAAGGTCTCTTATGATGGCTGGAACGGAACTAATACCGGCGAGTTGAGCCGCCCTCCACCTTCTCTCACCGACAACTATCTCAAACCTTCCCGAGGCCAACCTCCTTACAACCAGCGGCTGAAGAATTCCTTGTTCCTTTATGCTTTGAGACAACTCCTCAAGAGTAGATTTATGCATTTTTGTTCTGGGTTGATATTGCCCAGGAGCAAGATCATCTAAGGGAATCTGAGTAACCGAAACTCCGTCTGACTTGGGTCTATCTCCCAAAAGAGAGTCTAGTCCGGTGCCTAAACTAGACTTGTCTTTGTTCATGAGCGTTATCGCTATACTGTTCTTCCATCTTACCAATCAACTCTCCCGCCAAAGCAAGATAAGCCAAAGAGCCTTTGGCGTTAGGCTCATAAGACAGAACGGACTTACCAAAACTAGGGGCTTCTGCTAATTTTATATTTCTAGGAATGACTGTTGAGTACAGTTCGCTGGAAAAATGTTTTTGTAACTCTCCTGTTACCTGTTGGCCGAGCTTATTACGCGGGTCAAACATGGTTCTTACAACAGCTTTCAGTTGAAGGTTATGGCCGGTGCTATGATTTAATTGTCCTACAGTCTCTAAAAGTCCGGCCAAGCCTTCAAGAGCAAAATATTCACACTGCATAGGAACAAGTAAATCTTTGGCTGCCCGCAAACCATTGAGGGTTAATAAATTTAAAGAGGGCGGGCAGTCGATTATTATGTAGTCGTACTCTTCGTTGATCTCGGTTAAATAGTTTAAAAGGGCCCTTTCTTGGTCCCCGCCTCCCCTTAAGAAAGATTCTGCAGCTATAAGCTCCGGACCTGATGGCATAATGTCATAGCCCAGCTCTGTTCCAAAAACAACCTCCCCTTGTGTTCCCATTAAGGCCGCAGCTGACCCTTTGGTTTGATCACACTTTTTTATACCAGATCCGGTGGTTGCATTTGCCTGCGGATCCAAGTCTACCAACAGGACGGCTCTTTTCATTGCGCTCAGAGATGCTGCCAGGTTTACTGCGGTGGTTGTCTTGCCAACACCTCCTTTCTGGTTTGCTATAACTAATGTATTAACCATTGTCTTGTTCTGCTTCTATTGTAACCAAGATACGCGTCTTGTCCTTCGCTTTTGAAGGAAATTTGTCAATTTTTTTTAAAACATAACCAAGCGGTATTCTTTCCTGGTCAAATTGCTCTTGGGTCTTCATGAGTTTGAGCTCTACTCCTCTTTTTTGGAGCAAAGGGGCTGTTAAGCTAATGACTAACTCTGAAGAGCCTACTGCTCTGCAGACTATGTCAAATGATTCGGGGAAAGTTTTTTTTTCTATTTTTTCGATCCTTTGGTTTATCACGTTTGTGTTTTTTAGGCCCAAGCGAGAAGTTGTGTGTAATAAAAATGATGATTTCTTGGTGTTGCTTTCTATTAAATAAAATTCTTTATCGGGGTTGGTGATGGCAAGTGGTATGCCCGGAAGCCCGCCTCCGCTGCCCAGATCAACTACGCTTTTCTTTAGCAGGGGGGAGATCGTCAAAGAATCTGCTATGTGATCGTCGATATTTTGGGCTTGTTTTTTGGATATTAAATTATGGGTTTTGTTCCAGGCAACCAGGTGGGCCTTATATTCTGTCAACAAACTTGTTTGTTCTTTACCCAACGGCCTGTCTTTCCTTTTTCAAGTAGATCATCAGTAAAGAGATTGCTGCGGGAGTGACGCCTGGCAGTCTTGAGGCTCGAGCCAGGCTTACTGGCCTTGCTTCAGATAGTTTTTGTTTTACTTCATTAGATAGCCCAACCACTTTCTCGTAATCTATGTGTTGTGGGATTGGGGTGTTTTCGTTTCTTTGCAGTCTCTCTATGTCGATTTTTTGCCTTTTTATGTACCCCTCGTATTTAACATAAGCTTCTATTTCATCTACGGCGTTTGGGGCAAGTATTGTTTCCCCTTGTGGTAAGTGTGAATGAAGAACTTTGGGGCGTTTTAATATTTCGAAGAGGCTAATGTTTTTTGAAACGCTCTCACCTGTTTGTTCTTTTATTTTTTTGGCTTCTGGTGTGTTTGGTTTAAGTTTGTCTTTTTTTAATCTTAGGACTTCACGGGTTGTGGTGTCTCTTTTGTCCTGATATTTTTTCCACAATAAATCTGAAACTATGCCGAGCTTTCTGCCCTTTTCTGTTAAACGCATGTCTGCATTGTCTTCTCTAAGTATCAGTCTATATTCAGCTCTGCTGGTAAACATTCTATAAGGTTCTTTTGTACCAAGGCTAACCAAATCATCTATCAAAACTCCTATATAGGCCTCGTCTCTTTGTAGTTCGAATGCGTCTTGGTTGGTTGCTCTGAGTGATGCGTTAATTCCTGCCATTATGCCTTGAGCTGCTGCTTCTTCGTATCCTGTGGTTCCATTAATTTGACCCGCGAAAAATAAACCTGAGATTGTCTTTGTTTCTAGAGAGTGTTTTAGGCCTGTGGGGTCAAAGAAATCATACTCTATTGCATACCCAGGTCTTACTATTTTTGCGTTTTCAAATCCTTTAATGGATTTTATGAGCTCTTTTTGAGCCTTCAAAGGCAGGCTTGTTGAAATACCGTTTGGATAAATAAGATCTGAGTTGAGTCCTTCCGGCTCAGCAAATATCTGATGAGAGTCTCTTTCTGAAAATCTCATAACTTTATCTTCAATAGAGGGGCAATACCTTGGTCCTACACCCTCGATCACACCTGAATACATGGGTGATTCGTGAAGGTGATTTAATATTACTTGGTGTGTTGTTTGGTTGGTGCGTGTCATGTAGCAATTTAACTGCTCAGGTCTTTCGCTGGCCTGGGAGGTGTAAGAAAGTAGTGGCGTTGGGGTGTCGCCTGGTTGAGGTGAGAGAAGAGACCAGTCTATGGTGTGTTTGTCCAGTCTGGGGGGTGTTCCTGTTTTTAATCTGCCAACTTTTAAATTTAGACCTCTAAGTTTTTGAGCCAGTTTATCGCTAGAGGGATCTCCTATTCGCCCGCCCGGAGATTGCTCCAGACCGGTATGCATTACTCCTCCAAGAAAGGTTCCTGTTGTTAAAATTACGGAATCTGAAAATATTTTCTCCCCTTTTTCGGTTATCACAGACTTGATGGTTGAATTCATAATATCCAAATCGATAACTGAGCCTTCTTTTATTGTAAGGTTGGCAGAAGAAGACAGAAAGTTTTGTACTGCCGCCTTGTAAAGCTCTCTATCGGTTTGCACTCTAGTAGCCCTTACGGCTTGCCCTTTTGTAGAATTAAGAACGCGATAGTGTATGCCTGCCTTATCGGTTGCTCGAGCCATCAAACCCCCAAGTGCATCAACTTCCTTAGCCAGATGACTTTTACCTATGCCTCCAATTGCAGGATTGCACGACATTTCACCTATTTTTGATTTATCGTGGGTAATGAGTAAGGTTTTTACACCGAACCTTGAACACACTTCTGCAGCTTCAACACCTGCATGCCCCCCACCTATGACTATTACATCGAACTTATCCACAGTTTAAAAAAATTAAATTTATTTTATTTGGTAGTTGTAGTTTAACTTAGTTAGTTATTATTAGGGACTTCAATGCCTGTGGAAAACTGCCACGAACTCCTGGTTTCATTGATATGCCTCGAATAAGAAAGCTGTAGAAAACCAAAACACATACTCTTGACTGATCTGTATATTTGGTTAATAAAAAAAAATAGACACAAATTAAAAATATTTTTCAACAACATTTGAACAGCTATTTACCTATACAAAACTCTGAAAAAATTTCACCAAGAAGATCGTCCGCACTCATGGGCCTTAAGATATCGCCAAGAGCCGCATGGGCAGACCTCAAGCTTTCCGCAACCAACTCTAATGCCTGCCCTTCATTCAAAGACATTATGGCCTCTTCTAAAAAAAGACCCCCGCTGCTTAAAGAAATCTCATGTCTTTGTCTGGAGAGAAACACAGTTTCTTCTCCTCCGCTCACCCCCAATCTTGCAATTAATGCTTTGAGGAACTCCTCAACCCCCTGACCAGTGGAGCATGACAAGTAGAAAGTGCTATCTGTATTAGAGAACCCACCTTTCAGCAAGTCAGACTTATTCAATACAGTCAAAAACTCACCCAACCCCACACCAAAATCCTTAATGTCTGTTGCATCTTGTACCAAGAGGCTTAAGTTTGACTTTTTAATAACTTCTTTTGATCTCTGTATACCCTCTTCTTCAATGGGTCCTTCAGGATTGGGCCTGACCCCGGCAGTATCAACAAATTCTATGAGGACACCTCCTATATTTACAGTGGTTTTTACCAGGTCCCGCGTAGTTCCAGGAACTTCCGAAGTAATGGCTAGGTCTTCGCGAGCCAAGAGGTTTAACAAAGAAGACTTTCCGGCGTTCGGAGGCCCCACAATAGCAACTGAATAACCATCTCTTAACCTGACCCCTTCTTTTACAAGAGACAGCAATTCACTTATCTTGGCGTGATAACCTTGGAGCTCCTTTTTAACAGACTCAAGAACCAAACCATCTATCTCTTCCTCAGGAAAATCTATATTTGCTTCAACAACAACCCTTGCCTTAATAACACCATCAAGCAACCAGTTTATTTGTTCAGAAAACTGTCCCGAGAGTGACGAGTTAGCCGCCACAACAGCTGCCTCGCTTTGAGCATTTATTAAATCAGCCACAGATTCAGCCTGAACCAGATCAATTTTTTCGTTTAGAAATGCGGTTTTTGTAAATTCTCCAGGCTCAGCGATCACCGCACCACGATTAACGGCCTCTTCTACCACCAAATTCACTATAGTTGGATTCCCATGACAATGAAACTCAACCACGTCATCTCCGGTGTAAGAGTTAGGAGATTTAAAAAAAACAACCATACCGTCATCTATTTTAGATCCGCCACGAGACTTTATAGAACAACGCTTAAATCGCCAGGACTCTGCAAGCTCTCCGCACATACCTTCGGCTATGCTCCTCGAAAGCTCCCCCGACATTCTAATTATTGAAACACCACCCCTTCCTAGAACAGTCGCAGGAGCAACGATGGTTCTGTTTTTACTCAAAGCCGATAAAACTCATCAGCCAGAGCCAACAGACCCGGTTCCATGCTTGGCGCCTCTCGAATACCACCACTGCTGAAATATTTGAACAATCATATTCACGAGCCAATACAAAACCAAGCCCGACGGGAACCAGGCAAAAATAACAGCAAAAATAAGAGGAAAAAACTTCATCATCTGGGCTTGCATTGGGTCCGCATTAGGCGGAGTGGGCGTTAGTTTTTGAGAAAGGTACATGCCAGCTCCATTAAGAATAGGAAGAATAAAGTAAGGGTCCATGGCCGACAAGTCATCTATCCACAAAAAGAAGGGGGAGTGCCTTAATTCAACGGTTTCCAGCAATACCCAATAAAAGGCTAGAAAAAAAGGCATTTGAGCTAGCATCGGTAAGCAGCCCCCCAGGGGGTTTACACCCTCTTTTTTATAGACTTCCATTAATTCTTGGCTCATTGCCTGCCTATTATCTCCGTGCTTCTCCTGTAAAAGCTGCATTTTGGGTGCTAATTCTCTCATCTTACCCATTGACACATAGGCTTTTGCTGAAAGAGGCCAGGTTAAGAGCTTCAAGGCAACGGTAAGAAAGATAATTGCCAGACCCCAGTTATTAAAAAGGCTGTATCCGAGGTCTAAAAACCAATACATGGGCTTACCTAACCACCATAAAAATCCATAATCTACAGTTAGATCGAGGTTTTCTTCAATTTCAACAAGCTGTTTAGGTAGTTTAGGGCCCACATAAAGAGTATTTTTTGTTGACACTGTCTCGCCATAGGAAAGAACAGAATCCCTGGAGGTGTACCCCAAAGAGTATCTTCCAGAATTTTCTCCATACCTTCCTTGGTAGAGGTATTCTTCATTTTGATTTGGAATCCACGCAGACAAGAAGTAGTGTTGTATTAAAGCAACCCAACCCCCCACAGACTTGTTCTGATATGAAGATTCCCTTATGTCATCAAAATCATATTTTTCATAAGTATCTTTTTTTGATGAAAAGACAGGTCCAAGATAGGTGTACATCAAACCACTCTCTTCTACTGCCGAGCCGTCTCTTTCAATTACCACATAAGGTGTCATTGAAATATCTTCACCCAAAACCGAATTCACGGTGTCTTCAACTTTTACAGAATAGCCTGTTTTTTCGATTTCTATTTTTCTAGAAAAATTTAACCCACCAGATGCGCCTTCAAGAATATAAACCCTTGCACTTCCCTCGCTCGGTTGCTCTGTTATTTTTTCAAATTCTGGATTCAAATATCCCTGGGTTCGGGTATAAAAACCACTGTTTGCGAAATACACATTTTCTCTTCCGGAGTTGGCATCATAGGTTTTCCCAAATATATTGAATCTCTCCTTAGAGCCCTTCTCTTCCGATATGTTTTTTAAACTCGAAACCTCAAACCTTCCTGTTCTTGACTCAACCAACAAAGACAAATCGTTATTTTGTATTTCAAAATAATTAAGCTCTTGAGCGGCAACCTCAACAGGCTCTTGACTTGCCCGAGAAAGGGGGGCAAGAGGCTCTGAAAGTGAACGCTCACTATCGCTAAAAGTATTGATTTTGGTTTGTTCTTGAGAAGAACTATCATGGATATAATTATCTGTCGGCCACTGCAAAAGAAGGTAATAGAGGGTAAGGCCGATTCCTATTATCAAGGATGTTTTAATCACGTCCATGCTTTGATTCTCCAGGTACATTATCTATTCCACTACCACCCCAAGGATTACATCTAATGATTCTTTTTAAGGCCAGGATAGAGCCCCGATGAGTTCCATGAACTTTCAAAGCTTCCAGAGCATATTGAGAGCAGGTTGGATGGAACCTGCAGTTTTGACCCAACAGCGGACTCAAATATCTTTGATATAATTTTATAATCCTTATAAGAGTTTTATTAATCATTATTGCCCGCAAACTTTTCCCAGATTGTATCTAAATCTTTTTTAAGTTCCTCTTCTTTTCCTTTTAAATTTTTTTTTACATACACAACAAAATCTCTATGGGGCAATTTTAAAACCTTTGCAAGAAAACTTCCTTTTATTTTTCTCTTTATATTATTTCTATCGGCAGCAAGCCTATTGTCCTTTTTTCTAATGGCCACCCCTATTCTTGAAAACCCCAAGGAATTATCTTTTGAAAGAATTAATATGTTTTCGGTTGAATGTTTTTGATCAGGACTATCAAAAATATCACTAAAACCTTCTTTGGATGATATGGAGCGCTTAGGGCTCATTCAAACAGTAAGGGAAAGCCTCCCCTTTTTTCTCCTATTGCTCAGCACCTTTTTACCTCCGAGTGTAGAGTTTCTCGAACGGAAACCATGAGTTCTTGCTCGTTTGATTTTGCTCGGCTGATATGTTCTTTTCATAGTGCTTAAAAGGTAATTGGGGCTGCGAATGATAGAGTTTTTGTTGATCTAAGACAAGTAAAATAATTAAAACAATATATCAACATGTTATCCACAATAAATATCTGTTTTTATACTGTGGATAACTTTGTTAATCTATATATAATCGTTGTTATGACCGAATTGCACTTTTGGGGAGAATGTAAGAAAACTTTAGAAAGAGATTTGCCTGTCGAGGAGTATTCTACATGGATTGCACCACTAACCCTAGAACAAAATAATGGGTCAAACCCGCTTTCTTACAGCGTTTTAGCTCCAAATAAGTTTATATCTGATTGGGTTGAAGACAATTACGGAATAACCATTAAAGAAAGATTAAGTGCCATTACTAGCACGAGAGACCTTAATCTTAATTTTGAAATATTTGTTGACTACCACGACAAGACCCCTGATGAAGATCCAGGAATTGATAGTAATACGCCTGCAATAACAATCAAAACAACTCAGTCTGCTGGGATGCCTAAAAAAAACAACCTAATAGATAGTTTCACTTTCGAAACATTTGTGGAGGGCAAGTCTAACCATATTGCGTTGGCCGCTTCTAGACAAATAGGTGATGGTCTCAAAAATTCATATAACCCTCTATTTATATACGGCGGCGTGGGTCTGGGAAAAACTCATCTGATGCATGCTGTAGGAAATGAGATTATTAAGCAAGATCCTAATAAGAAAATAGCTTATGTTCATTCAGAGAAGTTTGTGAGTGATATGGTAAAATCACTACAATTGGGAGCAATTAACGAATTTAAGCAACACTATAGATCTTTGGATGCTTTGTTGATTGATGATATTCAGTTTTTTGCAAAAAAAGAGCAATCACAAGAAGAATTATTTCATACATTCAATTCTTTGCTGGAAAAAGGAAGTCAAATGATTCTAACTTGCGATAGGTATCCCAAAGAAATAGACGGATTAGAGGACAGACTAAAGTCGAGATTGGGATGGGGTTTGCCGGTTGTTATTGAGCCACCCGAATTAGAAACAAGGGTTGCAATACTTTTGAGTAAAGCGATGAATATGAATCATGAGCTCAATGAAGAATCTGCTTTTTTTATTGCACAAAAAGTAAGATCGAATGTCAGAGAGCTAGAGGGCGCTTTAAAGAGGGTCATTGCCAACTCTAACTTTACAGGAAGACCAATAACAGTTGACCTAATAAAAGACTCTTTAAAAGATCTTCTGGCCATACAGGCCAGGCAAGTAAGTGTAGAGAATATTCAAAAAACAACAGCTGAGTATTACAATATAAAAATGAGCGACATCCTATCAAAAAGACGAAGCAGATCCGTTGCTAGGCCTAGACAGATGGCAATGTTTTTAGCAAAAGAGCTAACAAATTACAGTTTGCCTGAAATAGGTGAGTCTTTTGGTGGAAGAGACCACACAACAGTCATTCATGCTTGTAAAAAAATAAAAGAACTTAGGTCATTTAATCTGGATATAGAGGAAGATTATAGAAAGCTTTTAAGGGTTTTAACTATATAATATTAAGAATGAAGTTCATAACAGAAAAAGCCCAAATAGTTGATTCTCTGCAAAATGCTGCAGCTGTAGCTGAAAGACGCCAAACAATTCCTATTTTAGCAAATTTAAGGCTAAAAACAGTCAATGGAAAACTTGAAGTTACCGCAACAGATTTAGAAATACAAATAAAAACTTTTTCTGATTTAATTGAAATTGAAGAGGAAGGTGAAACTACAGTTTCTGCAAGAAAAATGTCAGAATTATGCAGGTCTTTGCCAGAAGGAGAAAATGTTTACTTTTCTTTATCAAACGGAAAATTGACTGTTAGCTCAAGTAATTTTCACGCAGATTTTGCAACAATTTCTTCAGACGATTTTCCTGAAATAGAAATCAATGAGGAGCAGACCCCAATTACTGTAGAGTCCAGTGTTCTAAAAAGATTACTATCTAAAACATCATTTTCTATGGCTTCACAAGATGTGAGATATTATTTAAATGGCATGCTTTTAGAAATAGAAGGAAACAAGATAAATGGAGTAGCAACTGATGGGCATAGATTGGCTTTTTCATCAGCAACAGCAAATTCTTCAGATTTAGATGTTAGAAATATACTTCCAAGAAAAGCAGTTCTAGAACTTTCAAAACTGCTTTCACCTAATGAGGGGTTCGTAGAGCTCCTCATAGGCGCCACATATGTAGATGTGCGGTCTGAAAATCTTAGTTTTTCAAGCAAATTAATAGATGGAAAGTATCCAGACTATAATAAAGTTTTTCCAACCGGTGAGCCTCTACCTCTAGAAATAAGCAAAGAAATCCTTCAATCAGCCCTCTCTAGAGCCTCTGTTTTGTCAAATGAAAAGTACAGAGGCGTTAGATTTCAATTATCTGAAAATAAACTCAAACTTACCGCCAACAACCCAGAACAAGAATCAGCTGAAGAAGAAGTAGATGTGATCTATAAAGGTTCTGATCTAGAGGTTGGGTTTAATATAGGATATTTATTAGATGTTCTCAACTCCATAGAAAGTGAAACCGTTTCCTTTGAATTCTATGGTGAAGATTCTAGTTGTATTATCAAAGAACAAAATTCTGAAGATGACGTCTATGTCATCATGCCAATGAGGCTGTAATGCCTCTTCAGAGGCTTCACCTTAAGAACTTTAGGCTTTTTCAAGACAAAACCTTCACCTTCTCTGATGGAATAAATCTCATATTAGGAGAAAATGGTTCAGGAAAAACAACAGTTTTAGAGTCATTAAACGTGCTGTTAACTGGAAATTCTTTTAGGGCAAAGGAAACCAAAGAATGTATTCATTCTGATAAAGAATTTTATAATGTATCTGGAAAAGGTAGCATTAACGGCAAAAACCTTACTCTTGTTGTTGAAAATAGTCACAATAAAAAACTATTCTCAAAAAGATTGCTTGGAGAACTATCTGTAAAAAAGGAAGAGTTATATTTCTTGCAAGTTGTACTCGCTAAAAACCTTAAAATGATAGATGGTGAGCCAGAAATTAGAAGGGAGTTTTTTAATGATCTTATGTTCCACGTGAAACCGGAGATAAAAAAATTGCATAATGATTATCAAAAAGCCCTTAAACAAAGGAATAGGGCACTAAAGAAAAAGCTTCCTAGTTCAGCAGTTTCCTTGTGGAGTAAAGAGCTATCAGCATTGGGTTTAAAACTCAGCCTTGAGCAATATAATTTTTTTAAGGTTTTTAAAGTACACACCTTAGAATCAATAGAAAAAAATATTTCTAACGGCTCTTTTAATTACCTTGATAAATTAAGTGTCACTTTTTCAAAAGGGTGGGAACGCTCAAAAAAACTAGAAGAGTCTTTATTGGAAAGTCTTGAGAGGGATATGGCATTGGGATATACGTCAAAAGGGCCTCACAGAATGGATTTTACATTTACAGTAGAAAATAAAAAGGCTTCCTCGAATCTTTCCCGAGGTCAAATTAAGATATTGATTTTGTTAGTTTTTTTATCAAGCATAAGGCTTATGAAAGACTTAATAGATACTGAAATTCTTCTTTTGGTGGATGATCTAGGTTCTGAACTAGATTTGAGCAATCTCACATCTATAATCATGCAGATTCTTGAATCTGAAAATCAAATAATCTTAACAGGGATTGAGGGTGAAGAGATGCATAAATCTATAAAAAAAATGACAAACTTTACACAGATTAATATCTAAATATGTATTAAAATACATAAATGCCAACCAAGAAAAAACCTTCTGCATCAAAATCACCCAAAGCCACCAAAAAGCCACACAAAAAAGCCACAAAAAAAACTGAAGCCGAATCTTATGATTCCTCCAGCATTACGGTCCTCAAGGGATTAGAGGCAGTTAAAAAAAGGCCAGGTATGTATATCGGAGACACCGATGATGGAACCGGCTTACACCATATGGTTTATGAGATAGTTGATAATTCAATTGACGAGGCATTAGCTGGTCATTGTGATGAAATAACCGTAAAAATCTTGTCAGATGATTGCGTCTCTGTCTCGGATAATGGAAGGGGTATTCCAACTGATATGCACGAGGAAGGCATGTCTGCAGCAGAAGTTATCATGACAAAGTTGCATGCAGGTGGAAAGTTTGATGATAATTCCTATAAGGTCTCAGGAGGTTTGCATGGGGTCGGTGTCTCGGTTGTTAATGCTTTATCAGAGGACTTAAAACTAACTATTTATAGAGGCGGCAAAATACATGAACAAGAATATAGAGATGGTGCTCCAAAAGGCAAACTAAAGGTAATAGGAAAAACTGATAAAACAGGAACTGAAGTTATGTTCGTTCCATCGCCTACTACTTTTTCAGATATTATTTTTCAGTATGATGTCTTAGAAACAAAACTTAGAGAGCTATCCTACCTCAATGCTGGCCTTAAAATTATCTTAATTGATGAGAGAAACTCTAAGAAAAAAGAATTTTTTCATAAAGGCGGCTTAGCAGAATTTGTATCATTTTTGAATACAAAAAGAACAACTGTTAATTCTATATTTCATTTTGTAAAAGAAGTATCAGATGGCATAACCATCGAAGTATCACTTCAGTGGAATGATGGCTACCAAGAAAACATTCAATGTTATACAAATAACATTAAACAAAGAGACGGTGGAACCCACTTGGTAGGCTTCAGGACAGCCTTAACAAGGACACTGAACACCTACATGGAAAAAGAGGGGATGAACAAAGAGAAGGTGTCTACCTCAGGTGATGATGCCAGAGAGGGTTTAGTTGCTGTTGTTTCTGTTAAAGTCCCAGATCCAAAGTTTTCCTCGCAAACCAAAGATAAGTTAGTCTCTTCCGAGGTAAGACCAGTAGTTGAGCAAGAAACTTATAAAGCCTTAACGGAATATCTGCTGGAGAATCCTGGAGAGGCAAAGCTAATCGCTACAAAAATAATCGAAGCGGCTAGAGCTAGAGAGGCTGCTAGAAAAGCAAGAGAACTGACTAGGAGGAAAGGTGTATTTGAGGGCGGTGGTCTTCCTGGAAAACTTTCTGATTGCCAAGAAAAAGATCCTGCAAAAAGTGAGATCTATTTGGTTGAGGGAGA
>Ga0209036_1000738_pt1 | contig 14123 bp, 19 predicted proteins | sample MarorgKNORR_S2LV_3_FD_188222 | JGI IMG/M metagenome (GOLD analysis project Ga0209036, IMG submission 188222) | Marine microbial communities from the Southern Atlantic Ocean, analyzing organic carbon cycling - DCM_A/KNORR_S2/LV (SPAdes) (version 2) | ecosystem: Environmental > Aquatic > Marine >... | reverse complement strand
GTAGGACCAGGAAGGCATTCAACTTCTACATCGTTATTTATACATAATTTAACAATTAAATATCCTGGATCTGAAATACTGGGGGTTCCAGCATCTGAAATTAATCCTACTTTAATACCTGATTGTATTTTATTAATAATTTTTTCTACAATGGAATGTTCATTGAATTTATGATATGATTGAAGCTGCTTTTTTATTTTTAAATGATTCAATAATTTCAAACTTCTTCTTGTGTCTTCACAGAGAAGCAGGTCAACAGTTTTAATTGATTCAATTGCTCTTTCAGTAATATCAGAAAGATTCCCAATAGGTGTAGGTATTAAAATTAGTTTTGACATTTAAAAATTATATTTGTCTAAATTAATAACTTATCTCGCAAAGTAAAATTAAAAATAAGACCTTGGGTAGAATTGAAGTAATATGTGGATCGATGTTTTCTGGAAAAACAGAAGAATTAATCAGAAGGATTAAAAATTCAAATAAATCTTATAAAGTTTTTAAACCTATTACTGATACTAGAAATAAACAAAATAAAATAGAATCTCATAGTAATATTAAAATTGATGCTACTACAATTAAAAATATTAATGAAATATTAGTCTTTAAAAATAAGTTTGATATTATAGGAATTGATGAGGCTCAATTTTTTAGTGATGATATAATTGATGTTTGTAATACAATAGCAAATTCTGGGTCTAGAGTTATAGTTGCTGGTCTTGATATGGATTATTCTGGTAAACCTTTTGGCCCTATGCCATTTTTAATGGCTATTGCTGAAAAGGTTACTAAAGTTCATGCTACTTGTAGTGAAACTGGAGAACCAGCACTTTACAGTTTTAGAAAATCAGATTATAAAGAAACTATAATGATTGGTGAGAAAAATGAGTATAAACCTCTTTCTAGAAAAGCTTTTATTTCTAAATTGAAAAAAAAATAATTCATTGAGCTATAAAGGAACATGCATTGAGATTAATCTTAATAATTTAAAAAATAATCTAAATTATATAAGAGACAAGGTTAATGATCAAACAAAAATTCTATGTGTTGTAAAAGCTAATGGATATGGATCTGATTCAATTGAAATTGGAAAATGTTTAGAAAAAAATGGAGTAGATTATTTAGCTGTTGCCTACACAAATGAAGGAGTTAAGCTAAGAAAATCTGGTATTAAAACGCCAATATTAGTGCTACATCCTCAATTTGACGATTTCAATGAAATAATTGAAAATGACTTAGAGCCTAACATCTATTCATTTAGAATTCTTAAAGCATTCTTGTCAAAATCACAAAAACATCCCTTTCATATTAAATTTAACACTGGTTTAAATCGACTTGGATTTTCAATAAATGATATAGACAGGCTGCATAATGTTTTAGGATCTAATAGTCATATAAAATATATCTTTTCTCACTTGGGAGCTTCAGAAGATTTAGAAGAAAAAAAATTTACTTTAGATCAAATTAATCTTTTTGAAAAAATTATAGAAAAGATTGAAAACAAATTTTGTAAGAAATTTAATAAACATCTTTTAAACTCATCAGGTATTTTAAATTATCCAAAATATCAATATGATATGGTTAGATCAGGAATTGCTTTATATGGATATGGTAATAATAAAATATATAAAGGGGAGCTAAAGCCAGTTTTATTTTTAAAATCAGTCATATCTCAAATACATGAAATTAAAAAAGGGGAATCCGTTGGCTACAATAGAGGTTTCATAGCGAATAATGACATTAAGATTGCTATAATACCAATTGGTCATGCTGATGGTATAAACAGAAGCTTAGGTAATGGTAAAGTTGGTTTTATAATTAATAATAAAGTGGCTAAAACTGTAGGAAATATATGTATGGATATGCTTATGCTTGATATATCTCAAATAAATTGTAATGAAGGAGATTTAGTCTCTATTATTGATGATCAAATACAAACAGCTGAAGATTTTGGATCAAGTGCTAATACAATTTCATATGAAATTTTAACAGCTTTATCATCAAGGATCAAGAGAATAGTTATTTCATAAAGTTTTAAATACAACAAATTTTGTATTAAGTGATACAATTTAAATTTTAATTGTCATGGCTATATATTTAATTAAATTTGTTTGATATTAAATAAAAATGAATTTAGCAATAGTTGGTGCAACTGGGCTTGTAGGAGAAAAAGTTTTAAAAGTTCTTGAAGAAAGAAAAATTAAAATTGATAATCTTATTCTTGTTGCTTCAAAAAAATCTTTAGGCAAATCAATTAGTTTTAGTAATAAAAGTTATTCAATAATTTCAATTGAAGAATCGTTAGATAAAAATTTAGATGTTGCTATTTTTTCTGCCGGGAAAGAAACTTCAATTGAATGGGCTCCAAAGTTTGCTGATAAAGGAATTACTGTTATTGATAATTCTTCAGCATGGAGGATGGATAAAAGCAAAAAATTAATTGTCCCTGAAGTTAATGGTGATGAACTATGTTCAGGCGACAAAATTATCGCAAACCCTAATTGTTCAACTATTCAAATGTTAATTGCAATAGCCCCAATTCATAGAAAATATACAATTACAAGGTTGATAATTTCTACATATCAATCTATAACTGGAACAGGAAGATTGGCGGTTAATCAATTAAATAATGAATATAATAATGTAGATGGCGAAATGGCTTATCAATATCAAATTCATCAAAACGCTATACCGCATTGTGATGATTTTGAAGATAATGGGTACACAAAAGAAGAAATGAAATTAATTAATGAAACACATAAAATTTTAGATCCTAATATTTCCATAACTGCTACTGCTGTTAGAGTTCCAGTGATTGGAGGTCACAGTGAGTCTATAAATTTAACTCTTGAAAACCCTTTTAATATTTCAGAAATTACGGATCTTCTTTCAAAATCTGAAGGGGTTATAGTTGAAGATGATCCAAAAAACTTCAAATACCCAATGCCAATTTATGCTAAGGGGAAAGATGAAGTATTTGTTGGAAGAATAAGAAATGATTTTTCATGCGAGAATAGTATTAACTTATGGGTTGTAAGTGATAATTTAAGAAAAGGGGCTGCAACAAATGCAGTACAAATTTTAGAATTAATAGAGTCTAAAGGTTTTATAAATTAATATTCAAAATCCTCCATAAATTTAGTAGTATAAACACCTTTTATATAATCAGGATCATCCATTAACTTTCTATGAAATGAAATTGTAGTCTTAATTCCTTCAATAACGAATTCATCTAAAGCTCTTCTCATTTTATTAATTGCCTCTTTTCTTTTTTGATGATAACTTCCTCCACTTTGGCTGGTTGTTATAATTTTTGCAATCATAGAGTCATAATTTGGAGAAATTGTATAACCACTGTATACATGAGTGTCAACTCTTACCCCATGTCCGCCTGGGAGATGTAAATTAGTAATTTTCCCAGGTGATGGCCTAAAATTATTTTCTGGATCTTCTGCATTAATTCTACATTCAATAGAGTGAAGTTTTGGATAATAATCATTACCAGAAACCTTTACACCTGAAGCTACTTTAATTTGCTCTTTGATTAAATCATAATCTATTACTTGTTCAGTAATTGGATGTTCAACCTGTATTCTAGTATTCATTTCCATAAAATAAAAATTTCGGTCCTTATCTACTAAAAACTCAACTGTACCAACACCTTCATAATTAATAAATCTAGCAGCTTTAACAGCAGCTTTTCCCATTTTCTCTCTTAATTTTGAAGTCATAAAAGGAGATGGAGTTTCTTCAGTTAGTTTTTGATGTCTTCTTTGAATTGAACAATCTCTTTCAGAAAGATGACAAACATTTCCAAATTGATCAGCAATAATTTGAATTTCAATATGTCTTGGTTCTTCGATTAACTTTTCAATATACATATCATCATTACCAAAAGCAGCTGATGCTTCTTGTTTAGCACTGGACCAATTTTTTTTGAATTCATTTTTATTCCAGACTGCTCTCATTCCTTTTCCACCTCCACCTGCGGATGCTTTAACCATTACAGGATAGCCAATCTTTGAAGCAATTTTAACAGCTTCATCAACATCTTCGACTGCACCACCAGAGCCAGGAATCGTAGGAACTTTGGCCATATTCATTGTAGAAACAGCTGTAGCTTTATCACCCATCTTTTCTATCATTTCTGGTGAAGGACCAATAAATTTGATTTTATGTTCTCCACAAATTTTAGAGAATTTTGCGTTTTCAGAAAGAAACCCATAGCCTGGATGGATAGCATCAGCATTAGTAATTTCTGCAGCTGCAATAATATTTGAAATTTTTAAATAGGATTCATTACTTGGAGCTGGTCCAATACATACAGCTTCATCAGCAAATCTAACATGTAAACTTTCTTCATCTGCCTTTGAGTAAACAGCTACAGTCTTAATCCCCATTTCCTTGCAAGTTCTGATTACACGCAAAGCTATTTCGCCTCTATTAGCAATTAATATCTTTTTAAACATATTATTATATACTAAGGTTCAATTAGGAATAAAGGTTGATCAAACTCTACTGGTGAAGCATCTTCTACAAGAATTTTTACAATTTTACCTGAAAAATCAGATTCTATTTCATTGAAAAGTTTCATAGCCTCAATAACACATAGAGTGTCACCTTCATTAACAGTGTCACCTACGTTAACAAAAACGTCTTTGTCTGGTGACGGTTTTCTGTAAAAAGTACCAATAATAGGAGATTTAATAGTCTTATAAGAATCGTTAGAAGAAACACTATCTTCTATTTTATCTGGTTGACTTATAGGTGTTGGGGCTACAACAGGTTGAGGAGTTTGAATTGGAATAGGTACTGATTGTTGGACAATTGGAGCCGAAGCTTCATTAACTTTTGACTTAGATCCCTTTATATTTATCTTAAAATTATTATTCTCAATATTAACTTCTGCAACATCTGTCTTTGATACAAACTTAATAAGTTGTTGAATTTGTTTAAAATTCATAATATTTTCTATTTATTGATCAAAAATCGTTAAAAAAAAGGAAAAAACAACAAAAAAAGTTATTAAATAGAAGTTTTCTATATAAAAACTAAGTGAAAAGTAATTTAAAAAAGATAAAAAATAATATAATTAACCATATTTACATAAATAAAGTACTTTTTAATACATTTTATATGCTTTTTTCGATATTTTTTTCACTTTTTTTACTTTTTTTAGATATTTTTTTGATAAAAAATACTATTTAATTGTAAAAAATTTAAATATTTAATAAAAAATCTACATAATCCAATTAATTTTAGTTAAAAATCGAAAAATTATCTATTTGGTTAAAAAAAGCTACATTCATACATAATAAAAGAGCATATTTTTTAAAAATGAGCTACAAAATCAAGAATTTTAATCAAAAAATTAATGTATTAATAGTATTTTATCTATTTACATTACATTTTTCAATCAAATCTCAAACAAAAGAAAAAATTAGCTTTAACAGTGCGAATCCATTCGCTATGAGTGATGTAATTTATAATTTACAAAATCAAGAAAAACAAATAGTATTTGGTCAGCTAACTGTACCAACAGATTCTTTAAAAAATAATGAAAAATATCCTTTAATTATTGGTGTAGCTGGGAGTCTTGGCTGGCGTAAACATCACTATGATTACATGAAAATGTATCAAGAAAATGGATTTGCAACTTTTGAATTAAATAGTTTTAAAAGCCGTGAAATAAATTCTACTGTTGGATCACAAATTGAGGTTACTACTGCTGCAATGATACTAGATGCATATAGAGCTTTTGAAGAACTTTCTAATCACCCAAATATTGATGTTAACAGAGTATCAATTACTGGTTGGAGCTTAGGAGGAGCTGTAGCTTTATTTTCCGGATGGAATCCAATTAAAAACGCTATTTCTGAGGATTTGACTTTTTCATCACATCTTGCCTTTTATCCACCTTGCTTTTTTGACCCTGAAAATACTGATTTTACAGATTCTCCAATTCATATATTAATAGGCGCACTAGATGATTGGACCCCAGCTGATCCGTGTAATACTTTTGTAAAAAAAATAAATAAAAAAGGAAATATTAATTTAACAATATACCCAAACTCACACCACTCTTTCGATAGTGAAGAGCCAGTATCTTTTAATGAAAAGGGATATAGTTTTAAAAATTGTTTATTTAAATTAAATGAAAAAGGGGATGTTCTGATGAACTATTTACAATTACCAATGTCTTCACCTACAATGCAAAAAATTGGATTTTTATTTTGTGTTAAAAGGGGAGTAAACCTTGGTGGGAATGAAATTTATAGAAAAAAGGCTTTTAAGTTTGCTAATTCCTTTATGAATGAAACATTGAAATAGTAAAATACTAATTTTCCTCCGTGGTATCAGCCAACACTTTACCTCTATAATAAAGTTTTCCTTCAAACCAATGAGCTCTGTGGTATAAATGGTCTTGACCAGTAGTTTTATCAGTTGCTATTTGAGAGTCTTTAGCTTTGTAATGAGTACGTCTTTTATCTCTTCTAGTTTTTGATATTTTTCTTTTAGGATGTGCCATTATTTACTTTTTAATTTTTTTAATTTATCCCAACGAGGGTCGAAATTACTACTTTTTTCTTTATTTATGTCAAAATCTTTTAATCTATTTATAATATCGGATTTTAAGGAACCATCTTCAATACCAGGATGAACATTTCTAATTGGCATTGAAAGCACTATCATCTCATAAAAAAACTGGTCTAAATCAATAGTATGAGAACCATGAGGTAAAATTAAAAGCTCATCATTAGAGTCATCATATTTTTCCCCAAATTTCACAAGAACTTTTAGATTTGAGCTAATTTTAAAATCAAAAGGTTCATTTGAAAGTGTACAATTTATATTCACAGTGCCACTTCCTGTAATAAATAATTCTAAAACAGTAGGTTTTTTTACTAATTCAATATGAGTTTTTAAATCACATTTATTATAGTCAAAATAATTAAAAGACTTAAAAAATTTGTTTTCAATCTTAAAGTCAAAATTGTGATTACCATCTTTTAATCCAGCAAACTTTAATAAAAATTGATTTTGCTTACTCATTTTTGTAGAATTGGGTTGCGAATATACTAAATTTTTCCTCTGCTTTTAAGAATATTTATGGCTTGTAAAACCGCTGATTTAAAAGAATTTGGATCTGCTATGTTTTTACCTGCAATATCATAGGCTGTACCGTGATCGGGTGATGTTCTAACTTTATCTAATCCTGCGGTAAAATTAACTCCGTTACCAAATGCTAATGTTTTAAAAGGTATTAAGCCTTGATCATGATAGCTTGCAATAATTGCATCATAGGATTTATAGAGCTTTGATCCAAAAAAACTATCGCTGGCAAACGGACCATATACTTTGATTCCATTTTTATTAATTTCATTTATAGAAGGGGATAAAATTTTATCATCATGATCACCAATCACTCCTCCATCTCCTACATGAGGGTTAATAGATAAAATCGCAATTTTTGGAGATGAAACCTTAAAATCATTTACAAGAGAATCTTGAACTATTTTCACTCTCTTTTTAATTAAAGAAGGGGTAATCATCCCCGTTACTTCATTAATTGAAATATGTTCTGTTAATAAAGCAATTTTTAAATTATCTGAAACCATAAACATAATGGAATCTCCACCAATTAGACTTTCTAAAAAATCTGTATGTCCCTTAAAATTGAATTTATTACTTTGAATATTATTTTTATTTATTGGCGCTGTAACCAAAGCATGAATTTCATTGTTTTTTAAATAGTTAGCTGCAGTAGTTAATGAATCTCTAGCAAATTCTCCGCCCAATTCATTAGCTTTTCCAAAATTTATTTGAAATTCCTTGTCATTGATATTATAAACATTAATACAATTAGCCTTTGCTTCGTTAATATTACTAATTGGTTCTATTTTACAATCAATTTTAAAAATAGATTTTTGGCTGTTAATTAGTTTATAATTTGAGAATATAATTGGGGTAAAATTTGTAATAAAGTTTTTTTCCTTTAAAGATTTTAATATAATTTCAATTCCTATACCATTTGGATCTCCAGTTGATATACCAATAATTGGATTAAAATTTTTTGACATCTCTTTATTTATAATGTGTATTTTTGAGCAAATAAATATACAACTATATGTTCACAGGTATTATTGAAAGTTTATCAGAAATAAAAGAAATTAAAAAAGAAGGAGATAATCTTTCAATTAGTTTTAATAGTAGTATTTCTTCGGAGTTAAAAATTGATCAAAGTATTTCTCATAACGGTATTTGTTTAACTATAGTTGATATAGTTGATAGCATATATACTGTAACAGCAATTAAAGAAACTATTATTAAAAGTTCAATTAAAGACTGGGGAGTTGGTGATCTAATAAATATCGAAAGAGCAATGAAACTGGGCGATAGACTTGATGGCCATATGGTACAAGGTCATGTAGATCAAACTGCAGTTTGTACTAAAATATCAGAGGAAAATGGTAGCTGGTACTTTGATTTTAAATATGAAAAATCTGAAAATTTAACAATTGAAAAAGGATCTATTGCTATTAATGGAGTTAGTTTAACCGTAGTAAATTCTAGCATCAATAGTTTTTCTGTAGCGATAATTCCTTATACTTATAATTATACAAACTTTAAAAACTTAAAACCTGGGGATTTAGTAAATATTGAATTTGACATGGTTGGAAAATACATTTCTAAAATTATTAAAGACCAGTCATAATTAGAATGCAAAAAAAAATTCTTCCCCTTCTGGCTGCTACAGTAGCAACTACTATTTATGGCCTAAATCATACAATTGCCAAAATGGTAATGCCTATATATATAGGATCTTTAGGCTTGGTTCTCTTAAGAGTTCTAGGAGCAACTATAATCTTCTGGACTATTGGGCTTTTTTTTAAAAGTAAGCCAATTGAAAAAAAAGACAGGTTCACAATTATAAAATGTGGGCTTTTTGGCATGAGTATCAATATAGCGGCTTTCATAGCTGGACTAGACTATTCAACTCCGGTAAATAGTTCAATTCTAATTATAATATCTCCAATATTCGTTGTGATTTTATCCTTTTTTATTTTTAGAAATAAAATCAATCTTTTAAAAATTTTAGGGATTATAATGGGTTTTATTGGAGCTCTAATTCTAATTTTAAATGCTGATTCAAATAGCTCTGTTGGCAGAAATATTCCATTAGGAAATTTTCTTTTTATAGTTAATAGTATTTCTTATGCATATTACTTAATTATTGTAAAACCAATGGCTCAAAAATATGATTTAATAACTTTATTTAAATGGTTATTTTTAATTGGTTTAATTTTTAATTTTCCCTTAGGAATAAACCAGTTTACAGATGTTAATTGGTCAAGCTTACCTGTAAAAGAAGCTATACTTCCGATGGCTTTTGTAGTAATATGTACTACTGTTATGACTTACTTTTTAAATGGATATGCTTTGAGTAAAATAACCTCAACAGAGGTTGCTGTTTTTATGTATTTACAACCTATAATAGGCATAGTCTTCGCAATATTTACAAAGTCTGATACAATTAGCTTAACTATAATAATTGCTTCAATTCTTATTTTTATAGGTGTGTATTTAACTTCCGTAATGAAGCAAAAAAAATAAAATTTTTACAAAGCAACTGTTCCTTTAAAATATGTTTTTGCTTGTCCGTTGATCAAAACTCTGTCTCCTTTGTCAATACAAAACATTTCTCCTCCCCTTTCTGAAAGCTGAATACTTTTAAGTTCATTTTTTCCTAGTTTTTCACTCCAGTAAGGAACTAGTGAGCAGTGAGTAGATCCAGTAACAGGGTCCTCAAAAAAGGAGCATTGCGGAACAAAATATCTTGAAACAAAATCTGAATTAGAGCCTTTTGAGGTTACAACAACTCCACCAGGATCAATGTTCTTTTTATCAAATAATTCTTTATCAATTTCAATATTTCTAATTTGCTCTTCATTATCATAAACCAAAACGTAATCTCTTGATTTTAAAACTTCGTTTGGTTTAATACTCAAGGAATCCATTATGTTTTTAGGTAATTCAGAACTTACTGGTTTTCTGTGAGGGAAGTCCATTTGCATATACTCTCCATCAAATTTTACAATTAGTTCGCCACTCATAGAATCAAACTTTACAGAATCACTTTTATAGTTTAAATGTTTCTTTAAACAATATGCAGTAGCTAATGTAGCATGTCCACATAAATCCATCTCAATCTCAGGTGTAAACCATCTTAAATAAAAATGATCGTCTTTTTTAATAAAAAAAGCTGTTTCAGAAACATTATTTTCTTTGGCTATTTTCAGCAGCAATTCATCTGACAGCCATTGATCCAAGGGCATAACACAAGCAGGGTTACCTTTAAATAATTCAGAAGTAAATGCATCAATTTGAAAAAGTTGAATGATTGAATTTGACATAAAAGTTGAACTTTATTATAAATAATCATAAATTGTTCAGTACAAATTTAAAAAATCATGAAAAAAATAATCCTTTTTATTAGTATAATCTTATTAAGTTTCAATTCTTATTCTCAAAAAGAAGAAGGCAATCCATGGAGAGAGGCTGCAAAGTTTTTATTTGAGAAAGGTTTTGATAGAGATGAGCTTAGAAATACTATACAATTAGTAAGAGAAATGTCTAATGAAATTTTTGAAAATGAAAAACTTTCCAAAAAGACAGAGAAAAAATTAAAAAAACTTTCTTTTAGCGATGAACAATTAAAGGTTTTAAAATCATTATCTCAAAAAATGTCCAAAATGCTTGATGCGAATGAAAAAAAGGAAAGCAATTCAAAAAAAGAAATGAATTCTTTTGATAATAATAATCAAGACAGGATGAACAGAGCTAGAGGAGATTTCAGTTCAGGACAAAGAGGTGGGCAAAGAGGAGGACAAAGAGGAGGACAAAGAGCTGGATCACCAAACGATAGAAATGGACCGGCTAGGCCTGAAGTCAACAACCCTGTTATTCAAAGACTAGCACAATATGTAAGAGAACAAGGTGGTGTAAGCAGAGAGAACATGAGAGATGTTATGAATACAATCATGCAAATTGGAAGAGAATATAAATCTTCAGCTGAAAGATCAAGCTATAAGCCATCAGAAGAAAATTTAAAGAAACTTAAAGACGCTGGTCTTTCTAATGAGACAATAAAAGCTGTTATTGATGTTATAAAAGCTTTGGCTATTTATGATAAATAACTTTGATCTATTTCTTAAAATTTGGATTGGATTTGGCGTATTAACATTCGCATACCTAATAATATCTAAAATAAGAACGCCATATGGTAGGCACAGCTCTAATCAATGGGGATTTATGGTCAATAATAAATGGGCTTGGTTTTGGATGGAGTTTCCTGCATTAGTTGTCATGCCAATATTTAGTATTATTGGACCAAATGAATTAAATCTATTTTCAATTTTACTTGTATCAATATGGTTTATTCACTATTTCAATAGAGTTATTATTTTTCCTCTTAGAATAAAAACTAAAGGTAAAAAAATGCCAATTTCAATTGCGTTTAGTGCTTTTTTCTTTAATATTTTTAATGGATTTTTCAATGGATATTATGTTGGTTATATTATGAACGAAAAATCAATATTTGACATTAATGTGTTTATTGGATTGATTGTATTTATAATTGGAATGAGTATAAATATTAGCTCTGATAATAAATTAATCTCTTTAAGAAAAAATAGTGGAGGTTATAAAATACCAAAAGGAGGAGTTTTTAATTTTATTTCATGCCCAAACTATTTTGGAGAAATTATAGAGTGGATTGGATTTTCAATAATTGCTTTAAGTCTTCCAGCTTTAAGTTTTACTTTATGGACATGTTTTAATTTAATCCCAAGAGCATTAAATCACCACGAATGGTACAAGGAAAGTTTCAATAATTATCCTGTAAAGCGTAAAGCAGTTATACCTTTTGTTTTATAATAATGTGTTAAATTTGATTAAAATATAAATAATGAATGCATCTAAAGCAAACCTAATAAACTCAATTTCACTAATCGCTTTTGGACTTTGGGGATATTTTGAAGTTACTTCTCCAACAGCCTTAATACCTGTTGGTTTTGGCGTAGTTTTATTACTTTGTTACAATGGAGTTAAAACCCAGAATAAGGTTGTTGCTCATATAGCTGTCTTGTTAACACTTGTAATTCTGTTAGCATTAATTGGCATGAGACTTCCTAAGTCAATTGAATCAGGTGGAATTGGTCTTTTTAGAGTTTTAGCAATGTGTGCAACATCATTGATTGCAATGGTATATTTTGTAAGAAGTTTTATAGAAGCTAGAAGAAAGTAAGTTATTTTTTTTGAGGAAATCTTCCATAATTTCCCATACCATCATAATCCATTTCATTGGCTCGATCTATATCGTTGTACTTTTTCTTTTCCTCTTCATTGACAAAGAAAACACTAGCTATCACTAAACCAGTAACAAAAACTCCTAATACAAATAAGTATATTTCCATTATTATCTAATTTGTTTCAAATAAATTCCAAGTGCTAAAATTGATGGTACCCAAATACCTACATATAAACCTTCATCTTTAAAACCAGAAAACCATAATCCAATAGAGAGGCAGAATGAAATAAAAACTGCGGATAATAGGAAGTAATCTGATTTTTTAAACTTGCTAAACATTATTCAAAATTATTAATAATATAATTAACTTATATATTTGTCATATAAATAATTTATAATTTATTAATGACTAATGTAATTGAAAATATATTTGGAAAGGTTTTTTCAGAGAAAAATTTAAAATTTTTTGAAAAAATTATACTTATTGCTGCCACTCTAGGATTTATTATTCACCTTATTCTTATTTTACTTAATAATAATGGTTATTTAGATCTTTCGTTCTTTAAAGATCAATTATTTGTTAATCCAATATCTGCTATATATACTCCTTTTTCATTTATACTTATTTATGAAGCTTTTTTACTTATATACTTCTTGCCAAGGTCATTCACTACAGCAATTGCTAAGCAATTTGAAATTATGTCTTTAATATTAATCAGAAAGATTTTTAAAGATATTCCTAATGTAAATTTAAACGACAATTGGATTGAAAATGAAAATAATTTACAGTTGATATACGACTTGTCTGGTGTTTTGATAGTATTTTTCCTAATATATTTATTTAAGAAATTAAGAGAAGGGCTCCCTCAATTACCAGTACATCAAAATTTAGATAGATTTATAAGTTATAAAAAATTCATTAGTCTTTTTTTAGTCCCAACTCTTACATTCTTGTGTGTAATAAGTTTTATGGAGTGGTATAATTATGCATTTCTAGGTTTAGGTTCTGGAGCTAATATTGATTACTTGTTCTTTGTTGATTTCTTCACTATACTAATTCTAGTTGATGTATTTATCCTTCTAGTTTCATTTCAGTATACTGAAAGATATTCACAACTAATTAGAAATACAGGATTTATAATATCAACCATTCTTTTAAGATTATCCTTCAGTGCTGAAGGACTTACAAGTCTTTTGCTGTTGGTTTCAGGAATAGTCTTTGGTTTAATTATTCTTCTTATTTATAATAATATGGAGAAAGAATATAAATAATTAAATTTTACCAAATTTACTGTCTTGAAAAATATTTATCTGTAAAATCTTTGTATTCTCTATATCCAAAACTCATATCTCTAATCTCATAAATAGCGCTACGAGCTAGTTCTAATGGATCATTTGTTTCAGTTATTTCAAAAGAAGTACCATTCATGCTAATTAATTCATTATTCGAGGAGGAAAGATCAATTCCGGTGTAAAAATAATATCTCAATACATAGGCAATGCTAAAATCCGTATCAGGAAATTTAGCGTCAAAAACAGCTGGGTCGGAAATAGTAGTTTTTAAAATTCTATAACCCTTAGAAAAATATTTACTGGTTCTTAAAGCAGGCAGCTCAATATTAATATTTTTATCTTGTGCATTGCTATTATATCCGAATGAAATAGCTAAAAAAAATAATATAAATTTTATTTTCATTGGAACTAAAATTATCTCATATTAGAGTAAGTTTTATACGATAGTTTTTTAGGTGATATAATCTCAAATACCTTTGCAAACTTCGTTACTTTAAAATTAAATTCTGGAATATTATCTAAT
>Ga0209036_1000737_pt1 | contig 14124 bp, 13 predicted proteins | sample MarorgKNORR_S2LV_3_FD_188222 | JGI IMG/M metagenome (GOLD analysis project Ga0209036, IMG submission 188222) | Marine microbial communities from the Southern Atlantic Ocean, analyzing organic carbon cycling - DCM_A/KNORR_S2/LV (SPAdes) (version 2) | ecosystem: Environmental > Aquatic > Marine >... | reverse complement strand
ATTTAACTTCAGGTATGTACTCAGATCTACTTTCATCAAATAATTTTGGATTAGTAATTTTTAAACCAATTGTATTCAGTTTAATTTGTTTGGTTGGTTTATTAATTTCAAGATGTATTGTTTCATTGCCAATAAATTTTTCATTCTCTAAATCAGGCTCAATAAATATTTCATATTTTTCAGGTATTGCATATTTGTCTAATCTAAATTTATTTTTCATGTCTCTCCTTATAAATTATTTAATCCTTCTAATCCCAAACTAATTGCAATTGCAATCATGGCAAATGATAATAACTTCATCACTAATCTGCCTTTTAACCTTTTAGATATTATAACCCCAAATTGCGAACCAAAAATACCTCCAATTCCCAAAGGTATAACCGCAGCAATAACAACATTGCCACTTATAAAATGAGCTGTTGAACCAAAAAGTGTATAAACTGACATAGTGGCAACTGATGTTGCTGTAGCAACTTTTACTGGAAAATTAAAGAAATACACAAGTGTTGGAGTTCTTAGTGGTCCTCCTCCTATTCCAAAAAAACTAGATATAAATCCAAAAATTATGTTGACACTCGTTGCGATTGGTTCAATAAATATGTATCTGTATTTTTCACCTGACAGTGAATTAATTTCCCTTTTAGTTTTCCAAAAACTATTTTTAAAGTTATTAAATTCATCACCAATAATTTTATTTTCAGATTTTGACGGGCTCCAAAAGACATAAATACCTGTAAGCAAAAGTATTAATGCGAAAAGTATATTAAATATAGCACTGTCAATTCTTTCAAGTCCTATTACTGCAATAATTGCTCCTGGCATAGCAGCAATACTAAATAATATTGTGCTCCTTACATCTACGATTTTTAATTTCATATATGAAAAGGCACCACTTAAAGATGCTATTGATACACATAGAATGCTAGTTCCAACTGCTGACTGAGGTGAAAAATTAAATAATAGTAATAATATAGGGCCTATTATAAAACCGCCTCCAGCACCTACAAGAACACCATAAGATGTTGCAAAAAAACCAACAATAACAAAAGCAAAAATTTGAATTATGCTAAATTCCATAGAATTTAGCTCCAGGTTCTATCGTGAGAATCTAATCCGTCCCATTCGTCAGTAGGCTCAAAGGCTCCTTTTGGATAAATATCCATCGCTTCCCCTTGTCCACCCCATCCGCCAGGCTTAACATTTAAGTGCTTTTCAACAGCATCTTCATTCAAAGTTATCCCTAATCCCGGAGATTCAGGCACCTTAACAAAACCGTTGTTAATAATTTTTTCTGTTTCAAAATTTACCAGATCATCCCACCATGGGTTATCTACAGAATGCATTTCTAATGCTATAAAACCTTCTGTAGCTGCAGCACAATGCACATTTGCCATTGCAACTATTGGTGAACCAGCCTGATGTAATGCCATTGGGATACCCTTTTCTTGAGCATAATCACCTATTTTCTTAGTTTCTAAAATTCCTCCAGAAGTTGCTAGATCAGGATGTATGATAGAAACAGCTTCATTATCAATAAGAGGTTTAAAACCTTCTAGGAGATATATATCTTCTCCTGTGCATACTGGTGTATCAACAGAATTTTTTAATTGTTTCCATTGATTTGTATATTGCCAAGGAATCATATCTTCATACCAAGCCAGAGAATATTTATCTAATTCTTTTCCTAGTCTGATGCAACTTTCTAATCCTATGTGGCCAAAATGATCAGAGGCTATTGGAACTTCATAACCAACTATATCTCTAACTATTTTTACATATTCAGAAATTTCAGATATCCCTTTATCTGTCAATTGAATTCCTGTAAACGGGTGCATAGTATTTTGAGCTTCAACCATCATGCTTTTTAATGATCCTCCAGTAGCACCTTCATTGATTTCCTTTTCGTTATAATCATTTGGGAATATTAATCCACCTTCTACTTGCTCAGAAATCCATATACCTATATCCATTTTTAAATAAGAAAAACCTCTTTCCATTCTCTCTTTTAAGGCATTTCCCATTTCTACAGGATCTTTTTTTGAGGGAGTATCTGAATATACCCTGACCTGATCTCGATATTTTCCTCCAGCTAACATGTAAGCAGGAACTCCATATGCCTTACCAGCTAAATCCATCAAAGCCATTTCAACTCCACATACCCCGCCACCTAATCTTCCATGACCACCAAATTGTTTAATTTTTTTAAATAATCTTTCAACATCACAAGGATTTTCACCAATTAATCTACTTTTAAGCATTAATGCGTACCTTGCACTTGCACCATCTCTCACTTCACCAAGACCAACTATATCTTGATTTGTATATAATTTTATTATTGGCCATCTCCAGTTATTTTCACCAACTACAGCAATTCTCATATCAGTAATTTTAAGATCTGTTGGACTTGAACTTTTAGAAAAATTAGACATTATTGACCTCTATTATCATTGTAAATATTTATAAGGATCTTAAAACTAAATTAGTATAAAATCAACGAATGGAAATTTGGATAATATTTGCTTTATTAAGTTCGATACTTTTTGCAGTTGTTAGTGTTCTTGATAAATATGCCGTTTATGATCGATCAGGGATTTCACCTTACTTACTTAATATGTTTGTTGGTTATAGCAATTTAATAGTAAGCCTCTTCTTTCTTGCTATATATTTTAGGTCTTTCAATATTTATCATTTTTATGCACTTTCAGTAGGTGCTATCCAAGGAGTAAGTTTGATTGCATTGTTTTGGACACTAAAAAAATTGAGTGTAACTAGAACTATGACAATGTGGAGTAGTTACCCTTTTTGGGTTGCTTTGATTTCATTAATTTTTCTTGATGAAAATTTAAAATTTATTCAAATAATTTTTATGATCATTATTATATTTGGAAGTGTCACTTCTAACATAACTCTCAAAGAGAATAAAGAATATAAATTTAGTTTAATTTCTTTATTAGTTATTATTTTTGGAACACTTCTTTTTGCAACTTCTCAAGTTATAAACAAAGTTGTTGTTTCTGAAATAACTGTTTTAGAAACATATGGTTTAAGAGGAGTTGGGGTATTTTTGACTCTTGCTCTCCCCTTTTCCTCAAGAAAACATTTAAATGAACTAAGAGCATTTATTTTAAATTGGAACAAAAGTAAGTATCTTTTTTTAGCTGAAACATTTATTGCTACATTTGCTTACTTAACTATTTTAATAGCACTTTTAACTGGGCCAGTTTCTTTGGTTGCTTCACTATCTGGTACAAGGCCAGTTTTTATAGTATTAATATATATAGTTCTAAGTTTGATAGGTATTAACCTCTCAGAAAAATTTATAAAAAATGAAGTTATATTAAAATTATTTTCTGCACTATGTGTAGGGATTGGGGTTTTTGGAATTGCTTATTTCTAAAAAAATTGGAGTGGCTCAAATAGGGTCAAAACATGGTCATGCAATTTCTGTCTTATCAACTATTATTAATAACCCTAGAGTAGATTTTATTGGTTTATATGAACCTGACGTTGAAAGAAGGGAAGAATTAAAAAAAATAAATAAATTTCCTTTTAATAAAATTAAATTTCTTGATAACGAGGAAAATTTGTATGCAGATAATGTGGTTGCTGTTGCATCAGAAGGCGCAAACATAGAATCTTTAAATCATACCTTTAAAGCTGTATCAAATAAAAAACATGTTTTTTATGATAAACCTGCTGGAGACAATTTAGATTTATTTAAAAAGACTCTAAACATTGCACAAGATAACAATGTTTATTTGCAGCTCGGCTATATGTTTAGGTTCCATAAAGGTTTTAAAAAAATTTCTGAAATTGTAAAGTCTGGGAGACTTGGAAATGTTTTTTCAATAAGAGCACACATGTCTACATCTATTGGTGAAAAAATGATGCAACAAATATCTTCGCATCGAGGTGGAATATTTTATGATTTAGCTGGGCATGTAATAGATCAAATAATCTATTTAAAAGGGGAGCCAAAAAAAATTACTAGTTTTATCAGGAAAGATTTTAGTAATGTTTCTAACTTTTTTGATAACACAGTATCAATTTTAGAATTTAAAGATTGTATAGCATCTATTGATATTTCTGCTGATGAAAAACCTCCAATGGCTAGAAGGTTTGAGGTATACGGAACTAATGGGTCATTAATTATGGAACCATTTGAACCTGCTCAAACATTGAGAATAAATATTCCTAATGAAAAAAATTATGAGAATTATTTAACTATTAATGACTATGATAATGATTTTAAAACTAATGATACGTCAAGATACGTAGAAGGGTTTGATCATTTTTTAGATGTAATTGAATCTAAATCTCTGCCAATTAGAACTTTTCAGCATGAATACATTACTCAAAAGACACTTCTCAAGTGTTCAATGATGTTGTAGTCTGACCCTGATGTCGCTATCTAATATAATAAAAAAAAGGAATTCTAAATCAGTTTTTTCATCTTTATCTAGGGCTGAGAAAAAAATTATAAGAGCATGGTGCATGTATGATTGGGCCAATTCTGCATTTTTTACAAGTATTGTTTCTGCAATAATGCCTATTTACTTTGTTGGCTTATATAGAGATTCATTAGGTTCAGGTTTTGTAATATTTAATTTTCAATTTTCTGCAACAGTTGTATGGGCACTGACAGGTGCACTTGGAACCTTTTTAGTTGCATTGAGTAGTCCAGTATTTGGAGTAATTGCTGATAGATCAGGTATAAAGAAAAAGCTTATGGCTATTTTTTGTATAAGCGGTTGCCTTGCAACGATAATGTTATTCTTTTCATCTTACAGTTCTTCTCCATGGTTATTTAGTCTTGCATTTTATTTTCTTGGAGCTATTGGAGCTGCAGGAGCTAATGTTTTTTATAACTCTCTTTTGCCTCATATTGCTCCCGAAAATTTATTAGATGATGTTAGTAGTAGAGGCTATGCTTATGGATATTTAGGTGGAGGGCTACTTCTATTATTCCACTTAATTATTTTAGTTTTCTTTGATTATTCTGATTTAGCGATAAGATCATGCTTGGCCTCTGTTGGTATTTGGTGGTTTGGGTGGGCTTTATGGACACTTAAAGTTGTGCCAGAGCCAGAATATAAAAAAACAAGAAAAATTGGCATATCAAAATCTATAGCAAGAGCAGTAAGGCAAATTAAATCTACCGCTGGAGAATTTCGTCAATTTAAACAATTATTAATTTTTTTAATAGCATTTGTTATCTTCAATGATGCTATTGCTACATGTCTTGGAATAGCAGGTGCATATGGTTTGGATGTACTTAGGATATCACCTGAAACAGCAACTTTAACCATTCTACTTGTACAATTCGTTGCTTTTCCAGGCTCATTATTTTTTAGTTATCTTGCCAAAAAACTTGATACCAAAAGATCTTTATCAATAGCTGTCATTGGCTGGGGTTTAATAGCTATAATGGCGTTAGGTTTTGCTCCATTAAATTTAGATAAACATGATCAATATGACTACCAATTAAGTTATGATCAAAATCAATATGTATTAGAATTTTATCCTACCTTGTCAGAGACTAATAAAAATGAGATTGAATGGTCTAATATAAATTCAGATTATTTAGATAAAGAATTTTTAGAAATAGAAAACGTAAATAATTTTATTGCGAATTTTGACACACCAGACTGTAAATTTAGTATATCTGTTGATGGTGGACCACTAGATGGTCAAAATAGTATATGCGATAAACACCCTACTTTTTTGAATCAAAATATACTTGATCAATGGCCTAAATTTTTAAGAAAAATATTATGGCAACCATTGTCATTAAACCAAGATACACAATTTTTAATCATGGGAATATTTGTCGGTATGTTTATGGGTGGCGCTCAAGCACTCGGAAGAAGTCTTTTCGCTTACATGACTCCTAAATCTAGAAGTGGTGAATTTTTTGGGTTTTTCTCATTGTCATGGAGATCTGTTTCTGTTCTTGGCCCACTAAGTTATGCAATTTTAGCAGGTTTTTATTCACCTAGGGTTGGACTATCTTTTCTTGGTTTACAAATATTTATTGGTTTATACATATTAAAATTTGTAAATGTTTCTGAAGGCAGAAAAGTAGCTTTAGAGCAAGAAAAAGCCAAACATATTATTCAATAACCTTACTAGCTTTAGTTGGCCAATTTACAGTCATGCCACTTATTCCTAAATTATTCATTTTTATTACATCCGAGGTCGATTTAGCACCCCAAGCACACAATGTATATCCAGAATTTTTTAACTTATCAATAAAATAGTTATCATTCCAAATTTGATCATCTACATTTGGGATCAGCATATTAATATTATGCAGCTGTAACAATTTTAGAATTTCATCTAAATTATGTTTTTCATAATTTAATAACCACCCTGCCCTTATATCGTTAGAAATTTTTCTAACTTCAATTAAATTATTAAAATCAAATGATGTAATGCTGAACCCTGGTACATCATATGGTGCGCCTGTTAATTTAATCCATTCAGTTTTTTCTAACAAATCAATAACTAATTTTGCTAATTCTTTTTCATGTGATTTTAATTCAATTTGCAAATGGGTTCTATTTTTATACTTAATAAGAATTTTTTCAAAACTAGGAATTATTTCATTTTTAAATTTATCGCCTTTCCATACACCAACATCAAAATCTTCAATAGAATTAAACTCAATTTCATTAATCTTTAAATTTAAACCACATATGCGATTTAAGTCATAATCATGAAAAACTATAGGCACTTTATCTTTTGTTAATTGAATATCAAGTTCAAATATATTAAAACCTTTTTTTATAGCCAAATCAAAACTTGGCAGTGTATTTTCAGGTGCAAGATCTGAATAACCTCTATGAGCAATAATATTCATTTAAAAATTAAGATAAAAAAGTGTTAATATATTTATATTAATAAAACATAACATAATTCATTAAAGTGTTTAAACATCTTGAAAAAATATCATGTGAGAGAGCTATTTTACTTATAGCCTTTAAAGGCTGGTCAGATGCTGCTGAAGCTGCCACAAGTGCAACTGATACTATAATTAGTCATTACCAAGCACATAAATTTGCTTCTTTTGAAGAGGAAGAATTTTTTGCTTTTGCCAGAGAAAGGCCAAATATTAAAAACTCCAAAGATGGCAGAATTATAGAATGGCCAAATAACGATCTTTTTTATATTAGTGATGCTATTGAGGGTACGCCATTAATAATTCTTAATGGAACTGAACCGCATTTTAAGTGGAAAACTTTTTCAAATGAAGTAATAAATTTATGTCAGTCCATGAATGTTCAGTCTGTTGTTACTTTAGGAGCATTGCTTGACTCAATACCGCACACAAGAGGTGTGAAAACACAGATAACTGGACAACATGAATTTATGCCAGATGTATTTACACAGAAAAAAATTGATAAATCTAGATATGAAGGACCTACTGGAATAACATCTGTAATTATTGAAGATTTTAAAAAAATTGGTATTCCGTCTATGAGTATATGGGCACATGCACCACATTATTTACAGAGCTCACCAAACCCTATTGTTTCAGAAGCTTTATTAAACGAATTGAGTAATTGGCTACCTTTGAATTTTGATGTAAAGAAATTAAAACGTAAGTCAGATAAATATTTAAATGCACTAGAGAGTGCAATTACGCAAGATTCAGAATTAAAAGGCTACATTGAGAAATTAGAAAAAAAATATGATTCAGCTCTTTCTAATTCAGGCCCTATAGATGATGATTTGCTTCTTAAAGATTTAGAAAAATTCTTTGAAACTAATAAGGGCAATGAAAACGGACCACAGATTGAATAAGCTAGAAAAGAAAATTGAACTTTTATTTTCTAAAAAAACAAATGCAATAGGATTTGGAAAATCTTCAATTGATGAAAAAAAGAGAAAGCTTTTACTTTTTATAGAATCTAACTCTATTACTAAGGATCATTCGAACACTATTGATGGAATTATTTTAACAAATTTTGAGCCCACTAAATTAAAGAAAATTAAAGATGACAGGATCATTGGTCTTAAATACCCTGATAAAGTTTTAGATATAAATGACTTAAATAAAAACAATTATGATTTTGTAATAATAGATGATCAGAAATTGGATTATAAATATCTTGATAATGATTCAAAAACTATTTTTCAAATTAATGAGAATATAACAGATGATGACGCTGATATAATTTCATCATTTGATTTCCCTCTTTTATATATTGAAACAACCAAAAATTTAAACTTTAAAGAAATAGAATCCTTTTTTAACCTAGGCAAGATAACAAGCAAGTTTTCTACAAATTATATTTTAAAAATAAATACATATTTAGATAAAGATCAAATTCAAATCCTTTTCAACTTAGGAGTCATTGGTTTAGTATTAGATTCACAAATTTCAGAAAAGAAAATTATAAACAAATTTAATGACAATCTTGTTAATTTGAATACAGATAAAAAAAAATCAAATAGTGTCCCCGATTTAAGTTCAAATCTTTCATCTTCTCCAATTGAAGATGATTTCGACGATTAAAATGAAAATTTCTGTAATTGGCTCAAGTAGAGACACTGAATTTTTTATTTTAAGGTCCTTACATTTAAAAAAAGAGGATTTTAATTTTTCTGTTTTTGATTCAAGAGAAAGTCAAAATAGGCTTAGAAAGACTTATAGTAATGTCGAAACACCCTGGAATATAGAAGACGTTATTAATGGTGCGGATATTTTAATTAATGGATATTCAATTAAAAATACAGATAATTTTTTTGAAATAATTAAGAACAATAATATTAATTTACCTATTATTGATATGTCTGTTTTTAAAGAAGAAAGTTTAAAAAGTTTTGCTTTGAATCAAATTAGTAATTCAGTTTTACACATTATGCCGCCAGGGAAAATGAATTTTGATTACAAAAAAGATATTCTGAGGCTACCTGTAGTGCTAAACAATAAATTAAATGTTGATAAAAATAAAAATATTGATAATTTTTTAAAAAAATTAAAATTGAATTTTAAATTTATTGATATTGAGGAAATTGATTCTTTGGTATTATCACAATACATTATTCCAAATCTTTATCTGCTTTTCCTTAAAAATAATATGCAAATTAAATCGAAGATAATCTCTAATAATTTTAATCAAGACTATTTATTAGAATTTTCAAAATTAATAGATTATGACATTGTTGAAAATATTAATATTAATATTTTGAATAAAATGCACACCAATGAAACTGAGTTTATTGATTTTATTGAAAATTTAAAAAATAATAACTTTGTTCTTAATGATGATGAATTTTCTTCCACATCATCTCAAGAGGTTCTTAATATTCCGAAATCAAAAGATACATTACTAAGTTTATTTTTTGGTGAAAAATTTTCTAAGGTTATGTCCAGTTGGGGTAAAAGTAAAAATGATTAATTTAAATAGCACTTCTAAATTTTCTGGTTCTATTACTATACCAAGTGATAAAAGTATTTCTCATAGATCTGCTATTTTAAACTCTATAGCTTATGGGAATGCTGAAATTAATAATTACAGCAATGGAGAAGATTGTTTATCTACGTTAAATGTACTTAAAAATTTAGGTGTTGATATAAAGATTGATAATAAAGAGGATTTTTTAAATATTAAAATTGCTGGTAATGGCTTTGACGGCTTATCTATGCCATCATCTATTCTTGATGTTGGAAATAGTGGCACTACAACTAGATTAATTTCAGGAATATTATCAACTTTAAATTTTGATACTACTCTTTCCGGTGATGATTCTTTAAATTCTAGGCCAATGAAGAGAATTATAGAACCACTTTTAAAAATGGGCGCTAATATATCTTCAGACAATAATATGGCGCCATTATCTTTTCATCCTTCAAAATTAAAAGGAATTGAATTTAAGATGAATGTATCTAGCGCTCAAGTCAAAAGCTGTATTATGCTTGCAGCTTTAAATTCATCAAATAAAACTTATATTCAGCAACCTTCTTTATCGAGAGACCATACTGAAAGAATGCTAAAAGGTATGGGTGCAAAAATTAAAACAAATAAGAATGATATATTTATTGAGCCATCAAAACTAAATTCTATAGATTTAACAATTCCTGGCGATATAAGTTCTGCTTCATTTTGGATGGTTGGGGCTTTAATACATCCTGACAGCAACCTATTGTTAAAGAACGTTGGGTTAAATGATTTGCGTACTGGAATTATAGATGTCTTAAAAGATATGGGGGGCAATATTGAAATTGAAAATCATCGAATTCAAGCAAATGAACCAGTAGGAGATATAAGAGTCAAGTCTTCAAAACTTGTTGGAACTGAAATATCTGGCGAAATAATACCTAGGTTAATTGATGAGATACCTATAATTATTGTTGCAGCATCCTTAGCTGATGGCCCTACTATAATTAAGAATGCCGAAGAACTTAGATTTAAAGAGACTGATAGATTATTAGCAATGTCAAAGTTTTTAGACAAGTCCAATATCAAGCACCAGCTCAAGGAAGATGGAATGGAAATTAATGGTAACAGTGACTTTATTGGTGGAGAGTTTGAATCTTTTGATGACCATAGGATCGCAATGTCTATTGCAATTAGTTCAATAGTGGCTAAAAATAACACTATTATAAATAACCATGAAGTAGCTTCAATATCATATAAGAATTTTTATAAACATTTAGAGTTATTAAAGACATAATTTGATAGAAAAAGATAAACAGTCAAATATATTCATAATTTCTGGTCCATCTGGAGTAGGTAAAGATACATTAATGGATATAGTTGCTAACAATCATCCGGACACGGTTCATATTGCAATAACAGCCACAACAAGAAAACCAAGAACAAATGAATCAAATGGAATAAATCATTACTTTTATAACGAAACGGAATTTAAAAACCTTATTAATCAAAATTTATTAATAGAATGGGCGAAAGTTTATGATAATTTTTATGGCGTTCCTTACAGCGAAATTACTAATAATTTAAATTTAGGTAAAAAAGTTTTGTTGAGAGTTGATGTGCAGGGTGCAAATAGATTAAAAAAAATTATACCTCACTCAAAATTTATTTTTATTAATCCTGAATCAGAAGATGATTTAATGTTAAGGCTTAAAAAAAGGCATGAAAATTCTGATGTAGATATTCAAAATAGAATTAAAGAATCAAGAAAAGAAATTAAAGAGGCTGATTGGTTTGATTATATTGTTGTAAATTATCCTGATAAAATTGATAAAGCAGTAGAAGAATTAACAATACTTTTAGGATTAATTAAATGAAAATAATAGTTGCACCTCAATCTTTTAAAGGATCATTATCAGCAAAAGAAGCTACTTTAATTATATCTCAGTCAGTAAGTGAAATTTTTCCTGATTCAGATATTGTCCAAATTCCAATTGCTGACGGAGGTGACGGTACATTGGAAACAATAATTGATGCTACTAATGGCGAAATAAAAACTGCTACTGTAAGGGGACCACTAAACGATAAAATAAATGCATCATGGGGATTATTTGATTCTGCTGATAGCAAGAAAACTGCAATTATTGAAATGGCTAGATCTTCGGGACTAGCACTTTTAGATCCTGAAAATCTAAACCCATATATAGCTACAACATATGGAACAGGTGAATTAATACTAGAAGCAATAAATAATGGGTGCAAAAAAATTATCTTAGGAATTGGTGGTAGCGCAACAAATGATTGCGGAGTGGGTTTAGCGAATGCATTAGGAATTAAATTTATTGATAATCAAGGAAATCAAATTATCCATGATGTTAAAAATTTTACTAATATCAACATGATTGATTTGTCAGGAATTAATCCCAAATTAAATGACATTCAGTTTGAAGTGGCATGCGATGTGACTAATAAGTTATGCGGAAAAGAAGGTGCCTCTTATATTTACGGACCTCAAAAAGGTGCAAATGTTAATGATATAAAAATTTTAGATGAAAATTTACTTCACTTGGGATCAGTTATTAACAAACAATTAAATATTGATGTATTGAATATAAGTGGAGGAGGTGCAGCTGGAGGTCTAGGTGCAGGAATGGTAGCATTTTTTAACGCTAATTTAAAGCCAGGAGTTGAAATTATTTTTGAATCTTTGAATGTAGAAGAAAGGATTCAAAATTCAGATTTAATAATTACTGGTGAAGGGCAGTTTGATATTTCATCGACTTTTAATAAAGCTCCAACTGCGATAGCTAAATTAGGGAAAAAATATAATATCCCAACAATTGGAATATCTGGATCCCTAGGTAAAGGTTTTGAAAAATTGGATGAATTTGGTATTTTATCTAAGACAACTTTGATAAATAAAATATCATCGTTAGAAGAAAATATTGATAACGCAAAAGAATTGTTAAAAATAGCTTCAATTGAACAATTGAAAGCAATTAAGATAGGAATGAATTTATGAGTTCATATGACATTACAGTTATAGGTGGTGGTGCAATTGGTTTTGGTACAGTATTAGGATTACAAAGAAAAAATCCATATTTAAAAATTGCATTGATAGAAAAAGATGATGTAGTTTCTAATCATCAAACAGGAAACAATAGTGGTGTTATACATTCAGGGATATATTACAAGCCTGGATCACTTAAGGCTGATTTTTGCGTTGAAGGCAGGCAAAGTATTGCAGATTTTTGCATTGAAAATGACCTTAAATATGATAAATGCGGAAAAATAATTGTTGCATATGACGAAGAAGAATTACCAAGATTAAATAATTTATACGAACGTGGAATTGCAAACAAAGTAAAAGGGTTAGAGTTAATAGGACCTGAAAGAATCAAAGAAATCGAACCACATGCTGCTGGAATTAAAGCTTTATATTCACCAAATACAGGTATTGTTGATTATAGAGAAATAACTGAAAAGTATGCTCAAATCACTATGGAAAATGGTGCAGATGTTAAATTGGGAACATCTTTTGAAGATTACTGGGATCCTAGAACTGTCGGAAAAAATTTAATATTGGAAACTTCCAAAGGTGTAATTGAAACTAAATTAACTATTAATTGCGCTGGACTCTATTCTGACATGGTTGCTAAAAAAATGGGTGTTTCACCTAAACTTAGAATAATTCCTTTTAGAGGTGAATATTACAATATTAAACCTGACAAAAAACATTTAGTTAAAGGCTTAATTTACCCTGTACCAGATCCTAATTTTCCTTTTCTTGGTGTTCATTTCACTAAAACAGTTCATGACGGACTTATTGAGGCTGGCCCAAATGCTGTGCTAGGTTGGGCAAGAGAAGCTTATAGAAAAATCAATGTAAATCCTAAAGAGCTTTTAAATACACTTACGTATCCTGGTTTTATAAGGTTTGCGCTAGAGAATTGGATGATTGGTTTCAATGAAATTAATAGGTCTTTTAGAAAAAGAGTATTTGTTAAAGATCTACAAAAAATGATTCCTGAAATTAAATCATCTGATTTGATGACTGGTGGAGCTGGAGTTAGAGCGCAAGCAATAGGTAGAGATGGTGAACTTATAGATGATTTTGCTTTTGAATTTACTGAAAAATCAATTCACGTGCTTAATGCGCCATCACCCGGAGCGACTTCATCTCTGGTTATTGGAAAATATATTGCTAATTTAGCAATAGAAAAATTAACTTCTTGACTAAAAACAGCCTATAAGATTAAATCTAATTAACTATTTATTTAGGGAAAACGGAATCGGTTTATATCCGAACGGTTTGCGCCACTGTTAAGCAAATCCTTTTTTTAGTCACTGACAAATCTCTTGTTGGGAAGGCTAATCAAAAATTTTGCATAAGTCAGGAGACCTCCCTGAAAATTTATTGAAAGGATTTTCGCAATAAGAATTCTGATTTTCAGAAATTTATTGTGTTCATTTTATGTTGGACACTAATTTAAAATCATTAAGGCATTTTTCTAAATATAATAAGCTTTTATTTATTTCGCCTGTCATATTAATTCTTTTATTTATTGTTTCAATAATTTCTTTATCAAATGGCGCCGTTTCAACAAGTTATCAGGATCTTTTTAATTATATATTTGGCTTTTTATTAAATACTAATGAAATTGATCCAATTAAAGAAAAGGTTATTACAAATATAAGATTCCCGAGAATATTATTATCTATACTTGTTGGCGCTTCA
>Ga0209036_1000735_pt1 | contig 14144 bp, 11 predicted proteins | sample MarorgKNORR_S2LV_3_FD_188222 | JGI IMG/M metagenome (GOLD analysis project Ga0209036, IMG submission 188222) | Marine microbial communities from the Southern Atlantic Ocean, analyzing organic carbon cycling - DCM_A/KNORR_S2/LV (SPAdes) (version 2) | ecosystem: Environmental > Aquatic > Marine >... | reverse complement strand
ATCACTAAGAAAATCTGTTAAACACACACTCTCTAATAAATTTTTATTATGATATTCTACTACGCGTGTTTCTATGGTTGACTCTTCAATCATCGCTGCAAATTCAAATACATCCATATCCGCCATACCACCTTTGGCATGGCGTTTTTGAAGGTACTTTTGAAATAGATCGTATTGTTCTTCCGTTGCCCAAGGACTGTTTGGTCTACGGATTAAAAATTTGTTTCGTCGAATTATTTTTTTCTGACTTTTAGATGGAATAAATTTTTTAACGTCTATTCGCGCAGATAAACAAGCTGAGCATTCGTTGCATGAAGGTCTATACAGTATATTCTGGGATCGACGAAAGCCTTGTTGTGACAGTGAATCATTTAGCAACTGTGCATCATCGCCTTGTATAGATGTAAATAGTTTTCGCTCAATTCTATCAGGCAGATAGGGACATACCTGAGGTGCAGTTACGTAAAATTGAGGTGCTAGTGGTAAAGTGTGACGCATGCCAGTATTCTAGACATTTTTTTTGCTGTAGCAATAAAGTTTAGGATTTAAACAACAATATTCTGTTTTATCTATATAAATTTGTCCAAGACCTAATCTTTGACTGTTTTAAGCTATTAAAAATAGTTAAAACACGGTCTTTGACGGATTGGCTAAATTTCTTCATACTACGGCTACACTGAGGTGAAAGATCAATTTAATGACATTTGAGTTGAAGCCTAAACGAGTTCCCAAGGTTTTTGATCAACGAATAGCCCAAGAGATTTGTAACTTATTTCCCGAGAACTCGGAAAAATTGAGAACTTTTTTTGCTTCGGTGGCATCTTGCAGTCCATACTTATATTCTCAGATACTAAAAGAGAAAACTTGGTTGGTGAATACTGTACGTAATAAAGATTTTCACATCTTATCTCTGTTGGAGCCCTTAAAATTAGAAACTTATGACTCGCTATATTTAAAATTAAGGATAGCCAAAAGAAGAGCAGCCCTCTGGATTGCCCTGAACGATTTAGCTGATACTTGGCCTCTTGAGGTAGTTACAAAAAATCTGTCAGAATTTGCAGATGAAGCCATAAATTTATCCTGGCGTGCGAGCTTTTTAAAGGAATTGAAAAAAGGCAAATTCCCCAAACAATACGATGGAGATCCAAATAAAGTAGGTTTTTTTATATTAGCCATGGGTAAGTTAGGTGCGTTTGAGCTTAATTATTCGTCAGACATTGATTTAATTTGTTTTTTTGATGAGGAAGTATTTCACCCTGAGGAGTTTCAGAATGTGAGGCGCATTTTTATAAATGCAACGAAAAACATGTATCGGATTTTGAATGAAAATGGGAAAGATGGTTATGTTTTTAGGACAGATTTACGCTTGCGGCCTGATCCATCAGTCACTCCGGTCTGTATGGGTGTTGATGCTGCAGAAAGATACTACGCAAGCCTCGGCAGAACTTGGGAGAGGGCGGCTTTTATAAAGGCTAGGGTCTGCGCCGGAGATCATTCAGCTGGGATTAAATTTTTAAAAAATATGGAGCCATTTGTTTGGCGCAAATACCTTGATTACGCTGCAATTTCCGATGCGCATGACATCCGATTGAGAATCCGAGATCATTTCAAAACCAAAATTGGAGATATAACTTTACCTCAGCATAATATGAAACTTGGGCGAGGAGGAATTAGAGATATAGAATTCTTTACGCAAACCCATCAAATTATTTTTGGTGGCAGAGATAAAGGTCTGCGATCGAAAGCAACTACCACTTCCCTTCGGGCAATCGCTGATAAAAAATGGTTACCAAAAGCTTTAGTAAAAGATTTGATTGAAAATTATCGGTTTCATCGAACAATTGAGCATCGTTTGCAAATGATAAATGATGCACAGACCCATGAACTTCCTAACTCTGATCAAGGGTTCGTCCGCCTTGCATCTTTAATGGGAACAGAAAAAGACGATTTGCAGAAAGAGTTAGTTGAAAGATTAAGTAAAACTAATAGTGCAATTGAAGGTTTTTTTGAGCCACAAAATACTGGTCAGAATATTCAAAGATCAAGCTTTTCAAAAGAACTTGAGGATCTAATGAAAAATTGGGCAAGTTTTCCAGCTTTGCGAACAGCGAGAGCGATGTCTATATTTGAACGAATAAAGCCTGTGATATTAGAAAAGATAAATTCAACTTCTAGACCTCAAGAAACTTTAAAGGCATTTGGTAATTTTCTTTCAAAGCTACCTGCGGGTATCCAAATATTCTCGCTATTTGAAAATAATAAGCAGATTTTAGATTTGCTTATTGATATTTTGGGTACTTCCGGAGCTCTGTCAGAATATTTGGTCAAAAACACTGATGTTCTAGATTCTGTGATTGCACCGGAATTTTGGGAAATTTGGCCGAGTAGAAAATTCCTCTCAAGTGAATTGGAGATAATACTTAAAAGTGAAATGGATTATGAAGCCAAGTTGGATTTAACGCGTCGATGGTGCAAAGAATGGCAATTTAAGATTGGCGTACATTATTTGAGATCTCAGATAAGTGCGATAAAAGCAGGGGCTCAATACGCGGAATTAGCTGAAATTACTTTAAGCATTATTTGGAAGGAAGTTCTTTTTGAATTTGCTAAAAAATTTGGTCCTGAGCCAGGAAATGGAGCAGCTGTGATAAGTATGGGCAGTTTAGGCTCTGGTGTATTACATGCAAATTCAGACCTCGATTTAATAATAATTTATGATGCGGACGGTAATGATCAATCTGAAGGTGACAGGTCGCTTTCGGCTCGCCAATACTATTCTCGCCTAACAAAAGCTTTTATTACGGCAATATCAGCACCAATGACAGAAGGGCGGTTATATGAAATTGACATGCGACTTAGGCCTTCCGGTTTCCAAGGTCCAGTAGCAACTTCATGGAGTTCTTATCAGAATTATCAAAAAAATGAAGCTTGGGTTTGGGAGCATCTAGCATTGACAAGGGCTCGTGCGGTGGCGGGAAAAGTATTATTGTTAAACGAATTTGAAAATTTCAGAAATTCTTTATTAAAATCTTATCATCGAGAAAATATTTTTAACGAACTAATCAATATGAGAGCCAGAATATCTCAAGCAAAGTCTTTAAATCCTTGGGATGCTAAGATTGGGCCAGGACGCTTACAAGACATAGATTTACTTTCTCAGGCGGGATGTTTGGTCAACCGATCTGTTTCTCGCACCACGGCTGCTGGCCTGGAGGCTCTTTTTTCAGGTAAATTCATATCTCAGCAAGAATTTTTTGAGATAAAAGCGGCTGCAACTCAGTTATGGTCATGGCAAATTGGTCTAAATATTTTGTTTAAAGGACAAGTTGAGCTTGAAAATTGGGATGTTTTAGATAACGGGGCCCAGGTTGAGATTTTTGAAAAACAAACCCTTTCTGAAGTTAAAGAAAGGTTGCATCATCTTTCTAATAAAATAAACAAAGTCATTGATAAAATTTTGTCTAATGAGAAGGGTTAACTAACTCATGAAAGTTGATCTAGACGATCCAAAAGCTTTGATCCAGGAAGCTTACAAAATAGAAAACATTACGCGGTCTGAATGTCGAAGCATATTTTTGGATTGGGCTCTAAGTCTGCCAATAGAGCAGGACGCGAACATAAGTATTCAAAATTTGCTTGAAAGATATCAATCTGAATTTTCCGATCATCCAATGACGGAAACGCTGGAGGAGGGACTTCTGACAATGGTTAAGCCCAAAAGGCGTGGAGGATGGAAATCAAGGCATCGATCTGAGTCTGAGTGACTTTAAAAAGCTATTTTTGATGCTGTCCTTGCTAAATCGGTGATACTTTTCCAGTCTTTGTTTTCGATTAGGTGTTGAGGTGCAACCCAACTTCCTCCTACACATAGAGTATTTTCCAATTCTAGATAGCCTTTGGCATTATTAATAGTAATACCACCTGTTGGACAAAACTTTACATTTGGAAGTGGCCCTCCAATTGCTTTTAAGGCGGCTTGCCCTCCAATCGCTTCAGCAGGAAAAAATTTTTGCACAGAATATCCCAGGTCAAATAAACGCATTATCTCGGTTGATGTTGCAGCACCTGGTAAAATTGGGAGATTTTGCTGTGCACAGGTCTCCAATATATCGTCTGTAGATCCTGGAGAAACAGCAAAATTGGCGCCAGCATTGATAGCGTCTTTTACATCAATAGATTTTGTAATAGTGCCGGCACCTACTACTCCTCCCGGTACTTTTGCCATTTCTGATATAACTTTTAATGCAGATTGTGTTCGTAGTGTGACCTCTAAAACGGGTAAGCCTCCAGATATAAGGGCTTCTGCCAAAGGTTTTGCTATACCAGGCTCGTGAACAACCAAAACAGGGATCACCGGAGCTAATCGGCATATTTTTTCGGTTTCTTTACTAGCTTGATAAGGGTCCATTTTTTTTACAAAACTGAATTTGCACCTTCTGAAGTTGGGCCAACATGTTCTCTAAAAATATTAAATAATTCTCGACCTAATCCATATTGATTATCAGAAAGGTCGATAGAAACCGATGATCTACTTTCAAAGTTCTCAGTTTGAACTTCAAGTATTCCATTGTCAGCATCTAGCAAAACAATATCACCATCTCGAAGCTTTGAAATAGGCCCGCCATTAGCAGCTTCGGGTGTAACATGTATGGCGGATGGCACTTTTCCTGATGCCCCGGACATTCTACCATCGGTAACCAATGCAACCTTTAAGCCTCGGTCCTGTAAGGCGGACAGTACTGGAGTTAAACTGTGTAACTCGGGCATGCCATTTGCACGCGGTCCCTGAAAACGAACCACAAATATGGTATCTTCTTTGAATTCATTGTTTTTAAACGCTGTCTTGATTGCTTCTTGATCGTGAAAAATTTGAACTGGGGCTTTAATTACCCTGAGATCTGGTTCAACAGCCGAAACCTTTGTTATAGCACTACCTAAATTACCATTAACTTGCTTCAACCCCCCAGTTCTTTGAAATGGATCCTTCAATGGGCGAAGAATTTTCTGGTTAGCAGAAGTTATGGCACCTGGTGTAAATTTTATCTCATTGTCTATTAGCCGAGCCTCATTTCGGTACTGGTTCATTCCATGCCCACTTACATTTTTCACATCATCGTGAAGTAAGCCTTCATTTAACAACTCATTGATCATAAACGAAAGCCCACCAGCGGCGTGAAAATGATTTACGTCAGCTAAGCCATTTGGATAAATTTTAGCCATGAGGGGTATTAGTTTTGCTATATCTTCAAAATCTTCCATAGCCAAATTTATGCCTGCTGCCTTAGCCATTGCGGGAATGTGAAGTACTAAATTTGTTGAGCCTCCTGTTGCCATTAAACCAACTATCCCATTTACAAATGCTTTTTCATTTAAGATTTCATAGGCTGGGCAGAACTCACTACTAGAAAACGAAATATCTAATGCTTTTTGAGTTCCATACTTAGTGAGAGCATCACGAAGCGGTGTCCCTGGGTTGACAAAAGATGAGCCGGGAAGTTGTAGCCCCATGAATTCCATAAGCATTTGATTTGAATTGGCTGTTCCGTAAAATGTACACGTCCCAGGGCCATGATAGCTTTTCATTTCTGCACTCATTAATTCGGCGCGATCAATCTCACCAGTTGCGAACTTTTGACGGATAAGAGACTTTTCATCATTGGGAAGGCCAGAGGTCATCGGCCCAGCGGGCAAAAAAATTGCAGGTAGAAAACCAAAGGTAGCAGCTGCCATGACCAAACCGGGAACGATTTTATCACAAACACCTAAATAAATTGTACTATCAAAAGTGTTGTGGCTTAAAGCTATACCTGCAGACATGGCGATAACGTCACGCGAAAACAAGGATAACTCCATACCTGCTTCACCTTGCGTTATACCATCGCACATTGCAGGAACGCCTCCAGCAACCTGCGCTGTGGCGCCGTGATTTCTTGCCTCCTGTTTTATCAAATCAGGAAAATTATAAAAAGGTTGATGAGCTGATAACATATCGTTGTAGGCTGATACTATACCAATGTTTGGCACTCTTTTATTAGCTAATGTTTCTTTGTCTGCTCCCATGGCAGCGTAAGCATGTGCCTGATTTCCGCAAGAAAGATGCGCGCGTCTAGGACCTCTTTCTACTGCGGACTTCATTCTACCAACATATTTTTCCCGACTATCTTTTGAACGCTGTGTAATTCTATCGGTTACTTTTAAAAGTGTTTTATTTAATGGCATAATTTTTGAGATCCAAAATATTTTTTATTTAGTTATTTGGAATTACTCTCCCCAAAGAAGTTCAAAATGTTAGCGCTAACTTAATTCTTTGTATAGGATTAAAAAAATTTGTGCAAGTTAGACTTTTACATATGGGAAGACTTTTATCTTGCTTTAATTTGTGTAAAAATAATTTATGTCAGGAGAAGAGAAGCACTCAATAATTCGTTTAAAACCAAAGGTTTCACCAGATAAAATTATAGCTGGATTTCCTTGGGTATATGACAACGAGTTAGTTCTAGATCGAAGGACAAAACAACTTACATCTGGCAAAATTGTAGAATTGCAAGATAGTGCCAGGAATTTTTTGGCAACAGCAGTGGTCAATCCAAAATCAAAAATTTTTGCAAGAGTGATTACAAAAACTGCCAATAAAATTGGAGGTTCAGAACTTGTTTTTAAACGTATAAGTGCGGCCAAGGCCTTGAGGGAAGGTATTTTCACGGATCCTTACTACAGGCTCATAAATTCAGAAGCAGATCAAATGCCTGGAACCATAATAGACCGGTTTGGTGATTTTTTTGTTATCCAACCGAATTCTGTCTGGGCTGAAAATAATTTAGATAATATTACTGACGCGCTGGTAGAACTTTTTAATCCAGAAGGAATTATTAAAAACGCAAATAGTCGCGCGAGAACTTTGGAAGGTTTAGATGATTGCTCACTTTTAATTCATGGATCTGTCCCAACCACTCCTTTGCAAGTGCCCATGAATGGCGCCATTTACATGGCAGATCTTAACTATGGTCAAAAAACCGGCCTTTTTTATGACCAAAGGCTGAACCATGCATTTTTATCTAGTATCTCCAAAAACAAAACTGTTTTAGATGTGTTCTCTCATGTGGGTGGCTTTGCACTGGCAGCTCTGGTTGGTGGAGCTGTTGAGGCAACGGCTGTCGATGCATCTCAGGCAGCTTTGGAATTGGCAGAGCAGGGGGCTGAAGTTAGTGGCTTCAAGTCTGCGCTATCGATAATAAAAGACGACGGATTTAATGCATTAAAGTGTCTAAGAAATGAAGGAAAAAAGTTTGACATCGTTATTTGTGATCCGCCTGCGTTCGCTCCCTCAAGACAAGCATTAAGCTCAGGTCTTCGCGCTTATGAGCGACTTGCTAGAGATTCTGCTGGTTTAGTTGAGGAGGGAGGTATTTTGGTGCTTTGTTCGTGCTCTCATGCAGCTTCACTATCTAAATTTCGAGAGTCCTGTATTAGAGGTATCAATTCCGCGGGAAGAAGATCTTCTATCATTTTTACTGGATTTGCAGGTCCAGACCACCCGGTGCATCCGATGTTATCTGAAAACGGATACCTGAAATCTCTTTTCTTTTCGTTATGAATTATTTGATCGACACCTGTGTTTTATTTCCTACAGTGATGCGAACAATCTTGTTGGATGCTGTTAAATCAAAACATGACAGTGCTTTTTGGTCAGAAAAAATATTGAGCGAATGGTCCGCTTCGGCAAAAAAAGTTGGTGAGCTTGGACAGTTACAAGCAGACGCAGAAATATCCATTTTGAGAGCTAATTGGCCAAATAGTATAATTAGTTTTAGTTTAGAGCTTGAAGATAGTTTGTACTTACCAGACTTAAATGACCGACATGTTTTAGCGGCTGCTATTGCCGGAAAATGCGACGCGATCATAACGCTTAATAAAAAAGATTTTCCCAGGCAAATTTTAGATCAATATGGGTTAATACGATTAGATCCTGATCATGTAATATTAGAATATTTAAAAGATGATGCCCCTATCATTATTGAAATCGCTCAGGATTTATTAAGCGAAGCCAATAGAAAATTTAACCAAGAGTGGACAATCCGCCAATTACTTAGGAAAGCACGACTGCCAAGAACAGCAAAAGCTCTTTCTATCCTAATTGATGGTTAATTTTCTATTTCGTCTTTAAGATTGAATGCCCTGCATATACGGCGGTATCCCCTAATTCCTCTTCAATGCGGATAAGTTGGTTATACTTGGCTAGTCTGTCAGATCGTGCCAAAGAACCAGTTTTAATCTGACCACAATTAGTAGCGACTGCAAGATCAGCTATCGTCGCGTCTTCGGTCTCGCCAGATCTATGGCTCATTACATTAGTAAAGTTTGCTCGGTGTGCCATTTCAACTGCACTCAAGGTTTCCGATAAGGTTCCAATTTGGTTAACCTTCACAAGCATGGAGTTGGCCGCTTTTTTATCAATGCCCATTTTTAATCTTAAAGGATTTGTCACAAAAAGATCATCTCCAACCAGTTGAACTTTATCACCAAGTGTTTCGGTTAGAGCTACCCATCCTTCCCAATCATCTTCAGCCATGCCATCTTCAATAGAAATTATTGGATAATCTTTAACTAAGCCTTCGAGATAGGCTATATTTTCAGAGCTGCTGAATTCTCGTCCCTCACCCTTAAAGACATATTTATTTTTATGATAATACTCTGTTGAAGCACAATCCAAGGCCAAAAAGATATCATTTCCAGCAGAATACCCAGCTTTGTCTACAGATTTTAAAATAAAATCAATAGCCTCTCTTGTTGACTTAATGTTTGGAGCAAAGCCACCCTCGTCGCCAATTCCAGTTGATAAGTTCGCTTCTTTTAATTCGTTTTTTAGAGTATGAAAAATTTCTGATCCTATTCGGACAGCATCTTTTATATTTTTCGCTGCCAAGGGCATAATCATAAACTCTTGAATATCAATAGGATTATCAGCGTGTTCGCCGCCATTAATAATATTCATCATTGGAACAGGAAGAGTTTTTGCGGTGGGCCCACCGACATATCGATATAGAGATAAATTGCAAAAATCAGCAGCTGCTTTCGCGCAGGCAAGTGAAACACCCAGAATTGCATTGGCTCCTAAACGCGACTTATTTGGTGTCCCATCTATTTCAATCATTGAAGCGTCAATTGACGCTTGTTCACTGACATCATACCCGACCAATGCATCAGCTAATTCACCATTAACTGCAGCTACTGCGTTAAGCACACCTTTTCCATTGTATCGTTTTTTATCAGCATCTCTCTTTTCTACTGCCTCGTGAGCACCTGTTGATGCGCCCGAGGGAACGGATGCTCGGCCTAGTGTCCCGTCCTCCAAAGTTACATCGACTTCAACTGTGGGATTTCCCCGACTATCTAAAATTTCCCGCGCATGAATATCGATTATTGTACTCATTTAATAAGCCTCTCTTTATTATGAGCTCCGAGTAACAAAATTTAAATTTAATGTATATACTTATTGTTAGCGATAACACTAAACCTTTTATATCTTTTCATTTACACTTTTTTGTATTTTAACTAATCTCCTCTCTCGCCCAAAGGTGTAGATACCAGAACTCACTACTAACAAACCCCCTAATAAAATTGGCAACGTAAGTTTTTCTCCTAAGATTAAACTTGCAAGGCCTAAAGAGAATAGAAGCCTTGAGTAGCGAAATGGCGCAATAACCGACACATCGCCTTTACGGGTAGCTAAAACAAGCAAGAAATAGCCAGTAAGGCCTATAATTGCAGCGCATATCAATATAATTGCTTCATATGTAGTGGGCATAATGGGAGGTCCAAAAAAAGGATAAGCAATAAACCCAGCACTTCCCATTGCTAAGCATGCATAAAAAGTAACAGTTAAAGTCGGGATTTCAGTTGCCATATCTCTAGTGACTACGTCTCTTAGGGCTAAGCATAAAACTGCTGCCAAACCTAAAAGTGACGCCAATTGGAAGCTCCCATAGCCGGGCTGGAGTATAATTATAACGCCCAAAAATCCAATAAAAATTGCTGACCATCTGCGCCACCCAACCTTTTCGCCCAACAAAATGGCCGCTCCTAAAGTTACAAATAATGGCGTTGCTTGCAAAATAGAAGCTAGTAACGACATTGGTATCAAAACCATGGCAGAGGTAAAAGAGAGAGCTCCGAACAAGTCTGCAATCGTTCGTGATATTACATGCTTATTAAGTAGTATTTTATCAGCCAGATTCACATTCAAAACAATGGCGAGCACTAGTGTGATTAATGCACCGCCAAAGCCTATTGAAAAGAGAATTTGAGTGGCAGGTAGCCTGGCCGATAGTAATTTTATAAATGTGTCCTCAACAGCAAAACATGCCATTGACATCATCATAAATAAAATACCGCGGAGATTTACCATTTGAACCCAAATAATGATCCAAACCTGTCGCTCAGAAGGGTTTGGTTGTCAAGTTATGACTTTTTTAATGGAACGCCATAGAGCTCGAGTTTATGACCCATGAGTTTATACCCAAGCTTTTGAGCAATTTTTTCTTGTAATTTTTCAATGTCAGAGTCCATGAACTCTATAACTCTCCCAGAATTAATATCAATCAGATGGTCATGGTGTTCACGTTCGGCGTCTTCATAGCGCGCTCGGCCATCGCCAAACTCTAACTTATCTAAAATGCCCGCTTCATCAAAAAGCTTAACGGTTCTGTATACAGTTGCTATAGAAATGGTGAGATCGATTTTTGATGCTCGTTTATACAATTCCTCTACGTCAGGATGATCAGCAGCGTCTTCTAACACCTGAGCGATGATTTTACGCTGGCTCGTCATACGCAAGCCTTTTTGCTCGCACCTTTGCAGAATTGTGTCTGTCATTTTGAATATATTTTTTTAATAAACGCTTAATGTTATGGTCATGTTTAGCCTAAATGCAAGAACTAGGTACCACAGAATGTTTTTAAAACTTCTTCCTCTTCCTTCGGGATAGCTTCTAAATCTGAGTACTCTAGGGTTTTCTCATAAGGTGATTTTAAGGCCTTGTTTAATCGATGAAAAAGATCAAAATCAGAATTTAGCGCTGCTGTTATTGCAAGTTCTATTTGATGATTTCGTGGTATTAAATTTGGATTTGCCTTAGCCATAATTGAAATTGGGTCAGGTTCGCCTGATATTCGAGTTTTCCAAGTCTTAAACCAATCAGGGTCAACAGATTTGAAGTATTCGGGCTCCTCCGTAAGCTTTCTAAAGCTTATCGTGAAATCCTCATTTCTCGATGCTAAGCCATTTAGAAAGTTACTTATCAATTTATAATCACTGGGTTTGGTTTTGGAGATGCCAATTTTTTTTCCAAATTTTTTTAACCACAAACTTCTTATTTGATTTGGCATTTCGTGGACCAATTTTTTAAATTCATTCAATACATCTTCATCGTTGTTTACTATTGGCAAAAGTGCATTTGCCAATTGTGCCATATTCCAGACAATTACATCAGCTTGAGCTGAGTAAGCATATCGCCCGTGGGTATCTATCGAAGAAAAAACCTTTGAGGGGCTATAGTTATCCAAAAACGCACAGGGACCGTAATCGATTGTTTCACCTGATATTGAACAGTTATCGGTATTCATTACCCCATGGATAAAACCAACACTAAGCCAATCGGTAACCAAATCGCTTTGTGCATTGATCACGCAATTCAAAAATTCTGAGATGGATTTTGTTTCGTTATAATGTCTTTCCCGGGTATACTTATATAAGGTTTCAAGAGCTTCCGTATCTTTGTTATATGCAAAGTATTGAAACGTTCCTACGCGTATATGACTTTTCGCAACTCTTGTTAAAATGGCTCCTGGGAGTACGGTTTCTCTCAAAACTTTATCGCCAGTCTCAACCGCAGCTAAAGATCTAGTGGTCGGAATTCCTAAATGATGCATGGCTTCTGACACTATGTATTCTCGTAGAACAGGGCCTAACCAAGATAATCCATCGCCACTGCGAGAATAAGGTGTTGTTCCAGAACCCTTCAATTGGATATCGTATCGTCCTGATTTCGTATTTAACTCACCTAGCAAAAGCGCTCTGCCGTCACCTAGTTGTGGACTGTAATAGCCAAATTGATGCCCAGCATAGGCTTGTGCTAAAGGATCTGCTCCGTCCGGTAACATTTGTCCTGAAAAGATCAATTCTAGTCCACTGCTGGGAAGTTTTATCTCTAATTCTTTTGCTAATTGAAAATTACAAGCTACCAGTTCAGCCTTAGTAACTGTTGCAGGTTTTTGTTTATGAAAAAACTGACTTGGAAGAGTGGAATAGGTATTATCAAAAGGAAATTGTGCATTCATGTTTACTAGCAATCGATTTTTATTCCATACCTAGTAAATTTTTCACTTAAAAGCGAGCCAAACGCTCAGTCAATAAAGAGAAAAATCCGTCAGCATTCACATCGCCAATAAAATAGGCATTTTTTGGACGATTTGTGACTTTCCACCAGTCGGCTACTGTCATTCCTAAAGTAAGTTCAGACTGGGTTTCTATTTCAACATTAATGTGACGACCTGAAAATAAATTTGGTGATAGTAGGTAGGCAATAACGCAGGGGTCATGCAGTGGGGCGCCATCCGATCCATATTTTTCTTTATCGAACCGTTCAAAAAAATCAGTCATTTCAGCTACTGCTTTACCTACCGGTGAATTCAGTGCCCGAAAAGCATCATTCCTAGCCTTAGTGACAAGAGCTTTATGAGTAACATCAAGGGGTAATACAGTAATTTTAATGTTTGATTGAAACACAATTTCTGCTGCCTCAGGATCTACATATATGTTAAATTCTGCCGTGGGCGTGATATTGCCAACTTCAAAATAAGCTCCGCCCATTAAAACGATCTCTTGGATTTTTTCTTTTATGTCCGGTGCCTTTTCAATTGCTGTCGCTATATTTGTGAGTGGTCCCAATGGACATAATGTTATTGTGCCAGCTTCGTTGGTTCGAACTGTTTCAATTATAAAATCAACTGCATGTTGTTTTTGGAGAGGCATTTCGGGATCTGGAAGGGTTGGGCCATCCAGGCCAGTCTTCCCATGAACATGCTCCGCAGTTACAAGTGGTCTTTGCATTGGGGTGTCACAGCCTGCAAAAACCTTTATCTCAGTTTTTTGTGCTAACTCGCAAACTATCCGTGCGTTTTTTTTTGTTAAATCAAGCGGAACATTACCTGCTACTGCAGTAATACCAAGAACCTCGATTTCTTCGGGGCTGGCTAATGCTAACAGTATTGCAACAGCATCATCTTGGCCAGGATCTGTATCAATAATTATTTTACGCTTTTGCATGAACTTAACCCTAATTTTAATTCAATTAACTAAGTCGCATTACCGTATTAAAAAACCTGCGCAAAAGAAAGCGCAGGTTCAACATTACATAGAATTAAAATTCAACCGTCGAAGTCTACAATCTCTGTCAACTTCAGTGCAGTACTTCTTAACTTTGCCAAATCCATCAGATTAACATCATCTGGTGTAAAACTACCCCAGTTTTTAACTAGTTCGGCTGGCTCAGTATTAGGTGCTATCGGGTACTCAAAATTTGCAAGTGCGTAAATTTTCTGCGCATCAGGGGAACTTAAAAACTCCATAAGTTTTATGGCATTTTCTTTATTGGGCGAGTACTTTGCCAAAGCTATTCCGGATATATTTACATGCGTACCACCATTCTCAAACTCAGGAAAAACTATTCTTACGCTGTCTGCCCATGCTTTTTGCTCAGGATCTTTAAGCATCTTACCCATGTAGTATGTATTGCCGATTGATATATCACATTCGCCAGCCCAGATTGCTTTAACTTGTGCCCGATCGTTACCTTGTGGTTTGCGGGCTAAGTTATTTTTCACAGACCTTAACCACTCTTCTGCTTTATCGGTCCCATGATGATGAATTATCGCTGACGTTAGCGCGACAGTATAAGCATTTGTTCCCGATCGAGTACAAATACGTCCCTTCCACTTTGGATCCGCCAAACCTTCATAGGTCGTAACTTCACCATCGGCCACTTTGTCTTTACTTGCGTAAATAATCCTTGCACGAGTTGTTAATCCAAACCAATGGTTTTCTGGATCTCGGTAGATAGAGGGAATATTTTTATTCAATGTTTCCAC
>Ga0209036_1000734_pt1 | contig 14150 bp, 15 predicted proteins | sample MarorgKNORR_S2LV_3_FD_188222 | JGI IMG/M metagenome (GOLD analysis project Ga0209036, IMG submission 188222) | Marine microbial communities from the Southern Atlantic Ocean, analyzing organic carbon cycling - DCM_A/KNORR_S2/LV (SPAdes) (version 2) | ecosystem: Environmental > Aquatic > Marine >... | reverse complement strand
AGATGGAATTTCGCCTAAAGATAAAATTAAAGCAAGAAAAGAGTTTGTTAAAAAATCAAAAAAAATAAATCTCAGAAATACAGGCTTATGGACTAGAGTGAATGCTATATCAAGCGAGTGGTTTTTAGACGATATATCTTTTCTTATAAAAGAATTGGGCAATACTCTAGATGTCATTATGCTACCAATGATAAATACACCTGAAGAAATTCTATTTGCTGATAGAATTATTGCTCTTAACGAGGCTCAAAATAAGTTAAAAAAACAAGTTAAAATCCATATAATTCTTGAGACAGCGGAAGGTGTTATGAATGTAGAATCTTTAGCTGCTTGCAGTCCTAGACTTCATGGATTTAGTTTAGGTCCGGCGGATCTTGCTGCATCAAGAGGCATGAAAACAGTAAGAGTTGGAGGAAGCCATCCTGATTACGGAATTTTATCTGACCCAAAAGATAAAACAACTAAAAGAAAATTTATTCAACAAGATCTTTGGCACTATTCCCTTTCTAAAATGATAGATGCTTGTGCTTCAAATAATATAAAGGCTTTTTTTGGTCCTTATGGAGATTTTGACGATGCTGAAGGATGTGAAATACAATTTAGAAATGCTTTTATTCTTGGATGTCATGGAGCATGGTCTCTTCATCCATCACAAATCGATATCGCAAAAAAAGTTTTTTGTCCTAGTGAAGATGAGGTTGAAAAAGCAGCAAAAATTATTAAAGCGATGGGTGACGGAACTGGGGCAGTAAAAGTTGATGGTAAAATGCAAGATGAAGCGACTGTAAAACAAGCTAATGTAATTATTGAATTAGCCAAAAAAATTAGAAAAAAGGACCCTAAGCTATCGAAGAGTTTTTCTAAGTATTTAACTTGATAGGTTAGTTAATTTAGGAATAATAATACTTACAAATTATGAGAAAAAGATTAAGGTAGATCATATCTAATTCGATGTTCTGGAGAATATTATGGAAAGAGATGCTAAGTTCAAAATAGGTGAAATCGTTAAACATAGATTTTTATCATTTAGAGGTGTAATTTTCGATGTTGATCCAACATTTAATAATACAGAAGAATGGTGGTTATCTATTCCTGAGGATATCAGACCAAAAAAAGATCAACCTTTTTATCATCTATTAGCAGAGAATGAAGTAACAGAATATGTCGCATATGTATCTGAACAAAATTTACTTTTTGATGAAACTGGTGAACCAGTAAGACACCCTCAAGTCAACGAAATTTTTGGTACTTTTAAAAATGGTTGTTACGAAATTCAATCAAGCAAAATGCATTAAAGGGTTTTTTAATTTTGATAAAAGATAGAAGACCTTATTACATAAGAAATTTAATAGAAAATTATTATAAATTTTGGACTTATTATTTTATTAAACCGCAATTTAGATCTGTAGGTAAAAATCTCGATATCAACAAACCTTGGAATTTAGATATATATGGAGATGATATTTTTGTAGGAGATAATGTTCACTTTAGAACTTCAAAAAATATCATAACACAAATTTGTTCATGGAATAGAAATGATACTAATGCAAGAATACTAATTGGTGATAATGTTTTAATATCTCCTGGAGTAAGAATATTGGCAGCAGAAGAAATCACAATCGGTAACAATGTTATGCTAGCAAGTAATGTTTATATAAGCGACTCAGATTGGCATAATGTTTATGATAGAATTAAAACTCCAGGTAAAAGTAAAAAAATAATAATAAAAGAAAACGCTTGGATAGGTGAAGGATCCAAAATTTCTAAAGGAGTAATAATTGGAGAAAATTCAATTATTGGTTTAGGATCAATAGTGACAACAGATGTTCCAGATAATAAAATATACGCTGGCAATCCTGCAAAAGAAATTAAATCAATTGATATTGATAAAGAGATAAGAAAAAGAGAGGATCTCTTTATTTCTGATGACTATGATAAATTAATGAAATACTTACTAAAAGAAGATCTAAAAAATAATTCCTTTTTAGGTTGGATTAGAACTCTAGTATTTCCAAAAAGAGGTGATTAAAAAATAGATTTAACCTTTTCCTCACTTATTCCCCATTCCATTAAAGCAGTTTCATTGTGCTCACCGTTTATAGCTGAAGGACCATTGATTTTTGACTCTGTTCTTGAAAATCTTGGCGCAACATTTGGTTGAACAACTCCATCAATTTCTACAAATGTTTCCCTATCAATATTATGTTGGTGTTTTGGTGCCTCATTAATTGAAAGGACAGGACTAAAGCATACATCTGTTCCTTCCATTAAATTACACCATTCATCTCTTGTTTTTGTTTGAAAAATATCTTCAATTTTATCTTTTAAAAGAGGCCATTTTTCACGGTTCATTTGATCATCAAAGTCAGGGTCTTGAATATTGGCTTTTTCTAATAATAATGCATAAAATTGTGGCTCAATTGATCCAATGGAAACATATTTTTTATCCTTAGTTTCGTATACATCATAAAAATGAGCGCCTGTATCTAATAAATTAGAACCACGTGCGTTTTGCCAAATTTTTGAGCTTGTAAAACCATAAAACATAGACATTAATGAAGCCGCACCATCAGTCATAGCGCAATCGACAACTTGACCTTCACCAGAACTATTAGCCTCATGTAGGGCTGCTAACATTCCCATAGCAAGATAAAGCGCTCCTCCGCCAAAATCACCGATAAGATTTAAAGGTGGTACGGGTTTTTCTCCTTTTCTTCCAATAGCATCTAATGCCCCAGTAAGGGAAATATAATTAATATCATGACCTGCAGCTTGAGATAAGCTTCCATGCTGACCCCATCCTGTCATCCTCCCGTAGACTAATTTCTTGTTTACTTTAAAGCAATCCTCAGGCCCAAGACCCAGACTTTCCATTTTTCCTGGTCGCATTCCCTCTTGAAGTATGTCTGCCTTGGAGACAAGATCAAGACAAATATCTAGATGAAGAGGGTCTTTCAAATTAAGTACAACGGATTTTTTTCCACGTCCTTCTATTATGTGTTTTGATCCTCCTTTTGGAGATCTATCTATTCTTAACACTTCAGCACCCATATCAGCCAAAAGCATGCCGCAAAAAGGGCCTGGCCCTATTCCGGCAAATTCAATTACTTTTACATTATTTAATGGTCCACTCATATTTTCTCCCTTAGTTGCTTTCCTGATCTATGCTAATATTAAGTTCAGTAATTTTTTTTCTCAATGTATTTCTATTTAAACCTAATAACTCAGCAGCTTTCAATTGATTGCCATTCTTATTTTTTAAAACCTCCAAAAGTAAAACCTTTTCAAGTTCGGTTACAAAATAGTTATATACATCTCCTTGATACTCTTTATTAATTTTATTTATATTTCTTGAAAGATAATTTTCTAAAATTTTTGAAAATTGATTGTCAGCATCTAACATTTGCTGATCAAGCTTTTGGAGATTCAATATTTCTTCAGCGAGATCTTCATTCATTATACTTTCATCTGTATAAAGAGCACATAATTTCAGAATAAAATTTTCAAGTTCTCTTACATTACCCGGCCATTGGTATTTCTCTAAAATTTGGAAAGATTCAGTAGTAAATTTTTTTGGCTCAAGTTGCAGATCTTTTGCTTTGTCTAAAAAATGATTAACTAATTCTGGAATATCTTCTTTTCTTTCTCTAAGCGGGGGTATGCTAATTGGGACTACATTGAGTCTATAAAACAAATCTTCTCTAAATTCACCTTTCTCAATAAGGTTAGAGAGATTCTTATGTGTTGCAGCTATAATTCTTGTATCTGCTTGAATTTTTTCTTTCCCTCCAATTGGTGTAAACTCACCCTCCTGTAAAACTCTTAACAACCTCGTTTGAGCATCTATAGGCATATCACCAATTTCATCTAAAAATAGCGTTCCTTTTTCGGCTAATTTAAATTTACCATCACTCTTTTGATGAGCGCCTGTAAAAGATCCTTTTTCATGTCCGAAAAGTTCACTTTCAATCAAATCATTAGGAATGGCAGCCATGTTGAGAGCTATGAAAGGCTTTTCTGACCTTGTACTATATTTATGTAAGGCTTTAGCTACCAATTCCTTTCCTGTACCACTCTCGCCATAAATCATAACAGTAAGATCATTTTGCGATAACCTTGCTATAGATTTGTATAAATCTTGCATAGCAGGTGATCTACCAACAATAAGCTGTTTTTCAGATTCATTTCTTATTTTTGTTTTGTTTTTAAGGTTTTGTTTACTTTCTAATGCTTTCTTGATCAGCTTTTGAAGCTCATCTAAATCAAATGGCTTAGGCAAGTACTCATAAGCTCCTTGTTTTGTTGCAGAAATTGCTGTTTGTAAATTATTTTTCGCACTAACTACAATTACAGGCAGGTTCTCTCTGTATTCAACTATTTGAGGTAAAATATCAAAAAGCTCTCCATCAGGAAGCATTACATCAGTAATCAATACATCCCCCTTATTGCTTTCAATTAATTTCCATAGCTCTTTAAGGTTAGTTGCCATAAAAATTTCATAACCCAAGTCTTGAAGATATCTAGAAGTGACTAATCTAATAGACTCGTCATCCTCAGCTATTATTAAAGTTTTGTTACTCATATTATGACTCCGCCATTAATCTAATAATAAATTTTGTTCCTTGATCAGTTAAATCAAGCTCAATAGTTCCATTATGATCACTAACTATTTTGGAAACTATTGATAACCCAAGCCCGCCTTGGCCAATTTTCTTAGTACTTACAAATGGTTGAAAGATTTCTTGTGATATTGAGGCTGGAATACCTGGGCCATTATCCATCACAGAAATTTTAATTGGTAATTTTACTCTTTCTTCACTTAATTTTTCTTTAATAATGAATCCATGCTCATAATTAGTTGATAAGATAATTTCATTATCAGAGTCTGATTCATCACTGAATGCCTCTATTGAGTTTTTAATAAGATTAATAAATACTTGAATCAATTGGTCTTCATTACCAATAACATCTGGAATTGAAGGATCAAATACTTCTGTTATTTTGATTTTCTTTTCACTTGAATTAATCATAACATCTCTAACATGTCGTAAAATTGAATGAATATTAATTGGCTTTAAATCAATAGGAGTTGATGCATCAAAAACTTGAAGGTTATCTACCAGTCTTTTAATTCTATCTACTTCATTTATTATAAGATCTGTCATAACAATTTCATTGCTTTCAATATTCTTCTCTAAAATCTGTGCAGCTCCTCTAATACCAGCCAAAGGATTTTTAACTTCATGCGCAAGAATTTGAGACATATTTGACATTGCTATTTTATTTTTCTGATTTTCATTCTGGAGTATTAATTTTTTTTCATTAAAGCCCTCTATCAAAATAATTTGGTAGTAATTGTCTGATCCTATCACTGGAGTTACCTCAACATCTACATCTTTATGTGAACCAGAAATTGGAGTTGATAGATCAACTCTATATTCTTTAAAAGTTGTTTCTGTATTAAGAGAATTATCTATTAAAGATAAAATTGGAGATGAAAAAGGAAGAATGCTTTCGATTGATTTTTTTAACAACACTTTAGAGCTTAATTTAAAAAAATCTTCAGCAGCTGAATTCACCATATTTATAAGCTTATGCTCATCAATTATTATAATTGGAAAGGTAATTGAATTTATGACTTGCTTATGTATATTAGTATCACTAATCATTTTAATTGCCTAATTTTTAAGCATTTATATATTATGCCTAATAATTAGGCAAATTATGTTTATAAAAAAAATACATGATACATTTTATTATATTAGCTGCAGGAAAAAGCGAACGTTTCAAAAAGAAAAAGAATAAATTATCTAAACAATTTTTCAAAGTTAATGGGGTTTCGCCTCTAGAACATTTAATGAAATCAGTCTCAAATAACCAATTAATAAACTCAATCACTTTGGTTATAAATAGGGGTGATAGATCGGAAATATTAGGCCTTAAAAAAAAATACCATAAGTTAAATACTATTATTAACGGCGGTATCACCCGTCAGCAATCAGCCTTCATAGCTCTTAAAAGTATTCGTAAAAAAAGAGTAAAAACCAAAAATGATATAGTCTTAATTCACGATGCTGCTAGGCCATTTTTAGAAGATCAAATTATTAAAAATTGTATTTCTCAGTTAAAAAAATATGATGGAATTTTTCCTGCTTTGAGTATGGATGATACCCTTAGAAACAAAAAAAACTTAAATCCTTATGATAGAAACATCATTATTGGCTCACAAACACCTCAAGCATTCAAATTTGATAAAATTTATATGGCTTATCAGCAAGTTAAAGAAAGTTATTCTGATGACATTGCTATTGCGAATGAGTGTGGATTAAGAATAAAAAAAATCGAGGGATCAAAGTTAAATTTTAAAATAACAAATCCTTCTGACATTGAAATATATGAAAAGCTAATAGAGCAATATTATAGAAATAGAATTGGAAATGGATTTGATTTTCATAAATTTAAAAAAGGAAAATCAATCAAGATTGGTGGTTTAAAAATTAAAAGTAAGTTTTCTTTGGAAGCGAATTCTGACGGTGACCCCATTTTACACTCTATTACTGATGCTATCTTAGGGGCATTAAATGAAAAAGATATTGGTTTTCATTTTGAACCAGATAATAAGAAATATAAAAATGCAAATTCAATTATTTTTATCAATAAAGCTCTTCAACTACTTATGGACAGAAAAGGTGAAATTATTAATTTGGACTTAAATATTATATGTGATTATCCAAAAATTAACCCAATTAGAAATAAGATTAGAAAAAATCTTTCAAAAATTCTGAAAATTAATGAAGATATTATTAATATTAAGGCCACATCAACTGAGGATGAGGGGTTTATTAATACAAAAAAAGGTATAGCTTGCCAAACCGTGATTTCTCTTAGGGTTTTTAATTATGATTAATAAATTAATAGTTAATTTTTGTACTCTCTTCAATTTGGGTTTTGTAAAATTTATGCCTGGAACTATTGGTTCATTAGTTTCACTCCCCTTAGGTTATATAACTTTAAAATTTTTTGGTTTTTGGACATTTATTCTCATAATCATCCTTCTAATTTTAGTTAGTTATTTTGCTATATCAAAATACTTAATATCAAATGAATCAAAAGATCCAAAAGAAGTTATTATTGATGAGTTTATTGGCCAGTTTATTGCTTTGATTTTTATTCCAAATAGTGTTTTAGGGTTACTATTAAGTTTTTTATTGTTTAGGTTTTTTGATATTACCAAACTTTATCCGGTTAATAAGGCAGAAAAAATACCAGGAGCGATAGGAGTTTTAGCGGATGATATTGTGGCAGGATTAATGACTGCTGGTATAATAATATTTTTAAATATCTTTGGTATTGATTTATGAATAAAGTCAAAATTGATAAACTGACTCAAAAAGTTGTCAAAGAATGCGAAAAGCAAAAAAGAATATTGGCTGTAGCTGAAAGCTGTACCGGCGGAATGTTAAGCAGTCATATAACATCAATCTCAGGCTCATCAAAGATTTTTGACAGAGGGTTTATTACTTACTCCAATGATGCAAAAATTGATTTAATAAATGTAAAAAAGAAAACACTAGAAAAATTTGGTGCTGTTTCTAAAGAAACAGCAATAGAAATGGTCGAAGGAACGATAAAAAATTCTCTTGCCTCATTGGCAATCTCAATAACTGGAGTAGCTGGACCAGCCGGAGGAACATCAGTTAATCCAGTTGGAACTGTATATATTGCTGTAATGGTCGATGATAAAAGCGATATAAAAAAATTTAATTTTCCTGATAAAGGTAGAGAATTTATAAGGAAGGCATCTGTTTATGAAGCATTATTATTATTGCTTAACAAGCTTAATAAGTAGATAGCAATCTTTTCTCGAAAGATGAAATTGTTTCTTTTATTAGAACCCCTGATGCACTATCTATAGCTTTTTCTAATATAATATTATTCAAATCTAATTCTAAATTAACTGAAACTAGAGTTCCGTCATCATATTCATCAAAAACCCAATTTGCTTCTAAATAACGAAAAGAACCCTTTACTCCTAATGCATTAATTCTTCTTTCATAATCATAAAGCGTAACTTTACTTACAAATGAACCTGAAAAAAGAAGATACTTCATATTTAGCTTAGCAAAAAAATAATCATGGACTCTTCTTTCAATAATTGATTTTTCGCACCAAGGTATAAATTCAGAGTAGGATTCAACATCCGAAACTAAACCATAGAGATTTTCAGCTGATGAATTTGAATGAACCTTTTTTTCAATCTTTAACAATTAACTTATTTTTTTAATTCTATTTTGTTTGAGAATTTTAAAATCTTCTTCGGCATGATGAGAGGAGCGTGTTAAGGGGCTAGATGAAACCATGAGGAATCCCTTTGATTCAGCTATTATTTTATAACTATTAAATTCATCTGGAGTGATATATTTAGCAACTGGAGCATGCTTTTTTGTTGGTTGCAAATATTGACCCAAAGTTAAAAAATCGACCTTTGCAGCCCTTAAATCGTCCATAACCTGCATAATTTCATTTTTTTTCTCTCCAAGCCCTAACATTAAACCTGATTTAGTAAATATATTAGAATTTTTGTCCTTAACATCATTTAATAATTTTAGAGAGTTAAAATATCTTGCTCCAGGCCTAATGGATAAGTACAAACGCGGAACAGTTTCAAGATTATGATTAAATACATCAGGATAATCTTTCAATATTTTCTCTAGCGCATTTTCTTTTTTCAAAAAATCGGGAGTTAATATCTCTATAGTAGTTTCTGGAGATGTTTTTCTAATAGCGTTTATAGTTTTCGCAAAATGCTCTGCCCCGCCATCATCGAGATCATCCCTATCAACAGAGGTAATTACTACATGACTTAAGTTCATTTTTTTCACAACTTGTGAAATTTTATATGGTTCAAATACATCTAGTTTATCAGGTAGCCCTGTTTTAACATTACAAAATGCACAAGCTCTAGTACATGTATCTCCCATAATCATAAAAGTAGCATGATTTTTTTGCCAACATTCTGAAATATTTGGACAATTAGCTTCTTCACAAACAGTTACAATCTTAGACTCAGATAGTATTTTTTTTGTTTCAAGAAATTTCTTTGATCCAGAAACTCTCACTCTTAACCAATCTGGTTTTTTAATTTGAGATGTTTCTTTGTTATTTCTTTTTTCAGGGTGACGAATTGAAGACACTTTTATAAATCCTTATAATTAATAGTAATTTATCAAAAAAATTAAATATAAGCAATTTAGTGTTAAGTTAGTTTAATTTAATAATATAATCATCTTCCTGAGCATAACCTAAATATTCCCTTATAGTCTGATCCACAAGATCAGAATCATTAAATTCCACTATATTCTTTATTTTAACTTCCATTGTGGCATTGTTAGTTTTAATTTTTTGTAATTCTTTAATATTTAAGGTTATTTCATGATTAAGATTATTTAAGGAAAGCACTCCTCTAGAGGAATAAATTAAATTAGTTAATGCAAAAAAATTTATAAATAAAAAGAAAATTATTAGAGAAGAGCTAATTAAAAGCTCTTTATAATTTGCCTTAAATAGCAAGCTTCGAAAATATTCATAAAAACGAATCATTAACCAAAGAATCATAAAAGACTATAATTGGTCAATAGTTAAAATTAATTCTTCTTTAAAATTGATTTACCTGCATATCTGGAATTATTCTTAAGATCGCTCTCAATTCTAATTAATTGATTATATTTTGCAACTCTATCAGACCTAGTCATTGAGCCTGTTTTGATTTGACCAGAATTTGTTGAAACAGATAAATCCGCTATAAATGTGTCTTCTGTTTCCCCAGAACGATGAGAAATGACACATGAATATTTATTATTTTTAGCAATATTAATTGTTTCTAATGTTTCAGTGATAGTGCCTATTTGGTTAACTTTAATAAGTATTGAATTAGCTGCATTCTTTTCTATACCTATTTTTAACCTTTCTGAATTAGTTACAAAAAGGTCGTCACCTACTATTTGTGTGTTTTTTCCAATTCGTTCATTTAGATTTACCCACCCATCCCAATCATCTTCGTGCAAAGGGTCTTCAATTGAGAAAATTGGGTATTTTTTTGTTAGATCTTCCCACATATCAATTAAATCATCACTGCTAGATGCATTATCATTAGATAAAAAATATTGGCCATCATTGTATAACTCTGATGCAGCAATATCTAAAGCAAAGACTATATCCTCTCCAAGTCTATAACCCGCTTTTTCAATGGCTTTACACAAATAAGATAATGCATCTTCACTTGTTTTTAAATCTGGCGCTACACCACCTTCATCTCCAACATTAGTGCTAAATCCATCATTTTCTAATAAACTTTTAAGTGAATGAAAAATTTCAGAACCAGTTATAATTGCATGATTAAATGTTTCTGCAGATACTGGCATAATCATAAATTCTTGAATAAATAATGAATTATTAGAATGCGCCCCACCATTAATCAAATTCATCATAGGAACAGGTAAAATATATGAATCTGATGAGTTTAAATATTCGTATAAATGCTTACCCTCTGAATTAGCTTGAGCTCTTGATGATGCCAGTGAAACACCCAATATCGCATTTGCTCCTAATCGAGATTTATTATTTGTTGAGTCTAGCTCAATCATTTTATTGTCGATTTCTTCTTGCGCAGATGCTTCCATTCCACAAAGCACATTACTTATCTCAGTATTGATACCCTCAACGGCTTTTAATACAGTTTTTCCAGATAAAGTTGGTTCTCCATCTCTAAGCTCATAAGCTTCATATGCTCCTGTAGAAGCTCCTGAAGGAACTGATGCCCTGCCGAAACTACCATCTTCAAGTGTAATATCAACTTCAATAGTGGGATTACCTCTACTATCGAAAATCTGCCTTCCTTTAATTTTTTTAATTTTTGACATTGAAAAATTTATTACTACATCTTATTCATTAATACTATTAAATAACAATTTACTGCCACATAGGCTACTATTATAAATATTTAGATTTAGATAATAATTATGAAACACCTAGGAAAAGAAAATAAAAAATTTACAGAACCATCAGTTAAAATACTAGATAAAATAGAAAATAAACAAAAAGAAAACTTTCTTGTGAGGTTTTCTCAACCAGAATTTACAAGTATTTGCCCTGTTACTTCACAACCAGATTTTGCTCATATAGTTATTGATTATGTCCCAAGTAAATGGATTGTTGAGTCAAAATCTTTGAAATTGTATTTTCAAAGTTTCAGGAACCATCAATCTTTCCATGAAGATGTAACAATGCATATTGCAAAAGATATAACTAAATTATTAAAACCTAAATGGTTTCGGATAGGATCTTATTGGTATCCAAGGGGTGGTATGCCTATTGATGTATTTTGGCAATCATCGGAGCCTCCAAAAAATTTGTGGATACCTGATCAAGGTGTAGAAAATTATAGAGGAAGAGGATAAATATTAAAATTTTTCTGATTTAACAAGATCGTCTATTTTTTTTATTTTTGTTATCATATCTTCAAAATCCTCAAGTTTTGTGGCTGAAGGTCCATCACATAGCGCTTTATCTGGGTTTGGGTGAACCTCAATAAATAGTCCTGAAATTTTTAAGGCTATTGCTGCTCTAGCTAGATCTTCCGCTTGATGTGATCTTCCTCCAGCAGAATTGCCTTGTCCTCCTGGAAGCTGAAGTGAATGAGTAACATCAAGAATTATTGGATAATTAAAGGCTTTTTGTTCTGATATCCCAAGAAAATCCACAATAAGATTGTCATAACCAAAAGATGACCCTCTCTCACAGAGAATAATATTATCATTTCCAAATGAATTACATTTTTCAATTATATTCTTCATTTGATAGGGAGATAAAAATTGTCCTTTTTTGATATTGAGAGGAAGTTGAGTTTTGCATGCCGCACTAATTAGATCAGTTTGTCTACAGAGGAAAGCTGGTATTTGTAATATATCAACCACTTGAGAGATTTCCTCAATTTGACCCTCTTCATGAATATCGGTTATTATTGGTACACTAATATTTTTTTTAATAGATTCAAAAATTTTTTTACCAGCTTCAAGTCCAGGACCTCTGTAAGAATCGATAGATGATCTATTGGCTTTATCAAAAGAAGCTTTGAAAACAAAAGGAATATTATGCTTAGTTGTAATTTCTTTGAGTTTTTCAGCGACATCAAGAGCCATATCCTCATCCTCTAATACATTTAATCCTGCAATAATTGTCATGGGTGAGTTATTGGATAAATTTATTTCTTTTATTTTAATTTCTTTCATTTTTTGACTTTACCAGAAATTTTAGACTTTTTAACAGAAGCTTTTATAAAAGATGAAAATAAGGGATGAGGATTAAATGGTCTTGATTTTAATTCAGGATGGAATTGAACGCCTATAAACCAAGGATGATTTTTTAACTCAACTATTTCAGGCAATAATCCGTCTGGGGACATACCAACAAATCTTAGCCCTACCCTCTCAAGGTCGTCAATAAACGACATGTTAACCTCATATCTATGCCTATGTCTTTCATTAACTTTTTTAGAACCATAAATATTCCTTACTTTAGAGCCTTTTTTTAATATTGCAGGATATGAACCCAATCTCATTGTCCCACCATATTCGCTTTGAAGGTCTCTTTTTTGAATTTCTTCATCTTTTATCCATTCAGTAAGCAATCCGATTACTGGTGTATCTGTTTTACCAAATTCACTTGAGCTAGCAGATTTATATTCTAATAAATTTCTTGCAACATCAACAACTGCCATTTGCATACCAAAGCAAATCCCAAAAAAAGGTATCTTATTTTCTCTTGCATATTTTGATGCAAAAATTTTTCCCTCTGACCCCCTTTTACCAAATCCGCCAGGAACCAGTATGCCGCTTAAGCCATTAAAAACAGTTTTATTTTTATTCTTTTCTAATTTATCTGTATCAATATTTTTAATATTTACTTTAACATTATTTGATATACCTCCATGTGTAAGAGCCTCAAATAAGGATTTATACGCATCATTCAAATCTAAATATTTTCCAACAACACCAATTGTTACTTCTCCAATTGGTTTACGAATTCTTTCAACTACTTTATTCCATTTTCTCAAGTTTGATTTTGGAAAAGTATTTTTTCCTAACGCATTTAAAACAGCAACATCCAAACCATTAGTCTTTAAATCCTTAGGAACTGCATAAATAGTATCTACATCAATTGCTTGAATTACTGAATCTTCATTCACATTACAGAAAACTGAAATTTTTCTTATATCAGATTTTGAAATTTCTCTATCACACCTACAAACGAGTATATCAGGTTGAATACCAATTGATCTTAATTCTTTAACAGAATGTTGAGTAGGTTTCGTTTTAACTTCGCCAGCGGCACTAATATATGGGACAAGAGTTAAATGAAGGAAACATGTCATATTTTTTTTTAACTCATTACTTAACTGTCTTATCGCTTCAAAAAAAGGTAACCCCTCAATATCACCAACTGTTCCACCAATTTCACATAAACAAAAATCTATATTATCATTATTGGAGAGTATAAATTCTTTTATTTCATCAGTAACATGAGGAATAATTTGAACTGTTCTTCCTAGATAATCGCCTTTTCTTTCCTTGCTAATAATTCTCTTGTAAATTTGGCCCGTTGTAATGTTATCGTTAATTGATGAGGGAACATTAGTAAATCTCTCATAATGTCCTAAATCAAGATCAGTTTCTGCACCATCATCAGTAACAAAAACTTCACCGTGCTGGAATGGATTCATTGTACCTGGATCAACATTAAGATATGGATCAAGTTTTTTAATTTTTACATTAAAACCTCTTGATTGCAAAAGAGCGCCTAATGCAGCTGATGTGAGTCCTTTTCCTAAAGAAGATGCCACGCCACCAGTTATAAAAATATACTGTGTCATGGAAGTTAATTATAACAAATAGAAAAGAAATTACAAAGATAAAGATAGATTAATTTAGATCAGGTAATTCATTGGTATCTTCATCTAAATCTAGATCAATTTGAGGAAGATTATCGGAGGCGATATTATCAACAATTGATGAGTTTTGATTTGAACTTGATAATAAGGCAAGGGAGAGACTAGTGATAAAGAAAATAGTAGCAAATATGGCAGTTAATCTTGA
>Ga0209036_1000733_pt1 | contig 14157 bp, 11 predicted proteins | sample MarorgKNORR_S2LV_3_FD_188222 | JGI IMG/M metagenome (GOLD analysis project Ga0209036, IMG submission 188222) | Marine microbial communities from the Southern Atlantic Ocean, analyzing organic carbon cycling - DCM_A/KNORR_S2/LV (SPAdes) (version 2) | ecosystem: Environmental > Aquatic > Marine >... | reverse complement strand
AAATCCTCGCCTGGATAGTCCTTCATACTTTCTCCCTCGTATTCTGTAATCAATGGCTTGAGATCCTTTCTCTCAGCATGAACTATGTAACTACAACGTATTGTGTGTACATTGAAACCATGTGGATTGACCAATATACTTGTTTTATCTTTCATTCTAGCAATAGCATAACATAAATTTTGATGAGATCCAATGGGTGTTAAGTGAACTGTAATAGTTCTATCGTCTACAAGGTCTTTCCAGTAGTCAGGAAGTTCTATCTCATTAGTTCCTTGTAACTCTCCTCTTACATATACACCTATCTCTGGGCCTTCTAAGGATACATGTCTCAATCTCCACCCATCTTTACTTGGGTGTTTGATATCAAATGGTTTAGCAGGCAAGGCTCTGGCAGTCGCCAGTTGTCCATTCAACCAACCACACTTAATTACACCACCCACAGTGAGTGTTCCACCAACCTTACATTGTCCTGCTATGTCTACATTTTTATTGAACTGACAATCATCATTTCCAACATTCAAGGCATGTTTAGTACTGGTATCAAATGTCTCCTCTATAGCATATCTTTTAGTAGGAGCAAATGTAGTTCTTTGACTATAATAAAAATTCTCACTATAAAATTCTGATGTTCCTGATCTAAACAGAGAGAACCCATCAACCTGTAGTGCTAGTTGTTGTCCTTTGAGTTTAGATGCAAACTCGTGATCCAGTTCTTGTTTCTTACCCTCGTTACATTCAAACTCAGGAGGGCCAATCATGACACTTGCCTGTGCAATACCTATGTTAGGAGTATTGTTAAAATAAGATGGGCCACTCACAGACAGTGTGCCAGGAATATATTCCCAATGAGGAGATCTCTCCTCTAAGAATGACATGTCTTTCGTGCCAATCTGGGCAAAGTCAGTTATATTTTGAAATCCTACTTGAAAACCCATTGTTTAGAAACTCTTGAAAAATTCTAAAATTTTGTTATTTAATACAGTCATTATATTACTAGCATATGTCGCTCTCCCCTTTGTGTCCATAGTATCTACATTACAACTAGTCGCTCCAGCCATATCCACAAATTGGCCACACATCGTCAATTGATGTCTTGCCAAAACGTTTGCGTTAGTTGCTTTGACACTAAAAACAGAAGATTCAAAGTTAATCTTATCAGGAGTAGTGAATTTTATCTCTTCGGTTGCCTTCAAATGAATATTTGCAGCTTCAAATTCTATATCTCCATTTTTACACTCGATCTTGATGTTCCCATTTTTGGCCAGAATAATTTTTGACATATCTTTTTCTTCATTATCCTCTCCGACAAATTCATAAGAACAATTGTTTACAACCAACTTATGTTGTCCATTCTTATACCATGCCATGCCCTGTAGATTGTCAGTTGTTACTGAGTAATCCACATACTCACCTTTTAAATCTCCATCAGGTATTTTTATACCAGAGGCAACTCTAAAGTTAGGATAGTTTCCATAGTATTCCTGTGTATCTTTTTCTTGTTTATCTAGAGCCATCAGTATCCACCCCCACTTGTTCCGCTAGACCCACCAGTATTAGTGTTGTTATTAGTAGGAGGAGTATAAGGTTGTTGAGTTGACGGCTGTGATGGTTGAGTCGTTTGCTGAGTTGTAGTTGTATCACTTGTGTTAGATTGACTCGTTGTAGTGGTGTCGGAAACATTTGTCTGAGGGGTTGATGGTGTAGTAGTGGTTGACTCTGTGTAAGTCACTGGAGCAGATTGACCTAGACTTTCTTCTTTCGTATTGTATATTGTATTATGTGGTGTGGATACATGTGTTGCACCAACCATCTTACGTCCTGTTGTGGGGTGAACATGGAAATCGCCATAGTAGGGATTACCATTTACCCAACCAACTTGTGTCTTAGGTAAACTATAAACACAGTCTACCACATTTACTACAAGAGTTCCAGCACTAGGTCTTTCACCTATATCTGAAACGAAGTCTGGACTGTATGTAACAACTGGAAGGAGTTTCGCTCCTAATCCTGTTTTTGTATTTATTGTCACTGGAGGAATTACAGCATGTTTATCTTTGCAGTTTATATTTCTAATACCAACTATAGATCCAGCAGGGGTTAACAAGAAATCAAAAGTACACTGTCCCACTTGACCTGTATCTCCAGAAGTATATCCAATTCCAGGCTTCTGTGGTACTAGATTAGTTACAATACCAACTGCCTGTGTACCAATTCCAGATACTCCTCTCGTTGTAAAGTTATAAGTGTCTGTTCTTGCCATACCAGCAAATTTATTATCATTTAAGTCTTTGAATGATCCCTCTGTCATAGAGATAAAGTACTCAGTATTTGACTTAAAATCTATGCTTGGATCTATCTTTATAATTCTATCTGATAAGAATGATATTCTATTGTTGTCTGTTACAGGAATAGTTTCATGCACGGAATTACTGGTAGTCTCTGTAATAGTAATACTACCAACACCCTTAACTATTGGTTCATTAAATGTAACTGACAAAGATGCACTCGTTTGAACTCCTACAGCATCATCAGCAGGGGTGGTAAATGTTATGAATGGTGCGATAGTATCTAAGTTAGTTCCGTCACTTCCAATACCAACTGTTATACCTATGCCAGGCCCTTCTGTAACAGGATACTTAGGTGGAACTACATTAGTTGATGGGCAATATCCCTCTCCAGGCGTTAACATATACACATCAACAACAGATCCATCTTCGTCTATCACTGTCTTTGCCTTCGCACCTCCACCATTATTAGTTTTGTCAATGATAGAAACAACTGGTGGAGTGGTATATCCAAATCCTTTTTCTATTATCTGTAATGTCAATATACTTCCGTCAACAGATGATACTATAGGAATCATTGCAGCAGTTTTAGTTCCATCACCATATACTTCTACTTTGGGTGGGATACAATCTGGCCATACAAAACCTGGCGGCACACTGTCTGAAAGATCGTCTTGATTCTTTGGATTATTTGTTGTATCATTACAATTTGCCAATGCTGGTAAATTGCCATTAATTAAACTCAATACTGAGAATTTTTGTCTGATTCCAAGTTGGTCTGTAGAGAAATCACCAATTCCCTCTAGATCAATGCTTGACAATAAATTAGAATTATCTATTATGGATTCAAATGATAACTTTGGTTTCTTTCTTAATCCACCTTTTTGTGACCAATCTTCATACTCTTTACATTGTAAAGAATCACACTCTAGGAAAGACATCAGTGAGTCTGTGAAACTTGTTACTTTATCTAATAAACTACCTATACCTCCTAAAGATCCTGTTAACCAATCCAATCCTTGTGTAATTGGTGCTAATCCAGCCTTGATAGCATCATTGATTCCAGCCATCAATACCCCTACGGCCTGTTCTATGGCACAAATAGCTCCATTCAATGCACCATTCCTAATCAAGTCTTTAAATAAATCTTTAACTGTGTCTTTAAGATCGAACCCTATCTTTTCAAATACACAAAATATCACATCCGTAATTCTCTTGAATGCCGATACTACTGGTGTCTTTTGAGCCTCTTGAACTTCTACTCCTATAAAATCCCTATATCTCTTAGAAAGGTATGCAGTTATCTTATCTCTAAGAGTAACAACAATCTTTCTCATTGCTCCAGTGGCAAGTTTTGAGGCTCTATTAATCTCCTTGTCTATGTCTACAAGAAGATTTCTTGATGTGTCTACCCATTCATCTGCATACTGGGTAAGACTGTTGACTGTTTTTAGAAAACTACCTATTGTATGTGTGACTTCACTAAGAGCATCATTACCTTTATCACAAGCGTTAGACATGGTAACAGTCTCAGCTGCACCCCTGTTAGAGAAAGCACCTTCAACTTGAACTGCCTTACTTGACCCTTCTAAATCTTTTGCTGAAACTTTCTTACCAGATGGAGTATCTTTATCTTTTAATTTACCAACTTGATTGTCTGCATTTTCTTTTGGTGTATTACCTCCCTCCTTATCTTCCTGTAAGGGTAGACTTGTAGGGCCACTTACCCCTGCCTCTCTACCACTAAGAACACCAAAAACATTCTCACTACCAGTATCATCTTCTAATGGTGGGGTATTTTTTGGCCCTAGTGAGTTGATAGTTCTTGCTAATGCACCAAATATAACTGGTTGTTGTCCTTCTTCTCCATCTAAAAAGAAACCAAATACAGTCTCTCCTCCCATCATTCTGGAACTGTCACCCATATTTGCTTGACCAGATCCAGATGTTGCATCTACCAACACATGAGCCCAAGGCAAATCTTCATCCGATAAGATGCTCTCATCAAATGGATGATATCCTATTATTCTAACTTTACACCTAAACGCCCATCCAGCATCCGTATCAGTAGCTTCGTTACGCCAAACACTAGGTTCAGCAACTCGGCCAATCCACCATACGAATCCATCTCGGCCAACAAAGTTGGTCTTTAGTAGGGCACTGTCTAACATTAGTCGTCATAAACCAAGCATTCTGGTTCATCTGGGTGCAAATCACAGAATATCTCTAACGCATTAGGATCATGGTGATCTCCTGCTTCGATCTCTGCTTTATGATGCTCTGCATACTCTTCTAACTCATGCAGTTCTTCCTTAGCATGTCTGCGTGCTGCAGGGTTAGCTAGAGGATCTTCTGCGATCTTCCTATCTTTTTCTATGTGATCTTCTATACTTTTCATAGTTTACTCCTTATGTTAACCCATATGAATCTCTTACGAGATTTAGGGCGGTTATGTTTTTTCCTTCAGATAATTGAAAGTGATGTCGTAAAGAACGTATTAAATAAAACCCACTGAGTTCTTGATCAAGTTCTTTATTTTTACTTTGCAATGGCCCTGACACTGGAATCTCAACTCTAATGATATCTCCAGCTCTCAAGTTAATGTTACATGGTACATTAATATTTAGGGACTGTTGGAACAGCAATGTATAGCGAGAGAACGCTTTTGCCATGTCAGCATCGGATCTACCAGACCCTTCCACATTGTCATCTTGATTAGGTTCCAAAGATGGAGTTAGCATACCTGTATCTCCAATCCTAACTAAAACTCTAGAAGCATTCTTACTAACATCACCAGCTGGTATAGGAACATCCCTTCCAGCAACTGACACTCCATCTTTCTCTACTTCTTCTCTTAATGAATGTGGTATTGCCTTCGTAGTCCAGTCTAACGGATTATAGAAATATGTCAAGTTTGAATACAATCCAACTCTTAAATTTTTCTGTAAATTAGTTGCAGAATCCATCATATAACTGAGGATCTGAAAATTATTTTCTGGATTTGGAGCTGAGTCAATCAAACTACTACCAGTGTATGTTTCTATTGCTCTTGTTGGTGATTGTTTTGACTGAACTTTTTTAGATTCCAACTCTCCTGTCTGTGCTAATAATCCATCTACAGATTTAAACTTGTAACCATCATACGTTTCGTAGAAAAAGAATCCAGAAGTTCCCCCAGCCTTTCCTTCCCTTAATGGTTGTGCTTTAGGGCATAACCAACTCAAGATATAAAATGGTTTTCTGTTATTACCTATGAATGAGTATGGTGTACTACAATCTTCGATCTCCACTCTCTCATTAAATTCTTCTTTACTAATATTAAATATGTTTGGATCTTGGAGAATATCTGCAACATGGGCACTTATGTTTGCCTTGGCATATTTTTTCTGACATCTAGTGGTTTCATTCATCAGATTCTCTAAAGAACTCAAGGCTAAGGTAAATGATTCCTCTCCCTCCTTCTTCCTAACATCTTGAATGGCAGTAACATACAGAGGATTAGAGAATCCCTCATTATCACCAAATGTTAGTTTACCATTTCCAGTACCAAATGTAAGATCTACTCTCTCATACCCCCTAATTGGAAGTCTACTCAACATATTAGTAGTATCACTTAGAGTAATATAGGCGGTTATGGCTGGTGATAATAGATCCTCATAGTAATCAAATTTTATTACCTTATCGAGAATACTTTCAGCGGTCAGTTTTGAAGATTCAGAATCTTTCTTATCCCCTGCAAACTGAATCTCCTCATCTACTGTGATGTCCGCTTTTATAAAATTAACCTTTTTAACGTTCGTCATGATGCACCTAACTCTGTGAATAGAAATGCAGACATAACCTCTCCTTCAGTAGCACCAGCTATTAGATCTGGTTCTGCAACTACTGGTGGTTTTCCAGTACCAACACTCCCTGTAACTTGTTGTGCTGGTTGTGTTATAGGCATAGGTATTATCATAGGAGCAGATTGTTGTGGTGTAGTTTCAGAATCTGAATATTCTGAGATACTATTCAACACTCCTCCCATTGAATATGGTTTAAAACCATTTATTTGCAATAAACCTCCCTCAGATTTATTTTTAACATTCTCCATTAGTCTTTGTTGTCTTTCTTTCTTTTCAGCTGCTTTCTTCTGAACTTTAGCATAATCTATAGTGCCTGGAACGAAAGAGTTTAAATGACTAGTCATTGCCTCTATGTCATACTCTCCTGTTCTATTATTTTTGAATCTTTCAAGATCTTTAAATGTTTTTCTAAACTCTTTTAAGGCCATTTTCACCTCTTTGTCGATACTTACACCAGAAACGTCTTTAACTGTAGCAGCACCCTCTGTCATGTATTTCTCCACCATTCTAGCTACATCTCCCCATTTCTCTGCAACCATTTTTCCTACATTAGGGAAATACGTTCCATCAACTAATTGCATGATATTATCTGGGCCAAGTTGATTTGCAAGAAATTCATACTGTTCTTGGGGTGTCATTAAAGATGATTTCCTTTCTACCTTCAAAGGGCCACCATCATCAGTGCCTACAGTTGTTCTAGATAGTTCTTCAGTATACTCATATTTTTTTCCTTGAAGGTCAAGGCCTGTTTTTGCAGCGTTCTCATGGACTTTATCTATGTCCGAGTATTTGTACAAGTCAGAATCTTTATCTAGAAGAGGAGCTCCAAAAACTTTATCCGAATTCATTCCACCAGCACTAAAACCTCTTAATATTCCACCAGAACTAAAACCTTTCTTGAAACCCATCGCCTGTGCTTCTCTGTCTCTTCTCTTCTGAAGAGTAGGATCTTTTTTGGTATGAGGAGTGTCTATTGGTACAACAAAGGCACCATTACCATCTTCTTTCGTACGAACTTCCTCAGTACCATGTCCAATAAAATCAACACCTTTTCCATCCAATGATACTGGATATCCAGATTGAGGCCCTTGAATGATACCACCCTTTGAGGCCTCTGGAAGTTCTTTACTTTTTTGCTTGTTTTTAGATATTTTAACTTGGATCTCATCATATTCAAGGGAATCTTTACCATGAATCTTAATGATATCCCTTCTACGTTTCTCTAGTCGGAGTCTTTCACTAGCCAACTCTTTTCTTTCTCCCTCCAACTCATTCGATACAGGTTTAGCATCATCATCCTTTACAGACTTAGCTGCTGAAACTGAATCTACATTCTTATCAAGAACATTTTTCTTGAGTCTTACCTTTAAATTATCAACTGCCTCTTCAAATTTTTCAGCATTTTGAGGAGTTATATTAACATTTCCCTTCCTTTCGACTCTTTCTCCTGATGCTAATGCCGCTTGTTGAGTAGATGCTTCGTTCTTTGCTCTATTAATTTCGCTAAAGTCAGTTGTCTCTGTTCCATCCTCCAAAACAACAGTAAGTGGGCCTGTTGAACCCTGAGAAGTGATTGATTTTGTAGTTGTTCTACCATCCTTTCTTCTTGAATCTAAGCCACTTCCTGGCATATTTCCCTTTACTGAGCCTCCAGTGGGTCTTATATTTTTAATATCTTCTATCTTTTTTTTGTCAAGTTTCTTTCCTGTCTCTTTGGTTTCCTCAAGAGCTTCAATTCCTTTCTCTCTTATCTTTTCTTCTTCTTTTATGTCTGCAATTAATGATTTCTCATCTCCTTCATATTCAGATTCAAGATCTATAGGTTCATTCTTTTTTACTTCATTACCTCTACGAAATAAAAGTGGTAATCCTAATATTAGACCTACACTAGCATCAGCGAGATATGAGGCCAATCCACCCTTTTCCTCTTTGCCTTGTGGCATAGTTTTGACAAAAGCTTTAGCCTTAGTAACCTTTGAATCATCTGGTATATCACCGCCACCCAAAACTTTTTTAGTTCCATTCAAAAAGTTTTTGAACGAATTAACTTTAGACTCGGCCGCATCAACAGCGCCCTGTGCCTCCTGATTTATTTTAACTTCGTTATTAGATGTTGCCATTAGATTGCATCCACTATGTTAAATGTAGATTTTGAATGTAAAACATGCATGTTTTTCAAATCTACAGCAATTAAACCAGGCACACTATTTGTTGGTACTACAATCTCTCTTTCCATTTTATTTGAACCCGAAGTTTTTCCACCACCCATTGATGATAAAAGAGCACCCTCCACTCCTAATCCACTTAAACCTTTAGATCCAGAATCAGTAGGAGCGGCCGCCTTACCACCTCTAACTGGTGTAGATATTGCCTTAGTAATCGCAGTTTTTAATTTACTAGGTTCTGCACTTGCTTCCGTTATTGATTGTACTTCCGCTTTCTTATTGCCTCCACCAAACAAACCACCCATGAGAGAACCTAGTCCACCACCAAGTTTGGAACCAAGGCCACTAATTCCACCCATGAAACCACTCGCCATTCCCTTGAGATTGAGGTCTGGTATTTGGAGAGCACCTTTCATGTTCTCACCTCTTACATTCTTTTGTTTGTCACCACTGAAGTTACCACCTTCTCTTCCTCTATCCTTAGCTCCAGTTCCTCTTTGGCGTTTTGTCTTTTCTTCTTTAAGTTTTTTCTCTTTTACCTTAGATCCATCAGGTTTTATACCGAACACTCTTAAGTTAATGTAATCTTCAAGTGGCAAACTTAATTCGTCTACTATTTCTTTACTACCAAAACCTCGTCCTGTAAAATTAACTAGTTTACTCTCTACTTTTTTCTCTTTTCCGAATAAACCTTGTTTTGTAGTTGTCTCAGGGGAAAGACCTGATACAGCTCTGATATTTCCATCATAAGGCTGATCATCAAAGAACCACCCCATCTCAATCATGTCTTGATAATTTTCTGGTGCTTTCTTCTTTTTCTTTCCAAATGGTAAAATTCCACCCATAAATTTTTCTGGGATCGCTTTGTTCAAAGGAGCAACTGTTGATTCTTTTTCTTCCTTTGGTTTACCAAAGTTCATTACACCATCGAGTTTAGATATAATACCACTGAAAATATCATCTGTCTTTCCTTCTGTTTTACCTACTTTGTCTGTGTCTTGTTTCTTTTCTAATTTCTTTTTCTTTGCTTTCGCCTGAATATCCTGACTTCTTTTTAACCCTGCCCCAGCAGTATTGGCCATCAAACCAGCGGTTGCGACCTTGGCTATAGTTGGTAAAGCAATCATTGCAGTACCAGCTATGGCAAGACCTTTAAATATATTACCTATTAATCCACCACCTTTCTTTTTCTTATGCTTTGCTTTGGATAACTTTTCAACAAAATCAACTGCTATTCCCTGTGCTTTCTCAAGAAAATCAACAGTCTCTTTCATATTTTTCTTCATACCCATTAGGCCACTAGCAAATCCTTGTAAAGAAGATAGTCCACCATCAAATATCTTACCTAAGAATTTGTTAGGATCAAATGAATCTACCCTTTCCTCTACTTTATTTGATAACTTTGGAATTAAGTTCTGTACTCTAGACTCTACAAGTTTATTAATCTTCCTGATACCACCACCTTTAAGATCTTCTCTAATTGGTTTGATCTTTGGTAATACAGACTTTAATCCTTCACTTCCTTTTATTCCACTTAAATTCTTTCTTGTCGCTCTGATATTGTTGGCAGCTGGAGATACAAATTTAGACTTCTTGGTGACTTTAGACACACCTTTGGCAAAATTCATAGTTGATGAAGCTGATCCACCAAATTTAGCCATTGCGTGCTTGTCCCTCTCTTGCTCTTTGTTTTAGTTGTTCTTCTTCAATGTGAAGTTTGAGTAGTCCCACATAGACATCCCTCTCCCACGGAGGCATATTCTCTATTTCCCATAAATTATATTTATGGTACTGCATGAGGGCAAAATTGATTTTGAAGTATGTCTCTAGATCAACATGAGACATACTTAGGCGAAAAAATCCGATAGCCCCTCTAATACTACTGTGTTTTTCTTTTTAGTGTTGGGATTAACTACCTCTAGTGTATGTGTTAGTTTAGGCATAGTCTCAAAGAATTTCTCAATCTTTTGAAACTGTTGTGAAGTTAAAGACTCTACCCACTCTTTCAGTTCTTTTTTAGTACATTCAGCTGCTGAGAACATTTCCTCATCATTATAAACCATTTCAATAGTAGATGCTATCATTTCAAATGATTTTTCAACAACATCTTTTCCTTCATCAGAACCAAAATTACTGTCTACAAACTGACTTAATGATGGGTACTTCATTTTTACGGTATATCCATCAGCCAGTTCAATGTCTGGTGAATGATCTTCGGATTTAGAGACTTTAATATCATCAATATTAACAGTTACAGGAACTTCTGTCTCTCCATCATCTCCACAGGTGATAAGTAATTCTATAGTCTCACCTACAGATTTGGAACGAACATTTAAAAATAAGTATTCAATGTCAAAACTAGGTAGTTGATCAACTTTGACTCCTTTTGTTATAACACATTCTTTTAGAACCTGTTTTACAGCATTAGAGATTTCTTTGCTATCTTGTGATTCAAGAGAAAGTATAAGAATCTTTTCTTCTTTTACGAGGAACGGTCTGTATTTGATTGTTTTCCCTGTTGAGGGTAACTTCAATTCATACTCGGCCGTTGTAATTTTTGGTAAGGGCATAATAAGTAATTATTCTTTATTATTTAGAGGGTTAATTTGACGCCTTATCTACGTTTGTTTCAAGTGAATTATCGGCAGTGACTAGACTTGAAGCTCCTTTAGTTGGGGTATCTGGCGCTGGTACTCCTTGATTATTAACAATATAGTACCTATCGTACGAAAAGTCAACTACAACCTGTATCATCGAAGCTGATGAGTAGTTAAGAGGTATATCTTGTATTGAAATTGGGAAAGCATTTACGAAATTATAGGTAAGAGCATCTGGTTTATACTCTTTACCAACGTTAGGGCCTATATCATGATAAGATTTACCTTTCTCTCTTAGAGTTCCAAAAGTCCTTATCTCATGTCCAAAGGTGGGATCTATTTGTACATCAACCCCAAGATTTTTCTTCTCTGGATCGAAATCTCTTTCAAATTTTGTAATTTTTATATTCCTTTTGTAATCGTGTGGATATCTTTGTCTATGAAAGGCATACCTCTCACCATGATTAGGGTATCCGCCTGGATATCCCTGTGTATGTCTGATTCCTTCTTGTGTAATATACAAAGGATTCATAAAGTTCATCCACTCTTGAAATAATTTTAATATTTTATAATCATTAGCTAAGTAAAAAGATATTGATATATCAGTATACTGTCTCTGTGTTGCAAATCTCTCTCTGATACCCTGTCTACTTCCTATTTCCTGTGCAACTGACATTGATGTTCCAGGCAACATTGCTTCGTTTGCCAATAATTCATATCTCTCTTTATCTCCTTGATTCATCAATCCGCATGATGTAAACCACTGACTTAGATCATTTGCATTTTTTTCCTGTTCATATACACCAGCTGAAGCAGATTCTAAATCAACTGGGAAAAAATCTTTAGGTTCTGCTCCTACTGTAGCGAAGTCCAATTCAATTTTAAAAAAGTTCGATAGGGCAGGAGCTCCCAGTGCAAATCTAAACTGGTCTAAATCTTTTACTAACTTATCATTGCTAAAATAACTTTTCTGTTGCCTGGCCATCTAAATAAAAATATGACTTATCATACTATGTATATGTCTTATAAAGGAAAATTTAGACCAAAACATGTAAAAAAGTATAAAGGTGATCCCACTCAGATCGTTTATAGGTCATTATGGGAGAAAAAGTTTATGCAATATTGTGATCTTACTGAAAGTATAAGTCAATGGCAGTCTGAAGAATTTTGGATTCCATACAAAAATCCTATAGACAATAGAGTACACAGATACTTTCCAGACTTCTTTATCAAATACAAGGATGGCAACGGTAAAAGTAGATCAGTTGTAGTTGAAGTTAAGCCTAAAAAACAAATTAGAGAACCTAAAAAGAATCCAAAGAGGAAAACTCAAGCATGGTACTACGAGGTTAAAACATGGGTCGTAAATCAAGCAAAGTGGGAAGCAGCAAAACAATTCTGTGCTGACAGAAAATATGAATTCAAACTCATGACAGAAGACGATTTAGGTATTTCACATGATCGTAGACGATATTAAAGAACAGGCTGGTATTGAACTGAAGCCCGACGCATGGTATGTTGGTGCTTTGGAAAGATCATTGATAGAAGTTCAACAAAGACTTGGAAACACTTTTGATCAAGGTGGTGTCAGACAGGGTGACTTATTTTTCTTCTCATATAACGCTGGATCATCACAATATTTGTCATTTTGGGATGTTCAACCCTTAGCAGTCATAGTAGGATTTTTTGAAGATGGGTTCTTAGGATGTAATCTACATTACATAAATCCAGATTATCGTGATGTAATTGCAAATAACCTACTAAATAGTCGTGGAGAATCCCCAATTCCTAAAAACAGCATACATAGATATAAGTATTCTGGTATCAGAAGTATGTTCAAAGTTCCTCGTGATGAGGATTGGGCAGCCATATCATTACTACCTACTGAACAATTTGTAGATCAAAGGGGTATGAGATATCCCAAATACAAAGCATTTAACGCCCGTCATCAAAGGAGAAAAAGATAGTGTCCGAGCCTTTACAAGAGACAGAATTTGGACAAGAAATAAAGATAGATCAACCTATCACTCAAAGAGATAAGGATGGTAATGTCACAAATTACAAGGTTTTTTTCAGTGAAACTGAGGGAACAACAATTCGTGCTGTTGATGTCAGTGGTCAACTAAAACCAAATGTGCCACCAATATACAAGGATGGCGTTTATGATATGAGTCAAATAACAAGTAACTTGAATCTCTTTGTACCATCAGATCAAAGATGGAATGGGCCTGAGATGGAAAATATTCATAGAGAAATACAAACAAAAGTTAAAGCTCATATCAATGCTGTTGCACCAGACATAGTAAAGGGACAATGGTTACTCGATAATGATGGAAGAAATCCCAATGATGCAAAAACTTTCAGAACTGAGAAAGGATTGAACTCATTCATAGAAGATGTAATGTGGGGTGGGAAAGAGAATTTTGGTAAGAGTAAAGTTAATGCTGGAGATGGGCCAGGATATGATGGTGCATCTGGTCAAGGTCAAAGATTGATGAGTTACACCAACAAAGTGTTTGCTGGTTCAGATGAAGCCAATTCAATGTTCAAAAAGATAGTAAAGTATCCTATGGATATGGCTAACAATATGGATCATATGTTCATACAATGTTATTCATATCGTGCTCCATACGCAAAAACTTTTGATGGTAAGTATGGAAAAGGTCTTTTAAATATAGGACAACCAGAAGGCAGAGAGAGTGGTTTAGCATTTGGTGCTGAAAGATATACAGCATATAAAAAGAAATTAGGTGCTGGTATTAAATTACCTATGCCTAATAATATGATGGATGAAAATGGAAGGAACTGGAATGATGAGTCCATGTCAGCCAAACAGATGGGCGGAGTTCAACAAGCAAGTAAGAATGTAATTACCAGTACATTGACAGGAGACTATGGAGGAGCAGGCCCTCTTATGAGAAACCTTGCAATGAACGCTGACTTATTAACTCAATCTAGTACTCAAGGAGCAATTGCTGCAGAGAAAATATCTCAGTTGGCTGCAAATACTGGGTTATCTGCTGACGAGATTTTGCAAAGAAGTGTTGGTGTTATAGCCAACTCTAATACAGAATTATTATTTGCTGGTGTTATGTTGAGATCTTTTGAATATCAGTGGACTATGAGTCCTAGAAATAGATTAGAGGCTGCAAATGTCAGAATGATTATTCGTGCATTTAAACAGTGGTCTTCACCTAAGAAAGCTAGGAAGATGGAGAGAGCTGGAAGAACTGATGTAGGTAAGGCTGGTGGCCCATCATTCTTC